>Ga0163144_10002710_pt1 | contig 40563 bp, 36 predicted proteins | sample OliLak19BULKMAT1_FD_123175 | JGI IMG/M metagenome (GOLD analysis project Ga0163144, IMG submission 123175) | Freshwater microbial mat bacterial communities from Lake Vanda, McMurdo Dry Valleys, Antarctica - Oligotrophic Lake LV.19.BULKMAT1 | ecosystem: Environmental > Aquatic > Freshwater >...
AATTCTTCGTATCGCGACTTCAAGCCTTCAAGGATCTCTACAGTCTCCTCAACCGAAGGCTCGTTAATATCGACACGTTGGAATCGTCTGACGAGTGCTCGATCTTTTTCCAAATACTGGTGGAATTCCTTATGCGTCGTGGAACCCAAAACAGTGAGAGAACGATTCGCCAAAGCCGGCTTGAGTAAATTCGATGCATCCATCGAACCCCCGCTCGTAGCGCCTGCGCCCACCAAGGTGTGCACTTCGTCGATAAAGAGAATAGCGCCGGGTTGGCTTTCTACTGCCTTCACCACGGCCTTAAGTCGCTCTTCAAAATCTCCACGGAACTTAGTTCCCGCAAGCAACGCGCCCATATCCAATGAATAGATGACGGCGTTCTCGAGTTTCTTAGGAACCTGCTTATTCACCACGCGCAACGCAAGGCCGTCGGCAATGGCGGTTTTTCCCACTCCAGGATCGCCTACTAAAAGAGGGTTGTTCTTCGTGCGACGAGCAAGAATTTGAACGACTCGTTCCAAGACATCTTCACGGCCGACGAGCGGATCAATCAACCCAGCCTGTGCACGCTCATTGAGATTCACTGTGAAACTCTTAAGCGGCGAGCCCTTGGGCTTTTTTTGTTGGGCGGGGTTTTGAACCGGCGAAGCGCTTTCGCTCTCTTCCAATTCTTCCGGCATAGCTTCCGAAGCCGGCGGCAACGAAGCCGACGGCGTTTCGGGTTGCTCATAGTCTTTGGTCAGACCATGCGAAATATAATTAATAACGTCGAATCGACTGATGCCGTGTTTCTCTAAGAAGAACGTCGCGTGAGAATCCTTCTCGCGAAACATCGCAATCAGCACGTTTGCACTGCTGACTTCTTCTTTTTCGGCGCTCTGTACTTGAATCGCCGCCCGCTGAATCACGCGGTGAAACGCAATCGTCAGCTCGGGCTTCCAATTGGTTCGGAATTCAGAATTCACCTCGTCGAAAACGACCTTAGGTGTTTTCTCATCTAGGAAAACTTTTATCTGCGTGCGCAGCTCGGGGATATCACCGCCGCAGGCGCGCAGGATTTCTGTGGAGAAATCGTTTTGGGTAAAGGCAAAGAGTACGTGCTCGAGTGTTACAAACTCGTGCCCATTCTCAAATGCATACTTAACCGCATCATCGAGACTCTTTTTTAATTCGGAGGTAAACATTACTCGGCCTCCATCACGCACTTCAGCGGGAACTGATGCTGGCGTGCATAGTTGTTCACTTGATATGTTTTCGTTTCTGCGACTTCGTAAGTAAAAGTTCCGGCAAGCCCTGCACCTTGATGATGCACTTCCAACATCAAGCGGTTCGCAGCGGTTTCATCTTTCGAAAAAAACCGAACGAGGACGTGGACCACAAAGTCCCGTGGCGTAAAGTCATCGTTCAAAATGATGACCTTATAGAGAAGCGGTTTCTTAGTCTCTGAATCCGGCCGCACCAATGTCTGGGTGCCAGTGCCTGGAGTCAGGCTTTCATGATTTTTATCTTTATCGGCCATTTGGCCTCCTATGGGACAGTCCTTGGACCCAAGAAGTGAGACCTACTCTTTAAAGATAGTATCTGTTAGGCCCCGAGGCAAATGAAGCCCCTAAGATATTGAATTTATTTAATTAATTCTTGAGCTGACTACGGGCGTTACGAAACTAGCGATTACGCTAAGGTTTCGGGGACTTAGTGCAGTTTGGAGGTTTTTTGCTGAAGATGATGGACGAGACGTAACCGGAGGTTCTCCGGAAGGGCCTCCACAGCCTGCTTGCAGGCGTCTGTGGGGTTTTTGGATTCCACGCAATGGTAGCGCACCCGACTGTGGACGAAATCCATGCGGGTATCGGGAATAGTCTGCCAGCTGGTCAAACCCAGCGCGAAAAGCGTGACGGTCATGCCCACTAAACGAGGAAACACCGTCTCCCAACGGCGCACCACGACTTTTTCGTAGAGGATCAAACTGACCCACGACACGATCATTAAGATCGCAGCCGGCTTTAAGAGAACGAGTAAAATATCGTCGATAAGTGCGAAGCGAAATTCAGAGGTCGTCGCCGAAAGAGAGAGCGAAAACGCAGAAGCAACAGCAGCAAAACCAGCCAACAACCAAGTGGTGGGGTCCCAATCTGCTGGATGAAACTTAGAACTTCCTTCGATTGGGTCATCGCCAAACCGAGCTAGGAGATCATTTAAAAGTCTGCAAGCCGAACGCTTTGCGCGGATACCCCAGAAGCCAAAAGGCTCTACAACCAATGCAGCGGGCAATCGATAAAGGCGCAGTACACGAGCCAGCGTATCGGCTTCAATCCACGAAGCGACTCGCAAGCGGCCTTCGCGCAGGCGGATTTCTGTGTAGTGCCAAATCCCACCAAGTCCGACTTCCTTGCGGTACACGCGCATGTTCGCTTTAGCAGCAACTAGGCGATAACGGTGGTCGTTGGCCCACTTCTCAACGTAGAGCCAACCAGTTTGGCCCCGAGCGGGGACAAGACGAAACCAGTGCCCATTTTTGTCATAGGCCTCGGAATACTCGACGACTTTCGTCCGTTTTTTGTCCTGATCCTGCATAAAATCGTGCGCGCACGCGGGCCCCAAAGGGCAGCGGCTCTCCAAGTAGCTAAATAGTGCAAAGCCAATGCCGCACTGCGGTCACCGTCGGAGCTAGAAATGCCGATTAGTGAGTGAATTTCTACTATTTCCCTAGGAACCAAACGAATGTTCGAACAAATTCTTCAGACTCTTACTCTCGATAACTCCTTTCTAACCAAAGGCGATATCGACGCAGGCAGCGGGAATTTACTGCTGCAACTTGGACTAGCCCTTCTCGCAGGCAGTCTTTTTTATATCCGTTCCATCACCGAATGGTTTCGCGGCGATAAAAAAGAAAACGTTGCAGAAACTTATTCGGCACCCGCCACGCGTAGCGAGGTTGTAGTGGAAATGGCGAAGAAAAAGTCTAAATCCACTAAGACCAAAGCGCGCAAGTCTGCGAAGGCCAAGGCTCGCTCTCAAAAACCAGCGAAGACTTCCACTCGCCGGCGCGCCAGCTAATTAGCACTTTAATAAGAGGCTCCTCCTCATGGGCTCCGTAGCGCAAAAGAATTTACCAGCGGCATCGCTGACTTTGCGGGATCCAGAGGGGATGCTTTTGCGCACAGACGAAGGTCGATTGATTCGCTTTGCGCATATGCGCAAAACTGCGGTGTTGGAAAAAGCACTGCAAGATGAAGCCCTACTTCGCCGCGCGCACTTAGTTCCCACTCGCGCACTCGGCGACAAAGAGGCGAAAGCGCTCATCAAAAAGTTCGCGGAGCTTCTGCCGTGGCCCGAAAAGGAAGTTGGGCTGGTGTTAGAACATGATCCTGTTTTCTTCCCCTCTTACCCCTATGAATGGTGCCAACCCGCTCTCGTAAAAGCGGGCGTTCTTACTTTAGATTTCGCCGAAGAGGCATTGAAACGTGGATGGGGAATCAAGGATGCCACGCCCTACAACGTACTTTTCGAAGGCACCAAACCAGTATTTGTCGACTGGTTAAGTCTTGAAATGCGATCACCCACCAATCCAACTTGGCTCGCCTTTGCCCAATTTGTCCGCTGCTTTCTCATTCCCGTGTTGATGGAGAACAAGGGCGGACTGCCGTTGCAATCTTGCTTTCAGAACCACCGCGACGGACTCACTCCAGAAGAAGCCTATTCAATTGCGCCCAGGTGGAGACGCATGACTCCGAGTTTCTTCCCATTAGTGACGGTACCGGTATTTCTCAATCGTCGTCGGAAAAACCGCGCCGACGCCTTTGCCGGCTATTCGACGATAGACGTGCCACCAAAGCGTGCCGGGTTTATTCTGCAACGGCTTTATTCGTTTCTCAAAGATCGACTGCAGCGGCTGAATTCCGCGCCGGTTCGCTGGACCAAGTGGGGACATTACCTACTAACGGGAACTCCCTACGAACCCGCTCATTGGAAAGCGAAAAAACAATTACTCGCCGGCTGGTTTGAAAATCTCAGGCCTACAGCTGTTCTAGATCTTGGCTGCAACGAGGGACATCTTAGTGCACTGGCGGCGCAGTCTGGCGCGCGTGTAGTTGCCATTGATTCCGATCGTGAAATGGTGCGACGTACCTGGCAGCGGGCAGAGGCATCGAAGCTGGATATCCAGGCTCTGCTCATCGATATCTGCCGCCCTTCTCCAGCTTCCGGCTGGAACAATGAAGAAAATCTCTCGTTCTTAGATCGAGCGAAGGGAAAATTTGATTTAGTGGCAGCACTGTCGCTTATTCACCACGTTTGCTTAGGCGAAGGAATTTCTTACGATCGCTTCTTTGCGTTGGTATCGGGTTTTACCAGTAATTATTTTATCGTCGAATTTGTAGGCCCGCAGGATCCCGCGTTTCAGTGGGCTGCCCGGGCACGTGCCGCCGATGGTTGGGAACAATGCGCGTTTCTAAAAGCGCTCCAGCCTTATTTCCAAATCGTAGAGCAATCGCCGATTCCCGATACGGACCGCACGGTCTATCTGCTTCAAAAACGGAAAAAGAAATAGCGTTCGCTTATTTCTCCTTCACTAGATCCTCTAAAGCCGCCTGCAACGTCTTGAACGTAAAATCCTTGGTAATCTCTGGCTTGCCAATCACGCGCGTACTGTCCAAAGCAATCGACGCCATCTCCCCCATCGCTAGTTTCAACGCAAACGCCGGCGTCGGCACGATAAACGGACGATGCAAGATATGAGCTAGCGTTTCGCCAAACTGTCGATTCGTAACCGGATGCTCGCTCACCGCATTGTAGATACCGATTCGCTTTTCATCGAAAACAGTTTTGACGAGGAGACTGACTAGGTCTTCTTCGTGAATCCAAGGAATCCATTGCTCGCCCCCACCTACCGGACCCGCCATTCCCGCTTTAAACAGCGGCAGCATCTTTGCCAAAAAACCACCATCGCGACTGAGCGCAACACCAAAGCGATAGATCACCGATCGAGCAGCCGGCACTTCGTGCGACGCGATTTCCCAATCGCGACAAACGTCGGACAGAAAGCCTTCACCCTTTTTGGATTCTTCGGTAATTACCTCGTCGCCCCGATTGCCGTAGAAACCGACCGCAGACGCGCCGATAAAAAATCCTAATTTGGTTCCAGCCAAGTGCAGAGCCTCCGCAATTTGACGGGTCCCCGCAGCGCGGGAATCCAAGATGCGTTTCTTCTGCTCGTCACTCCAACGACGGCCGGCAATGTTTTCACCCATTAAATTGATAACGCCCGACACACCTTCCAGCGCTTCTGCCGGCAGCGGATGATAAGGCGCATTCCACTCGACCGCTTTCACAGGCACCGAAAAATGTTTCTCAGACTTCTGCACGTCCCTAGAAACAACTGTAATTTCAAACCCCTGCTGGACGAGTGTTCCCACCAATTGCGTGCCCAATAAGCCCGTAGCTCCTGTCACCAAGATGCGCATCTTTAGCTCCTTCAAAGACAATTAAACTACCCCAAAAAACAACTTTTCAAAACGCGAACCGGGCTCTATTGATGAGCCTTCTAACAAAAAACTAACTAGGAGCCCTGTGAGCGACTTTAATCGAGTGAAGAAGTGTTTCTTTTTCCTTTTAGTCGCGCTCGTTACAAACTTAAGCCCCGCCAACGCCTACGACCTTCCGCCACTCGAAAAACGAATCGATTTCAACTCGTGGATGATTCCCGAGTTTGATGTTCCGCAGTGCCAACTTGATTTAAACCAGCGAATCGCGCTGGCAAAACTCGAAGCTCTAGAGCAGGCCAATGAGAAGATCACGGCCGCAATCGCCGGAGGTTACGCCAATGAGCTGTGGCTAGGCACCGAGGGCTATCTAAAGGCCGGCCCCAAGGAATACGTCCAAACGGAGAAGCGAAAATTTTTCCGCCAATTGCTATTCCCACTCGCTCACACGGGATTACTGTTCCCGGAAATTGTAAAGGCCCACGCCAATCCCAATAATCGTCAAAAGATCCCGGTTGATGTTTCCACTTATCAAGCGGCGATTATTTTCCTGCCGGGCATTGGTTTTACCGTTTCCCAGTCCGATACGGTGATTGAGATCGCCCAAACTTTTACTAAGGGTCACAATGTCGGTTTGCATTCGCGAGGAACTCCCCTTCGAGCGCTCGGCCTACCGATGGATGTGACGCTAAATGGAATGGCTTCCAGCGCTCCATACATATTCGGCTCTCGGCGCGGTTCGATGGCGATGCTTCGCCACGCGCATTTAATTCTGCACGTGCTCTACCCACATTTAAAAATTATCGTCGCAGGGAGAAGCCAAGGTGGACTGATTTCGTTCGCGTACGGACAAACCTACAACGACTTCGGACTCGTCGCTGCTATCGCGGCTAACCCCACCTATCCGGCTGGCGAGATCTTGCGCAAATCCAACGAGATTCATATTCAACCAGACCTTTTGGAAAAGCTGGGCATGGACAAAAATTATCACCCAGCGGGTTTTCGCAGTTATCTAGAATTTACTGAGCGCGATTATGCGCGCGTACTTACCGACGCAAATAAGATTCCGTTGATTGGCCTAGTTGCCGAGAAAGATGAGGGCTACCCGCAGCCCGACTACGTCGCTGCCTATCAAAATTGGGTGAGCACTCGGCCAGACTCGCAAATGGTTGTCATCGATGCGGAACACCATTTTTGGTCCCGACCGAGTGGCGCCGGAGAAGCTGCATTTGATTTTGCTCTCGCTGCAAAAGCAAACTTTCTCCATCGCCTCATCTATCCTTAATGAGTTAAATGCCAGTCGACGGGCTTTTTTCCTAACGTGCTCAGTAGCGCATTGGTTTTTGAAAAGGGTTTACTGCCAAAAAACCCACGGTGTGCCGAAAGCGGCGATGGGTGTGGACTCTCGACGATTTTGTGCCAGGCATTCGTAATCAATGCCTTTTTCTTCCTAGCCGGTGATCCCCAAAGCACAAACACTACTGGATCTTTTCGCTCATTCAGCAAAGCAATCACGCGGTCGGTGAAGATCTCCCAGCCGCGGTTTTGGTGAGAGAAAGCTTGCGACTTGCGCACAGTGAGAACGGTGTTTAAGAGCAGCACGCCCTGATTTACCCACTCCGAAAGTTCAGATTTTGAGCGTTGTACCTCTTGGCCCAAATCCGACTGAATCTCTTTAAAAATATTCACCAAGCTGGGTGGCTTCGGCGAAAGTTCGTTTGGAACTGCAAAGCAAAGTCCGACTGCTTGTCCTGCACCGTGATAAGGATCCTGCCCGAGGATCACCACTTTCACGTCTGCGTAGTCCACCCCTTGCAGAGCTCTTAGGACTTTTTCGCGCGGCGGAAAAATCGCCTGACCATCGCGGTATTCGTTTTTTAAAAACGCAGTGAGTTCTTGGAAATAGGGCTGACCGGCTTGATCCGCCAATTTCTCTCTCCAACCCGGCGGCAAATTGCCAGGGAACCGCGCCGCAGCGTGGCAAGTAGCCGAACCAACTTGCATTTCGGATGAGGAGTTTTGCGTAACTTCGTTGGTGTCCATGAGATAATGCAAAGAAACAAACCCCCCGAACACCGTCAACATGCAAACTCCACGATCAAAGCTCACTGGTTTATCGGACGAGGTCATTCAATCGTTACTCACGGCCTGCTGGGTAGTGGCTCTACTTGTTGTCGGCGTCTGGTGGCTATATCGCTTGCGACTCGGCGTCGATGTAAGCGACGAAGCTTGGTACGTTGCGACAACCTATCGCCTCATCTTGGGAGATCGTCCCTACGTGGACGAAATTTTTCTGATGCAGGGTTTTTCACTCCTGCTCTTTCCGATTTTCAAACTTCTGGGCATTGGCAGCACCACCGAAGGCATTGTGCTTAGCAGTCGCTATCTCTACGCAGCTTTTAATACCGGAGTCGGCATCTGCGTCGCCTATTCATTGCGCAAGTGGCTCTCTCGGCGCGCGCAAATCACTTTAGTCGTGGCGTGGATTTGCTTCCTGCCTTATGGCATTCCTAACCTGAGTTACAACACTCTGGGTCTGGGTTTTATCGCGCTAGGTTTCTGCATTTTGCTTGAGCGCCTCGTTTATGGTCGACTAATAGCGGCATGGTATTTATTTGGCTTGTGCATGGGAGCTGCACTTCTCGCACATCCCAGCATGCTGACTGTGTGCGCGGTGGCTGCATTCAGCGTGGCGTACTTAGAAAAAGATTCAAAGGCGCTCGCTACACTGCTCTATTTTCTCGGTGGGCTCACTATCGGCATCCTCGCGATAACTCTCTATGCGATTCCATTGGCGCAGCTAAAAGAAAACTACGACCTCACTCTCGCCATGAATACGGCATTTAATAACCGCCCAGACATGACAAAATTTTTTAAGGTCATTAAAGCAGCACTCCTGCACGGCCCGGTTCTGCTTTCGCTCGTTCTCATTTCACTGCGAGCAAAGGCTGCCCGTAAGTACGTTCCGATAGCTTGCGTGCTGCTGTTTGTCCTTCTTGTGCCACTGACCGCGATTTGCACGAGAAGCCGCTGGGGCGGAATGGGATCTCACGGAGCGACGATTTATGTTGGATTACTGGCACCTGCGATCTTCGCTTTGCTCCGCGATCGCAAAAGCGCTCTGATTCTTCTCATCGGCGGTTGGCTTCCCGCTGCAGTGGGAGCAGTCGCTACGTCCACTACTAGCTATAACGGACTTTATAGCGCCGGCGCGCCGATGGAGCTTTGCTCTGTGTGCACTTTTGCGCTCATGATGATGTGGTTTGACGAAAACCGTGCCGGTATTACTACTCTATTGCAGCGGCGATTTTCCAAGTTGCCGATCGGGGCCCTTCGCATTCTGCCGTTGCTGCTTTGGATTGGGCTGTTTTCTTACCTGACTTCTCGAGAGATTTACTTTGAAGATCCGCTTCGCCAGTTAACCCATCGCGTGCGCTCTGGACCCTTTCGCGGTTTGCACACAACGCCCGAGAAAGCCGAGTACATCCGCAGTGTGGAGGAGTTAGTAAAGCCCCATCACAAACCTCCCGGCCGCATTTTGTTTTATCCCATGTTCCCCGCTGGCTACCTTATGACTCGTCGGGCTCCGGCCATCAATACGACGTGGGGATGTATGGGCCTTGAGCACTCGGTTTGCGAAAACTACGTGGTCGCTAGGCATTCTCCCGACGATATCTGGGTCCGAGTTTCCGATCTCTACCTATCTAAACACAACCACCGCCCCAATCGGACTGACCATTTTCTCGACAGACATTTGTCAAAACAACGACAACTCACAGGAAATTTCGAAGTCTTCAAACAAGGTGATTGGAAAGACTAAATGAAAAAACAACTTCGTGCATATTTCCCTTCCCAGGACGTTTTTAGAACCTGGTTTATTTTAACGGGCACGGTCTTTGGTGCCGGACTGCTTTTGCGATTTTGGCGTCTGGGGAATGCTTTGCTGGAGCCTCATCCGATCCGTCAGACGCAAACAGCACTAACGGCAGTTCTCTTCTCCGAGGGAAAGGCCAGCATCTGGGATTACCGCTCGCCTTACGACGGCAAACTCTGGAACTTTGTGCACGAGTTCCCGCTCTACCAATGGCTTGTGAGTCTGCCGATACGTGTGGGCGTACCGTTCGAAATCTCGGCCCGAGTCACCACGATAGTTTTTTTCTTCATCGGGCTTTATTTCTTCCTCCGTCTAATTGAGCGGCTTACTGACGAGCGCACGGTGCCATGGGCAGCACTTGCCTATCTCGCATCGCCATTTTGCATTATTTACTCGCGCACCTGCTTGGTGGATTTTACGGCTCTCGCCTTTTTGCTCGCCAGCTTCCACTTTGCGTTTTCAGCTTTGGAGAAAAAACGCAAAGGCTTCTTCGTGGCGGTTGTAGCGGCGGGCGTGTTGGGTGCTCTTGCGGCCATCATCAAAACCAATATCTGGTTTAGCCCGATTTTCTTCTTCACTCTTTTTGTCCTGATTAAAACTTTCCGCAAAGAGATCCCCTTACAAAAAGGCCTCTGGGTCACAGGGCAAGCTGTGTTCCAGCTTGTGGTGACAGTCGCTTGGATACGTTGGACAGTTTCGGTACGGGGACAATCTGGTGCAGTGTTGGGCGCCGATACGCAGGCGTGGATCTTAGGACCGCTTGGTATGCGGTTTCATTGGCATCCCTGGCAGGTGATTCTCACTACATGGTTTCGCTCGGTGTGGCACGATTGGATGGTTGTTCCCGCATTGTTTGCGTTTCTATCGCCCTATCGAAATCTCGCGTTAGCTTTTTTAGGAGTGACGCTTTTTAGCATCCTTGCGACGTTCAATGTGCACTCCGTCCACGACTACTATTTTATCGGCGAGGCCCCTTACCTACTCGCCATCGTCGGCATCGGTCTAGGATATGCTGTGAACACCCTAGCGACCAAGGCCAACAAAAAACATCTCAACTGGCGACGCCTTTCGATGGCGACACTTTCCTTGGCAGCCGTGCTGGCTATCACTCGTTTCCCCAAGCTGCCGATTTTCTTCGAGCCCCTGTTCTACGATTATCACAGCCGCCTATCGGCAGAGACCGACCTCAAAGCTCAAACTACTCCTGAGGATTTGATTTACTGGGAGGGCGGTACAGAGCAATGGGAAGTGCCGCTCTATAGCCATCGCAATGTCTTGCTCTCTCCTTATCTATCTGGAGCGAAAGACCTTCGCCCCACGGTTTACCGAGGAAACAATCAGACTGACTTCGCCAGTCTTCTAGCGAATGAATCTGAATGGTGGGTGGATGGTTTTTCCACGAAATCGGTCTTGATTCGTGTCGAGGAAAAGGGAAAATTCTTTTACGTCCCTGGCCAGCAACTCTGGATGGGCAATGAGCCCGATCCGCGCCCAGCCAAACCAGCTGTAGCGACAGCTGGTTCCACTTGGGACACCTGCAGTCAGGACCGGTGGATTGAATTGAAGCGTTCGTCGTTTAGCGGAGGTGTGGTTAAGCTAACGGCAGGCGAGCGCGTGATGGAGTTTCCGTGGAAGCCGTTTGTGCACCTACCGTCGAAATCACGACTAGGTTGTCATTTCCACTTTGGTTCAGAGACCAGAAATGCGGCGAGTAGCAAAACAGAAATGTGAAGTTGGTGGCGGAATTCGCCACTGCGGATCATGTCCTGCAGCTCCGCAAAAGTGTAGTACTCCAATTCCACGCCTGCTTCGGTGACAGGCTTCGCAGGTGTCTCCGAGACTTCCACGAAGTACGCATATTGGATGTTGAGCATTCGGCCGGTGTCGGGAAAATAAGTTCCCAGCGACTGTACCTTGATTGCCGTATGACCGGTTTCTTCTTCTAGCTCTCTTAGGCAAGCAACCTGCGGATCTTCACCGAGTTCAATCGTGCCAGCAGGAAGTTCGAGAGTGAATTGTTCGACGGCAGGACGAAACTGACGCACCGTGAGCACTTTACCACTCGGGGTGACTGCCACCATCGCGACGTAATCACACTGCTCCAAGGCGTAGAAAGCCTGTGGTGGACCGCCATCAGCGAGGTCCACCTTCTTCTCCATGAGACGAACCCACGGAGTGGAGAAAACTTCTCTTTTTCCGAGAACTACAGGAATGGACGATTTAAGCTGCGGCCGCTTCGACATGAGATACCTCAGTCGCAGAGCTTACAATCCGAGGGTTAGGTAAGGGAACGATAAACTTGCCGCGGAATCCTTTGGCGGTGAGTTTTGGAATCAGTTCACTAGCAATGTGCCAAGAGAGCAATAAAGCGTAAGCCGGTTGGTCGGTCACGAGTTTGGATTCTTCTAATACAGGAATCGTCGTGCCGGGGACGTACTTGCCAATCTTGTAGCTACCTTGGATCTCCAGCACGCAATCGATAATGCCGTCATCGAGCCCGACATAGTTGATTAACGTGCTTGCGCGCGACGGAGCGCCTACAGCATAGACTTTCTCCCCACGTTTTTTAATATCGTTCAACAAGGCATGCAGACCAGTTTTGGATTGCACCACTTTGTCGCGAAATCGACGGAGAGAGCCATCCGAGATCTGAGTTTTCTCGGCGTTAAGAACCTGCTGCACCGTCGGACGAACTGTGCGCTTACCCTTTTTTGCTGCATACACGCGAACGCTGCCGCCATGAGTAGGAATCTTCTTCACGTGGATGATTTCCAGCCCATGGGATTCCAATAGATACTTCAACGCGGTGACTGAGTAATAGCGAAGGTGCTCGTGATAAATCGTGTCGTATTGAACTGTTTCTAACAACGAGACTAAGTAATGCGATTCCGAGATGAAGATACCGTCGTCTTTGAGCATCGAAGCAATTCCTTCAACGATACTGTGGACGTCTTCAATGTGAGCAAAAACGTTTGCGGCCGTAATGATCGAAGCCTTGCCTTTTTTAGACACTGCAGCTTTGGCAGCTTTCTTGTTAAAGAAAGCAGTCATCGTATCGATGCCATTCTTGCGAGCAATCTTGCCAGCGTTGGTGGGTTCAATTCCAAAAACTCTATGGCCGCCCAAGTGAAAATTCGAAAGCAACGTGCCGTCGTTCGAGCCAACATCCACGACTAAGTCTTTTGCAGCAAGTGGATAGAGCGACATTACTTCGCGATAGAGCTCAGCAAAGTTTTCCCGCAAAATTTTCGTTGTGCCGCTGGTGTAAGGGTAACTAGGCGGGAACAAAATCTCAGGATCCACTACGCAGCCAATTTGCACCAACTGGCATTTGCTGCACTGGAGCATTTCGGCTGGATACGAAGGTTGCTCTTTTGGTTGAGTGCCAACTGCCGGCATCGTGTTTACCGGTGGCAGGTAGCCCAAAAATAAAATCGATTTGAGGTCTTTTGAATTACAGACCTGACATTTATCGACGGCAATCGACCCGCCGGTGCCGATGGCTAAAGTCTTTTTGCCAGCCGTCTTTTTCGCCGTAGTTTTTTTGCTAGTTACTTTTTTGCCTGTCTTCGCGCGTTTCATGCTGCTTTATCCTTTGCGAGTTCTTTTTGAGAAGATTTTGGGTGTTTGCAGTACCAATCCACAGTTTGTTTCAATCCTGCTTCTAAAGTGAACTTCGGTTGATAACCGAGCTTTTGAATTTTGGTGGTATCGGGGCAGCGGCGTGTAGTGCCGCCCTTTAATAGTGCACCTGGCTTCACGATAATTTTTTTGCCCATCACCCGTCCGACGGTTTGAGCGAGCGTTTCGATGGTGATCTCTTCCATCGTGCCGACGTGATAGATCTCGTTCGGTCCGCCCTTGTCAGCAGCAAGCAAGAATCCCTGCACCATATCGTCGATAAAGACAAACGATCGAGTCTCTGTGCCACTACCTTGAATGGGCAATTCAATCGTATCGCCCTTACCTGCCAGGGCATTAATGCGCTCGATAAATTGGGGAACCACGTGCTCGTAGCCCATCTTGGGGCCATACACGTTGTGAGGACGCACGATGCGGACATTTTCTACAACGCGCTTGCCATAGTGAACGGCCAGTAGCTCGCTAATAATTTTTCCGCCGCCGTAGCTATAACGAGGGTTGTGTACATCCGGGACAACCAATGGAACATCCTCGGGTGTGGGCACGGTCGTGGGAGTCTGATAGGCCTCACTGCTCGACATCAGCACCATGTCGTCGATGCCGTTATCGCGGCAGGCATCGAGTACGTTCATCATGCCCTTTACGGACACTTCCAAAATTTTTTCTGGAATCGTGTAGAAATGTTCGGTGCCGTTAATGGCTGCCAAGTGCATGATGCAATCGACGCCTTCAGCAGCTTTTTTAACAGATTGGTAATCACAGATATCGCCAGTGACAAAATCAACCTTGGCAGCAACCTCTTTGAGATTCGCTGGAGTTCCTCGCCATTGATTGTCGAAGCAGCGAACTTTATCACCACGGCGAACCAACGCCTGCACTACTCCACTGCCGATAAAACCAGTTCCACCCGTTACTAAGTAAGTGCGTTTCATGCTGCTTTTCCCTGAAAGTATTCGCTGCTACGTACGGTGACGGTGGAGCGTTTGGAAGTGGTCCACAACACTCGCACGCCCCACAAAAACCATTTTAAATATTCAAACACCCAAGGTCCGAGACGAAACGTTGATTTGCCGCCATAGAGGCGGTCGATGGAGACAATCGGCACTTCGCCGAGTCGGATGCCGGCGATTTGCGCTTTGATTGCCAATTCAAAAGCGACGACCCAACCCACGGGGCTGGATTCCAAATTGAGCGATTCGAAGAGCGTACGACGGATTAGTTTAATTCCTGTCGTCGAGTCGGTAAGAACTGCGCCGGTAAAAGTATGAAACAAGTAATTTGCTGTGCGCGACAGCACTCCGCCGATAAACGAGCCGCCCAAGCGTCGACCGCCGTGCGCGTATCGAGTGCAGCTGATGAAATCACAACCCTCGCCTGCTAGTTGCAGCATCTCTTCTATGGCCAAGACAGGTCCCACTTCGTCAGCAGCAAAAATCAGAACGAATTCTCCGCGCGCCTTGGAAACGCCCTCTTTCAATGCATTGATCACGCCTCGACCGCGTTGATTATGAATCAACCGCACATTGGGATATTCGCTCTGTGCTTTCAGCACAACGGCGATACTCGTATCTTTGGGATCATCGTGCACGACTAGAACTTCATGAGGCACTTCCATAACCGCGCGCAAGATCTTCAGCATAACCTTGAGGTTCATGCCTTCGTTACGTACTGGCAGAAGAATGGAAAGTTTAGGGTTCATGCCGAGGCGCGCCCCACCCGTGCCGACGATTTCTTAGTGCTCGCCGAAGCGTAGAATTTTTGAATTTGTTTGCAGACAGCGTGAATATCTTCGTCCGTCAGTGTGTACGCCGACGGCAACCAGAGCGCTTTAGGCGATAGCTTGGTGCTGTGGGCAAAGCGTTTGTCGGATTCTTTGTAAGGTTGCTGGGTGTGGATCGGATGCCAAAATCGACGACAATCCATATTCTGATTGCGCAGGAACTGATCCAGTTCGTCGCGATTGTCTGCTAATACATCCACCCACTGCGGAACTTCGCCGGCCTTCACATCAAAGGGCAAAACCACAAGCCCCTTGGTCGTAGCGAGTTCCTTTGAATAAATCTCGTAGTGCCGAACCAACCGCTTCAGGCGTTTCTCAAGATAAGTAAGCTGGCCCAAGCCAACTGCGGACTGCAGGTTCGTCAGCTTAAAATTAAATCCAATGGTGGGATGTGCATCATCGCCGCCCGTACCGCGCTTAGGACGTCCTTGGTCTTTTAGCGCGCGCAATCTCTGAGCAAGAACCTCGTCGTTAGTAACGACCATGCCGCCCTGTCCCGTGGTCACGGTCTTATTGGGAGAAAACGAAAAGCAGCCCGCATCTCCCCAAGTTCCCAGAAACTTTCCATTCCCTTTAGCGCCCAAAGCTTCCGCAGCATCTTCGATGACTGCAATCTTCTCCGCTTTAGCGATCTTCAAAATCTCCGGCATGTTCGCGCCGCGGCCGCTCACGTGCACCGGCATAATCGCCTTGGTCTTCGACGTGATGGCTTCCTTCATTGCAGTGGGAGACATGTTCAGAGTGGTTGGCTCTACGTCGACTAAAATGGGAATAGCTCCGGTCAACGTCACCGCATTTGCCGTCGCAATGAAAGTAATGTCGGGGCAAATAACTTCATCGCCCGCTCCCACGCCACGGGCCTTAAGTGCCATAAAGAGTGCAGTGGTGCCGCTGGTCGTCGCAATTCCATGCTTCGCCCCTACGACTTTGGCGATCGCGCGTTCGAAATCTTCGGTCAAATTGCCGTCATTTAGATACTGACTCTGCAAAACCTTCTGGACCATTTCGGCCTCGAGACTTTCGACTCGAGGGTCCCACCAAGGAATCTTCTTCATGCGGCCTTCTTTTCCAAGAATTTGTAAAGAGCTTCTGCTTGCGCGAGAACTTGGCTCTTATTTCGACTCTTAATCTTTCGAACCGGATTGCCGGCGTAAACCGTCCAAGGCTCAAACTTAAATTCGTAGGGCACAAAACTCAGTGCTCCAATGACCGTGCCTTCTGGAATCGCGTTCTTGGGCAACACAACTGTGTTCGCACCAATCGCCGTGAAGTTGGCCATACTCACATTGCCGCGCAGGAGATTCTTTTTCACGTTTGGTGCGCCCGGCGGAAGAATCGTTACTAGGTCATTTACAAAATCATCGCTGGTACACCAAATCCGCACGCCCGAAGAGACGCTGCAGAAATCGCCAATGCTAAAAAGATAGTCTGCTCCGCCGCCCACCGTGCAATTAGCCGCGATATGAGAGCAAAGACCCATTTTTACTTTTGTCGAGAAATAGGAAAAATCGTCGACAATAGAAAACGGACCGACTTCAAAAAGCTCGGGATGCCGAATACGCGTTTGCGGCGAAATAATAGGTTTCATTGGGATTTAGGGAAGAGCTTGCGCGGGCGAAAACCCGCACCTTTTATTTTAATCTGATTCGGGGAACTTAGGAAAATATCTTCGAGCGTCGAAAGGTTTTTTCGTCGTTAAATTGACCCTCTGTCCTATCGATGCTAACCCTTCGCAATGACAGTAGACGCCAGCACGAAAACTAAAAATCCATCCGCTAAAAAAAGAACAAGTCTAGTCACTTACCTGATCCTTCTTATCTTGGTAACCGTGTTTAGCGTTTGGATGCTGGTACCTTATTTACTCGCAATTATGACCGGCGTTATCTGCACGCTAATAACGCACCCGCTTTTTCGTTGGTTTTGCAAAAAGGGATTTGGCCCCAAAATTTCTGCCGGCCTTACCACTACGATACTCACATTGGTTCTGATCGGACCTGTTGCTGGTTTTATCGTTGCTGCAGTCGATGAAGGAATTTCGTTTAGCAGGTACGTTACGGGCGACACGTTCCCATCTTTCGAACACATCGCAGCTCGTGTGACCTCTTGGAAACCAATCGAGAGCCTAGTCGGCGATTCTTCAGCTGTTCAAAGGCAAATGCGCAGCGGTATTCAGACCGGGGTAAAGACAGTCACCTCCGCTGTGTTAGGCATCTTGGGCAACGTTCCAGAGCTGGCGCTCCAACTTTTTCTCGTCACTCTCACTGTTTACTTCGGACTTCTCGACGGTAGACGAGGGCTAGTCTGGCTTAAAGAGCGCATTCCTATGGAGCGCGACGTCCGCGAGAAACTCAGCAATTCGTTCCGCGACACCGCAATTTCGAGCATATGGGCCACGATGGCCGCGGCAGGTGTTCAAGCCGGTGTTATGTTGGCCGCCTTCCTTATCCTTCAAGTTCCTGCTGCATTCTTAGCCACTGGCGCGACTTTCATTTTTTCATGGATTCCCATCTTGGGAAGCACACCGGTGTGGTTAGCAGGGTCGGTCTATTTGTACACGCAAGGCTCGGTCACCAAAGCGATCTTTATGGTGGCATTTGGAATTTTGTGCAGCGTTTCAGACAATATTGTTCGACCCATTATTTTAAAGGGCCGCGACGATATGCACCCGCTCATTAGCTTGCTGTCGATTTTCGGCGGAATTTATTTCTTCGGAATCCTAGGAGTATTCTTCGGTCCTATTTTGATCGCAATACTCCTGTCGTTACTCAATATCTGGCCGGCTGTGGCAGGTCGGTTTGGGTTACTCGACCGAACCTAATTCATCCAACGCAGAGCATATAAAGGTATTCGGCCTTTCATCCGATCCTCAAGAGTCAGTACGACTATCTCAAGTTCCTACCTTGAAAGGATGACAGGATGTCAGCCATGAAAGCTCAGCAACGCATTGCCATCGTCGGAGGCTGCGGCCACGTCGGCCTCCCCCTCGGAATCGCCTTCGCAGGCGTCCCCGGCATGCACGTCGATCTCGTCGATACCAACGCAAAAAGTGTAGAAGCGGTTAATGCCGGCCACATTCACTTTGTTGAAAACGGCGGCGAAGCTCATTTAAAAAACGTCGTAGGCAGTTCACTTTTTGCCCACACCGACGGAAAAGTCTTAAAAAACGCCACCGCAGTTGTCTTCGTTACCGGCACTCCGGTCGATGAACATTTAAATCCTCGCATCAGCGACATCATCGCTGTGATGGATCAATATCTGCCGCTGTTAAACGACGGCCAACTCGTAATTTTGCGAAGCACGGTTTATCCCGGCGTTACCAATTTAGTGCGCGAGCATTTACAGCGTAAAAAGCCAGGACTCAAAATCGCATTCTGCCCAGAGCGCGTCGCTCAAGGTTACGCGATTGAAGAAATCGCTAAGTTTCCTCAGATTGTTTCCGCATTCGATCCCGAAGCAGAGGAACAAGCAAGCAACCTATTCAGCTTGATCGTGCCAGAGATTTTGAAAATGACTCCGCAAGAGGCGGAGCTTGTAAAACTGTTCTCCAATAGCTGGCGCTATCTGGAATTTGCCGTCGCAAATCAGCACTACATGATTGCTGAAGCCAACGGTGCTGACTTCCAAAGAATCTATCAGGCGCTGACTTATCATTATCCGCGCGCTGCCACTTTTAAACGCCCGGGCCTCACTGCAGGCCCTTGCCTCTTTAAAGACACGATGCAGCTCTCGGCATTCTACGATAACCAGTTTTTCTTGGGCCATGCAGCCATGTTGATTAACGAGGGCTTACCTAATTTCCTCGTCAATCAATTGGAAAAGAAAACCGGTTCACTCGCCGGTAAAAAAGTGGGCTTGTTGGGCATGGCTTTTAAAGCCGACAACGACGACACCCGTGAATCACTGTCGTACAAAGTAAAAAAGATTTTGGAATCCCGTCTAGCCATTGTCCAGGACACCGACGTGTATCAAAAAACGCACGCATCGCTGGATACGATTCTAAAGACCTCAGAAGCCTTCATTTTGGGCGTCCCCCACAAGGAATACAAAACGCTAAACCTCCAGGGTAAGCCTTTTGTCGACTGTTGGGGTACCTGGCACGGAAGCATTGACTTAAGCCGCTCGGTTTTCGAAACTCTTTCTGGTAGGCGCCTCACGCGGGCTGCCTAAAACTATTCGAGGGCTCCCATGAAGACTTTCTTTTGCTGCGCTGCACTCACACTCGCTACCTTGAGCGTTAGTTCATCCGCTACCCAGAAAAGCTGCGGTACTGGCAAGTTCACCTGCAACGTCGAAAAGAACCAGTCCTCTACCTGCTGCGCGTCTGCTGAGACCTGCACCACGGACACAAAAGGCCAAGCCGCCTGCACGATTCCTACTAAAGAGCGCGCGCCAACGGCCACCTCCACCAAAGCTGCAGCTCCATTCGCAACTCCAAAAAAGTAGTTCGTTTTGAGTAGATTTCACAAAACACTCGCTCCGTACCTCACGCATCATCGCAATTTAAAAAATAAGGCGACGCATTGGGTGGGAATCCCGCTCGTGGTGCTCTCGCTCTTTATTGTTCTCGGCTGGATTCCAATTTCGGGCTCTGTAACAGCAGCCACCCTGCTCCTGGTGGGTTCACTGATTTACTATCTCTCCCTAAATTCGATCTGCACTGTCTTCATCGCGGCCGTGACTCTGCCCCTCTACTGGCTCTCCCAATGGATTTGCCAGCAGCCCGCAGTAGTTTCGGTTACTTACTTTGTCGTTACTTTTGTCGTCGGATGGTTTTTGCAACTCATGGGTCACTGGTTTGAAGGAAAGCGTCCAGCATTTCTGGACAATCTCCTTCAACTAATGAGTGGCCCACTCTTTTTAGCTTACGAGTTTGGCGTTTTTATCGGCGTACTTAGCGAGCTACCGCCGTCGGAAGCTTTTTAGTTTCGTCGACCTTCTTATTTTCTTCGCCAGACTTGATCGGATGCGCATCGTATTTAATGGTTACGAATTCATTCTCACCTGGAGCAAAATCCAGCGAATGAAACACGATGCGATTTAAATCGTAGTCATACATCCAAAATCCGCCAGCTTCCTTTTCGCCGCCGGGCAGTGCAACGTCCTTGTAAACCACTTGCACAGATTTCAAGAACGGTCGGTCTAACAATTGAATGTAAGGACGTTCAATGCGAGTAACCAAGTCTTTGCTTAGATCAGCAAGATCCTGTCCGAAATCTTTGCACAACACGTACACATGGCCGTCAGTAAGCGTAATCGCCTTTTCATACGGGGTGCCCGTGTATTTCTCAGTGTTCTCTTCCGTCATTTGGCAGCCGAATTCACCAGTGCCCAAAACTCCGTAGATCACCACTTTACTATCTTTCATCGCAGGGAGAGCTTGCAGATCCTTCACGAATTGATCGCCAGGATAACCACCCGCCCCCATACGACTCTGTTCCGCAGCATCGGTAATCATGATGATTCCCAACGTCGTATTGGGACGCAAGAAGCCGGGATTCGCGGTGAGTTGCTTCATCGAAGTAGCAAATGGAGTTTCTCCACCGCCACCTGCCGTCGACAGCTTGGCGACGGCCGCTTTAAAAGTAGTTACGGGATCTTTTGCGGTCTTATCGAGGATATCCGGACCGGCTAACGGCAAAAATGCTGGTTGGTTTTCGTCGGAAGAAACCATTCCGACTCTCCAATCCAAACGCGAGCTCTTTACAAATTCGTCCATAAACTTGCCGGCGTTCTTGGCCAAGTTCGCATTGTGTGGAGGCATGCTACCGCTGTTATCAATCACAAAAAGAATGTCGACCTTATTACTGCCTTGAAGCTCTTTAAGATTGTGGTCGTACTCGTGAGCGTATTTGATTTCTTCAGTCTGGTGATAAATGAAGTTCGTCGACCGACCGCAACTGAGTGCAAAGGCAGCCGTGACACAAAGACCTAGCAATAGTTTCTGATTAAACAATGAATTTCCCCCATCCCTACCCATACCCATACCCATACCATTCAAAACTTGCTGCTTTTCGTCAAGCAGAAGCGCAGCGTACGCAATCGCCATTACCCCTAAGGGCGACTAGTTATTCCAACCACGTTCTGCAAGGCGTCGAACTTCGGCCTCGAGTTCTGCTGCTGGAATGCTGCATGTACCAATCCGACTGACCACTAACCCTGCGGCGGCATTAGCCACTCGCATACAATCAGGCAAAGCAAAACCGCCTACGACCATCAACGCCAGCACTGCAATCACAGTATCGCCAGCGCCCGTAACGTCGAAAACCTCACGCGCATAAGTAGGAATGCTATTAATGTCGTCTTCACCCTGACTCAGAGAAATCATCCCACTCGCGCCACAGGTCACAATCGCGTGATCCAATTCCGCACCCTGTAAAAGCCGGCGAGCCATCTGCTTAAGGTACGCCTTGTCGATATTCGCCTTTGAGCGCATCTCGTGGCGCAGACCAGTCAAAGCCTCAGCCTCCTCCATATTCGGAGTCATCAAAGTCGCGTTTCGATAAAGAGAAAGATTGGCGTGCCGGCAGGGATCCACAAACACGGGAATCTTGCGCGCGCGGGCTTCAGCCACAAAGAGCATGGTATCGGGATTCCACAATCCCTTGCCGTAATCTTCGACGATTACGCCGTCTACTTTGGGCAATTGGTCACAGAGGCTGTCGTTAAAAGTCTTAGCTAGCTTCGGGTCCAAACCATGCGAACGCTCATAATCCACTCGGACGACGTGTTGTTTTTGAGCGATGACCCGGACTTTTCTCAAAGTAGGTCTAGAAGCATCTTGGATAAATTCTGCGGCGCTGACACCCGCGTCACGGACCATGCTTTCAAGGCGTTCGCCGTCGGCATCTTGGCCCCGTAAGGAGACTAAGGTCACTTTGCCGCCTAGAGAGGTCACATTTTGAGCAACGTTAGCGGCCATTCCCAATTTCAAACTCTGGGAATGCACTTCCACCACTGGCACCGGCGCTTCGGGGCTAATTCGACGAGTCTCACCAAACAAGTACTCATCGATCCCGACTTCCCCGGCCACCAGTAGGTGAGCACCTTGGAATTTCTGGATAAAATCCGGCATTCCTTCTTTCATACTAGCCCTGTCCGCAAATGCAAAGACACGCCAGCTAAGAGACTACCGCCGCGGGAACCTATCCCTTGCGCATCGCCACTCGGTAAAGAATGAAGGCCATAATCGCAAACACTACAAGTGGTAGTGCCGTGCTGTGCTCGAGAGCTGGCCAATTGGTTCCAATCGCCAGGGCAGCAGCCCAGTCTTCTCGCAACGAAAGCATCGCAATTCCGATACCTGCAATCGCACCGCCGGCAATGAGGCCCGACGAGTACAGAATTCCTGGACCCGATTCGGTTTCATCGACCGCCTCAGCACCTGCTTTGGCTTTACGACGAGAGCGACGCTGCACCAACCACCGCACGCAACCGCCGACAAAAATCGGAGCAGATGTGGAGAGCGGTAAGTACACGCCCACAGCAAACGGCAACGAAGGTACACCGCAAAGTTCGGCGACAATCGCTAGCGAAACGCCCAAGAGGACTAAGCCCCATGGTAATTTCTGAGCCAAGATACCGTCGATAATAAGCGACATTAGACGAGCTTTTGGCGCGTCGTACTTCTGCACTTGCGTGCCGTTATCGCGGTTCTTGAGAACTCCGTTGATTCCCGGATCGACCAGGTACTTGATAACGCCGGCATCATCGACGAGGTATTTGCCCGAAACCAATCCAGCCAACGGACCAGAGGTTTGCACTTCTCCAACCCGCAACACATGGTAGCTGGCTTTGTCGTCAGCGTGAGCAGAATCCCGTACCGATTCCATTTCCGTCAGCGATGCAACGTTTGGCACCGTGACAGCTGGAAGGTTCTTGTTGCTGTAAATTGTCGAAGCATCATTGAGCAGCACTAAGGTGTAGCCAATAACCGAAGCAGAGGTCAGAGCACCAATTAAGATGCCAATCTGCTGGAAGCTTGGAGTCGCTCCGACGAGATGTCCGGCTTTCAAATCCTGCGAAGTATTTCCGCCGTTTGAAGCGGCAACGCACACGATACCTGCCACAGAAAGGGCTGCAATCCGGTCAAACGTGTCCGTCCAACCAAGGAGCAAGAAAATCAAACTAGTCAGCAGCAAAGTCGCTACCGTCATTCCCGAAATCGGGTTTGACGATGAGCCGATTTCACCGACCAATCGAGCGCTCACAGTCACAAATAAGAATCCGAAAACCACAATAAGAACTGCACCGACAATGTTCATGTGCAGCGAAGGAGTCAGCCAAATGGCGAAAACCAATGCCACGATTCCAGCTAGAACAAACGGCAACGGCAAATCGCGATCCGTGCGCTCAATAGTGGACTTGCCCTTCTTGGCAGCCTGAAAACCCTTCATGCCTTCTTTGGCGCCATGGATAATGGTCGGCAGACTTTGGAACAGGCTGATAATTCCGCCTGCTGCAACTGCACCAGCACCAATATAAAGGACGTAGTTTTTCCAGATCTCTCCGGAAGACATTTCAGAAATTAATTTTACTGCAGGGAAAAGCGGCGAGGTGAGTCCGTCGCCAAATAGCTTAATCATCGGGGTAAGAACCCAGCTAGAAACCAAACCGCCCGCGACGGTAATCGCGGCAATGCGTGGCCCAATGATGTAACCAACGCCCAATAATTCCGGCGAGACTTCGATCGCCAAGAAAGCGCCTTTAAACCAAGTAAAGGCTTTGTAAGGAACATCGTGCCACAGGCGCAGACCAAGATTTAAAAATTTATAAGCAAGTCCGAGAAAAAAACCGCCGAACACGGTAGCCGCACTCGTACCGCCTTCTTCACCGGCAATCAAAACCTTGGCACAGGCAGTACCTTCAGGAAACGGCAATCTACCGTGGCCTGCTACGACCAAAGCTTTGCGCAGAGGAATCATCAGCAAAACTCCGAGTACTGCGCCTAGAACTGCGACCACCATCACTCGGGTCAATTCCATTTCATGGCCCAAAATTAAAAGGGCCGGCATCGTCACAGCGATACCAAACGCGATGGACTCTCCAGCCGAGCCCGTGGTCTGGGTCATGTTGTTTTCTAAAATTGTGGCCGGCCGCGTGCGGAACACTTTGCTCAAAGCTCTAAAAACCGTGATGGATAAAACCGCCACTGGGATCGAAGCGCTCACCGTCATTCCGACTTTCAAAGCCAGATATAAAGAGGAAGCACCAAAAACGATTCCCAGGATAGCGCCGATAAGTACCGGGCCTAGGGTTAGTTCAGGAATTTTTTTAGACGCGGCAACGAAAGGTTTGAAGTCCATAGTGGACACAACCTAGCACAGCCGAAATGAGAATCCAGCACAAGCAACAAGGATTTTGCGACTTTTATCGAGGAGACATATGTTTAAAGACTTAACGTGGTTCTACTGTAAGCACCACGTACTGATCGCCGCGAGTTCCAGCCAGGCGCAGGCGCTGACCCACAGTGGTTTGAGTGTAATATTCAGTAGTTCCGGGAAATAGTTTCCAGTGACGGACTTTCCATTTGGGTCCGAGGTTCGCAACAAACGAAACTTCCGTGCCTTCTTCTTGGGAGTAATACACGCGGCCAGGTCCATTCACGACTGTCGCGCCACTCTCCAAAAGGGTGATGGATCCATCCGGTATTGCCTTCGAGGCTTTTGCGAATACCAATTCCACACGGATTTTTTGGGGATGGGCGTACGAAACAGTGCCATCACTGCGAGCTGCAGCAGGCCGCGCGGCTTCGGGCGCTTTTGAAATCAATAGCGACGAATCTTTTCCGCAACCAAAGAACAGTCCGATTAATAGTGCCGGCAGAATGGCCGAAAGTACCCTTCTCATGATGAAAATCCCCCGTTGGCGACAGGAGTCGCCAGTCAGACAACATTCAATTTCCGTGCCCTTATTTCTGGGGTCGGCGAGCGAGGCCGGGGTCTAAGGAATGATAACAAGGGCCGTTTTTGGGCCTGAGACTAGATCTCGGAGCTTAAAAAGCGCGCTCGTTCGGCCGGGGAAAAATGCTCGATTGCATAGCGAAGCGCGGTGCGTGGCATCTTCAGACGGTGCTGATTTAGAAACCCTACAAGCGTTGGCCGATCCCGTTTACCAACTTCACGCAACATCCAACCGACCGCTTTGTGCATCAAATCTTCAGAATCTTTTAAGAGCATCTTGGAGAGCGCCAAAGTATCGGCGTGCTGATCTTTGCGAATCAGATATTGAGTTGAAACAATGGCAATCCGTCGTTCCCAAAGCATCTTAGACACTGTCAACTTTTTGAGAATGGCGCGGCTGTGATCCATTAGGTATCTGCCGACAATCCCGGGCGCACTCATGTCGACTAAGTCCCAATTATTGATGTAGCGAGTGTGCTGAAGGTAAAACTCATAAATCGCCCGGCGCTGCTCTTCGTTACCCTTTGCGAACTGATTCACCAAAAGCACTAGCGCCATCAACCGTTCTTCGTGCCACTCCGATCGAATCAGAATGCGAAGCTGCGAAAGCGGCATCTCGATAAAGTTTTTGGCAACATCGCGGGTGATGGGCACCTTGATCCCCAGAAACTTATCGCCATCGGCGTACTGACCGGGGCCTGTCTTAAAGAACCCAGCTAAAAACTGCGCGGCCTTTGGATCGGCTAATTTTCTCAGAGTCCGTTTCGCCTCTTCGGCCGTCACTGATCGCTTTTTCATGTGGCCTCGATTGTAGAAGCAGATTTTTCCATGCAGAAATACTTCGGGCATGTGGGGCCCAAGCACTGCTTCTTTGCCGGGCAAACAACATCCGGCCACCAGACTTGCGATTGTCCTGTGCTGCCAAACGGTTTCCAGCGGCGCGCGTGGTGCGCGCGCACAGGACTAAAAAGCCCGAGAGTTGCTGTGCCAACCCAATGTGCCAGGTGCAAGGGGCCAGTGCTCGGCGCCACTACGCGTGCGGCGTTTCGAAAAACTTCCGCATACTCTCTTAAGGTCAGCCCCTCGATGGGAATCGCTTCGGGAAACATCTTTAATAGCGAGCGAAACTTTCTATCAGCCGGCGCAGGCCCCAGTCCTATGGCGAGTTTCTCCGTCGGCGATTTGGCAATCATTCGACGTATTAAATCGGCATAGGCTTCAATGGATAAATTCTCAGCGCTACCGCCCATGCCAGGATGCAAAACCCAGTATCCTGGTGTGAGTCCGGTTTTTTCCTGCACGTGATTCCAAACCGCAGTTTGCTCGGGCAAAACAGCCGGAGCAGCTAGTGTTGTTTCTTCCCCCTGGCGCGCTAAAAATATTTCCACCAATTCGACGCCATATTCTGCTTCGGACTTCAGTCCCCGACTGCGTCGCTGAAACGTCCCGCGATTAAAAGCTAAGAGCGACCGAAACTTGGAGTAGGGTCCCACCCGCAGCGGAATGCGCGCTTGCTTCAATGCAGCGGCAACCTGCGCATCAAAATGCAGGCAAACAGCTCCGGCATAGTTGCGTTTAATAACCTGGTTCCACCACTGTTTAGAGGACCGCTCATAGCCCACGGGTTCTATCTGGTGGAGTCGAAGCAATGGTTCCAGCAATTCGACTAGATCATTTGCAACGAGGAGGTCGACTTCATATCGAGAGTCGAGTGAAAGCCGCAGCGACAAAATCGCGGGCAGACTGAGTAATACATCTCCCATGCGATCGGTCCGGCAAACCAATACCCGCTGCTTCATTTTTTTCCTGAGGGGGCAAAATGCTTTTTCACAAAAGCCAAGGCGTCTTCTCGTTCAGAAAGAGTTCCTTCGAGAATTGCATCTTCTACTGCCAGCAAAATCTTCTTATATTCGGGTCCGGGTACAAACCCCATTGCCTTGAGATCTTCTCCCGAAATCGGCAGCTTCACTGGGGGTGGCAATTTCTTAAAATCTTCGTAGTGCGCTTTGCAAAACTCAAACGCACGCAAGTCTTTATGACTGGCGTTGCAATCAATGCGATGAAGCTCCAGATGCAGGTCAAAGCGCTCGATTCCCAAGAAGCGCTTCAGGGTGCTTTTCTTCATCGCCATAGCGTCTTTAAATTTCAAATGCTCGGCCGTCAGGGCGGTAACCACTCTCACTAGGTCGTTAGAATAATGAAGCCGGCGCAAAATCTCCTCGGTCATATCCGCGCCGATTTTGTCGTGACCATGAAACCGAATCCGATCGGCGGCTCTTTCAAAAGTATTGGGCTTGGCGATGTCATGAAGCAGGCATCCCCACGCAAGCTCCAATTCCGCGTTACACAGCTGCTCCAAGAGCAACAGCGTATGCACGTACACATCACCCTCGGGGTGATACTGCGGCGGCTGTTCTACACCCTTCATCAACGGAACTTCAGGCAATACTTTATCCAGTAATCCCGATTCATCGAGCAAGCGAATGCCACGCGCTGGGTTCGGTGAAGTTAATAATTTGGATAACTCGTCGCGAATTCGCTCCGGGCTAATCTTACGAACCAAATCCGCATGTCGGACGATACTTTCAAAAGTTTTGCCCTCGATATCAAATCCCAGTTGCGCGGCAAAACGCACTGCTCGCAGCATCCGCAGGTGATCTTCCTCAAAGCGTTTATCGGGCTCGCCGATACAGCGAATAATCTTTTTCTTGAGATCGGCAACACCGCCAACTTGATCGATGCAGTCCTTAGAGACTCCATCCCAGTAGAGCCCATTAACTGTGAAATCCCGGCGCCTAGCGTCTTCTTGCAGAGTAGAAAACTGCACACCATCGGGCCGGCGCCCGTCTTTGTAGCTGCCTTCGGTGCGAAACGTCGCCACTTCGACTGTGTGCCCTTCGGCCAAGACCAGAATCACGCCAAACTGCACGCCTACCGGAATTGTCTTCTCAAATGCCTTTTGAACTTGGTCGGGCAAAGCGGCGGTCGCGATATCAAAATCCTTGGGCACTAGTCCCAATTCTCTGTCGCGAACAGAGCCACCCGCGAAATAGGCTTCAAAGCCCAGTTTCTTCAGGTGCGAGAGAACTCCAAAAGCTGCTGTCCGTTTGTCCATTAAAGAATGTATCGAACCATGAATATCGGCCAACTGAAGATGAAACCCTGGAGCGGCGGTGCGAAGTTGGCGCGCATGATCGTCCCTATAGAAAGTCTGTCTTCTATCAGAAAATCAAATCCCAACCCAATATGAATGAGTGCGCCCACAGACGAACTAAATCCGGAACTCGCGGCAGCGATTCCCAAACCGCCCTCCACGTTGGGGCGAAGCCTTGGGTGTTGGCCAAACATCAATCTGGCCGAAAACGAAGCTCCTACTAGAGCGCCGCCACTGCCAAGACCCGTTTGCAGCATGGGCCCTAAAAAAATATTTCTGCGGTAAACGTATTCGATCTGTGGATTGATTAGAAACAGGGTGGGGCTCACCATTATCCCGATGCCGCCGCTGCCGATCCAATCACCGCGGTTCAGACCTGCTTCCGCCTTTGCCGATGAAAAAAGCAAGGTGACCGCCAGTAAAACGCCCAACCCCATATGTCGCATTGTCATGCACAGCAGTTTGCAATTGGGCGGAGATCCGGTCAAGCGCGAGGGCTCTAGAAATGCGTCCAGCCCTTCGGCAAGAGGCGCGTGGTCTTGGAATCATTTTGCAGCAAGACTTCGGGCTTTCTCTTTGCGACCATTCCAATGGCGTGAAGAGCGACACGACACTCAGAAGCTAGGCGCTGCACCTTCTCCAAGTGCTCGCGCGGAACGGTAAAGAGCAGTCCGTAATTCTCACCACCGTGGAGGGCCCATTGAAGAGCATCATGCCCAAGAAGCTCACCCAGCTTGTCTGCCTGGGCACTCACCGGAATCAAAGCCTCTTGCACCACAAAAGCCATCTTCGCTGCTTTGGAGAGGTGATTTAACTCCGACGAAAGTCCGTCGCTTACATCCAGACAACTCGTCGCCCATTTGCCAAGCTTCTCTCCGAATTCCACATGTGGTGCTGGAGTGAGATGGGCGCGCGTGAGTGCCGGAAATTTCTTTTTCGCAGCTTTGCCCCATTTCTGAAGTGCTGCGAATCCGGCAGCCGAATCTCCCAGAGCACCAGAGCACAAAATAAAATCTCCGGCTTTTGCGCCTCCGCGTGTCATAGGGTTGCCTTCTAATTCCCCCATCAACGTCAGATCAAAAAACGCTTTGCCCTTCGAGGCCGAGAGATTGCCGCCCACGATCTCCACTCCCGTTTTCCGCGCCAGCGCACCCATGCCGCGGTACATTTTTTCGATAAATTTATCGTCGATAGAATCAGAAAACGCCAAGGACACCACCGCCACTTTGGGCACCGCTCCCATCGCCGCAATATCGCTCAAGCTAACGGCCAAAAGCTTGTGCCCAATTTCCTGGGGCTCGGCATAACGCAGCGAGAAATGCACGTCTTCAACTTGGCAGTCTGTCGTCACGACTAGTTTGGAACTTTTCCATCGAACAACTGCCGCGTCGTCGCCAATTCCAATCAAAACGTCGGAGGAATTTTTTCCCAGAATCTTTTTGATGCGTTCTATTTTTTTAAATTCGTTCATTTTTCTTTAGTTTCGCAAACAATCGCGTTGCGTGTGCTTCGTCATTTTGTTACCTGAACCTTTAATGGGTTGTGTGGGGGTGCTAAAGCGTTGAAAATTCATGACGGTCTTCTGATTGTCTTACTTTCTTTTTCTTTAATTACAAGTCCGGTCCAAGCCAAGGAACCAGCTCCGTGCAGTGCTGCGCTTTTGACGATGGTAGAGAAGACTCTCGAGTCGATCACGGCTCACGAATCGGATCCGAACAGAGGCAAGACTCTCTATCGCTCTCTGAAGCAGCGGCAGGCCCGCATCATCAATCGAGTACTTCAAATTTGCCCCGAAAGCGCTCCCTGCCCTCCTGGCACTCTGGTGCGCGCTGTCGTCACCATGACAGAAGAGGAACTTGCCGACATCGAAGCCCCGAGTGTCAAAGTCGGCTGGCGGGTTTGGTTTTCGCTCGGTTCGTCCGCCATCGCCTATGTCGGACTGAGTACCGGGGCACAGAATTACATGACCAATATTTCAGCCACGATGGCGGTGGCCTTTCTCACTTTGCTGGCTCCCTACGTTTTAGAAGCTATGGGCGCTCCGGTCTTGGATTTTGTCCTCTCTCCGTTTCGCCGCTGGATCTACGCCACCAATCATTTGGCATACGACCGCGATTTGGATCGTCATCAAAGCCTTCGCCGACACCAACTCATTTACATGTTGCAACAGGAGTTGGTCTCCGACATCGAGCGCCTAGGTCGCTCCACCGATACCGAAGTGATCTTGCGATTAATGGGAGTGCTAAACAATTGCACGGGCCACAGCTGCTCCACCAGCGACGGCCGAGATCGTGCCTCTGAGGTCATTGCAAAATTGCTTTCACACGTGGTCAAGCAATACCCGGAAATTGATCTGAGAGAGAGCGACTATGCTGAATGGGTCCAAGCTCTTTTCGGAAAATGGCAGGTATCAAAGGACGTTCAATTCGATTTTGTGCGACAGGTAATGGACAAGCTGGTGAATCAGTATGACTTGGGGGCCCGGCACAATCCGCAGCGCCAGCGCAAATATCTGGGAATCCTCAAAGCCTGGTTTTCGGTAGATGTAGAAACGGGGCAACAAGAATTTTTGGACGGTTCGGGAATTTAGCGAATAGCTAGAAAGCCATCGATGACAAATTGCACTGCCATCGCCGAGAGGAGCAATCCCATAATTCGACTGGCAGCATTAACACCAGTCAGGCCTACGACCTTCATGATGCGCTCTGAAGCGCTCAAGACGAAATAGGTAATAAGCAGTGTGAGAAAAACACTGAGAATTACGACCAAGTAATTCGCCACGGCCGAACTCTTCGCCGTGAGTACAACCACCGCTACGATCGATGCAGGTCCCGACAACATGGGAATAGCTAGCGGCACGATAGAGATATCGTCCTTTTGCGAAGCTTCGTTTTCTTCCGACGGAGTAAGTGGCTCCTTCGAGTGGAGTAAGTTCAGCATCTCAAATCCAATAAAGAGCAGAATCAAGCCACCGGAAATTTGCAACGCAGGAATAGAGATATGGAAGAACCCCAAAATACTGTGACCCAACAGGATGAAAATCAGCAGTACAAAAAACGCCGTGGTACACGCCCGACGCAACATGCGTTGCCGACGCTCTTTAGAATCCGTCGCGGTCATAGCCAAGAAGAGCGGCACATAACCCAGCGGATCAATCAGCGCGAAAATAAATCCAAAAGTGGTGAAGAAAACGGCAAGCCATTCCATAAGTTCCTTATCGGAATAACACGACAAGGCCTATAAATGACACGTTTAGTCATTTGAGAGGGCTCAATCTGCCCGCAGGACCCAGATTTCGGGCGTATAGGAGATAAACCGGAAGTCTTTAGCGACGGGAGAGATGTCCTCCCAGGCTCGCAACAAAGTATCCTGGCCAGCGCCTTCACCCTGCTGTTGGTAGAGAAAAACGCCTAAAAGGTCTTTCAACATTGGGCGATCCTGGGCATCGAGCTCTTGGTACCCGCGTCGACGGTATTCATCCGCCAATCCAGATCCCGCAGAGAAGCTGGCTACTTTAAATCGGTACCCGGGTTCCCGGCGCAATACGGATTGAATTTCCGCCATCTCGAAATCCCGCTTAAGAACTTCCAAAAACCCTTCGTCGCTCAATTCAGAATGGCGCTGCAAAGTTAGAACAAAAGGTCTCGAGGGCTTTAACCGTTCGCGAAGTAGGCGCTTTATCTCTTCTTCCATCGCGACAATTTTTGGATGGAGATAAACCTGCGTGTACATTTGAAAAAGACTGAAAACAAAATCATCCAGCACGTGCTGATTGCGCATGTTGGAAAGCAGAACTACTTCCTTCGGCTCTCCCCGCGTGTTCTGGTGATGAGCCAAACAAGGAACTACTTTGGTCACAATCCGACGCCACTCAATCGCACCCGCAGGAACGCCACAGTTGCGGCCATCGCGCTGGATGTAGTCAAGTCTATCGACATCAAAGGTGCCGCTAATCAGAGGGCGCAGCAGCCGGTGAAAGACTTCACCACCCAGCACGCCTGCTTCAGCTAAAACGCCATCCAACTCGGCAGCATATTTCGCGGCAAACTTCCCTGCGGCGAGTTTGCGCCTCACTAGCCCACACACAGCTAGTGTAAAGGCCCGCGCCTCCACTTCAGTCAAAACTTCAGCCTTCTCCAAATCTTTGAGGATGAGACCAATATAGAGGACAGAAATATCCTCGTGCATCAGGCGCCCAGCGGTCGCCTGTGCTTTTAAGAATTCGCGCACCACTCCGTGGGACGCTTCAATGGGCGCCGCAAAATCCTGCTGCAGATTGAGATACTCAAAAGTGTGACTCAGCGGACCGTGGCCAACGTCGTGGAGCAATCCTGCCATCACCGTCGCGCGGTACCAGAACTGGTAGGATTCGGCACTCGCGTGCACTTCATTGCAAAGGTCTGCTGTCTGCATGGTGTGAAAAACCGTTCCGCCACTGGGCTCGGAAATTTCGATCGGGTGCTGCACCCACGCCTGCACCAAACTTTCAAAATAACCACTCGCTAAAAATGCAGCACCGAGTGAATGCTGAAACCGCGTATGCGTCGCACACGGGAAGACATATTCCGCGAGTCCGATCTGTTTGATCGATCGCAGTCTTTGAAAATAACGATGGTCGATTACCGACCGGAGAATCCCATCGTAGGACATGTCTCCGTGGACTTCGTCGCGCAGTACAAATGGCTTTTTTTCCGTCGTCATAGCGACGTAAGACATCTCACAAAAAAGCGGTCGTTGCGAGCGAAGCGAAGCAATCCCCCACTGGTAATTTCGCGAAGTTGCGGATTAAGCATTGATGCGAATCCAGGCAGGTGCTACTTTTGCAGACTTTCGAACCCAGACATAGGAAGTCGTTGAAGATTTTAAAGGTTCTGTGCGGGACTTTCCTGCTCCTTTTTTCTCCTCTTACTCACGCAGCCAATCGCGCCGGGTCTCTGGACTTGTCCGCCCTGTGCTCGACGATTCTACTGGCTCAAAATTTTTCGCCACCAAACCCATTAGAAGTCGCTCTCGATCGCGCTAAGCTCGCCGAAGAACGCAGCCGTCTCGCATTGCCGATTTTGAATGGCTACCACGGTTACACAGATGGCAATCCTAGTGCTCTCATGCGGCTGTTTTATCGAAGAGAAATTCTCTTTCATCAGCTCGAACAAGTCGAAGCTCGTCTCTCAAGTCTAGAGCGCCACTGGAATTCGGCGATTAATCGACAATTATCTGCAGAACTCGAAGCAGCCAAAGAAGCCGGCAACGTCCAGGCGTTCATCGCTGAGTACCGTCCGCTCGTGAATGAGGCGTTAGCAACTTCGCACCCTACTTTTGACAGAAAGGGCGAAGACAGCCAAATCCGCATTGTCCTAGATGCTCTTCGTCGTCGATATGTTCCGGTCAGCGCTGCCGAGACAAAAAAGATAAAGACAGCCCTAGTGCTTCACGGCCAACCCGTTTGGACACTCTTTGATTCATCTTGTGGGTCCGGCGCGTTGCACCATTTCGATCCCGACACCCCTTTGCACTATCACCATTCGACCGACCAATCCTCGGTCTACACCAGCATGATCACCGAAATGAAACGGTCGTTCCCCCTAAAAGACCCATTCATTACTCCCGAACTAGCTCCACTTCTTAGTTTTCAACCAGCTGACATCATCGACCCGGTTCTCTTCTCTGAAGCCAGTCAGACTTTTGAATTAGTGCTGCCTCGCAAACGAGTCATGGTGCGATTCAATCGTGACTTGTCGTTGGTGGAAATGATGCCGATTGATGGTCGGATTTCTCGGCCTGGCAGCCCTGTTCTCGCGCTAGCGCATGGAGCGACCACCTGGACGAGTAATGTCGCTAGTTGGACAGACATGATTCCTGTTTTTGAAAATGCAGGGTTTAATCCCAATGCAATCGATCTCGAGAGCGCCATGGGATATCTGGCCACGTCCCCCGAAGCGCGCAAACCTGCGGCAACTGCGGGAGTAATTAACGAGTGGCTGCACGATTTACGCAAACAAACGGACAACGCCCAACCGATTGTTGCTGTTGGTCGTAGCTTCGGAAGTACGCAACACTTCACCGCTGCATTGGCGACTCACTGGTTTGGAGTGAAAGAAGATCGAGAAGGCGCAGATGCCTTGGTGCTCACTTCGTTCTCCAACCCAGAAAAACTCCAAGAAGGTTTCGAGCGCATTCACTCTCTCATGCTTCGACAGCACGGCGATCCAATGCGTGGGCTCATTCCCGAATCGATTGCACATTTGACCGCCTTTGCAGCGCAACTCAATAGTGTGATGGCTGGAGTAAGTAGCATCTCGCCTTCTTCACTGAGCGGTTTTGGCGACGATATTCTTTTTGTTCAGGGCGAAGCAGACGCCGATGGCGGACCGACTGCCGTGAAAGACCTGACTGATTTCCGCAATCGACGCGCACCAAAGGCGCACATTTACGTAGTCCCTGATCCCTGGGAAACGCTGTCGCAAAGTTCTCAACTAGATCCGGACAACCGCGAAGCCAGTCACTTTCTCCTTACGTCGCGCGGCAACGTAACGAATAAAAACCGCGGCAACGCTTTTCCGGGAATTCCAGAAGAGAGCCTCCCGCAGCTCGGCGATCAGAACCTCGAAATCCAAGCCCTCACCTGGGCATTCTTGGATTACCGCGCTGACGTGTCGCCATTTACTTCAGATACTTCCAAGGCCCGCATTCTAGCCGGTCGAAATACACTGACCGGCGGTAATGAGCGCTACGCTTATTTTAAGTGGTACCTGCAGCAGCTCACTCAAGAAGGGCACGCGCTGCCGACGTACGAATTCCTTATCTCCGACGCAACCGCTGCAGGCGGAAAGACCCTAGCGGAGCGCCTCAAGCGCGTTTGGACGTTTATCGAACGCCTCCGCACTCAAAGTCTTTAGAAGCTCTGTCTTGGCAACATCGCTTGCACCAGTCTTTGCGAGGAGCGCAGCGAAGAAGCAATCTACTTAGACAACGCCTGCACTGCGCTATCCAACCGTCGTAAAACAGTGTCTCTGCCCTGTACTTCGAGCATCTCCGTCAATCCAGGACTAATTTTCCCGCCCGTAACAGCAAAGCGAATCGCTTGGCCAATCGGACCAAACTTCACGCCCGCTTCCGCAGCAGCTGCTTTTATCGTCGCATCTAGATCAGTTGCCGTGAAAGAAGCTTGCTCCAGTTTCGGCCGCACTTTGCCCAGGAGATCGACCATCTTCGCGCGTTCTTCCGCGGACTTGGTCTCTGCTGGATAAGACTGCGGGTCGGCTCCAAACAGACATTCCATCTGCTCCAAAAGCTCCACTATCGTCTTCACTTTGCCCTTAATCGCCGACACACCCATCTCAAGGCGTTTAGGATCTGCTGTTTTTAGGTAGCTAGCCTTGTCCGAAAAATGCTTCTGCGTATAGGCCAGTAGCTCAGCCGCTGGCGTCGATTCCATCCATTTGCCGCTGACCCAATCGAGTTTCTCAGTATTAAAAATCGCGTTCGATTTACCGACGTGATCTAACGAGAAAAACTTCTTTAATTCTTCCAGAGTAAAAATTTCCTGATCGCCGTGGCTCCATCCCAGTCGCACCAAAAAATTCACCAGCGCCGGCGGAAGAAAACCCATGTTGCGGTATTCAAGAGTAGAGGCCGCGCCATGCCGTTTGCTTAATTTCTGTCTATCCGCACCCAAGATCATCGGCACGTGCGCAAAATCTGGCAGCTTCATTCCCAACGCGTGATAAAGCGCAATCTGCTTAGGCGTATTATTAATATGATCTTCGCCGCGCACTACGTGAGTAATTCCTTGAAAGTTATCGTCGATAACCACGGAAAAGTTATAAGTAGGCGAACCATTTCCGCGCAGCAAAATCCAATCATCCATTTCCGTATTAGGAATGGTGATCGGTCCGCGAATTAAATCATTAAAAGTTGTCTCTCCCGTCGTCGGCATCTTGAAACGTATCGGCGCCGTAGGCGAAGTGGAGACTTTATTTGGATTAAAACGATAGCGCCACGGCTTACCTTCTTTTTGCGCCTTCTCTCGCATCGCCTCTAATTCAGCATCTGTATAACCACAGCGGAAGGCTTTGCCTTCATCGAGTAATTTTTGCGCAACCTGACGATAAACGTCGAAACGTTTGCTTTGTTCGACGGGAGTTTCGTCCCAATCCAGCCCCATCCAGGTGAGAGATCCGAGGATATCCTCGGTGAATTTAGCGTCGGAACGCTCTACGTCCGTATCCTCAATGCGTAAAAGAAACTTCCCGCCCGTTGACTTAGCGAACAACCAATTGAATAGTGCCGTTCTAGCTCCGCCGACATGCAAAAAGCCCGTTGGCGAAGGTGCGAAGCGAACCCGCGTTTGGACTAGCGGGTTTTTCGAAAATGTAATGTCCATAGGCCTGGCACAGTAGCAGGTCAAACCCCGAAAAGGTACCCACTAAGAGCAGCCCTGCTTGCAGCGACAACCCTTTTTGGCTGCGTATTTCTCCCAGTTGAGACCGCAAAATGGTTTGACTTTAAAAATCGCTATTGTTACAGGTCCTTAGTTTAAATTTCTGAGGAAACCATAGATGCCGACAATCAATCAACTTGTCCGCGAAGGCCGCGCCAAAGTTCGTTCCAAAAATAAGGCTCCAGCCTTGGCAGCTTGCCCGCAGCGACGTGGAGTTTGCGTTCGTGTTTATACGACGACACCAAAGAAGCCGAACTCCGCACTTCGCAAGGTAGCCCGTGTACGGCTAACCAATGGATATGAAGTGACTTCCTACATTCCTGGCGAAGGCCACAATCTTCAGGAGCACTCCGTAGTATTGATTCGCGGCGGCCGGGTAAAAGATCTTCCCGGTGTTCGCTATCACATCGTCCGGGGCACTTTAGACACCACTGGTGTTGAAAAACGGAAACAATCACGGTCCAAGTACGGCGCAAAAGCCGGAAAAGCCTAATTACAGTTTTTAAGAGGATATATGCCTAGAAGAGGAAACATCGTTCACCGGGAAGTCGTCGCAGACTCCAAGTATAACGAGAAGCTGGTCACCAAGTTTATCAACTCCGTCATGATCGACGGAAAGCGCAGCACTGCTGAAGGCATCGTGTACGGTGCTTTGGAACTCATCCATCAAAAAACGAAGGATGATCCGATGAAGGTCTTCAAAAAGGCCTTGGGCAACGTCCGTCCATCGGTGGAAGTAAAATCCCGCCGGGTCGGTGGTTCCACTTATCAAGTTCCGGTCGAAATTCGTCCCGAGCGTCGCAACGCCCTCGCGTTCCGCTGGATGAAGGATTTCGCTCACGCACGTCGTGGCGGCTCCATGATGGACAAGCTTTCTCAAGAACTCTTCGAAGCCGCAGAAAACCGCGGTGAGTCCGTTAAGAAAAAAGAGGACGTCCATAGAATGGCAGAGGCCAACAAGGCCTTCGCTCACTATCGCTGGTAAACACATCTATGAGCACACCTACTGCGAACAACCCCTCAGACCTTACAAAACTCCGTAATATCGGTATCTGCGCGCACATCGACGCAGGTAAAACGACTTGCACGGAGCGAATCCTTTATTACACCGGCGTTTCCCACAAAATCGGGGAAGTGCATGATGGCGAAGCCACCATGGATTACATGGTGCAGGAACAAGAGCGCGGAATCACGATTACTTCGGCCGCTACTCATTGCTTCTGGGGCGATCATCGCATCAACATCATCGACACCCCTGGACACGTAGATTTCACCATTGAAGTAGAGCGAAGCTTGCGCGTCCTCGACGGCGCTATCGTTCTTTTCGATGCTGTTGCCGGCGTGCAGCCGCAGTCTGAGACCGTATGGCGCCAAGCCAATCGGTACAAAGTTCCCCGCATTACCTTTATTAATAAGATGGACCGCGTTGGTGCCGATTACGATCGCGCCGTGCAAACCATCCGTGACCGCTTGAACGGCAATCCTGTCATCTTCAACTATCCAATCGGTGCCGAAGATAAATTCGTCGGCATGGTCGATCTCGTTACGCAAAAAGCGTACGTGTACGACGCCGATGAAAAGGGCGAGCACGGCGATAAATACCGCGTGACCGAGATCCCTGCTGATTTGCTCGATAAAGTGAAGAAACTCCGAGAAACTCTCATCGATTCCGTAGCGGAAGAAGATGAAGTAATGCTCGATAAGTACTTAAACGGCCAAGAGATCAGCGAAGCGGAAATCAAAGCTGCTGCTCGTAAAGCGACGATTGCCAATAAAATCCAGCCTACTTTCGTAGGTTCGGCTTTTAAGAACAAAGGCGTTCAGCCTTTGCTAGATGCTGTTTTGGATTACCTCCCTTGTCCTTTGGACGTTCCTGCTATCAAAGGCTTCGACGTAAAAGACGACACCATTTTGATGGAGCGTCATCCAGATCCAAAAGAGCCTTTCTCTGCTCTCGCTTTCAAAATTTTGACCGATCCATACGTCGGCCAGCTCACTTTCTTCCGTACTTATTCGGGAAGCTTAGAGGCCGGTTCCTACGTGTTGAATTCGCGTCAGGGCAAAAAAGAACGCATTGGTCGCTTGGTGCAAATGCACGCATCCAAGCAGCAAGAAATCAAAAGCGTTAAAGCCGGAGATATCGCTGCAGCAGTGGGCCTAAAGTTCACTCGCACTGGCGACACCCTCTGCTCCGAAGACGATCCGATTTCGCTCGAGTCGATGCACTTCCCTGAGCCGGTTATCTCGATTGCTATTGAGCCTAAGTCCAAAGCGGACCAGGAAAAACTCGGCGTTTCGCTTTCGAAGCTCGCGATCGAAGATCCTAGCTTCCGTCTGCGCGTCGATGAAGAAACCAATCAGACGATTATTGCCGGCATGGGCGAACTCCACCTTGAAATCATCGTGGATCGCCTCCTGCGTGAGTTTAAAGTCGAAGCAAACGTAGGTAAGCCTCAAGTTGCCTATCGCGAGACCATCACCAGAAAGGTCGAGCAAGAAGGCAAGTACATCAAGCAAACCGGTGGTCGTGGTCAGTACGGACACGTATGGCTTACGATCGAGCCTCAGCCTGCAGGCAAAGGCTTCGAGTTTGAGAACAACACCAGCGGTGGTTCTGTTCCTCGGGAATTTATTCCTGCAGTGGAAAAAGGCGTGAAAGAAGCCATGGATAATGGCATTCAGGCTGGTTACCAGTGCGTAGACATCAAGATTGGCATTTTCGACGGCTCTTTCCACGATGTGGATTCGAGTGAAATCGCGTTTAAGATTGCGGCCTCCATGGCGTTCAAGGACGGCTGCCGCAAGGCTGGTCCGATCATCCTCGAACCTGTAATGGCGGTCGAAGTTGAAGTACCTGATAACTACATGGGCGACGTCATCGGCGATTTAAACTCTCGCCGCGGAAAGATTTTGCAGATGGAGCCTCGGCAAAATTATCAAGTAATTCAATCGGAAGTGCCCTTGGCAGAGATGTTTGGCTATGCTACACAATTACGCTCTCTTAGCCAGGGACGTGCAACGTATACGATGGAGTTTCACCACTACGAACCGGTGCCCGTCAGCCTTGCAAATGAAATTGTAGCGAAAGCAGCAGGAGGAAAATAATGGCTAAAGCAAAGTTTGAAAGAAAAAAGCCACACGTTAACGTCGGCACAATTGGCCACGTCGATCATGGCAAAACAACCTTAACGTCGGCAATCACGACGGTTCAGTCGAAGTCCGGTTTTGCGGAAGCTCGCGCTTACGACCAAATCGACGCAGCTCCTGAAGAAAAAGAGCGCGGAATTACGATTGCAACCTGCCACGTGGAATACGAGAGCACCACTCGCCACTACGCACACGTCGACTGCCCTGGACACGCCGATTATGTGAAGAACATGATCACTGGCGCTGCTCAGATGGACGGAGCGATCTTGGTCGTTTCGGCCGCTGACGGTCCAATGCCTCAAACCCGTGAGCACATTCTGTTAGCTCGCCAAGTCGGTGTACCGACGATGGTGGTTTTCATGAACAAGTGCGACATGGTGGATGACAAAGAATTACTCGATCTAGTGGAAATGGAAGTCCGGGAACTACTCACGAAGTACAAATTCCCTGGCGAAGAGATTCCAATCATCCGTGGTTCTGCTCTGAAGGCCGGACAAGGCGACACGAGCGAATACGGTGCACCTTCTATCGCCAAACTGATGGAAGCTTTGGACACATACATCCCAATGCCAAAACGCGAGACGGAAAAACCGTTCTTGATGGCAGTGGAAGACGTATTCAGTATTCAAGGCCGTGGAACTGTAGTGACTGGCCGTATTGAGCGCGGAATCGTAAAAGTGAACGACGAAATCGAAATCGTCGGTCTCCGCCCAACTCAAAAAACGGTTGTTACTGGCGTAGAAATGTTCCGCAAACTTTTGGACCGTGGAGAAGCAGGCGACAACGTCGGCGTGCTCTTACGCGGTGTGGGCAAAGAAGACGTGGAACGCGGACAAGTACTCTGCGCTCCTGGCACGATTACCCCGCACAAAAAGTTCAAAGCCGAAACGTACGTTTTGACCAAAGAAGAAGGCGGTCGTCATACGCCTTTCTTCACGGGATATCGTCCGCAGTTCTACTTCCGCACGACGGACGTAACGGGTGTCATCTCCCTCAACAAAGGTGTTGAGATGGTTATGCCTGGTGACAACGTCGCTGTAGAAATTGAACTCATCTCCTCCGTAGCTATGGAAAAAGAAAGCCGCTTCGCTATCCGCGAAGGTGGCCGTACCGTAGGCGCCGGAGTAGTAACGGAAGTCATCGAATA
>Ga0163144_10002713_pt1 | contig 40505 bp, 41 predicted proteins | sample OliLak19BULKMAT1_FD_123175 | JGI IMG/M metagenome (GOLD analysis project Ga0163144, IMG submission 123175) | Freshwater microbial mat bacterial communities from Lake Vanda, McMurdo Dry Valleys, Antarctica - Oligotrophic Lake LV.19.BULKMAT1 | ecosystem: Environmental > Aquatic > Freshwater >...
TACAGCGGGGCGCTTACAGCGGGGCGGGGGCGTTTGGGCCGATTTCGTTCGGCGCTGGGTTTAGCGATGGAGAGTCCGCGCGAGCGTCGTCAGCAGCGCGTGCGTCGAGAAGGGCTTGGGCAGGTATTCGCAGACACCCGCGGCAACGAGCCGCGAAATTTCGCCCCCGAGTGGCACAACCGGCAGATCGTCTGACAGAGTCATGGACCAGATCGACTGCGGGTCCGAGATCGCTGCCGCCGGGGAAAGTTCCCAAAGACTGGCTGACTGATCGCTGACGTAGAGAAATGCGTCGGTTCCGTCGGTTCTGACGATGTACCGGATGATGGCGCCGGGAACGTTCGTCGCGATGTTGCGCAGCGGATCACTGGTGTTCCGGAGCTGACTTTCAGCGCGTTGGGCTTCGGCGATTTTCCATTGCAGGCGCAGGTGGTTCATCACCTGACGGCCGAGACTCTCCAGGCCTTCGATCTGCTCAGGTTCAGGCTTTGCGCCGATTGATCGACGACACTAAGCACGCCGACCGGTTGAGGGACAGGGCATCCTGCCTCCTGCGCCTGCACGGTGAGGTTGGGAAAGACTCAGGACTTCGTGGTGGTTTTGGCGGGGGCGGCTTTGGCCGGCGGAGCCGCGGGTGCCTCGGCGACGGTCACCCGGATCAGGCCGCGCCATTGGCCGGGACTGTACTCGGTGGCTTGGTCGGCCGGATACCGTTCGGCGAGCCTTGCCTGAAGCTCCGTTGACATCGAGTCCTTGGGTCCGTGACAGGCCATGCACTGGGGCGCCACGCCGACCGGACGGTAGACGCGCCATTCGCGTTTTGCGCCGGGCAGGTCGATCCGCTGGACCAGGACCTTGGGGGGGGTGCCGTTTTCGATGTCAGCCTCGACCCGGGCGAGCGCCAGTTTTTCCGCGGCATCCGGGGCATTGGCGGGATTGCGCAGACGCAGGCTGGTGCGCTTTACCCCGGTGATCCGGGGCATGCCGGTGATGATCTCGCCGGTCATTGGGAGGGCTTTGAGGTGACAGAAGTCGACCGCCTTGTCGGGCCCGCCCTTGGCCATGGCCGAGGCGACCTCGTTGACCAAGGTGGTGCCGACCCGGTTGATCGCCCGCTCACCGAGATCACGGATCTCGACGTTTTCCGCGGCGTTGGGATTGACGAAGACCGCGGTCACCGCAGGGGTTTCGGCGGCCCGGGAGGAGAGGGAGAAGGAGAGAGCGCAGACCGAGAGCAGAGGTACGAGGGTTTTCATGGGGGTGAGGGGGTGAAACCAGCAACTACAAAGGGGTTGATGAGAGAATATCGCTGAACAGGGGAGGTGGGAACCGGCAACGTCGTCTTTGGGCGGGTCAGTAGCGCGTTTGCTGGCGTGAAGCAGGAGGGGTGATGCCCGGGCCGGATACACCGATGTGTGTCATTATCCTCCTCTTCAGGCGGACTTTCAAGCTCATTGCCATCAGCGTATTGGGTCAGGAGCAGTCCGGGTTCGGCTTCGATCCGGCGGCTGCGGTTGCGGAACTGCGCCATACCACCCCGGAGGTTTGCCGACAGCACCCCCCTCCCCGTAAAAACGAAAATCGCCCCACCTGTTGTTCACAGGGGGGGCGATCTACGCCGGTCATTTGTCCGGTTTTGGCGGAGTGTTGTCCGCCGATGCCGGTTCCTAATGTCCGGTCATGTCCTGAGACGGTCCTCAGGCTTCGATCTCGGGCCGCGAGGCTTCGGGCCAGTCGATGTGGAAGAACTTTCCGCGCGGCTGGTCGAGCCGCTCGTAGGTGTGGGCGCCGAAGTAGTCGCGCTGGGCCTGGAGCAGGTTCGCCGGCAGGCGGGCCGAGCGGTAGCTGTCGTAGTAGGCGAGGGCGGAGGCGAACGTCGGAGCCGGCACGCCGCACTCGGCGGCGAGGGAGACGACTTTGCGCCAGTTTTCCTGGGCCTTCTTCACCATCTTGTTGAAGTACGGATCGAGCAGGAGGTTCGCCAGATTCGGGTTGCGGGCATAGGCTTCGGTGATCTTCTGGAGGAACGCCGCCCGGATGATGCAGCCTCCGCGGAAAATCTGGGCGATTTCACCGAAGTTCAGCTTCCAGCCAAACTCGGTTTGGGCTGTGCGCATCAATTGGAAACCTTGCGCGTACGAACAGATCTTTGAGCAGTACAATGCGTCGTGGATCGCCGCGATCAGCGCCTTCTTCGAACCACGGTACTTCTTGCCCGGTCCCTTGAGGATCTTCGACGCTGCGACGCGCTCGTCCTTGAGGGCGCTGATGCAGCGCGCAAACACCGCTTCGGCGATGGTCGGGGCGGGCACGCCCATGTCGAGGGCGTTGGTCGAGGTCCACTTGCCCGTGCCCTTTTGGCCGGCGGTGTCGAGGACGACATCGACGAAGGCCTTCCGCTTGTTCTTCGGGTCCTTCTGTTTAAGAATATCGGCGGTGATCTCGATCAGGAAAGAATCGAGCGCGCCCTGGTTCCATTCGCTGAAGATCTCACCCATCTCACCGGCCTTCAGGCCGAGCAGACCGCCCATCAGGGCGTAGGCCTCACAGATCATCTGCATGTCGCCGTACTCGATACCGTTGTGCACCATCTTGACGTAGTGCCCGGCGCCGTTTTCGCCGATGTACGTCGTGCAGGGCACGCCGCCTTTGACGGGTTTGCCCGGGAGGGCGCCCATGATCGGTTTGCCGGTCTTGCCGTCGACCTTGGCCGCAACGGCCTCCCAGATCGGCTTCAATTCCTTCCAAGCGGCGAACTCGCCACCCGGCATCAGCGCCGGACCGAACCGGGCTCCTTCCTCGCCGCCGGAAACCCCTGAGCCGATAAAGCGCAATCCCTTATCCTTCATTGTCTTCTCGCGGCGGATGGTATCGGTCCAGAGGGCGTTGCCACCGTCGATGATGATGTCGTCCTTCTCCAGCAGGGGCACGAGGCCGTCGATCACGGCGTCCGTGGCTTTTCCGGCTTGGACGAGGATGATCATCTTCCTCGGCTTGGAGAGCGATTGGACAAACTCCTCGAGGGTCTTGGTCCCGACGACCCCGCCCGGGGTGTTCGGATTTTCGGCGACAAACTTGTCCGTCTTCTCCGTGGTGCGGTTGTAAACTGAAATCTGAAAGCCGTGGTCGGCGATGTTCAGCGCGAGATTTTGACCCATCACGGCAAGTCCGATGAGTCCGATGTCAGAGTGTGTCTTGGGCATAAGCGAACCTCAGACCTAGGCTCACCTCGGACGGCAGCCAATCCCAATCTCGCTCCTGTCGATGAGCGTTAAGTTTGGACTTATATCCCCGGCGACTTCTGCTGGTTCTTGTTGTAGTCGATCTTGCTCGGGAAAAACGGGGCCACCTTGTCGATGAACGGCTTCATGAACTTGGGCTCGTTGCGTTCATAGATCCACTGGAAGCCGACGATCATGAAAACCACCGCGCCGATGATGGTTAACCAGATCTTGTTGGCACCCTGAAGCTTGCGAAAAATGATGACCACCGCAACGATGATCGCGATGCCAAGTCCGAGTGTCAGCCAGATCTCGCGCGGGATCTTTTGGACACGATCCAAGGTGGTGGCGGCAAACAAGAGCATGCCCGACGAAATGCCATTTCACTTCCCTGTCGGCGAGCGAAAACCCAACCAACCGGCCGAGACACGGAGGGATCGATCGCCAACTGAGATGAACACCCACCCATCCGGGAGCGCGGCCGCCCCCTTTCGGACGCCCTTCCGGAAAAACCATCCGGGACGACTCCACTACGGCGCCCGGACCGGCTCCGTATCACCTCGGCCGCTGAGTGCGTCGGCCCGGTCCTGCAGCGCCACGAGCCGCAATTCGAGTTCACTGCGCAGGCGTTCGAACTCCGGGGACTTCAATTTCGCCGGCACCTCGAGAGGATCGCCGAAGACCACTTCGACGCGCGCGAAAGGCTTCGCGATCAGAGTGCGGTCCCAAGCCTTGCGGAAGGTCCAGGCGGAGCTCGCTGACACCGTCACCGGCAGCACAAACCCGCCGGTGCGCTGCGCGAGGCAGATGATTCCGCCCTGCACATGGCCGCGTGGTCCCCGCGATCCGTCGACCGCGAGACACGCGCCGGCTCCCGGCCGGTCGCGCACGCACCGGATGATGTCGACGATCGCCTGCAGGCCGCCGGTGCCGCTCGAACCGCGCACCACGTTGAAGCCGAGCTTCTCCTCAAGTCTTGCCATCGCGGCACCGTCCAGGCTCGGCGAACACATGGAAAACCAGCACCGCCGCGGCCGGTCTCGGATCGTGTCGAGCAGCATGAACGCGCGCCCGTGCAGGAAGGCAATCACCGGAGCCCGGCCGCTCCTCACCGCCCGATCGTAGTGGACGCGGCCGGTCTCACGGATGCGCCAGCTCAGCCGGAGCGTGCGTAGCAGCACGAAGGCCAGTTCCGGCACAATGTGGCGCATCAGGGTGCACTTGATCCATCCGGGCGGCCGGTATGCGCGGACCCTGCCACTCTTGGACAATGTCGCGCTCGGGGTGGCACCCACCGCATTCAGTGCTTCACGATGGCGGGTCCCTGCGCCGGCGTCCATGGCGTCAGTCGGCTAGCCGCGATTCCAGTTGGGAAACGAGATCGCCCATCACGCGCATCGCCGTGAGCTCTTCGGCCGCAAGCTTCACGCCGAACTCCTGTTCGATGTCGAAGATGAGATCGATCAGGATAAGGGAATCGACGCCGAACGACTCGAGCGACGTGGCTTCAGTGACGCCGGCCACATCGGGCGGCGCGGTCGAGGAATCGACGATGACCCGGCTGAGGCGTTGCAGGATTTCCGGACGGTGCATGATGGGTTGTGGAGCTGGAATTGGAGCAGCAGCGCATCAGGAATGCCGCCGCAAGACGAGCACGGCGTTGCCACCGCCAAAGCCGAAGCTGTTCTTCAGCGCGAAGTCGGTGGCCAAGGGCTGTGGCGCGGACCCGATCAAGTGGACCGGGCAGGCTCGATCCGGATGCTCCAAGTTCAGGTTGCCCGGGGCCTTGCCGTTTTCGAGGGCGAGTAGCGTGCCTATCGTCTCGATCGCGCCCGAGGCACCGAGTGTGTGGCCAAAGTAGGATTTCGTGGCTCCGACAGGGGCCGAATCCGTCGCGTCGCCCAGCGCGATCCGGATGGCCTGCGCCTCGGTGGAGTCGTTCGCGGTGGTGCCGGTGCCATGGGCGTTGATGTAACCGATTTCGCGGGGGAGTACACCGGCGTTCCGCAGAGCTGCCTGAATCGCGGCCGCCTGGCCGACCGCCGAGGGACCGGTGAGATGGGTCGCGTCCGACGATTCCCCGTAGCCGACGATCTCGCCCCGGATGCGCACTCCGCGACGACGGGCGTTGGCAAACGACTCGATCAGGAGCGCACCCGCACCTTCGCCGAGCAGCGTGCCGGCCCGATCGGCGGCGAAGGGCCGCAGCGCCCGGACCGGATCCGCGATCGGAGAGAATACGCCGAGATTGTTCCATAGGGCGTAGTAGAACGGATCGAAACTGTTGTCCGTCCCGCCACACAGCACCGCCGCGGCATGACCCTCCCGCACCATGCGGAAACCGATCCCGATCGCGTTGGTCGCCGAGGTGCACGCGGAAACAACGGTGTAGTTCGCTCCCGTGAGTCGGAACTCGATCGAAAGGGCGGCCGAAACCGCGTTGGCCATGCCGTTTGGCACCGAGCTAGGACGCATCCCGGCCGGCCCCTTCTCGGCGAACCGGGTGTGGCTGGCGTGCAACGTCTCGGTCGGCCCGCAGCCCGAACCGAAAATGGCCGCGATCGCCTCCGGCTTGTCCGCCTCGCCGGCAAGGCAGCGCGCCCCGGCCATCGCCTGCCGTGCCGCCTCCACGGCAAATTTCACCGTGCGGTCGGCCCGCCTCAGGGCCGGTGGTACGCGCGACTCCAACTCGGCCAAGTCGATCTCCCCACCGCTGCACACCTTGTTGCCGGTGTAGTCGTGATTGCGCAGGGTGCGCAGAGGACTTCGGCCCGCGAGGAGACTGCTCCACACCTCCGACTCGGAGTGCCCGAGTGCGGTGACGAGTCCGATACCCGTAACAGCGACACGACGTTCGTCGTTCTTCATTCCAATTAGGAGCTCATCCACAAACCGCCATCAACGTGCAGCACCTGGCCGGTAAGATAGGAGGCGTCCGGCGAAAGCAGGAAGGCAACCACGCCGGCGATCTCCGCGGGCTGGGCGAGCCGGCCGAGCGGGATGCGCAAACCCGCCCGGTTCTCCTCGGTGAGCGCGGCGGTCATCTCGGTTTCGACAAGGCCGGGTGAAACCGCGTTGCAGCGAATCCCGAACCGGGCGGCCTCAAGTGCGAGGCTCTTGGTCAGGCTGACGAGCGCGGCCTTTGCCGCCGCATAGTCCGCGCCCATCCAGCCGCCGGGGCCGTGGGCGGAAATCGAGGCAATGTTGACGATTCCTCCCGCTTTCTGCTTCCGCATGACGACATAGGCCGCCTGGGCTGCGGTGAGGGCAGATTCCAGATTCAAGCGGAAGGTCTCGCGCCAGCCGTCGAGCGTCAGCCCGCGAAAGGCAACCGCACGGCCCCCGCCGGCGTTGTTGACCAGTCCGTCGATTCGTCCGGTCCGGGCGACGAACGCGTCGACCAAGTTGCGCGCGGCCGACGGGTCATTGAAGTCGGCAGCAAAGGGAATCGCCCCCGCGCCCCCGATCTCACGGGCGACCCGCTCCGCCGCTCCCAGCGAACGACCATGAACGCCGACCGTGTCGCCCGCGGCGGCGAGACGCTGCGCAATGGCGCGCCCAATGCCGCGGGTTGAACCCGTGACGAGAATGCAGCGTGAAGATGATGGTGGCGGGGCGCTGGAACTCATGCAGATAGTGAACTTCGACGCGTCGTGTGCGCGACGCAGACACCGCCTCCACAAGGAAGGCAAGGCGGTGCCAAGAGCTGGAGGGGAAGGGGAACGGTGCAATCCTTTTCATCGAGCGGCATGGTCGGCGATCGATTTTTTCCAGATCTACACGCTTCACGAGGACATTGAAGTCGTCGGAGTAACGCGCGAACCTATGCCCGCGCCGTGCCAACTCCTTGTCCAACGCATCGAGCACGATGTTGGCCAGCAACGGCGACTGCGGACCATGCTTCCATGAAGGCGGAAGCGAGGGCTGTACCTCTCGACAATCAACCCGCCCGGCCCGGGTCTTTCCTTGGGTGCGTCGACCTTCCCTCACCGTTCCAGCCAGAACCGTCCGTCCTCGACCCAAAACCGTGCCCCCAGCTTGGCCCCCGCTTCCGCGAGGGCGGCTTCGAACATGATCAGCGGATCCCGGCTGACCGACAGCCGGCGCATCAGGCCTTCGCCCTTGGCGGTTCCAAGGGTCAGCGTGATCTTCAGGCCCCGTCGCTTGGCCGCGATCTTGATCCCGTCCGGCAGCATAATGCCGGACTTGAGCGGTTTGAGCATGGCATCCACATAATGGACACCGATTCCCGAACGGTCGTTCTTCTCAGGCTTGAGCAGGTCGGGCGCGGCGGGATTGGCGGGGCAGAGTTCGATCTTCATGAGGCGGAAAGGCGGGTTGCGGATGCGGGGGAGGTTGAGGTCTGTTCGTTCGTGGGTGTCGGCGCGGAAGCCGGAGCTGGTCCCGCCGGTGCATGGAGCGCGAAGTGGAGCGTCTGGAGCACGGCCAGCCACTTGTGCGCCCGGCTCGCCGGGGCGCAGACGCAGCCTGCCGGGGAGGTGGCCGGATTCCATGTCAGCACGTCGGTCAGCGGGCGGCCCCGCAACGGCGCCTGCGTCGCCAGTTCGGCCAGAAGACGTTCCGAGTCCTCGAGGTAGCTGCACATCCGGGCATGCCCCCCATCCGTCGGTTCAGGCGCGCATCGCAGTTCCCGGAGGATGCCTGCGGCGTCCAGCCCGACCTCGAAACGCAGGGCGAAGGGAATGTTTCCACAGGTGCTGCCTTCAAAGTGAAACGTCGCCCGCCAGCCGCCTGATTCGTCGGCGGCCAGGCGCAGGCGCTCATCGCGCCAGCGTCGCAGCGCGCGCACCGGAAAGGCGTAGGGGACCGGTGGATTCATCAGGAAATGCCGGCTTCGGTTCGCGCCGGCGACCGGGCTGGCAGGGCGCAGAGCGCGAGCTGCGAGGTCTTCGGCCGGAGCATGCCCGAGTCGAGCACCTCCAGCGGCCCGGGAAGGGGACACTCCGCCTGGAGCGCGGAGAGCATCCGGGAGTTTTCCTGGATCGGCCAGTCCCAGAAACCCGGGCAGTCGTGATAGGTCGAGCCCAGCTCGCGTTTCGCCCCGGCGAGCATGACTTCGACGGTCGCGGCGGCCAATCGATCAAGAAAGAAGGCGCGGTCGGGTTCGTCGCGCGCCCAGCGGGCCGCCGTCTCGTCCGCCACTTCCACTCCCGTGCTGACCGCGACCAGCGCGAGGGCGGCAGCGCCCCGCGTCTTCGCGGACGCGAGCGTCCATGGTGCCGGATCCGCCGCGATCGCGCAGCCCCACGGGCGCGCCTCGCGCGCAAACCACTCCCGCGCGTCCGCCGCCGCCTCGGCCAGCGGGCCTTCCAGCGCCCGCCGCAGGGGCAGGCGCAGAAACCGCTTGTAAACCGTGTCGCTCACCACCGGATGCAGCCGGGTCTGCCAGAGCAGCGCGGTCATGGGGTCGCCTGCTGGTTCGCCCCCACCGGGTGAAACTGGCAGCCCGTGACAAAGTGGTCGAAGAAGTCCGGGTCCGTCTCCAGCTCCACGTGCCCGATCGTCCCGACCACCGTCTCGAGTTCGCGGCGGCGCGACTGGGAGAGCAGCGCGATCGAAGCGCCCTCGATGGCGAGGTTGCCGACGGCGACGATCTTTTCGTCCGGCAGATCCGGGATCAGTCCGATGCGCCGGGTGGCGTCGAGGTCGAGATGCCGGCCAAAACCGCCGGCGAGGTAAAAGCGATCAAGCTCCGCGAGGGAACGGCCGTAGCGCTTGGCCACGATCTGCAGGCCGGCGACATTGGCGCCTTTGGCCTGGGCCAGCTCGTTCACGTCGCTTTCGCGAAAGAGGATCTGGTGCTTGGCGTCGACCACGAAGCTGTCGTCGCCGGACTCAAAACGTCCGCGTTCGTTCATCCTGCCGGTGCGCAGCATCTCCCCCAGGAGATCGATCAGGCCCGAGCCGCAGATTCCTTCCGGGGCGCTGTCCCCGATCACGCGGATGCGCACACCGCCGCCGTCGTCGAGCCAGACCCGTTCGATCGCTCCGGAAAGCCCGGGCATGCCGCAGGTGATGGCCCCGCCCTCGAAGGCCGGCCCGGCGGGGCAGGAGGCCGCCAGCAGCTTGTGGCGGTTGCCCATGAAGAGCTCGGTATTGGTGCCGAGGTCCATGATCGCGATCAACTCGTCGCGATGATGCGGCTCCAGCGCGAGCAGGCAGGCCGCGGCGTCGGCGCCGACATGTCCGCTGACCAGCGGCAGGCCGTAAACGCGCGCCTGAGGGTGGCCGGGCAGCCGGAGGTCGCGGGCCCGGGCCACCACGCTGGAGTTTGGCCTGAGTCCGTCGCGCCAGGCCTGCTCGATCAGGGACCGGTAGGGCTTCTGGCCGATCGAGCGCACGTCGAGGCCGAAGGCGAGGTCGCGCATCGTCGAGTTGCCGGCGATGACGTATTCAAAAATCGACGCGGGATCGACCGGCAGCCCCTGGATCACGCGGGTGAGGTAGGCGAAGAGCGTGCGCTGCAACAGGCGGCCGGGATGGTCGGTGTCGTACTGGATCCGAGCCATCACGTCGGTGCCGCCGAAGCGCTGGGGGTTCTCAAACGAGGCCGCCGCGACCGTCCGGGCTGACTCGAGGTCGATCACGCGCAGGGCCACCGTCGTCGTGCCGAGGTCGATTGCCACGCCGAGCAGGGGGCCCGGCCCGCGCGCGACCTCCACACCGTCGATCAGGATCGCGTCGCCGGAACGGGTCACCGCCGGGTCGTGGGCGCGCCCGTGGACCGACGGAGGCAGGTTGACCGCGCGGTCCTCCACCCGGAGCGTCGCCCGCAGGAGGGTGTGCGCGGTCACCGCGCCGGTCTCCGCGCCCTCGGCGATTCCGCAGCGGCAGGACAGGCGGAACCCGGCGCGCAGGTGCAGCTCCTCGCGGGTTCTGGGCGTGAGCAGGTCCCCACCCGAGGTCACCTCGACCAGGCATTCACGGCACTTGCCCTGCTGCCTGCATGAGGAGGGCACCGAGATGCCCGCCGCGGTCGCAGCGGCGAAAAGCGTGGCGCCGGGATCGACCGGGGTGGCGCGGGCGTTGAGCGTAACAGTCACGGCCATGGCACTACATTCCCGGCTTTGAGGCGTCGTCGCCACCATCGATCACGGCTCCGTCGAAGATCACCGTGGGGGCCTGCCGCAGGTGGCGGATGCCGTCGAGCACGGGTGCCGCGGTGAGGAGGAAGCGCGCGCGGGCCCCGCGATGGAGCCGCCCGACGTCCTCCGCGAGGCCGAGGCGGGCCGCGCCTGCACCGGTGGCCGCGCGCAGCACCTGCAGGGTGGAGAGGCCAGCGGCCTCCATCAGTTCCAGCTCCCAAAGGAAACCGTGGCCGTGGGGCACGCCGTGCGAGCCGGCGTCGCTCCCGGCGACCACCCGCACGCCGAGCTGTCCGGCTTCCTGCAGGGAGACCGCGTGCCCATCGAGGATCCGGCGGAGATGCGTGCGCACGGTCTCGTTCCAGCCGAGGGCGTCGCCCTGCTCCCATTGGAAGTGAACCGGGGCGAACGTGGGCACCCAGGCGATGTTGAGGTCGCGCAGCTGGGCGAGCTGGTCGCGGTCGATGAAGAATCCGTGCTCGATGGTGTCGACCCGGGCGGCGATGCAGATGGCGACGCCATCGTTGCCGGAGCAGTGGATCATGGTCTGGCGTCCGTGGGCCCGGGCGGCGGCGACGGCCCGGGAGAGTTCCTCGGCGGGAATCTGGGGCTTGGCGATGACCGCGCCCTTCTCGAAGTTGATGATCCCGGTGGCCAGGAGCTTGATCCGGTGGGCCCCGGCGGCGACGCGAGCGGCGATCGCCTGCTCGATCGTGCCTTGCGTCTCGATGGTTTCACCCATGAAGGTGCCGTAGCGACCCTGGTGGTGAAGGGCGGGGCCCGGGCTGTCGAGGGAAGGCATTTCGCCGCGGGCGGCGGAGCGGTCGCGCTGCTGCAGGGCCAGTCCGACGCCATGGCGGTCGCCAGCATCACGGACCGCGACCACGCCGGTCCGGAGCAGGCGGGGCAGCCGGGCCACGGCGCGGTCGAGGAGCTCGGTGGAGTCGAGTTGCAGATACGCCGCCCGGCGGGTCGGGTCGAGTTCCCCTCCCTCGAGGAAGAGATGGGCGTGGGCCTCGATCAGACCGGGCAGGGCGGTGTGGCCGGGAAGATCGAGATCGGGCGCGGTGCGGCCCCCGCGGACGAGCGAGGACGGCGGCGGTCCGCCGACGTGCAGGACCCCCCCCACGTCGTAGACCAGATGGGCGTCACGCAGCACCGACTCGCCATCGAAGAGCGTGCCGACGCGAAGCCAGACCGGACCGGGGCGCACGGACGCGAGCGAATGTCGGAGCGACGCGGCGGGGATCATGCTTCGCCGTGCTTTTCGAGGTAAGCGGTGCAGATTTCCATGATCTTCTCGGCCTGGCGGAAACCGGCGTCCTCGTTGGATTCATCGGCTCCGGCGCGGCCGCTTTCGAGGGCCTCGGCCAGCTGTGCAACGAGCGGATCGTCCTCCGCCAGCGGCGTGGAGTTGTGCTCGACGTTGGCGAGGGCGTGGTCGAGGCCGACCCGCTGGGCGAGCGTGAGGTAGGCGCGCTCGAGACGGTCCTTGACCCCCTTGGGCGTGCCCCAGGCGAAGTTGGACAGACCGACGGAGAAATGCAGGCCGCGCAGGTGCGGGTCCTGCGAGCACAGGCGCATCGTGTCGAGGCCGATGTTCACCAGGCCGTAGGTGTCGGCTCCGACGGGCGCCAGGCCTGGATCGACGATGTTGTCGTCGAGCGTGCGGTGGGCGCGGGTGACGAGCAGGTCGACGAACCGACGGATGGTTTCGTAACTGTCGTTTGGATTCAGACTCTGGGCGCTGCCGCCGCCCGGGAGGAAGATCTCCGACGCCATGACGATGCAGCGCAGATCGTGCTCGCGGATGAGATCGACCATGCCGTCGAGCTGGGTGCGCGAGGCGGCGATCGAGTTGAGGATCGGTTTGCCGCGGCACTTCGAGCGGTCGAAGACCGCGAGCGCCGCCTGATGGTAGGCGAGGCTGGGATTGTCGAAGCTCAGCGGCACATCGGTCACCGCCTGGATTGCGGGGATGACCTTGGGCAGGAAGGCCAGCATCTCCTCCATGCGTACGGAAACCCGCTGGGTGCCGTCGACGTTGAGGTTGACGGCCGCCGCGCCCGCATTGGCCTGAAGGGTGGCGAGGGCCTGGTAACCGGAGACATCGCGTGCCTCCCAGGCACGGCGGGCGCGGGCGTAGGCGTTGTTGATCAGTTCACCGATGATGTGCAGACTCATGAAGGGGTGGAGGAAGGGGGTGTCGGGTGCGGGGCGAGATGGTCGCGGCCCTGCCAGGTGTTGGCCCAGCTGGAGGTGCCGCGCAGATTCTGGTCCTGGATGACCGGGGCGTGGGCGAGCAGTTCCCCGGCCCGGCCTTCGCGCTTCAGGCGGTCGTAGGCGCGGGACCAGATGCAGTCGAAGTCCGCCACCTCGCACTTGCCGTCGCGGGTGCCGCCGCACGGCCCGTTGCGCTGGTTCTTGGCGCAGGAGGACTCCGGGCAGAGGAAGGCGATGTCGGGCAGGGAGCAGTCGCCGCAGTCCTTGCAGCCGAAGAGCACGGACTTGCCGGCGTGTTCGGCGGCGCGCATCCAGGCCGGCCCCTGTTTCGGGTCACGGGCGTTGGCCGTCAGGCGAACGCCGGTGTTCCAGAGGCCGCGACCCGGAGTGAAGAGGAGATCGTGGGTGAACTTGGAAAACCGATACGAGAACCGGTCCGCGAGGGAACCGGTGCGGGTCGCGGTGGCGGGCGTGTCCGGCGTGGGCCGGGTGGCGTCGGCGAGGCCGGTGGCCGGATCCGCGTCGTAGACAAAGTATTCGCCCGGGCGGGAGAAAAGCTGGGTTCGGGCGAACGTCCGCCAGTCGTCGGGCCCATGGCGGTCGGCGAGGGCCAGCAGGGCGTCCACCTCCTCGATCGTATGAATGCCGCCGAGGTAGACCCCGCGGTAGCCGAGACCTCGGTAAATCGAAATCTGGCGGGCGGCGAAGTCGAGGAAGAACGAGCGGCCCTTGTCGGGCGACTGCGCCTGCCGCTCGCAGAGTTCGGCGAGATCGTCGGAAACGACCACCCCGGGGATCTTCTGCGAACGGAAGAGCCGGGCGACGGCCGGGTTGAGCACGTAAACATTGCCGATCAGCGGTGTGGGCCGGGGCAGGTGGAGACGGGACCAGGCGATCAGCTCGGAAATCTTGCGGGCGTCATACCCGATCTGGTTGATCGCCCAGCGCGCGCCAGCCGCGACCTTGACGGCGAACTTCTGCAGTTGCGGCACCACCTCGTTTTCGTGCCGCTTGAAATTGGTCACGACACAGGCGTTGAAAAACTCCGTTGGGGCGAGGCGGGTGAAGCGGCGGGCGCCGGGCCGGGTGACGTCGAGGCCGTCGTTCATTTTCCCGAGCAAGGTGAGCAGGCCGACCGAATCGATGTCGAAGACGGGTTTGGCTCCGCCGGCGATCCCGCTGCCGGAGGCGTCGCCGGTGAGCACAAGGAGATTGTTGAACCCCTCGCTCGCGAGCTGCCAGGCCGCGGACTCCAGGCCATTGCGGTTGAAATCTTTGCAGGAAAGATGGATCACCACCTCCCGGCCGGAATCGCGGATCGGGCGTCCGAGGGCGGTCGGCGCGAGCATGGGATTGCCGCCGGCGTTGTCGGTGATTGAGACCCAGTCGATCCGGGGATGCGCCGCGAGGTCGCGAGCGAAGGCGATGGTGCGGGCCGCACGGGTTTCGATGACGGTTCCGCGGGTCGAGACCAGCTCGACGCCGATGACGAAGTCGGAAGTCTGCCCGAGTTTTTCGCGGAGGGTGGCCATGGCTCGGGACGGGTCAGGCGGCGGACATGAATTTTTGGAACATTTCGACGCTGCTGGGGGCGTCGGGGCCGTATCCGTCGGCGCCAATTTCCTCGGAGAACATCCGGTTTACCGGGGCGCCGCCGATCGCGATCTTCACGTGGGCGAGGTCGTCGTGCTTCTGGAACTCCTCGATCACGGTCTTCATGTAGGGCATGGTGGTGGTGAGCAGGGCGCTCATGCCGACGATCTGGGCCCCGTTGGTCCGGACGGCCTCGATGAATTTTTCGGCGGGCTGGTCCACGCCGATGTCGATCACCTTGAAACCGGCGCCCTCGGCCATCATGCAGACGAGATTCTTGCCAATGTCGTGGAGGTCGCCCTTGACCGTGCCCATGACCAGCGTGCCGCGGGGAGGATTGTTCGCGGCGTCGGCGATCATCAACGGCTTGAGGATGGCCATGCCGGCCTTCATCGCGCGGGCGGCCACGAGCACCTCGGGGACGTAGAGGATGCTGTATTTGAAATCCTCACCGACCACCGCCATGCCGGCGATCAGGCCATCGTTGAGGACCTCATCGACGGGACGTCCCTCGGCGAGCGCCTCCCGGACGAGCCGTTCGACCTCCTTGGCGTTACCCTCGTAGAGGAACTGGTTGATTTGGGCGTAGTCGGGCATGGAGGGAAGGCGGCGGTGAAAAGGGAGCGGGTTCGGATCGTGGGGAAAGTCGTTCAACGCGCGTCGAGACAGGCCTGTTTGACCGCGAGCACATGGTCGGTGGGTGTGCCGAAAGGGACGACGGCGGTGCCCATGATGAAGCCGGGCAGATCCCGGCCGCGTTGGACCTCACGCCGCGCGACTTCGTGGATCTGGTCCGGGGTGGACGTTTCGATCAGCCGCGGGGAAATGTTCCGCCGGAGGGCGCGCCCATTTGCGCGGCAGACCGCGGACCACTCGTCGAAATCCCCGGTGAAGTCGCAGAGGAGATTATTGGCTCCGGTGCGGACCAGCAGATCGGCGATGGGCGTGGTATTGCCGCCGACGACCAACGGCACGTCGCGCACGCCCTGGGTTGCCGCCCAGGCGATCAGTTCGGCGGTGATGGGGAGGACGAACTCCTCATACATCGGAGGCGAGAGCAGCTCCGGGGACGCCTGGGAGTCGAAAATGATCAGTTCGGCACCAGCGTCGAGGTAGGCCTTGGAGAACTCGCGGATGATGCGTCCGGAGTAGGCGAGCACCTCGCGAACCCAGTCCGGCTGGTCGAGGCAGGCGAGAAAGAGCGCCTCGGCGCCCACCAGCGAGATGGCGAGGGAGAACGGCCCGGAGATGGCACCGCGCACCCAGACGTCGGGGCCGAGGGCGCGGCAGACGTTGCGCGCGGCCGTGATATTGATGGGCATGCGGCCGTCCTTCAACGGGTTGGGCACGCGGGCGTGGGTCAGGTCATCGCCGACATGGACGATGTGGTTGCCCGGTTTGATGCCCGGAATGCTGGTATCAGTGCCCTCGTAGAAGCTGACCGTGCAGCCCGCGGCCTCGGCCTCGAGATTGTAGACATCGACCCCGACGGCAAGTGCGTCGGGCCCGATCGCCTCGTATTCGGCGAGCAAGGCGCGCGTGAGCAGGTCGGCGTCGCGGGAGATCGCCGACGGCGTTGACCCGATGAACCACGCTTTGTGTTCGTAGATCGCGGGGAGAAAAAGGGGGGTCGTACGCGATGACTGGCAGCGCAAAACGGATTCGATCTCGGCGCGGGTGGCGGTTGGGTGGGGAGGCATGCGGATCAGGGGAAGGGTTTGCTGACGATAGCCTTTAAGTTGGCGGAAGTCTTGGCGCGTCGGGCTTGAGCCGGTTGGCGGATTGGGCAATGTCGGAGAAAATGAAGGTTTCCCAGCCCCTTGTGGTGACCGTGCCGCCCCGGAGCGTGCTCTTTGCGGAGAGTGTGCATGAGGCGGATTTTCGTATGATCCGTCGGCAGGACCCGTTCCACAAATTGGTGTATGTCCTCAAGGGCTCGGTGGTCAGGGAGGTGGGTCAGCAACGCCGCGAGACGCCCTCGCCGGCGGGCAGTGTGCTGGCGGTACCGGAAGGGGTGGCCCACCGGTTTCATGATCAGGAGCCAGCGACCCTGCTCCTGCTGTGTCTCTCGAACGAGTTCCTGGAGGATGATCCGGAGCGGATCGAACTCTGGAATGGGGTGGTTCATGCTCCGGGAAGCAGGCTTTGGCTCGATCGGAGTACGCGGCAGCGACTGGAGAGCGGTTGGCGGCGGGCGTTGTTGGAGCAGGCTCACCCCCGGCTCGGTGGCGGCGCGCTGGTCCGGGCCCTCGCCGTGCAGAGCCTGGTCCTGCTGGCGCGACTTCCGGTGGTGGACCCGGAACGCACCTCGCACCAGCGCGTGGCCGATCTGGCCCGCGAGATTGCCGAGACCTTCTTCGAGGCGTGGACGGTGGACCGGGCGGCTTTGCGAACCGGCCTGTCGCGTCGACGGCTGACGACCCTTTTTCGTGAAGTCACGGGTCGGACACTGAGCGACCATGTGACCGACCTTCGGTTGACCCACGCCGCCCGGCTGCTGTCCAGCGGGGAACATTCGATCCTCGGAACGATGTTCTCCTGCGGGTTTGGCGACACCTCGCACTTTTACCGGCAGTTTCGGCAACGGTTCGGGCTGCCGCCGGGACAGTGGATGCAGACGCGGTGAAGGAGCCGAGAAACGAGGTTCTTCGCTATTTCAATGGATCGGAGCGCATGAAGTGCGTGGCCGGCTCCGTTGTAGGTGGCCTCGCCGAGGCCGCGACGGGACCGCACGGTCCCGCCTCTGCGTGAAGGGCGATCCCGCGTACGCGCATACGCGTCAACTGAAGACCCCCCGCAGGGTGGGCGTTGATCCCGAGGCTGGTGGGCATCGTCTGATCGCGGTGTTCGCGTTCTCGCGTCAACGCCTGTCCGGGACCACCTCCAACGAAAACGCCGCGAATTTCCACGGCCGTTCCTTAAGTTGACGCGGATGCCGGAGGCGGGACCGTGCGGTCCCGTCGCGGCCTCGGCGAGGCCACCTACAACGGATGGGGTCGAGCTCCATGATTCGGGTAAGGTGCAGGATGGCGCGTCGCCCTCCATCCAGACTCCAACCACCGCGAGGCGGCGCCGCCTCTGTTACCCCCTGGAAACGGCGAAAAACCAGAAACGAACCCGTTTTGCCGGTGCTCAAATCCGCCAAAGAAGAAGGCCGGTCGCCTACCCCTAAGCGACCGGCCATTACTTTCTTATTTACCCCAATCTTCCGCTAAGCGGAAGTAATCCCAATCTAGCACAGGTCGTGCCAAGCGCAAGTGGGGTCGAGGAAAAGTCGAGTCTGAGCATTTTCGCGCTTTCGGTGAGACGGGCTGTCCGTTCGAAACAACGTCTGGAGTTTGGCCCACTTTTAGGTCCGTACCGTGGAAGTAACCCATTAGGTTACTCGGGCCAGCCCTTAGGGACGGCTGGCGTGCGGATAAATTGGGGTGCGTTGGCGGGCCTGTGAGGGGTTTCCGTCCAGCCGGAGGGGCGTCTGATCAGAACCTTCGAATAGGTCTTCCGGGCCATTGTCGGGGCCTTGGACGTCTGGTAGGGTGAAACGATCGGTCAGGGCTTCGCGGGAGCGAGGTCGGCGACGTGCGTTGGCGTCGCTTGGTCTGGCCCCACTTTTTCCATGCACCCACACTCATTCCGGTCCGGTCGGCTTGGTTTTCATTTGATCCTCGTTCTGGTGGCGCTGTGGGCGACCGCGTGCACGACGGGGCCGTCGTCGTCGCCGGTCGCCGGACGGGATGCCTTCGTGGTGCTGTCCGGAGGAGGTACGCCCCTGTCCAATAACTACTCCCAGTACCTTCAGGCCAAGGCGTTGAACGAATGGCTCCGGGCTCGTTACCCGGCGGAGGCGGTTTGGACGTTCTATGGCGCGGGCAACCAGACCGGCCAGGCCCCGTTCTTTTCGGACACGCGCAAGCAGAACAAGGAAGACGGGTTGCTGATTGAGTCGTGGTTGCCCGGCCCGCTGGAGGCTAACCGTCCGGCGACGCGGGATCAGGTCTTGGCGGCGTTGAAGAATGAAATCCTGCCGAAAGTCGCCGAAGGCGGCACGCTCTACCTCTTCGTCGGCGACCACGGAGAACTCAGTCGATCGGAACCGAAGGAGAGTATCATCACCCTTTGGCAGATGGAACAGACCGGGACCTCCAGCAACGGCTGGCGATCGAATCCGGCCCAGGTTTTGGGGGTCAATGAACTGCGCTCCGTGCTCGAAGCCGGCCTGGGGCGAGGGCGAGTCGTCTTCTGCTTTACCTGTTGTCACTCAGGTGGTTTTCACTTCCTCGGTCAGCCCCGGACAGTTGCCCCAAATCCCGCGTGGTTCAGTGGTTTTGTTCCGGTCGAGGCGGCCGATTGGACGGCCGAGGTGCCTTTGGCGCGGATTGCGGGGTTCACCGCGACGACGGAGGATTCGTTAGCGGCTGGTTGTGCGCCCGATCCGGATCCGGACCGGTGGGCGGGCTCCGAACGTTTTATCCCCGAGGCTCTTCTGGGAACGGATCTTATGACTGGGGAGCGCCGCGGCCCGTCGCTGCGGAGTTTTGCCGAGGCGTTTGATGCGGCCATGGTGGTGAACCGGACGATCGACAAACCCCACAGCTCGGCGGAGGCCTTTCTTGAACGACACGCCACCCTGATCGAGACCGTGCTGGCGCGCGGCGAAACCTTGACGCCGGCGGCGCGCGCGGCCGTCGAGCAGTATCACCGGATCGTGGCCGGCGAGGATCCCGGGGTGAAGGATGCCGTCTTCAAAGCGCAGAAGGCGGTTTATGACCGCTTTCTGGAGGCTCTTGTTCAACAGAACCCATTGAGTGCCAATCTTCTCCGTTCCGGATCACGCACCGAGTTGGAGACCGCGATCGGGCCTGAGGCCGGCAACGCCGGTCGGGGCGGGCGGCGGCGTGGGATGAATGAGGAGATTCGCAAACAGTGGACGGAAATTATCCGGCCGGTCTGGAAAACGGCGCTCGAGACGGATCAGGTGCCTTCGATTTCGGCGGACGCCAAGGCCTTTGAACTCCATTTGATTGATCTGGAGGAAAAAAATCCGCGGCGCGATCTCACCCCAGGTAATCGAGACGCGGTGCGAAATGAGCTGTTTTGGCGCTCGGGGTCCGCCATTCCGTCCCAGACCGACGCAGTCAAAGCGGTCGAACTGGCGCGTTGGGAGGCGTCGCGGCGCACGAAGATCCTTGCATGGGCTCGGCGGTCGGAGAGCGAGGCGCTCCGCACGGCGGCGGAGAAGTGGGGTGGCCCGGTCCGGCCGGCAACGGCGACGGCGCCTTCCTGGTCCGGACCACCGCGGTCCGCCCGCAAAGAGGCGCTGCAACGAGCCCTCTTTTTCCGCCGGGTCATGGGTGCGTGGGCGTTTTTGCTCGCCGTCGATGAACAACCCGCGCTCCGGCGGCTGAAGTCGTTCCGCGATCTCGAACGCGTCCCCCTCCCGCCCCCACAGAGCTCGCTGTAGGTGGCCTCGCGGAGGCCGCAGGGATTGGCAACGCGCAACCCCATTCACCCCGGCCTCCGCGAGGCCAGCTACATCAAGCCACATCCAGCTACATCAAGCCACATCCAGCTACATCAAGCCACATCCAGCTATACCAAGTTACACCTGGCCCGAATAACCCAGCAATCGGGAGAGTCCGTCGGCAACGGATCGAACCTTGGCGGCCATTTCGGGAATGCGCGCCTGGGTGAAACGCACGGTTGCGGCGGTGATGCCGATCGCGGCGGCGACGGTGCCATCGGCGGCGAAGACCGGCGCGGCGAGGCAGCGGACGCCGTGGTGGAACTCCTCGTTGTCCAGGCTGAAACCGCGCTTCCGGGTCAGCTCGACCTCCTTTTTGATCGCGGCGAGGCTGGTCAGCGTCGCCGGGGTGCGCGCGGTTGGCACGTTGTCCGCCAGAATCTCCGCCAGGCGATCCCGGTGCAGGTAGGCGAGAAAGATTTTCCCGGTGGATGAGCAGTGCAGGTCGGCCAGAAAACCGGGACGGGAGGCCGCGCGCAGGGGATGGGAACTGTCCTGGACGGCCACGATCAAGGCTCGATCGTCGCACGGAATTGCCAGATGGTACGTCTCATCGAGCGTCCAATCAACCACCCCAAGCCATGAATCCGAGTGTATCGACCTCTGGCGACGGTTTTGCCGTCCGTCCTCCGTGTCCCTGTCCATGAACGCGCGCCTGCTGGCGCGGCTTTGCTCCCTGGTGCTGTTCGTCAGCGTGCTGCTTTGCCCGACTCTTTCGCTGGCCCAGGCTGGCGGAGGGGTGATCGAAGGCCGCGTGCGCAACGTCGGCAATGACCGCTACCTCAACAATGCGCGGGTGGTGCTTGAAGGCACGAACAAGGAGACCTTCACCAACGAGTTCGGGGAATACCGCTTCACCGACGTTGCACCCGGCTCGGTCCGCGTGCGGGTGAACTACACCGGTCTCGACCCCGAGGTCACCACGCTGAGCGTCACTGCCGGCGCGACCGTGCAGCACAACTTCGACCTGTCCAGCCGCGACCGTTACGGTGATGACAAAACCATTCTGCTCAGTGAATTCGTGGTTCAGAGCAATCGCGAGTACGAGGGCAACGCACTGGCGACCAACGAGCAGCGCTACGCGCCGAACGTCAAGGTGGTCGTGGCCGCCGATGCCTTCGGCGACATCAGCGAGGGCAACCCCGGCGAGTTTCTCAAGTATCTGCCGGGTCTCTCGGTCGACTATGTCGCCGCGGATGTGCGCACCGTGTCGGTCCGTGGTTTCGCCTCGAACTTCACCAATGTCTCCTGGGACGGCATGCGTCTGACGAGCTCCGCCTCGGGTTCCAACAACCGCATCTTCGAATTCGAGCAGGTTTCGATCAACAACACCTCGCGCACGGAGGTGACCAAGGTGCCGACGCCCGACACCCCGGCCGACTCGCTGGGTGGCAGCATCAATTTCATCTCGAAGAACGCCTTTGAGCGCAAGGGAGCCCAGTTCAACTACCGGGCCTACCTGAACATGAACAGTGAGAATACGCAGCTGTTCAAGAAGACCCCGGGTCCGGACAACAAGACCTCCTACAAGATCCTGCCGAACTTCGACTTTGATTACACGCTGCCGGTCAACGATCGTTTCGGTCTGGTGATCACCGGGCTCTCCTCCAACCAGCACGTCGAGCAGCACCGCTGGCAGACCACGTGGAACTACGCCCACGCCGGCGCCACGCCGACCAATCCGTATCTCCAGCAGTGGCAGCTGCAGGATGGTCCGAAGACGACCAATCGCGCCTCGCTCGGCATCAAGGCCGACTGGAAGGTGACCGATCGCCAGACCCTCTCGGTTGCGGTCCAGAGCAACTATTACAAGACGTTCTTCGGCAATCGTAACATCAACTTCAACATGGGCACGAATGCCGTGCCGACACCGGCGACCGGCACGCCGCTGCTCTGGGGTCCGACCTTCGTACAGAGCGCCACCGGCCGGGGTGCCGTCACCCAGGGCAGCTCCTTCCGCGACAAGCTGGGCAATACCGCCGCCGCCAACGTTCGCTACATTTGGAACAGCGGTGATTGGAACGTCAACGCCGGTGCCAACGCTGTCGTATCCAAGACGTGGTACCGCGCGCTGGCCCGCGGCCATTTCGCCAACATCGGCACGCAGATGCAGGGAGTCTCGGTGGTCCGCGCGGAAAGCATCGACTTCCCTTCGCTCACCTGGGTCGCCCGTGACGCCACCGGTGCCACGCTCGATCCCTATTCGCTTTCAAACTACCGGGTAAACACCCTGAGCAATGACCCGGTTGATGGAAAGGCCACGGTCAACAGTCTCTACGCCGATGCCGAGCGTCACTTCGACCAGTTCACCATTCCGATTTCGGTGAAGGTCGGTTTCAATATCCGTGAGGAGGGACGCGACAACCGCCGCTACTCTGAGACCTATACCTTCCTTGGTGCGGATGGCCTGCCCAACACCGCCAACAGCGCCGACAATGCCGCCGCGCCGTTCGTTGACGCCTCCTACTCAACCGAAAACCCCGGATTTGGTTCGCCGAACGTCCAGTGGGTTGACGCATTTGGGCTCGGTGCGCTCTTCAAGAGCAATCCAGAGCAGTTCCGCCTTGGCACCGGCACCAACCAGACCGGGGTCGAAGCCGAGACGAACCGGATCACCAATTCCGAGAAGATCACCGAGCGCATCTCGGCCGCCTTCGTCCAGTTCGACGGCAAACTGATGAACAACAAACTCCGTTTCGTCACCGGTCTCCGCTTCGAGCTGACCGAGGATGAGGGTGAAGGCGCCCTGACCAACCCCGACGCGGCTTTCCAGCGCAATGCCAACGGCTCCTATGTCGACGGTGATCCGAACACCGCGGGCGTGCAGCGGGTGCGCCGGGCCGACGCCGGCACCGCGGGTTCGCTCCAGGAGCTCACGCTGACCCGGGTCGAACGCGGCTACAAGGCCTCGCGCGACTACGACGGCGTGTATCCGAGTCTCCATCTCACCTACAACCTCACCGATGATCTGCTCGTGCGTTTTGCCTATGCGAAGACGATCGGACGTCCCGATTACGCCAACATCATCCCGAACGCCGACATCAACGAGGACGACCTCAACCCGGACGCCGCCGGCTCGATCACCATCCGCAACACCGCGCTGCAACCGTGGACGGCGGATAACTACGATTTGTCGTTGGAGTACTATTTCTCCAAGGGCGGCGTTTTCTCGGTCGGCGTGTTTGAGAAGCAACTGACCGACTTTTGGACCGCCCGCGGCGGCGTGCTGGATGCGGCGCTCGCGTCCGAACTCGGCCTTGAGAGCCGCTACGTGGGCTGGACCGTCTCGACCCTGGTCAACGGCGGTGACGCGGCGATCAGTGGAGTGGAGTTCAACCTTGTGCGTCCCTTGTCCTTCCTCCCCGGCTTCGCCCGGTTCTTCACGGTCAAGGCCAACGGCACGATGATCCATCTCTCGGGTGAAAAAACACCCGATTTCCGCGGGTTCATCTCCAAGACCGGCAATCTCAGCTGAGCTACAATCGCAGTCCGATCGTGCTGAACATTAACCTCAATTACCGCGGACGTCAGAAGGGCACGACCATCACCAATCCCGCCGCGCAGACGGGTGCGCAGTACGGTGCCACGACTGGGTTTTTCGAATACTATGAACCGCGCTTCAATCTCGATCTGAGCGCGGAGTACAAGCTGACAAAGCGTTTCAACATCTTCGCCGGTGTGCGCAACATCCTCAATCAGGAGCAGGTCATCCAGCGTTACAGCCAGGACTCCGCTCCCTACGCCCGCGATTTCCGCCACGAGGAGTTCGGGGTCAACTACAGTCTCGGAGTCAAGGGTCGTTTCTAAACCGTTCGGCATTCCATGGATCTCATCCCCGCCATCGACATCCGCACCTATGCGCGGATGTCACCCGCGGAACTTCGTCAGGTCGCCCTGGTGGAGTCCTTGTTCGTGTCCGGCAAGATCGTCCTGAAGTCCTGGGAGACGGATCGGGCGGTGATTGGCGGTGCGATGCCCACCCGGGCGAAGCTGACGCTTTCGGTCCCGGCGGAGCTTGCGGCGGCGTTCTTCAACGAGCGCCGGGAGTTGGGGGTGATCAATCTGGGCGGTCCCGGGATGGTCCGGGTTGACGACACGGTCTACCCGTTGGCTGCGGTCGACTGCCTCTACATCGGCCGCGGGGCTCGCAAGGTGGTTTTCGGTTCTGACCGGGCTTCCGATCCCGCCCGGTATTACCTGCTCAGCTACCCGGCGCATGCGGCTTTTCCCACCACCCGGGTGGTGTTCAAGGACGTCAAGGGTGCCGAGCTGGGCGATCCTGCCCAGGCCAACGCGCGGACGATCCACAAGTTCATCCATCCCGACGGGGTCCCCAGTTGCCAGCTCGTCATGGGCGTCACCATGCTCAAGCCGGGAAGCGTCTGGAACACGATGCCGCCGCACACCCACCTTCGGCGCTCCGAGGTGTACCTGTACTTCAACCTCCAGCCCTCCCAAGTGGTGTTTCACTTCCTCGGCAAACCCGATGAAACGCGCCACCTGATTGTGCGAGAAGGCGAGGCCGCCCTTTCGCCTCCTTGGTCGATCCACTGCGGAGTGGGCACGGCCCACTACAGTTTTGCCTGGGGCATGGGCGGCGAAAACCAGGTCTTCGCGGACATGGATCCGGCGCCGCTGACCGAACTGCGCTGAGCGGGAGGGGGTCGATCCTTTTTTACCGCGAAGGGACGCGAATTCAGCAGGAAACTGAAATTTCCGAACGAGGGGAATGTGACCGAAAAAAAATGCCGTGCTCACCGGCGCTTCTTTATGAAAATCCCACTGACCTTTGTTCTCGCTGCGTTCATCGCCGCCACCTTTGCCCGCGGCGCCGGGAGCCTGACCGTGACCGCCACTTACGAGCTGGCCACCGCCCGTCCGTCGGAGATCATCACGGTGCCGTGGTCCGAGATCCGCCAGCGTCTGCCGGACGCCGCCCCGGACAAACTGGTGATCAAGGACTCCAAGGGGCGTGTCCTGATCCACCAATTCACCAACTTTCAGCCGGGCGACAAGGCGGGTCGCTACGACGATGTGCTCTTCCAATACTCCTTCGCCGCGGAGTCGATTTCTACTCCGTCGGCACCGGCCGCGGTTGCGGCGGCACCGGCGTCTGGAATGGCTCCAAGCTGCACGTTTCCCACAATTGGAAGACGTGGAGGGTGATCGCCAACGGTCCCCTCCGCACTGTCTTCGAGCTCGGGTATGAGCCGTGGGACGCCGGCGACGGGGTCAAGGTCAGTGAGGTCAAGCGCTTCACCCTCGACGCCGGGCACAACCTGCACCGCGTGGAAAGCACCTTCACGGTCGTCGGGGCGGGCGAGGTGGTCGTCGCCCTGGGTCTTGGCAAACACAAGGAGGTGACGGCCGTGCTCGATCGAAATTCCGGCGGATGGCTGACGCAGTGGGAGAAGTATCCGAAGGCGACCGAAGGTGATCTCGGCACCGCCGTGCTGCTCGAGGCCGGAGCCTTCCAGGGTTTCGTCGAGGACGATCTCAATCAGCTCGCGCTCGTTCCCATCAAGTCGGGGGGCACCCTGCGCTACGCGCTTGGTGCCGGCTGGAGTCTTGGCAGCGAGTTCACCACGGCGGAAAAGTGGAACGTCTATGTCGCCGCTTTCGCCGCGCGGGTCCGCGCACCCGTCACCGTCACCGTCGTTGCGACGGCCAGCCCGCGGGTGATGTTCATCCGCGGCTTCGAGGGGGCGGTGGTGGAGAGCATCCGCAGCAGCGATTCAACGTTCAACGGCGTGACCGAGACGGAGGTTGTGCAGCACGCCGGCACGATCATTTTGAGCAACGTGACGATTGCCCCGGCCAGACGCGCTCGCAGTCTTAATTCGGTGCCAACCCCCGTGACCCCATGATGTGCCATCTGCCGGAGATTCCCGCCGAGACCGTTCCCGTGGTGCGACGCTCCCTCGCCTCCGGCTGGATGGTACTCGGCTGCGCGCTCGCACTCGCGCTGGGCGGCTGCGTTCGCCAGCGGGACGTCGTGGTGATCAAGCTGGCGCATGGCCTCGATCAAACGCATCCGGTACACCGGGCGATGGTCTTTTTTGGTGAACGCCTGGCGGCGAAGTCGAAGGGCACGCTGCGGGTGGACCTCTATTCGGGCGGCCAGCTCGGCAGCGAACGCGAGTGCCTGGAGCTGCTGCAGATCGGCGGATTGGGCATGACCAAGGTGTCGTCGAGTGTGATCGAGGGCTTTGTGCCGGCCTTCCGGGTGTTTGGGCTGCCTTACCTTTTTCGGGACGAGGTTCACCGTTGGGCCGTGCTCGACGGTCCCTTGGGACATGAGATCCTGGAATCGGCCGAGTCGGTTTTCCTGCGCGGACTGTGTTATTACGACGCGGGCACCCGCAGTTTTTACACGACGAAGAAGGCGATCCGGACCCCAGGGGATCTCGCCGGGATGAAGATCCGGGTGCAGGAAAGTCCGATGGCGATTGCGATGGTGCGGGCTCTGGGCGGCTCGGCGACCCCGATTTCGTGGGGCGAGCTTTACACGGCGCTGCAACAGGGGGTGGTGGACGGGGCGGAGAACAATCCCCCGAGCCTGCATTTGTCCCGGCACTACGAGCTCTGCAAGGCGTTCACCCTCGATGAGCACACCGCGGTGCCGGACGTCTTCATCATGAGCCTGCACCTCTGGAAAAAACTCACCCCGGAACAGCAAGGCTGGGTGCAGGAGGCGGCGCGCGAGTCGGAGACGTTTCAACGCAGCCTCTGGGCCGCGGCGACGGAGGAAGCCCTCGCGGTCGTGGCGAAGGCCGGGGTGGAGATCATCCGCCCCGACAAGGCGGCCTTCAAAGCACAGGTTTCTTCGATGTATGAGGAGGTGCGCAAGAGTCAGCCGCTGGTGGGTGAACTCGCCCGGCGGATCATGGAGGTCAAACCATGAACGGCGTCCATGGAGGGCTTGACCGGCTGCTGAAGACGGCGATCTCCCTGCTGCTCGCGGGCATGGTCGTCAACGTGGTCTGGCAGGTGTTCACCCGGTTTGTGCTCAAGTCGCCGAGCTCCTTCACGGAGGAGATGGCGCGTTATTCGATGATCTGGTTGGGATTGCTGGGGGCCGCCTATTCCTCCGGCCGGAAGTCCCACCTCGCCTTGGATCTGCTGACGTTGAAGCTCCAAGGGCCCCGGCGGCGGCTGCTGGAACTGTTCATCCAAAGCTGCCTGCTCGCCTTTGCCCTCGTCGTGATGGTCGGTGGGGGTGGACGACTCGTCTGGATCTCGCTGGAGCTCGGGCAGACCTCGGCCGCCATGCAGGTGAAACTGGGGTACATTTATCTGGCGGTGCCGGTGAGTGGCGCGTTGATCGCCCTCTACGCGGCCATGGACCTCGCGGCGGCGGTCCGGGGACAAACCACGACAGCCGGGCAGTCGAAGGGGGATCTCACATGAGCGAAGCTCTCGTCCTTGGTCTGGTCTTTGCCTTCCTGCTCTTCGCAGGGGTCCCGATCGCCTTCGCCATCGGTGCCTCTGCCTTTGCGGCGTTGCTGGTCAGCCTTGATCCCGCTCCGGCCGCGACGGTGCTCGCGCAGCGCATGGCCACCGGCATCGACAGTTTTGCGCTGTTGGCGATCCCGTTCTTTATCCTCGCGGGCAACCTGATGAACCGGGGAGGCATTGCCACCCGGCTGATCGCCCTCGCCAAGGCCATCGTCGGACGGCTTCCAGGTGGCCTCGCATGCGTCAACATCCTCGCCAACATGCTCTTCGGGGCCATCTCCGGATCGGCCGTAGCCGCGGCCGCCGCCAATGGCGGCGTGATGACCCCGTTGATGCGCAAGGAGGGTTACGACCGCGATTATGCAGCCGCGGTGAACATCTCCTCCGCGACCACCGGCCTGCTGATTCCACCGAGCAATATCATGGTGGTCTACTCGATGGCGAGTGGTGGCGTCTCGATCGCGGCCCTGTTCCTTGCCGGCTACATCCCGGGCCTCCTTCTCGGTCTGGCGTTGATGCTCGTGGCCGCGGTGATCGCGAAGCGCCACGGTTATCCCACGGCGGGGGCCGTCGGTTTGGGCGAGGCGCTGCGGATTTTTGTCGATGCCCTGCCCAGCCTGCTGCTGGTCGCGTTGGTCATGGGTGGCATCATCCTCGGCTGGTTCACGCCGACCGAAGCGAGTGCGATCGCCGTGGTCTACACCTTCGTCCTTTCCGTGTTTGTTTACCGGCAGGTCAAATGGTCGGAACTGCCGCGGCTCTTCACCGATTCGGCGGAAACCACCGCGATCGTGCTCGTGCTGGTGGGTGCCTCGATGGGCATGTCGTGGGTCATGGCTTCGGCGAATATCCCCCAGTCGGTCAGCGCCGGGTTGCTCGCGCTCACCCAGGACAAAACCCTGCTGCTGCTGATCATCACGGTGATCCTGCTCGTCGTCGGGACCTTCATGGACATGACGCCAGCCGTGCTCATTTTCACTCCGATCTTTCTGCCCGTGGTCAAGCAGTTCGGCATGGATCCGATCCACTTTGGCTTGGTCATGATCTTCAACCTGTGCATCGGCCTCTGCACGCCCCCTGTGGGAAGCGTGCTTTTTGTCGGTTGCGGGATCGCCCAAACCACGATCGCGAAAGTCGTCCGGCCGTTGCTGCCGTTCTTTATTGCCATGCTCGTGGTGCTCCTGGCGGTGACCTACATTCCCGCGATCAGCCTTTGGCTTCCGAGGGCGCTCGGATTCTGATCCTACCCCCGCATGAACGGTCCCTCGTCTCGGTCTGGTGTCCTGCCCGATGTAGCTGGCCTCGCCGAGGCCGGGATCCCGCGTACGCGGGACCCTCTCGTAACATTCCCTCCGCGACGCCGTTCATGCGGGGTCGGCGACCCCACCTACACGTCGATGAAAACGCTCGTTCTTTTGCTCGCCGCCGGTCTGCTCACCGGTGCACGTCTGAGCGCGGCTGAAACGGCCTTGGTCTGGAAGGGCCAGTTGCCCAAGGATCCCGCTTGGCTGCACTCCGACGCGGCCCGGTCCTTGGCGGATAACCTGCTCGCGTACCAGTACCCTTCCGGCGGCTGGCCGAAGAATATCGACATGGCCAAACCCCTGACGCCCTCGGAGCGGGCCGCGCTCTCCGCGCGAAAGGACGACGAGGCGACGATCGACAACGGGGCCACCCACACCCAAATCCGCGCCCTCGCGCAGATCTACCGGGTGACCGAGGAGCCGCGCTACCGGGCCGCCGTCGAGCGTGGCACCGACTATCTGCTTGCGGCCCAATACCCTAACGGCGGCTGGCCCCAGTTTTTTCCGCTGCGCAAGGGTTACTATACCCACATCACCTTCAACGACGACGCCATGATCGGCGCCCTCGAGGTCGTCGATGAGGTCGCGGCCGGTCGGGAACCGTTTACTTGGATGGACTCCACGCGGCGGTCGCGCGCCGCCGATGCCGTCACGCGCGCCATCGACTGCATTCTCAAGTGTCAGATTGTGACGAATGGGTTGAAAACAGCCTGGTGCGCGCAGCACGACGAGGTGACGTTCGCTCCCGCGCCAGCCCGGAAGTTCGAGCCCGCGTGTCTGACGGGGAGTGAGAGTGTCGGCATTCTCCGTTACCTGATGCGTCTGCCCACTCCCTCGCCGGAGATCATCGCGTCGGTCCAGGCCGGCGTGGCCTGGTTTGAGTCCGTCAAGCGGATGGGCATCCGCTTTGAACTCGTCGCCGCCCCCGACCAGCCGAAAGGCACGGATCGGGTGGTCATCGCCGACCCGAAAGCCGGGCCGATCTGGGCGCGTTTCTACGAGATTGGCACCAACCGCCCGATCTTCATCGGCCGCGACGCGATCGTGCGCTACGCCCTTGCCGAGATCGAGCATGAGCGTCGTGTCGGGTACACGTGGTACAACGATTCCGCCAAGTCCCTCCTCGAACGGGAGTATCCCCGTTGGGCGGCACGGTGGATCGGCCGGGGTCTTTAGCGAGAGATCTGTTTCAATCCCGACTCCACGGAGGCGCGGTGGTGTTTCAGGTAGTGCCTGAGCCAGAAAGCATAGTTGCCCGGATGCTCGACGACATCCCGTGCGAGCTCGGGAAGGGAGCGCAAGGCGGTTTCCACGACCTCGTCGCGATTCGGATGCAGCACGGCGGGCATCCGTCCAAAATAGACATGCACGACCTCGTTTTCCCGAAGCCCGTTGGAAAAAGCCGTTTGGTAGTGAGTGAGGAAACCGAAGGCCAAGCGTACCGAGACGCCGAGCTCCTCGGCGAGTCGGCGTCGGGCGGCGGTCAGCGTGCGTTCGTGAGGGCTGGGGTGGCCGCAGCAGGAATTCGCCCAGAGGCCACCGGAGTGGTACTTGGCGCGGCTTCGCCGCTGGAGAAGCAGTCGCCCGGCGGAATCGATCAGGAAGATGGAAAATGCCCGATGCCGCAGGCCTTCGGCATGCACCGTGGCCTTGTCCGCGTACCCGATCGATTGATTCTGGCGGTTGACCAAAATCAGGTCGCTCGATCGATCCGGCGCACCTGGGTGGGCCGGTTGAGCGGTGCGATCCTCCCGCGCTTGGGACCGAGGGTCCTTTCTCAACCTGGGAGGGGTGCGAGCGGGAGGCATGATCCGGTTGCGTCCAGTCTGCGAATCCTTGGTTCCGGCGCAATCTCGCGAGACATTCCAAGGGTTTGATTTCGGACGTGGGTAGGCTTAGCTTTGGTCTGGTTTCTGAAACCCCCAGGTTTTATCGTTTCCCGTATGTCCACCTCGCGCCCCCCTCGCCCGACCGGATTGCTGCACCCCGCGGCCGCCTCGCAGGCGCTGGTCGACACGGCCTTTGTGCCCGTGCGGGCCAAACTCCTGGAAGTCGCGGCGTTTCTTGATCGGGTGGAACGTTACGGGGTCGCGGATGACTTTCGCTGCGTGGCCTTGCGTGAAGCCGCCCGGCTGCTGGTGGACGGCGCACCGGAGCGCGCGCGGCGCATCTTGGAAGCGCTGAGTGATCCCACCACCGAGCCGGAGGTCACCTCCTCGGGCAAAGCCGCGTTGGGAGCCTGGCAACCGGCGGTTAAATAAGGACTTCCGATGCGCTACATCGAGCCCCACGGCCACATGATCAGCCGGACCACCGATGACTATCAAGCGATGGTCGCGGCCGGATGCGCCGCCGTCTGCGAACCGGCGTTTTGGGCCGGTTTCGACCGCAGTTCAGCGGATGGCTTTCGCGATTATTTCCGTCAGCTGACGGTGTATGAACCGGCCCGCGCGGCCAAATTCCTCCTCCCGCATTTCTGTTGGCTTTGCCTGAACCCCAAGGAGGCGGAGGATCTGGCGCTCGCGCACGATGTTCTCCAGATGATCCCGGATTTTCTCGACAAGAAGAACGTGCTCGGGATCGGCGAAATCGGGCTGAATCGCAACACCCTCAATGAGCTCAAGGTGCTGGAGCAGCACATCGAGCTGGCGGTGAAGCACGACCAGTTGATCCTCGTGCACACCCCACACCTCGAGGACAAGAAGAAGGGCACGCGGCTGATCCTCGATGTCCTGCGGGCGCATCGGGGCGTCACACCCGGGCGGGTGATCATCGACCACGTGGAGGAACATACGATCCAGCAGGTCTTGGATGAGGGTTTCTGGGCGGGCATCACGCTGTATCCGGATTCAAAGTCCTCACCGCCGCGCGCGGTGGACATGATCGAGATCTGCGGCCGCGATCGGATCTGGATGAACTCCGCGTGCGATTGGGGCGTGAGCGATCCTTTGGCGGTTCCGAAGACCGCGTTTGAAATGCGCCGCCGCGGCCACAGCGCCGGGTTTGTCGATGAGGTGCTCTTTCAGAATCCGGTTCGTTTCCTGTCCCAGTGTCCCAGGTTTGTTCTCGGGGAAACACCGATCGGATGAAGCTCAACCACGGTCTGCACCTGGCTTATTGCACGAATGTCCATCGGGGCGAAACCTGGGCCGAAACCTTCAGCACCCTCGATCGCCACACGCTGGCGGTTCGCCGCGAGGTCGCCGCTGGGCAACCGTATGCCATCGGTCTTCGGCTCGGGCAGCGCGCTGCCGCGGAGCTCGCACAGCCGGGGGAGCTTGCCGCGTTCCGTCGGTGGCTGGATCTCCATCAATGCTACGTCTTCACGATCAATGGATTCCCCTACGGCAGTTTTCATGGGAAGCGGGTCAAGGAACAGGTTTACGCGCCTGATTGGTCGACGGCGGAGCGGCTGAGTTACACCAAGCAGCTCTTCGATTTGATTGCTCTGCTCGTTCCTGCCGGCACCGGGGGCAGTGTCAGCACGGTGCCCGGATCCTTCAAGGCGTGGACGGACAACGATCCGGCCCGGCGCGCGGCGATTTTTACAAATCTCACCGACTGCGCCCGGTATGTTGCGGACCTTTCCGCCCGCACGGGGCATGACTTGCACCTCGGGTTGGAACCGGAGCCTTGCTGCACCTTCGAAACCACCGGGGAAACCGTGCGTTTCTTCGACGCGTGGCGCACCGAGGAACCAGCCATCGCTTTGGAAAACCTGCTTCCCCGGGTGGGGGTCAACTACGACTGCTGCCATCTGGCGGTCGAGTTTGAGTCTCCCGGCCCCGCGCTCGATCGTCTCGCGGCCGCGGGTCTGCGGCTGAGCAAGCTCCACGTGAGCTCGGCCCTCCGGGTCCGTCCCGATGCCGCCGGGCGCGCGGCTTTGGCGGCCTTTGTCGAGCCGACCTATTTGCATCAGGTCGTGGTGGGGCAGGGGGTCGATTCGGTGCGACGACGTTTTGTCGACTTGCCGGAGGCCCTCGCTGATCCGGAGGCTTCCCTCCCGGGGGACGAATGGCGCGTCCATTTCCATCTTCCGCTGCACGCGGCTCCCGGCGCTCCGTTTGGTGATACCCGCGATCATGTGCTCGGGGCGCTCGACTGGATTCAGCGGCATCCGGGTGCCTGCCAGCATCTTGAGATGGAAACCTACACCTGGGAGGTCTTGCCGGCCGCCCTTCGTCTCGGGATCGAGGACCAGTTGGTGCGGGAATACGCCTGGACGCTCGCCGCGCTCGCCGAACGTGGACTGGCCGATCCGACCTTGGCGTCGCAGGTGGCCGGGAAGGTCGGGACGTGACCGCCGGTTCCGCGGGTCCTTCGCGCAGCGCTCTTGGAATCTGGCTCGACCTTGCCCGAGCCGGGAATTTCCCGTCTGTCTGGAGCAATGCGCTGGCGGCGCTGGTGCTCTCCGCTCCTTGGGCGGGAACGTGGCCACCTCTCGGTTTGCTGGGACTGGTCCTCGTGGCGGGCAGTCTCGTGTATGCCGGTGGCACGACCCTGAACGACGTCGCCGATGTGGTCTTTGACACCCGGCACCGGCCCGAGCGGGCGATTCCCCGGGGCTGGGTCTCACGTTCCACGGCGGCCTGGGTCGGCGGGGGACAAATGGCGCTCGGTCTTGGTCTGCTCGTCGTTGCCGGCACCGCCCTCTGGGCCGCGGCGGCTTTGGGGGCGGTGATTCTGTTGTACGATTGGCTGCACAAGCGCTGGGCCGGCTCCGTCGTCTTGATGGCCGGTTGCCGGGTGATGCTAGCGGTGACGATCGCGACGCTGCCCAACCATGTCATGCGCCCCGCGTTTGTCGGGTGGCTGATTGCGCTCTTCGTTTACATCGTGGTGCTGAGCGTGCTGGCGCGACGGGAATACCATCCGGGGGCACCGTCGGAGAAACTGGGTCGCATCGTTCGGCAGTTGCTGGCGTTCATCCCGTTCGTCGACGCGGCGGCTCTGCTGTTTGTGGGCGCGTGGATTCCAGCTGCCTGCTGCATCGGGACCGTTCCGCTCGGGCGTTGGGCGCAGCGGAAAGCGGCGTCGAGTTGAAGCGTTTGCCTCGCGAATGCGTCCTTGCCGTTGCCTGCGGGATCTGGGCTAAGTTCCGGCCCGTTCATGCCTGAGTCATTCGAAACCCTCTCGGTCCCCATCACCTTGCGGAACGAACACCGGTTGATTTTCACCCGCGATGTCTTCGCGCCGGAAAATTTCGCGCTGGCGAAGGTGCTGACTCCGAGGGAACCGGGCGAGCAGGTGAGGGCGCTGGTTTTCTGGGACCGGGGACTTGAGGCCGCGTTTCCTGGATTTGGTCCGCGGATTTCGGCGTGGTTTGCCGCGCGGGGTGAAACGGTTCGCCTTGCGGCCGCGCCCATCGTGCTCGACGGCGGTGAGCGCGCGAAGAACGACTTCGCCCAGCTTGAGCGGGTCTGGCAATCCATCGAGCAAGCCGGACTCTGCCGCCATTCGTACGTGGTTGTGGTCGGCGGGGGCGCCCTGCTGGACCTCGTCGGGTTTGCGGCGGCCACGGCCCACCGGGGGATTCCCCTGATCCGCCTGCCGAGCACCAGCCTCAGTCAGGGCGACGGCGGCGTCGGGGTGAAGAACGGGGTGAATTTCTTCGGAAAGAAAAATTGGCTCGGCTCCTTCGGCGTGCCGCACGCGGTGATCAATGACCTGTCCCTGCTCCACGGACTTCCGGTCCGCGAACGTCGCGTCGGGCTGGTCGAGGCGGTCAAGGTGGCGTTGATCCGGGACGCCGCGTTCTTCGAGTTCATCGCGGCCCGCGTGCAACCCTTGTCCGTATTTGCGCTGGAGCCCTTCGAGGCCGTGATCCGTGAGAGCGCGCGACAGCACATGGAGCACATCGCGACCTCGGGCGACCCGTTTGAACGGGGTTCGGCGCGGCCGCTCGATTTTGGGCACTGGGCGGCGCACAAGTTGGAGCAGCTTTCCGATTTCGCCCTCTGCCATGGCGAGGCGGTCGCGGTCGGCATGGCGGTCGACCTGCTTTATGCGAAAGCCAGCGGGTTGCTGACCGTTGCCACCACTGACCGGATACTTGGAGTGATGCAGCAGCTGGGCCTGACGATCTACACCCCGTTCCTTGATCTGCGGGGCCCGGATGGCCGGCGCCGCGTGCTCGAGGGGCTCGAGGAGTTTCGTGAACATCTGGGCGGACGGCTTTCGATCCCGATGATCCGCGCGCCCGGCGACCGGCTCGAGGTGCACGAAATGGACCTGGCGCGGGTCGATGCCGTGATCGACGAACTCCGGGCGGCGTATGGCTGAGCGCACCGCGGTCCTCAACGTCGTCGGCCTGACGCCCCGCGTGCTCGGGCCGGACACGCCGCGTCTGCTGGCGGCGGCCACGGCCGGCGGGCTCCTCCGCGTCAAACCGGTCCTTCCCGCCGTCACCTGCACCGCCCAGAGCACCTATTTGACGGGACGCCCGCCTTCCGGCCACGGCTGCGTCGCCAACGGCTGGTATGATCGCACGCTGGCCGAACATCAGTTCTGGAAACAATCAAACCACGTGGTCCAGGGCGCCAAGCTCTGGGAAACGCTGCGCGAACGGCGGCCGGGATTCACCTGCGCCAAGCTGTTTTGGTGGTACAACATGTACGCGAGTGCGGACTGGTCGATCACTCCACGCCCTATGTATCCGTCGAATGGACGCAAGGTTTTCGACATCTACACCCACCCGATGGGATTGCGGGACGAGATCAAGCGCGACCTGGGGCCGTTTCCCTTTCCGGCGTTCTGGGGTCCGCTGGCCGGCATCCGGTCGTCCGAGTGGATCGCGCGGTCGGCGAAGTGGGTTGAGGAGCGGCAGCGTCCCGACTTGTCCCTCGTCTACCTTCCGCATTTGGATTACAACCTGCAGCGTCTCGGACCGGATGATCCGCGGCTGGCGGCCGATTATCGCGAAATCGACCGCGTCGCGGGGGATCTGATCGACTTTTACACGCAGCGAGGGGTCCGCCCCTTGATCCTCTCCGAGTATGGGATCACCGCGGTGCGTCGATCGATCGCGCTCAACCGGCTGTTTCGCGCCCGCGGGTGGATCACGATCAAGGAGGAGCTGGGACTCGAGCTGCTGGATTGTGGAGCGAGCAAGGTGTTCGCGATCGCGGATCATCAGGTCGCGCACATTTACCTGAACGACCGTTCCCTGCTCGCGTCGGTCAAGGAGGCGGTCGAAGGCACGGACGGCGTGGCGCGGGTTCTTGATGCAGCGGGACAGCGTGCTGAGGGGCTTGATCATGCCCGATCGGGAGACCTGGTGGCGGTATCCGCCGAGGATGCGTGGTTCACCTATTACTATTGGGATGGCGAAGCGAAAGCGCCGGACTTTGCCCGCTGTGTCGATATCCACCGCAAGTACGGTTACGATCCGGTGGAACTCTTCGTCGACCCGAAGATGACCCTGCCGAAACTGCGGATCGCCGGGAAGCTCCTGCGCAAGGCCCTCGGATTTCGCATGCTCATGGATGTCATCTCGCTGGACCCCTCGCTGGTCAAGGGATCGCACGGCGCGTGTCCAGCCGACTCGCGCGATTGGCCGGTGTTGATCGGAACGGGTGATCCGTCCGCCACCCCTGAGATTGCGGCGACAGACGTGCATGACCGTTTGCTCCAAGCGTGTCTGCGTTAAGCCGGGAAGTCGTATCCATCAACCCCTTGGAAGCGGGCTCAACACCAGGAGACGAATTCCACCTCCGTTGCAGGTGGTCCCGCGACTGCGGGAAGGCCGCGACGGGACCGCTTGGTTCCGCCTCCGGTTGTAGGTGGCCTCGCTGAGGCCGCGACGGGACCGACCGGTCCCGCCCTCCGGGTTCTACTCGCGATGTCATTCCCCCGGCCTTAGTCCCGAGTACGCGGGATGACCACCAACTGCATTCCTCGGATCGGGCTTGAATTGACGCTCCTGCGCGGCCGCGGGACCCTCCAGGTGAGAACGTCATTCCGGCCAATTTCTGACGACGCGGTGTTTAGAACAGGCCCCGCCACCAGCCGGTGAGCCACGGAGCGGCGAACAGCACCAGCATGCCCAAGCCGAGCAGACCTCCTTTGCGGACATCGAAATCTGCGAGGATCCTCGTCCACCGCAGGCGCAGGTAGAACCGGCCCAGGGCCACGTCAAACAAGAGCATCAGCAGCGTCAGGAACCCGCCCACCGCCAGCGCTTGGGATGCGGAGCGCAGTTCCAGCCAAGGCATCAGGAGCCACGTGATCAGCAGGATCAGAAAGGATCCGGTGAATACCCCGACCTGGCTGGCGCGGTGGTCGCCGAGCCGTCGGTTGAGAAGTCGGATTCGGAGGATGCCATGCAGCGTCTCAGCGGCTGCGATGCAGAGCCAAACCACCAACGATTTTTGTAGCAACAGCAGCATGACTTGAGGGGCGATATCTTCGGGACATTTCGATCCAGCGCGCCCGCGTCGAATCCGGTGGAGTTTCTTACACCCCCTTTGCCCGGCGCGCGAGCTTGGCGTTGGCATTTGCCAGTTCGGCGGTCCGCGAATCAATGGAGGTGGCCTCGCCGAGGCCGCAGAGATTGGCCCCGCGCAACCCCTCCGACCCCACGCAAAGACTCGACCCAATTACTCCTTCGCATCCTGCCTTACGTTTGGTCAAAAGGTAAGACCTGAGCTTCCAGATCGATTTTCCTGAGTCGAACGGCCCGATGCCTCCAGTGCCCTTAGCCAGAAACGGAACGACAGGGGTTGTTCAGTGGATGATTTATTACTACTCGATGGCATTACCGAGTGACGGTTTACGCACCTCCGAATTCAAGCGCGGATGGGCTCCGGAAGACGTTGCAGTGCGCCTATAGAGGGGGCGCGGCGCTTGATATAAGCTGCGGAGGGCCGGCGTGGGAGCGCGGCTGAGCGGGCCTCAGTCGGCAGGTTCGAAGAGGCCGGTGACTTTGCCGGAAGGGTTACGATCGTTCAGGCGCATGAAGGCCGGGAGGGGGGCGCACGGGAGCGCGTATTCAAGCACGAGGGGGTGTCCTGGTGTGCACGCCACGTGGGCAGCAGCCGCCGCAACGGTTGCATCGGAGCACCGCAACACGGGCAGGAGGGCGGTGGGGTCGGTTCGTCCGGAGCCGTGCAACGGGGATCGGCCAGAACCCGTGGGCGGCCCGTGTGGAAGGCGATGCGTTCGCGTTTGGCCCGGGCCGCCGGATGACAGAAGCCGTAGTGGCGGATGGCTCGCAGGCCGCGTGGCAGCACATGGCGCAGATAGCGCGCGACGAACTCGGTTCCGGTAACGGTATCGACACGCGAAACGCCGCCGCGGGCACGGTCTTTCCAGCGGAAGGAAACCGTGTGGTCGCTGATGGCCATGATGCGCGAATCACCGATGGCGGTGCGGCAGACGTAGGCGCCGAGATACTTGATCAGGGTCTCGCCCGAGCCGAAACTCTGGAGATGCACGCCCCAGGGTTGTTGCCACACCGCCGGATCGACGAGCGGGAGCGCTTGGTGCACCTGGAGCGAGCGCAACGCGTCGCGGAAACGGGCGCGGAAGATCCGCACCAGCGCCGCCTGGGGGACAAGCATGCGGGGGCTCTTGACAGTGACGACCCGACCGTCGGCTCCGAGACCGGCACCGGGGACGATGGCATGAATATGAGGGTGAAAGCCCAGTCGCTGATTCCAAGTGTGCAGGACAAGGGTGAAGCCGCTGAGCGAGGCGCCGAGTCAGCGCGGATTGGCCAGGGTGTCGGCCAGGGCCGAGGAGGCGGCGGCGAAGAAGAGCCGATACATCGCAGAGGCCGCCGCCCCCAGGAAGTGCCCGCGCAATGGCTGAGGCAGGGTGAAGGTGACCATGAAGGTGGGCGCGCCGACGCGTTTGCCCAGTTCCCGCTGAACCCAGGCGGCGGTGTCGTGCCGGCCGCATTGCGGACAGGAGCGATGGTTGCAGGAGTGGAAACGGAACTGCCGGGTCTCGCACTGCGGGCAGGCATGCAGGTGCCCGCCCATCGCCGCGGTGCGGCAATGGGTGATGGCCCACACGGCGCGCTGTCTGGCCGGATCAAGCGCGGGGGTACGCTCGAGGTAGGCAGGCAGGAAACGGCGCAGCGCCTCGATGACCGTCGTGGCCATCGCTGCGGCGTCCTAGCGCGGAAGCTCCAGGCAAAGCCTCTCCACCAGTTCCCGGCAATCCTGCCGGGAACGGTGGGTGAGGTGCAGGTAGATCATGGTGGTCTCGATGGCGCGGTGGCCGAGCAGGTCCTTGACCGTGTGAATGGAGGCGCCGGCCTCGACCAGGTGGGTGGCGATCGGCACCATGCGGTCCTTGCCTCCCTTGCCCCCGCGCACCCACAGCTTGCCCCCGTCGCCGTCGATGTCGTGCACGGTGAGGTTCAGGCACTCCGAGAGCCGCAATCCGCAGCAGTAGATCAGTTTGATCGGCGTGCGGTAGCGGCGCAGCCGGATGTGCCGCAACAATGCGATGACCTCCGGGCGGGTCAGCATCGCGGGCAGGTGTTCCTCGTCGCGGGCGCGGATCTGGGAAAACACGGTCCAGGAGCTGTGGCCCAGCTGATCCACGTAAAACATCCGGGCGGCCGCCGCGGCCTGCCGGATGGTCTTTGGCTTCCACTGCTTGCGCGTCTTCACGTGCAGGATGTAGTCGCGCAACTGTTCCTCGCTCAGGGTTGCCGGATCGCACCCGAAGTGATCGGAGATCAGGCGCATCTGCCGGTAGTAGGAATGCCAGGTGCGCGACAGATCGTAACGCAGAACCAGCAACCGGGCGAAGTCGCCCAGGCTGGCATGGCGGTGCTGGTAGTCGAGCGGATCACGACCCCGGCGGCCGGCGTCGGGTCGACGGATGGACCCGCTATTGGCTTGGCGGACGCCGGCGCGGGTGGTAGCTTCGGAACTGTCGGTTGGGTGCGAGTTGGATGGCTTCATGGCACCCGCAGCCTGCCCCGACTGACCGCCCTCCCGCCAACGCAACCACTCCGCCAACGACCCCGGGCTCGCGCCTCCAAACCACGCCTCATCCACCGCTATCCGGCACCGCCCTCTCCAACCCCTGCCGCGCAGCGGCTTAGTTCAACAAGTCGGTACAGCGAACGGGCCCGAGCGCCCGTCGCTGACCGTTAAACGTTGGGCGTATGAGTGTGTCCAGCCGTTCGTAGCGAAGACCCGAACCGAGCTTGCTTCGTTAACCTGCAAGCTTACCTTTTGCACATGAAGTCGACGTACACAGCGATCGTTAAGCAGCGTGGCGAATGGTGGATCGGTTGGATCGAAGAGGTCCCAGGTGTCAATGCTCAGGAGAGAACCAAGGAAGAGCTCATGGTCTCGTTGCGAGACGTCCTAAAGGAAGCGCTGGAATTTAATCGTGACGAAGCCCGAAAGGCGGCCGAGAGCGATTTTTCCGAAGAATTGGTCGTGGTATGAAGCGTAGGGCGCTGATTCAGCACCTACACCAAAATGGCTGCGTTCTGATTCGGGAAGGCGGGAACCATTCGTGGTGGTGTAATCCCGCAAAGAATCGTCGTACGTCTGTTCCCAGACATACCGAAATCGACGACCTCTTGGCGCGCAAGATTTGTCGGGACCTCGATATTCCGCGACCATGAAAACCGCCCAACAACAAAGGGTGTAGCGGAGGTGGAGCGATAGCGGAACCTCCGACTGCACCCCATGGTTGAACAAGCCCTGCTTTGGGGGAGGGCTTATGCGTTTTGTGTTTGAGGAGCGCCCTTTGGCGTCGCCGAAGGGACCACTCGAAGCGGCGTGGGCGGGCAAGATTGCCGTAAAGAGGGATGTCTGCGGGGGCGATGGGCTCCGGAAGACGTTGCAGTGCGCCTATAGAGGGGGCGCGGCGCTTGATATAAGCTGCGGAGGGAGACAGAAAAGACGTCATGTCTTGACTCTTGACAAAAGGCTCTTGACCGCCGCCTGGCCTTTGAATGTCAGCCGTAGTCGCCGCACAAACAGGCTGGCGGAGGCGGGTTCCCCCATGCCCAGCCGTTGACTCAACCAACCGTTGGACACTGAAGTGCTCTCCTTCAATGCTGCGGCCAGAAGCACCTTCTGCGGTGCGAATTTTCTCGGACCGA
>Ga0163144_10002714_pt1 | contig 40503 bp, 41 predicted proteins | sample OliLak19BULKMAT1_FD_123175 | JGI IMG/M metagenome (GOLD analysis project Ga0163144, IMG submission 123175) | Freshwater microbial mat bacterial communities from Lake Vanda, McMurdo Dry Valleys, Antarctica - Oligotrophic Lake LV.19.BULKMAT1 | ecosystem: Environmental > Aquatic > Freshwater >...
AATGTTATATCTTTTAAATTCCCAATAGGTGTGGATACAATGTATATAGTGCCGCTCATTCGTGAGAAAAGTGTACTCTCCAAGTCGAATTGGGTCAAATGATAACTGAGTATTTAATAAATTTTACGACAAACTTAATTTCAACCTTGGGCTATCCAGGAATATTCACACTTATGGTAACGGAGTCCCTGATGATCCCGTTTCCCCCGGAGGTCACGCTGGTATTTTCTGGATTCTTAGCTTCGACTGGAAAACTGAATGTCCTAGTAGTCATATCGGTTGCAGTTTTAGGTGCTCTTCTTGGATCTTCGATTTCTTATTGGATAGGTTATCATTTCAAAAAAATAATTATTCAAAAACTGCTTAAAAAAAACGGTCATTTTTTGTTCATATCGCATAACGAATACATAAAGACGCAAACTCTTTTTAAAAAACACGGACCTTGGATAATTACAGTAGCTAGATTCATTCCTGGCCTCAGGAGTATAATCTCGCTTCCGATGGGCATTCTTCATGTGCCTTATGTAAAATTTCTAGAGTACACACTTCTTGGGTCACTCGGGTCTAGCACTCTGCTTGTAGCTCTTGGCTACGCGCTAGGAGATCGCTGGCAACAAGTAAGAGTCATTATTCACAAGCTAGACGCTGCGATCATTGTAGTCATGGCCATCGTTATTGTGCTCTATATTTTCAAAAAAGCAAAAAATCACAAGAAGTAGTTCTTATCCCAAAATAATAGTAGCCAAACCCAAGAACGCTAAAAATCCTAAAACGTCAGTCGCAGTCGTTATAAATATAGTGGCAGACGTCGCCGGGTCTTTTTTTAGTAAAGTCATAACTAGAGGCACGATTGTGCCAAAAATAGCAGCCACAAGTAAATTAATAACCATCGCAAAAGCAAGAATAAAAGCTATTTTTGGGTCGCGATCTTTTACAATCACAACAAATGCCACCAAAAATCCATTAATCAAACCATTAACAAAGCCGGCACCAAGTTCGTTTTTAAGCGTTAATAGTGCGTTCCGAAAATCAATCTGTCGCAAAGCAATGCCTCGGACAACAACAGCCAAAGTTTGTGTCGCCGCATTCCCACCCATACCGGCGACAATAGGCATGTAGACGGCCAACAAAACGTATTTTGTGATCGTTTCTTCAAACAAGCCAACCGTAAAAGAGGCCAAAAAGGCCGTTCCTAAGTTGATAATTAACCACTTGTACCGAAACTTGATTTTACGAGATGCAGGGTCAGCAACATTCTCGTCTGCACGCACACCTGCAAATCCGTACAGAGATGCAGATTTTTGCTCTTCGAGCACCATCAATACATCATCAGAATAAATAATTCCAAGTACAAGTCCATTGTCATCTAAAACTGCAACCTTGTTATGTGGATGTGTGCGGAATAAATCTACCACCTCACCTTTGGTGGCCGTTTTATCTATGGTGGGAATATGTTTAACTAACTTCTGGATTTTTTCGTCTGGCTTTATAAAACCAAGTTGATGCACAGGCAAAATACCTTCGAGCTTGTCACCAGACAAAACCAAAATTTCAGGTAGTCTTCCAGTTCTTTTTTCATGTTGCCTAAATTTTTCCGCAACTGTTTTGGCGTTATCTCCAGTGTCTACCTGAATATAGTCAAGTTTCATCAGGCCTGCGGCGGTGTCAGGATCGAACTTGAGTAATTTTGTAACAGTCTCCTTCAAGTTTTCGCTGAGCAGCTCTATAATTTTTGCTCTTCGATGTTCGCCAAGTAGCTGTAGTGCATCGGTCGCGTCGTCCGGATCTAGGCGCTCCAGTACAGACACCAATTCATCATCTGATAGTTTTACAAAAATATCTCGCTTTACGTGGTTTGAAAGTAACAGTAGGACTGAGAATTTTTCTTCTTCAGGCAATTTAGAAAAAGTATCAACGCGTGTTTTTGGATGAAAAGATATTTCGTTGACTAAAAAATTTAATTTTGTAGAACTACTGGACATGTCAAAAGCACGCTTACGCGCTAATTTAAACATATCATAGTCACGAGAAATCAGTCACTAGAGTGAACCTGCTCAAAACAAACACAAAAGAATCAGAAATAAGAAGTTTAACTACTTAGCGCCTAGTTTTGGTAGCGCCTAATTACGCCAACGCATTTTCCTTGAATAGTCACATTCTTCGTAAAAATAGGCTGCATGGTAGCGTTTGCAGGCATAAGTCTTATCTGATCTTTCTCTTTAAAAAAGCGTTTTAAGGTGACAACTCCATTTTCCATCATAGCCACAACAATATCTCCGTTACGTGCTTGGTTAGTTTCTTCAATTACAACAAAATCTCCATCCAAAATTCCGTCCTCGATCATGCTTTCACCCTTAACTTGCAGCACATAGGATTTTTTGTTTGCGGGGATCATATTCCCCGCAACAGCAAATGTAGCGGTTGGGTCTGTATAAGGCTCAATTGGCGTACCTGCGGCTATAAATCCCAAAATTGGAAGCTCTAAACCTTTGACCACATCGCTAATTTTTTTATCCACGAGCTCTATGCTTCTAACCAAACCAGAAGACTTTTTGATCAAGCCCTTTTTCTCCAGGGCTGCTAAGTGTTCATGAACAGTGGCCAAAGATTTCACCTTTAGGTGTTTTGCAATTTCGACAAGTGTAGGAGCACTGCCATACTTGCCTATGTAATCATTCAAAAAATCTAAAATCTCTTTTTGTCTTTTATAAATAACCAAACTCATAAATAAATACTACCAAACAAAACCCGAACTAGTCAACATGCAAAACACCAAACAAAACCCGTAGAAAATCAAGTAGCCACGCGATATAATGAAGGCTCATGCAATTTAAACTGCAATCCGAATACAAACCAACAGGCGATCAACCGCAAGCCATAGAAAAACTTGTTTCTGGTCTTGAAAAAAACTACAAACATCAAACGCTTTTAGGAGTCACAGGTTCAGGCAAAACCTTCACAATGGCCAATGTAATCCAAAAAGTTCAAAAACCCACACTCGTCATCAGCCACAATAAAACGCTAGCCGCCCAACTCTACCAAGAGTTACGCGAGTTTTTCCCCGACAACGCAGTTAGCTACTTCGTTTCTTATTACGACTACTACCAGCCAGAGGCCTACATGCCCACAACAGATACATATATAGAGAAGGAAACAGAGGTAAACGAAGAGATAGACCGCCTACGCCTCGCCACAACAACAAACCTCTCCAACAGAAACGACGTCATCGTTGTTGCCTCAGTCTCTGCTATTTACAACTTAGGTTCACCACAAGAATACAAAGACGCACGGGTAGATTTAAAAGTGGGAGATGACTGGAGGCGTGAGGATATTCTCAAATTTTTTGCCAGAATGCAGTACGAAAGAAACGAAACGGATTTTGCTCGTGGAACATACAGGGTTCGTGGGGAAAATATAGAAGTTTTGCCAGCATACGAAAATAATGGCTTGCGGATATCCTTTTTGGGTACAAAAATATCAGCAGTAGAAGTTATTCACCCAATAACGGGTACCACTCTTAAAAAAATGGACTTTACCGCACTTTACCCTGCAAAACATTATGTACTTTCGGAAACCGGCCAAGAAGACGGAATTAAATCAATAAAACTTGAACTCGAAGAACGGCTCAAAGAACTTAAAAGCCAAGGTAAGGATATAGAAGCTCATCGTCTCGGCCAGCGCACAAACTACGACCTAGAAATGATCCAGACTTTTGGAACCTGCAAAGGGATAGAAAACTACTCCAGACACTTTGACGGTCGCAAGCCAGGCGAGAAACCATATTCACTCCTCGAGCATTTCCCAAAAGATTACTTAATGATCTTGGACGAATCGCATATGACAGTACCCCAAATTAACGGAATGTACAACGGAGACCGAGCCCGCAAACAAATGCTAGTGGATTTTGGCTTTCGCCTGCCTTCGGCGTTTGATAATCGTCCTCTAAAATTCGAAGAATTTGCCAGGCTCACCAATCAGGTTGTCTACACTTCGGCTACCCCAGCAGAGTACGAACTAAAAATTTCAGACCAGGTTGTAGAGCAAATAATTCGTCCGACGGGTCTCATAGACCCAATAATTTCAATCCGCAAATCCAAAGGTCAAATAGACGACCTGTTAAAGGAAATTGAGATTCGTGTAAAAAAACATCAAAGAGTCCTAGTTACAACCTTAACCAAAAGAATGGCGGAAGAACTGTCCAAATACCTAGAAGAAAAAGAAATAAAAGTAACTTATCTGCACAGCGAAATTTTAACACTCGACCGAACGGACATTTTAGACGATCTAAGGCTTGGTAAATACGATGTTTTGGTTGGAATAAATCTTTTGCGAGAAGGTTTGGATCTTCCAGAAGTAACTCTTGTGGCAATCTTAGACGCAGACAAAGAAGGATTTTTACGGTCCGAAACATCCCTAGTCCAAACTATGGGCAGGGCAGCTCGTCACTTAGAAGGCTCGGTAATTTTGTATGCAGATGTAATAACAGGTTCTATGCAAAGGGCGATGAAAGAAGTAGAACGCAGACGCAAAATACAAACAGATTACAACAAAAAACATCACATCACCGCAACGTCAATTCAAAAACCGATTCGAGACAAGCTGGTAGATCGTGAAGAAAAAGTTGACGAAAAAGCACAAATTTACAAAGACGCTGTAATTGCCAAAGTTATGGAACGGGTAAAAGAAGGTTCGGTTCTACCAGACGACAAAAAACGAATGCTAGCCCTCATGAACAGGGAAATGAAAGACGCCGCCCGTAGCCTTGATTTTGAGAAAGCTGCTTACATAAGAGACCAGATCATTGTTTTAAAAAGCTAAATGTTACAATTTATCCATGGGCGATAAACCTCAGGAAATACCAACCGGCGAGCCAACAGATGAGCAAGCACGAGCCCTTCTCCTTACCACACTAAGACGAGTCGGTAGAAATTTTCATTATGAATCTGGAGATGATAACCCATCAAATATTGACGCATATTTAGAAGTACCCGAAAGCCTAGAAATGGGCGAACACTTTCAAAAACTTATTGATTCTTTTAGCAAAGGTTCCAGAGGCTCAAGAGTTGCAAACCTAGTTTATCATAAATCACATTTCGTAGAAGGCATAGGGGAGCAGACATCTAGAAAGCATGAAACGCTAGAGCTTGAAATGCGTGGAGGATCTTATGGGATAAAAGGCCACAGAAAGTATGGCGCTAGTTATCTTGATCCCGTGGAAGAAAAAATAATAGGAATAGAGTTAGAGCTTAATCTCTTTAAGTTTTTTATAGGCAAACATGATTTTGGGGGTTTAATAAAAACATCGATCTCTAAAGACGTTGACGCAATAACTCGTCAAATTGGAAGAGGGGAGACGTTTCAAATCGCTGCGACGGTAGCTGTATTAATAGAGTTATCAGATTTAATTTCTAAAGCTAAAGAAAGTGAATAACCACCACATAATCCTTTAAAAAATTCCTCCAAGGTGTTAGAATGTTCTCTTCTTCTACCCTAAACACTTCGGGTAATCTTTGTGTCGAAGATCCTGAGCAGAGTCGAAGGATATTGTTCAAAAAATATGGAAAAAATAATTATCAAAGGTGCACGTGAGCACAATCTAAAAAACGTAAACGTAGAACTCCCCAAAAACAAGCTAATCGTCTTCACAGGTCTTTCTGGCTCAGGTAAGTCATCACTAGCATTCGACACAATATATGCAGAAGGTCAACGCAGATATGTAGAGTCTTTGGCTTCGTATGCCCGTCAATTTTTGGGCGTTATGGACAAGCCAGATGTTGACAGCATAGAAGGTTTATCGCCAGCAATTTCAATAGATCAAAAATCCACGTCTCACAATCCGCGCTCAACAGTAGGCACAGTAACAGAAATCTACGATTACATGCGCCTTTTGTTTGCCAGGGTCGGTCATCCGCATTGTCCAAAGTGTGGCCGAGAAATCTCTCACCGCACTCCTGGGCAAATTGTTACCGAAATCCAAAAACTAGAGTCAAATGTCAAAGGTCAAATGTTAAAGGTTGTCTTACTGGCACCTGTGGTAAAAGATCGCAAAGGTGAGTACAAAGATTTGTTTGCCGATTTACTCAAAAAGGGTTACCGCCAGGCACGGATAGACGGCACGATAAAAGACGTCGACGAAGATTTTGTACTGATAAAAACCAACAAACACACAATAGATGTTGTAATCGATAGAATGTCGCTCCCAGTCGAAAAATCCCGTCTGACTCAATCTGTAGAACAGGGCCTCAAACTTGCCGACGGGTCAATTATAGTTGCAGAAATTCTTGACAAGTCGTTTGATATTCCACAGTATCCGCAAAAACTCCAAGACCATCTTTATAGCGAAAAATTTATGTGCCCGATCGACAATATCTCACTGCCCGAAATTGAACCCAGAAGCTTCTCGTTCAATTCTCCACACGGCGCATGTCCGGCATGTAATGGGCTCGGTACCATTCGTAAGGTAGACCAAGAACTTATCATCAACAAAAATCTGTCGATTGCAGAAGGCGCAATTTTGCCCTGGGCCAGGATGGTCGGTACAGATTCATGGTCGTGGCGCGTACTAGAAACAGTCTGCAAAGAGGAAGATATTCCACTAAACACAGATTTTATGGAATTGCCAAAAGAAAAGCAGGATCTAATTTTAGGCGGAACTGAAAAAAATTATACGGTCAAAGGGCCTAACAGGTTCGGCAAAGTCGTGAGTTGGGATACAAACTACGAAGGTGTCGTCAAATCTCTTGAAAAAAAGTTTAACTCAACAGAATCTGACTTTGTCCGTAAAGAAGTCGAAAAATTCATGCTTGTTGTAATTTGTGACACTTGCTTGGGTTCACGCCTGAAACCCGAAACCCTTTCTATCACAATTGACAAAAAAGCAATTGCAGAAGTAACTGATCTTTCTATTCAAAATCTTCACGAGTGGCTTGCTATGGTCATAGCCGAAAAAAGCATAGTATTAAGTGACCGAGAAAAAATAATTGCAAAGCCTATCCTCAAAGAACTTTCTGCGCGTGTTCAATTTTTACTAGATGTTGGATTGGAATATTTAACCATTTCCAGGAGTGCAACCACCTTGGCTGGCGGAGAAGCTCAACGAATCCGTCTTGCCTCCCAAATCGGGTCAGGTCTGTCTGGTGTACTCTACGTTCTAGACGAACCGTCAATTGGACTTCATGCCCGTGACAACAGGCGACTCATCAACACTTTAGTCAAACTTAAAGAACTGAAAAATACAGTAATCGTTGTCGAACACGACGCAGAAATGATGATGGCAAGTGACGAGCTTTTAGATTTTGGTCCTGGTGCCGGTGAACACGGCGGCAAAATCGTCTCGCAAGGCACTCCGCAAAAAGTTATGAATGATCCAGCCTCAATTACGGGCAAGTATCTTTCTGGCAAAAAGAAAATAAAAATAGACTCAAAACAATTTAAAGAAGAAGAGTTACTAGCACTAAAATCTCAAAACGCGCAAGATGTCGACGGCACGCCGCGCGAGTTAACGCTGTTGGGCGCACAAGAACACAATTTAAAAAACGTAGACGTCACATTTCCTCTTGGTAAATTTATAACAATCACAGGTGTTTCGGGTTCTGGCAAATCTACGTTAATCCACGATATTTTATACAAAGCTCTCGCGCAAGATTTGTATTACACCCGCGAACGTGCGGGGAAACACACAAGCGTCGAAGGAATCGACAATATCGACAAAGCAATTCTTATAGATCAATCACCAATCGGTAGAACTCCCAGGTCTAACCCAGCAACCTATACAGGAGTATTTACCTATGTTCGAGAGCTTTTTGCCAAAACCCTGGATGCTCGCGTAAAAGGTTATGCACCAGGCCGTTTTTCTTTCAATGTAAGAGGCGGACGTTGTGAAGCTTGCGAAGGTGAAGGTCAAGTAAAAATAGAAATGCAATTTTTACCCGACGTCTATGTTGATTGTGAAGTCTGTGCCGGTAAACGCTACAACGAAGAAGCGCTCGAGGTTCACTACAAAGGTAAAAACATTTCTCAGGTTCTAGAAATGACGGTAGAAGAAGCGCTAAAATTTTTCGAAAATATCCCGCAAATTAAAACAAAACTAGCAACGATTTTCGACGTCGGTCTTGGCTACATTCGTCTTGGTCAACCAGCACCAACACTTTCTGGTGGCGAAGCACAACGCGTTAAACTTGCAACCGAACTTGCACGTCGTTCGACGGGTCGAACAGTTTATATTCTAGACGAGCCTACAACCGGCCTTCATTTTGCAGACATCGAGCGCCTTCTTATTATCCTAAAACGACTGGTGGCGGCGGGCAACACCGTGATTATCATTGAACACAACTTAGACGTTATTGCCAATGCAGATTGGATCATCGATCTGGGCCCCGAAGGTGGAGATGGTGGAGGACAAATAGTTGCAGTTGGCACACCGCACGAAATCACTCAAATTGCAAAATCGTACACAGGCCAGTTTCTCAAGAAGCACCTCTTGTAACTCACACGTCGAAGCACTTTTTGATTCATTAAAAATATGTAATCATATTACCAGTGCGTTTGTTTACTCGGGTATTTTTGTTATCGTTTATTGTTTCTAGTTTATTGTTTCTCGTTACAAGTTCCACCTACGCCGAAGGAGAATTCGAAACGGACTACAAAGTAAACTACGACATAGACAAAAATGGTGTAGCAATAGCAACCTTCGACATCACCCTGGAAAACAAAACACCAAACTTTTACGCAGACAAATTTGATCTCAAAATTGGCTCCACCAAAGTGACAGATGTTGTGGCGCGCGATCAAACTGGCGAATTTCAAACAGAAGTAAAGTTCGAAAACAACACAACATCGATCGGAACTAAATTCAACCAAAGAGTCATCGGCATAGGAAAAACGCTCAACTGGACGCTTACCTATAAAACAACAGAACTCGCAATCAAATCTGGTCAAATCTGGGAAATTTCCATACCAAAGATTGCAAATGCAAAAGATACCGGCACATACGAACTAAAAGTCACAGTACCGTCTAGCCTTGGCCCAAAAGCGTTTGCGGTTCCTCAGCCAAGATTAGAAACGGCACAGGGTCCAAGTACAACATATACTTTCGACAAAAACCAACTTGTAGTCTCCGGCATCGCGCTGAGTTTTGGCGAAAAGCAAGTATTTTCCTACAACCTTAAATATTATTTAGAAAACACAAATATTACCTCACAAACCCTGGATGTTACCCTGCCCCCAGATAACAACTATCAAAAAGTAGTAATCGGCAAAATAGACCCAAAACCTATGGACGTAATCGTAGACACAGATGGTAATTTTGTTGCCAAATATAAGCTAAAGCCAAAAGAAAAATTAGAAGTAAACGTAACAGGCGACGTAGAAGTTTTTAGCAAACCATTCCGCAAAATCACCCAAAACTTAACAGAAGATGAAAAAAATATTTATACACAACCTCAAAGCTATTGGGAGGTAGACAACACGCAAATTCGCGAAAAAGCACAAGAACTAAAGACGCCGGAGGCAATTTACGACTATGTCGCAAAAACTCTCAAGTACAACAGCGAAAGACTCACATCTGGCAAATTAGAGCGCAAAGGTGCAGTCGCAGCTCTTGCCGACCCAAACAATTCTCTCTGCATGGAGTTTACAGACTTGTTCATCGCCCTTGCACGCGCGGCTGGTATTCCAGCGCGCGAACTAGAAGGCTATGCTTATACACAAAACGACAGACTACGACCTTTGTCGCTTAACATTTATGAAGGCGACGTTTTGCATGCATGGCCCGAGTATTGGGATGAGAAAAAAGGATGGGTGCAGATCGACCCGACGTGGGCTTCGACCTCAGGCGGCTTAGATTACTTTAATAAACTCGATTTCAACCATATCACATTTGTTCAGCGCGGCAAATCATCCGTTTCTCCAAACCCAGCAGGCGCCTACAAAAGCAGTACTAACAGTCAAGAAAAAACAGTTTATGTTCAGTTTGCGCAAAATCTACCAGATACAACGCCCTCCTCAGAAGTTAGTATTAATTTGCCCAAAAAAGCGATCTCTGCATTTCCTCTAAAAGTTAGAGTAACAGTCAAAAACACAGCCGCAACATCAATAATTGGAGAAAAAATTGTTTTGCAATCAGGCCTCAGCAACGTTCCGCAAATCGAGGAAGTAATACCTATCTTGCCACCATTTTCTCAAAAAACCTACACGCTTAGTTTTCAAACAAAAGGGCTTCTAAAATCGCAAAATGTGCAAATACTTGCCGCCTACGCAAACAGCCAAACATCCTCAACCATTAGTGTAAAGCCTTTCTACTGGCTACTCACAGATCCTGTATTTCTCGTAAGTGCATTCGCCGTCGCGGCCGTAACCGTTTTGGGTCTATATTTTTACAAGCGTCATCACTCATTTCCAAAAATACACTTCAAAAAAATCAAGCAAAAGTAGCCCGTTGGTGTAAAATCCAGAGTATGAATTTAGAACTTAAAGAAGAAATCAAGAATCTGGCGCGTGACCCTGGCATTTATCAGTTTTACGACGACCAAAACATACTGCTCTACATAGGCAAATCAGTATCAATCAAGAAACGTGTAACGTCTTATTTTGCAAACAAAAATTTAGGCCCAAAAACAAATCAACTTGTTTCCAAGATTGCAAAAGTAAAATACATAAAAGTTTTCTCAGAATTCGAAGCGCTCTTATTAGAAGCAGACTTAATTCGTACCTACAAACCGTTCTACAACATTCAAGCCAAAGACGACAAAAGCCCGATTTATATTACAATCACCAAAGAAGAAGTCCCACTCATTAATGTTGTTCGGAAAAAAAATCTCGAATATTCAAAAAATTTATTTATAAAAGGCCCTTTTCCTTCCGCAACCACCACCAAAGAAATTCTAAAAACCATTCGCAAAATATTCCCCTACTGTAGTCATAAAAATCCAAAAAAACCCTGCCTTTACGCACATCTTGGTCTTTGCCCTTATCCATACGGATCAGACCAAGCCAAAGAGGAATACAAAAAAACCATCACTAACATAAAAAAACTTCTCAGTGGCAAAAAAACACAACTTATGCGCGATTTAACCGCTCAAATGCAATCTTTTGCCAAAGAAAATATGTTTGAGCAGGCAAGCGAAATAAAAAATCAACTCCAAAAACTGGAATACCTAGTGACAACCTATCGTGACCCTATAGAATTTCTTCATCGGCCGAGCTTAGTCGACGATCTTTCTCTAACAAGACTAAAAGATATCAAAGAAAAACTGAATTTAGAAAAAGTACCGACAAGAATCGAATGCTACGACATCTCAAACATATCTGGAAAATTTGCAACAGGCTCTATGGTTGTCTTTATAAATGGCAAGTCAGACAAATCTCAGTATCGTCGCTTTAAAATAAAAGTACTAGACACTCCAAACGATTTTGAAATGATGAAGCAAGTTTTAGCGCGCCGCTTCAAAAACAGTTGGCCAAAACCCAATTTGATAATAATAGATGGCGGCAAAGGCCAATTATCCGCGGCGCTTGAGGTCGCCAAAAAATATAACCAAACAATGCCAATCGTATCTTTGGCCAAACGTCTAGAAGAAATTTATACATCTCCAAAAGAAGATCCGATATCACTTCCAAAAGAAAGTCCAGCCAGACAGCTTGCCCAGGCTATTCGTGACGAAGCACACAGATTTGCGATCACATACCATCGTCATTTAAGGTCGAAAAATTTCATTGCAAAACTCTAAAAAATGCTACATCTTGTAATTTCACACCATTATTTTTAAACTAAATCATTCTTGCCCATGAAGCACTTTCTAAAAACATTTATCATTACCGCGTCCAGTCTCTACATCACAACCAGAGTTGTCCCCACAATCAGCATCGGGTACGACATAAAAAATTATCTCGTAGTTGTGCTAGGCCTGTGGATTATCACGCTTGTAGTTAAGCCGCTTTTTTCTTTAGTACTACTTCCCGTAAATATTCTCACCTTTGGTTTTGTTTCATTTTTACTCAACATTACGTTAGTTTTTGCGCTTTTAAACTTCCTTCCCCAATTTAGCGTTAGCGCATACTATTTCCCTGGAGCCGAGGTAGAAGGCATAATATTTCCGGCAATTTCCTTCAACGACATTAGTACAATTATTCTGGTTTCAACCATTATTACTTTGCTTCAAAAAGTGCTTCACATCATCTTCGAATAACTCGACTTTTTGCCTATATTTGGTTAATATACCCAGAGACAACAATGATTGCTAACTTTCTAAGAAACTATTTTGAACTACCACAAAATAAAAAAAAGATAACTTGCCTAGGCGGTGGAGTAGGCACATCTCAAATTCTATCAGGACTTCGCAAATATGATCACGACCTAGTGTCGGTTGTCTCTATGGCAGACGATGGTGGCTCAGCAGGTAGGCTTAGGCGTGCTTTTCAAATACCGCCACCAGGTGACCTAATTAACTGCCTGGCTGCATTGTCCGAAGAAGAATCGACACTAAAAAAACTTTTCCTATACCGCTTTGCCGGCAAGCGAGAAGGTAGCGACACTGACCTTGGAGGTCAAAAACTAGGGAATCTTATTTTTGTGGCCTTAACCGATATATACAAAGGCGACACCTACAAAGCACTCGAAGAACTTTCCAAAATCATTTCGCCGCGAGGCCGGGTCATTCCAGCAACCGTTGGGGACGTAAATATTTGGGCAAAAACAAAAAACGGCAAAAAAATTTACGGGGAGAAAAACATTGATCTTGGAAACTACACTGGCGCAAGAACGCTGTCAGAAGTCTATCTAGATCCACCACACGTAAAAGCTTACAAACCAAGCCTAGACTCTATACTAGAATCAAACGCAATCATTGTGGGTCCTGGTGATCTTTTTAGCACTGTTTTGCCAGTGCTTATCGTCGACCAAATAAAAGCTGCACTAAAGGAAACTAAAGCGCAAAAAATATTAATTACAAATATTGCAAACAAACCTTTCGAAACAGCTGGTTTTAAAGTTTCCGACTATATAAAAAAGATAGAGCAACACTTAGGCAAGCACTTTTTTGATACAATACTGGTAAACGTTAACCAAAAACCTAAGATTCCGTCAAATCTAAGTTACAGTTTTGTAAAATACGACCGAGAAAATTTAATGGAATACAAGCACGCAATTACAACAGGGGATTTTATAGATACAAAATACGCTCTTTACCATGACAGTAGTAAAGTAGCCAAAAAACTAGAAAGTATTATCAAATGAAAGACGTAGTTTTAATTTTGCAAATAATAATTGCAGTCACACTTATAATTCTGGTACTTTTGCAGGCCAAAGGTACAGGTCTGGGCTCATCTTTTGGAGGCTCAGCCCAAGTGTATAGATCAAAGCGGGGTGTGGAAAAAGTTGTTGTTTATGCCACAATAGCTGTGGTAATTCTGTTTTTTGCGGTGTCCATTCTGCAAATATTCATTACCAAATAGTTAATGCGAAATTACCAGGCGACAGGCAGACGCATCAAGTTTTGGTGGCACTTAACCCTGGCCTATCTCAAAAGGTACCAGCTACGACTTGCAATTACTCTATTCACAACTATATTAAGTGCCTATTTTTTATACGCAATGGCACCGAATTTAATTCGCAACAACATAGTCACAATAGGTTTTGTAGGCTCCTATAAAGTAGAAGACCTTCCAACAAAAGCACTCGCGCTGGTCACTCAGCCTCTGATAAAAGAAGACGAAAACAATAAAAGCCAACCAGCGCTTGCCTCAAGTTGGATAGTCTCCGAAGACGGTAAAACTTATGTAGTTTTTATTCGCGACAACCTAAGTTGGCACGACGGGACGGCTGTAGAGGCTAAAGATATCTCTCTGGCCATCAAAGGAGTCGAAGTAAACGCAATTAACAATAAAACCATCCAGTTTGTATTGCCCAATCCAATCTCATCTTTTCCTCTTGCCCTCGATACGCCCGTCTTCAAAACGCACTCTTTCTATGGCACGGGAGAATACAGAATTGTGGACTTAACTCAGGTGGATGAAGTTGTTAAAAAAATAGTATTGCGTCCAAAAAACAACGAGTTACCTCAGGTAGAAATTAGGTTTTACACAAGCGAAGAACAGGCCGTAACAGCTCTCAAGTTAGGCGAAGTAAAAGTACTTTCTTCAGCTAACATCAAAGATGTTGCAGGCTGGTCTAATATAAATATCAAAAAAAGCCCAGAAAAAAACGAGATTGTAACTATATTTTTAAACACGTCTAGTAGCCTTCTGTCGTCCAAAGAAGTGAGACAGGCCGCAGCGCATGCCATAAACAAAGAGGGTTTTGATGGAGAAGTCGCAAGCGGACCAATTTCTAGTAAAAGCTGGGCGCACAACGACTCTATTAAAAAATACGACTACAACACTTCTCGTTCCAAGGAATTACTTTCAAACGCCGAGGTAAAGGATCCAAAAATTACCCTTTCATACAGTGTGGGCCTAAGGGAGTTAGCGCAAAAAACAAAAACAGAATGGGAAGCAATTGGCATAAAAGTCGAAATAAAAGAAGAAAAGGGCATACCAAAAGACTTTGAAGCCTTACTTGCAGTTAACAAGTTACCATCAGACCCAGATCAGTATTCACTGTGGCATTCTAGTCAAACTGCAACAAACATTACAAAATATAAAAATCTTAAAATAGATAAACTCTTAGAAGATGGGCGAGCTGCAAAAAGCGATGAGGATAGAAAAGGTTACTATATGGATTTTCAGAAGTTTCTAACAGACGATGCCCCAGCAATCTTTCTCTATCACCCAAACAAATACGAAGCAACTTACAAAAATGTTCAAAAACTGGTCGATAAATTACCAACTCAATAATTTTCCCAAAATAACTTAAAAAAGTCCTTCTTTGAGCTCAGTCATAGAAAATTCAACCTCAAAAGTAGTTCTGTCACCAACGTTTACGTACAGAGACAAAGTATCGTGTTTGCCCTTTTTTATTATGCCACCGCAAGAGTAGACAACCATGCGCTGATTTGGATGAAGCTCTGGCACAAGCGAATGGCCATTCTCTTTAATAAAATTATCTGGCGTCAAAATCGGCTCACGTGCAACCTTTACACTAAACTTATTGTTTCGTCTGGTCAGCTTTGCCCGACCTATACTATAGACATATTTCTCGACTCCTTTAACAGTTCTGATAGAAATTCCATGTATGATAAACAAAGCTTCCTCTTTGTTCAGCCATATAGGCGGCATAGTAGTACCAATTCTCCACTGTGCCCAAAATAAGTCTCTAGGGAAAACTATATCTCCAAGTTTCTCTGGAACTTGCTTGTGAAGAGAAAATGCCAAAATCTTTAGGTAATATTTAGGGTCGTCAGGGCGAAAAAGAAATGTAAAATTGTCCAGGGGCGTCAAATTCTTGCCAGGGCCAAACGTACTTATCACAAGAAATGGCGGCAAGTCTTGGTTCCAGGTGCTGTGAGAGTCAATTCTAATAATCGCAGGAAACGGCACAGGTTGTCCTTTCTTGTCGCGTAACACTGCAGTAAGCCCGATCAAAAGGTCTTCACCTGGAAGTTCCAGTGCCCTGGGGTCTTCCAGGTTAATACCATCATATGCAGCCTTCCAAATTATCCGCTCTTGTACAATGGAACCGTCAACATTTATTTCAAATAGTTTAAGAATGCCATTATCGGGTTCGCCCTCTGCTCCTGCGCGCCTCACTTCGCGCCCAATAAAATAAACAGAATCACTCCGTGGTTTTTGCCACGCCGCCAAATTATAACGAGCAACTCTGTGATCAGGAAATATATTTTTTATCTGTTGTATTTTCATACAAAAACAACTTATCGACAGCAAGCCTTGCCAGTAAATACGAAACAAGGGATTCCGCTCCCTGATTTAAATTTACTCGATCCGGATGAAGCCCATCAAAACAACCACCGTTGACAAAGTTATATAAAGGCAGCTGTAAGCTGTTATTCCCCAAAAACCAACTAAAACAAATGGCACTCAAGCTTCGGTAAACTTCATCATGTGTGATTTTGTATGCAGTTACAAGTGCCAGTATCATAGAGGCTGGATCTTCGGGTTGCTGATCAAAACTACTTCTGCTTTGGTTCCGTTTATACCATCTTGTGTGCCCAATTGGCATATATCTGTTGTTTGAAAAAGTTTTACCAATTAAAAAGGAGAGTGAAGTGCGGCCACCGTCACTGTATTTTGTATTCCCTGTAGCATTCCCAGCAATAAAAAGTGCCTCTGGCACAATTGCATTGTTGTAGCCCAAATAGTCGTCAAACCAATGCCACGAACGAGCAGAATTCACAGCAAGCTCGCCAAGCAGATAGTCAGCGTTTTTGCAAATTCCCAAAATAAGCTCATCTTCATACTCCGGGTAAGAGCCAGCAACATTGGCAAACGCTTTGATGACAAATGCGCTTGCCCTGATATGTCCAAGTTTTTTTGCATGAGGCAAAGCAAGGGTAAACATATCTCTGGCTTTATTTTTCGAGCCAACCGAAACACCCACGCCACACATAACTTCGCTCAGAGCCCACACTGCACGGGCAGTTGCGTCCTCCAAATCTTCGGAGCTGTTTTGACTGGTGGCAGTTTTATGCCCGTGATCCAAATAATTTATAAATGTACCATCTCTCTGCTGACACTCTTTTATAAAATCAAGATAAATAGTAATAAAAGCGTCCATGTTGTCATAACTAGAAGAATTGAGCCAACAAGAAGCAATAAGCGCACGAGCATTATCGTCAAGTGTGTAGCCAAACTTTTTATCTGGTACGTCCAGCGCTGCAAACTGAAACATTCCGAATTCATCAGTCATCTGCTTAAAATGTGTAAGGTTCAAAGGAGGTAATATAAATTGAGTGAGTAGTTTCGAATATTGAAGAGCTACATTGCTCCATAGCATCGGTCTTGTCATATCGTATGCATTTCGATGCATGCGTGCAAGGGCAATCTTGTCGCTCAACATCTGCTCGAGTGCAGTAGTATATGCATCAGAATCTTTAACTGACACAAGCCTTCCAGTGTCTTTTGTAACAATCTCAAGTGCCTGTGTAAAACGAGTGCTAATAACTGCTCGTCCCGCACCTAGGGCGTAAGAAAGTGTTCCACTTACAGTTTGGTTAGGATCGCAAGAAGTAGAAATATAAATATCCGTCGCATTCAAAAACTCTAGCAAATCACCAAGCGATAAATATTGATCATAAAACTTTACATGACTTTCCAAATGTAACCTGCTCACAAGTTTTTCAAGTTCAATGCGGTAACTCTCGCCTTCGTGTCTTCGAACTACAGGATGTGTCTCGCCTAAAATAAGATAAAGAATATCTGGGTGAGATTTAACAATTTTTGGAAGGGCACGAATTACAAACTCAATTCCTTTTCCTCGACTCAAAAGTCCAAATGTAGACAAAATACTTTTATTTTCCAACCTTAGCTTGCGCTTTGCAGAAGCAGTACCGCCAAATTTTGATGCGTGAATTCCGTGGGGGATCACGTGAATTTTGTTTATAGATTTTGGGTATACCATCTCTAAAATTTCTTTAGATTTTTGTGTAAGTACAACGATAATATTTGCGCGTTCAATAATTCTTGCAGTAACCGACCTCATATTTCTTGAAGGCTTTGCAAGAACAGTATGAAGAGTAACAACGATCGGTTTTTTACATGTTTCTACAAAAGAAAGAAGATTAACCCCGTCTGCGCCTCCGTAAATTCCGTATTCATGTTGAATCATCACTCCAGTAATCATAGGGTCCTTGTTAAATTTGCTTGCAAGGTCTATATATTCTGATTTATTATTCTGATATATCTTCCATTCAACCTCGGGAGGGTAAACATACGTGTCAACAGAAAATAGATTTAAGGCCACAACACGACAGTCAACCCTCTCTCCTAAGTATTTTTGGCTAGAGTTAAGTAAATCCTGGTTAAATGTCGCAATTCCGCACTCACGGGGAGGATATGTTCCCATGAAGACAATAGTAGGTTTATTTGATATGCACACAGTATACGCCTTTAAATGCTATTTGCATCAATTATAGGTCACCAAAATAAAAATACCTTTGTTATAATCTCTTATGGCAAGTTTCTGGCAAACTCTACCAAAACCGTTTCTTATCCTAGCTCCTATGGAAAACGTCACGGATTTTGTTTTCCGCGAGGTGGTAGCACAAACGGCACCCCCAGATGTAATGTTCACGGAATTTACTAGTGCAGACGGCTTAGTTTCAAAAGGACGCGAAGCCCTTCTACCCAAACTTAAATTTAGTGCAAGTCAACGTCCCATGGTTGCCCAAATTTGGGGCAATCATACAGAGAGTCTCCAAGAAAGTGCAAGACTGATAAAAAAACTCAAGTTTGATGGTGTGGACATTAATATGGGGTGTCCAGATAAAACAATTATAAGAAGGGGAGAGTGTGGAGGTTTAATCGGTGACACCAAAACAGCAAGCGCAATCATAAAAGCTGTAAAAAAAGGCGCCGGGGAACTTTCAGTCAGCGTAAAAACTCGCCTGGCTCCAACGCCAGAAAAAACAACAGAGTGGATCACATTTCTCCTAAAACAAGACATTGCCGCACTCACCGTCCATGGTCGCACTGTAAAACAAATGTCCAAAGGTGATGCTAAATGGGAAGAAATCGGCCGAGCGGTAGAACTTAAAAACAGAATCGCTCCAAATACTTTAATAATCGGCAACGGAGACATTCTCAGCTACGCACAAGCTGTAAAAACGCACAAAGAGTTTGGTGCGGACGGTGTCATGATAGGCCGCGGCATATTTCAAAACCCATGGGTCTTCGAAAAGAAACTTAAACCCAAAGTTCGAACCGAAGAAGAATACATAGAAATTTTACAAAATCACCTCAGTTTATTCGACCAAACGTATGGCCAAACCAAACACTTCGACATAATGAAAAAATTCTTTAAGATGTATATAAAAGATTTCGCGGGAGCAAACCAACTTCGCCAAGATCTTATGGAAACAAAGAACAAAAAAGAGGTAGAGCGGATACTCTCCAGACACATTTAACTCAGACAATTTTTAAAAAGACTTTATTACATATTTCTTGCCGTGTCTTTATGATATTCACAACTTGACGCGATATACTTATTACAATAAAAGGAAGTAAATCCAAATGAATATAGAAAATTGTTTAACGGATGATGAAGGATCCATCAGTAAACCGGAAACTGATAAAAAATAAGATAGAAAAATGGCGACTGCATGCAGCCTCGCAAAAAAATGGGTGTATAATACGAACAAATATTATATGTCAGAACGAATTTCATATATACAAAAAGAATTAAAAAATAAAGTCGAGATAACCTATACTGGACTTTCTAAAGAGCAACAAAGAAAAGTTAGCACTCATATAGAAAGTATAGGTTTTCCGCTCGATAACGTAAAAAAGGTTATTTATCGACCAGGCAAAGAAGGCGAAGAAAACATACTCGGATCATTCCAACCCAACGAAGGCACACTCACTTTATACAAATCTTTAGATAAATTACCCCCAATAGCGCAACATGGAACCATAGTCCACGAGCTCGCCCACAGCGTTAGTCCATTCGACCCAAAAAACGAAAAATTTTATGGCTCCAAAAAAGCTGTAGAACAATCAAAAAAACATGCAGTCGAAGTAGCCCAAGCCTCGGCAGATTCGGGCAAATATTTAAATGGTTATCAAGCAAATCTTCACCAACAGCTCGAGGCGGGAGAAATTGACCCAATGAGATTTGTCGAAGAAACTCGCGCAATTATGATGGAGCTCCGTTTTAACAATCCTAAGCATTTACAACAAGTCGAAAAGGCTCAACAGAAAACACTTGCAAAAATAAATAAATCGAATCCAAATGCACAAGTGAACCAAGACATAAATATTACAGACGGTGTAGATGAATCAATTTTTGCGCTCATTCCAAGCTTGAAATCAAAAGGCGATATAGATAGACACGTTAATAACCTTAAAAACAACCTAGTTAGGCAAGGTCAACCAATTCTTCCAAACAGAAATTATTCCATAGCAGCGTAAGTCTAAGACTTGTACACAGATTGGCGTATTACCGACCTATAAGAAACTTCTACCGAATGGGTTGACAGAGACTTTTTTGTTTGAGTGACTGATATACTTCAATTGTGAAAACAGAACATATAGCAGTTAAAAGTACTACTGCAAGCAAGACATTCTCAGACGAAGAGCGCGCGGCAATGCAAGATCGCGCTTTGGAACTCAAGGCTAATAAAACAGATGGCGAAAAGATACTGCTAGCCAAAATTGCAGCCATGCCAGAACCAGATAAATCCATAGCCAACAAGATACACAGCATAATAAAAGAAACTGCTCCACAGCTTACACCCAAAACCTGGTACGGAATGCCCGCTTATGCCAACAAAGATGGGAAAGTTGTCTGCTTTTTCCAAAGCGCAGCCAAGTTCAAATACAGGTATGCCACATTGGGCTTTAACGACCCAGCAAACCTCGACGAAGGCCACTTTTGGCCAACCTCCTACGCAATTACGAAGTTGACAGTCACAGAAGAGAAAAAAATCAAGGAACTCATTAAAAAAGCGATGAGGTTTAAATTATAATTATGGGTGGCTTACCGAACGACGTTCGAACCTATTTTGCCAATCTTAGTACAACCGAACTGGAATTCTATAAACACGTATTACTTGTCGGATAACGCTTAAACCGCTAATCCCGTAAAGGACTTTGCCAGAAAACTCGAAAAATATACCGAAACGGGTCAATTTCAGCTGGCACTGGTTGACTATGTTACGAACTATTATATGAATAGTCCACAAGAAAGTCATAGGTATATTTACACATAGAAACTAAAAAAAGCATAACAAAGCAGGTTAAAATGAATAAGAAGTATTTTATTTCTTTGGGTACTTACTTTGGCAGTCTGATAAAAAATTATTGAATTCGATCGTGTTTTCTAGCATACGTAAATTTATTCCAGCAAGCACTGGTGCTGCCTGAAATTTTCTTTTCTTAAGATTTTTCCAGTATACTTCATTTTGCTTGTTAATTTCGTCAATTTCGTTTTTGTTTTCATCAATAAAGCGTGCGATATAGGCATATGACTTTATTAGCAAATCACCCATATTCTTAGTTAGTCTACCGTCTTTGATAAAGTGCTCTGCCAATAAAAAGTGGGCTAATCTCAATCTACCTGAGGGGCAAGGTAGTTCGCTGATTTGATATACATTAAGATAGGTTTCGATGGAATCTTGGATTCTAAACTTGCCTACAAAATTATCAACTAACTCATCTGCTTCTTCAAAAGTCATAAACGTAGTATATCAAAACTATAATGTGTGCAGGCGCAAAGATAAAAAACTTCATTTAGTTTCAAGTAGCCCTGCAATGTATTGCTTTTGCCGGAATATACCGAACCGATGTGCTGGCACTGGTTGATTATGTTGCGACCTATTACTCTAATCCGTTCAACACAGCCTACTCAAATTGACTAGAACGTAGGATGGCTATTCCAGTCTGGCTAAACTCTAATTCAACTTCTATCTTGGCAGGCGGGAAATTATCGGAAATAATTCCATATACGATATAGTATTTTCCATATGCTAAGTCAGGATACTTATATCCTGTCGAGGTTGTTCTTTGCTGGAACGTAATTATATTTGTGCCTTGATACCAAGTAAGCATATCGAGATCTCTTTTTCCACCTTGTGGAATGTTTACAGTGACGTCATTTGTACCTGCCCATATGAGTTCAGTTTTATAATCACTTGCACCAAATAAGAGTCTATTTGCATTAAGATCCGAAATCATCTCAATATAAGCGTAACAATTCTTACAGTAAAAACTATTACTTCGATTTTGGACAATAATATGGAGCCAGTTTGATAATGGGGTTTGGGGTGCCCCAGCAGTAACAAAATTACTATGGTGATTTCCACAAGTTAACTCTAACTGATGTATTGAAGCAGGATCCCACTTTTTAATTTCTTTTCTTAAGTATCGGATAATGTCCTCATAACTATCTATAGGTATGCTTTTTAGTATCAAATGCTCGCCAATTCCGGCTGGTTGAATATTTCCCTTGTTAAAAGCCATAATTGGTATTCCGAGAAAAGCGGCTATTGCGAATTCCTGTTGTATGAATAAAGATCCTAGATCGCCTTTTTTCAGTTTCTTCCTTTCAAAATTGATGGATATAAAATACTCCGAGGTTTTCAAAGATTCGAATATCTCCTTGGTCAAGGCTTCTGGGGTTTGAATTTCCTCAGCAAAATAAGGGTCAAAGCCTTTTTTCCTAAGATATTTTGCTACTTTTAGTCCGATTGGCTTCTCGGTTACTCTTTGTCCGCAACTAATAAAGACGCGGGCTTTCCTCATATGTTAGAAATAAATATCTCCCATTTTAATAGCGTTATCTTCTTTTTTCCAAGGGCCATATTCTTTATCAAGCTGTTTTAAGTCCCAAATTGATATTCGACCACACATTTTATTTAGATGTTAAATCTTCAATTTCGATGATGACTTTGTCTGAAAAATCATCCAAATTTTGATAGTCTTTCCATATAATTTTCGTAATGCCACGTGATTTTGTCTGCTCGTTATAGTGGGGTACCGAGGATATTGAAATAACTTTCTTCGACCCAAATCTCTCAATATCAAGAACATGAAATGATCCACCAGCTTTGCAGTCACGATCAAGAAGTATAATGTCAAACTCTAAACTCTCTGATTTGTTTATCAGTTCTTCAACCTGTGTATATTCTGAAAGTGTAACGACCGAAAATTCTTTCGGTGAAGCAGTGTTTTCTAGTTTTTCCTCAAGCAGGTTAAGTTTTTTAAAAATAAGAGATAGCGTTTCAAGGTCATCTTCAAGGATTAAAATTCTGATAGTTTTCATAACAAATTTAATTCATGTGATTTAGATCTCTAAAAATCTTATTCTCCATTGATTTATAAACAGCCCATAGAATAAGGTGTCTTACTTTTTTTGAGATTTTAATAATGCTTTCTGCTTTATATATTTTTATTTCCCCATCCCTGTGCATCACTATATCCAACGCCGCCAAGTCTTTTGTTAGGAATCTATACATTTTCGCGGCAGTTTGCACTTGCATATGTAGAATTTCCTTTTCGGGTAGGCGGCTTATTTCGGATAAATCTTTTAAGAGTACTTCGAATTTTGTTTTAGTTTCCATTTATATCGTATTTTTTAAAGAAATCGATTTTCTTCGTAGTCATACTCTATATCTTTAATTTTTCTGTTTTTCCATATTCTATAACTTTCAGAGGTTATTAGATGTTCCTCAATTTTCTTGTAACTTTTATAAACTTCGTCAGTCTTCTTTCTACCTTTTTCAACATCCTCAATATACTCTTTCATGTACTTCCTATCCGATTCATCAGTTAGTATTCGCCAACCAAAATCAGTACTTTGTTTATCTTTTTCTTTCTCTTTCCTTTCCTTTCTCTGTCTTGAGTAATAATCCCACCAAATTTTGGAAAATATTCCAAAAACGATTGCAGAACCATACCAAACATACGGATTCTCTATAAGTCTATCTCTAATACCATCGGACAGCTCTCCTAAAACTGAAGCAGCAAAAAGCACGAACGGTAAAATTAAAGAACAAACAATAATTAGTATTAAAAAGAAAAAGACCCTAAAAAATAAGTCCTCCAATCGATTAATAAATTTTTTCATTTTAATCCTTTTGAATGTAAACAGGAGTCGTAGTGTAATTGATAAGATTCATCAGTCGCATCACCATGCGATTCATTAAATCCCCATTTTGCATACCAATCACAGTAACTCCTAATTTCACCTGGCCTGATTTCATACCAGTAAAAAAGGAAACTACTTACAATTAACAATAGAAATATAATTACAATTTTTTTCTTCATGGTAATGTTTCACAAGCTATTCCATCATCATCGCGGTCTAAACCATGGGGATCTCCCGAGTCTGCTGATTCAAAAAATTCTTGTGCTTCCCGATGAGTAGCAAAATCAGAGCAATCCTTATCTCCAGTTGACGCTGGTCGCTCCTCTGAGAAGCTATCCCCTTTGTTCTTACTGGAAGTACACCCAGCGAGAAAAAAACCAGCGACGATGATTAAAAGCATAATTGTTTTCATACAAAAAAGTTCTCGTTTTTTCTCACATCTTTATCGCTAAATGGTTTGCACATAATTCTTTTACTCTTAAAAACCAATATTCTTTGACCGGGTAAAGTCAGTTTGGTTGCTGATTTGTCACCAAGTATAAAGTTCGAGTCAAGAGCTGATGAGAGATTGAAAACCGCTATAATATCTGCATTGCTTCTCATCATTGGCGGAAAGACATCGTTGTTGGGTCTGCTTGAGGAATAGATCATAATCATGTTGTTTTTATCTCTATGCTTAACGATCTCCTTGTATGCTTTGATAAACCTTTTACTAACAACGTCATCATCCATAAAGTGACATTCTTCGATGTGAATTAGAATTGTTTGTCTGGATTGAGCTTTTCCGTTTGCCTGTCTTACACTCTCCTTGCCAAGCTCATCAAATCTCTCTATTGCCTCATCTAAATTCTTAACCGGTGGAAATAATAAATGAGGAGATTTAAACTCTAAAAAATCACAATGGAGAAAATCAAATAAAGCTAACTTTAAATCTTCCGGTGAATTATTTTCGATTAACTGTTTATAAAGATTGAAATGGAAAACGCTTTTGCCGGAACCTGTTGATCCAACAAGAAGTATAGAACGTAGATTTTCTTTACCTAGGTCAACTTCAACTTTGTCTCCCTTAGTATCAATTCCGAGATTTACTTTTAAATTCATATTTTAATTATATTTTTCTATAAATAGAATTTTACCTTTTTGACTATCTAGTTTTCTGTGCCAGGCAACGGATTTTTTGGGTTTTGTCCAAATATGAAGCATGTATTTTCTGAAAAGAATATGGATTATAAAAGCATTGCAAACCATATTGGGTTTGAAAACATCTAATAACTGGTAAGGATTCTTTTCTAAATCTATCTTAACCCAAGAATCCAATTTGTTGTTTCTTTTTAAAACCTCAAGGTCTGAATCAAAAACATAATCATCAAGCCATAAAAAATCTTCCTTAAAATTGATGGCCTCTGTTTTATTTTTTTGCCAGTTAGTTGGTTTAATTATTTTTAATAATTCAATAATCTCCTGATTAAAAAACCTCGACAAATAGTTGACCGTATATTCTGAATCTCCCTTGCAATGACTAGTTAACCAATACACATCGTGATTATCTGTTACATACTTTAGAAACGTCTTTAAATGTTTAGATGGTAGTAAGCCGTGTTTTGAAAGAATCACGCCGTCAACATCAAGATAAATATTCATTTTTATAAATGCGGCACAATGATTTTGATTGTTCCGTCTCCTTCAACAGCTGTTGTCTAAAAACTCATTGTACTTTTTCCAAGGCACAAAAATTATCGAAGATGGTTTAGCAACAGGCATAATCTATTTTTCGTGATTTTCAATATAGTCTCTAACGCAACTAGCAACTGTACTGAAGTTAATATTTTTTTCAATACAGTAGGATGCCGAAAACCAATCTAGTAATCTTTTCTTGCCACGACTAGAGTTACAACTTCCACAACATATAGCTACCGTATTTGGATTATTCCAAGGAGGTAAATGATTTAAATGTTCAATTGTTGCCCAATCTTTTCGCCTATAACCAGAGATTGGTTTAATCATTTTTTTCTGACAATAAACACATATTGTATCCCTTTTCCTAATTCTATCCAGATTTTCTTCAGGTAAACCGTATTTATTTTTATTCAATTAGGTTTTAATTAATTTATCAGCCTGCAACATTATTTTTCAAACTCTTTAACAGCTTGACGATATTTGCAGAAGTCACATTCTTGCCCCGGTTCAGGAATTTTGTCACCTTTTAAACACTCAATTGAATCTTGAATTGTTTTCTCAACCCAATCCGAATTTCCCTCATAGGGGATAAGTTTTATATCAAATTCCAGCTTGGCATCGAAAGCCTCTTTGTCGGTGATGCCATTGCAGTAAACAAAATATCCAGTAGAAGAAACTTTATGGCCGTTTTTTCTAAACAACCATTGGTATATTTCCATCTGACGTTTGTAGCCAATCTGCCAGTCGGCGTCCAGTGTTACTTCATCTTCTTTTGAAGTTGCTTTGTAATCGACTATGATAAATTCTCCACCGGGCTTGACCCAAACATCATCTACCCCACCAGTTACCACAACATTTGATCCATCTATTCTAAAAGTAATTCCCCGCCTTAATGAATCACGCCATTCATCTATTTTTTCATGAGCAAGTGGTATTGCATCGACCCCGTAATGCTTCATTAGAGGATGAGTTGTGCCGTTTGCTCGGTGAATATCAAATTCTTTCTTTAGAAGTTTATCTACGGCAGAATTAAGTGAAAACGGATATCCGGGTGGTTGAGCGACTCCAAGCCTACGATCTAAATAGAAACATCTTGGACAATTAAGATACAAGTCTATTTTGGATCGGCTTAAGCGAAATAAATCTTCTGAGCTAGGATTGTAGAGGTTCCTTTTTCTGTTGGGGTTATAATACTGTGACATTTTGATTTAACTAAAAGAAAATTTTGGCTGTAAAATTTTAGACATCTCTGAACTACTTTTATAACTTGAGAATGAGAATTTAATTTGAGATGTGTTTGATTTACCGAAACTAGGCCATAATTCCTCTATAATCCCTGGAGTTATGCTCTTCTTGGATAGGTTTCCCTCAATAAATTTTGCCATAAGCATTAGTAATGGATGTCCACCAACTTTCAATTTAGTCACTATTTTTTTAGCTTCGTTATTGTATTTTGCAATAAAATAAGACAACCATAATATTTCAAATTCATCTGAGCGTTTATGCGCTTTTTTAAAGTGGTCGGTAAGAAATTTTATAAAAAACTTCAAACACTCTTTGTCCTCCTCTGCAAGCTTAGACATAATGTTAAGAGTTTTCGGTATTGCAGAAGTTCTACTTTTATACATACGGCCAATCAAGCTTATATATCTCAAATAATCATTTTTATGTACGGGTCTTAAATTTAGCAATAGTCCAAGGGATTTTTCAAATACACCACGCTCGTGATCGAGAGAGCTAGATAATCTCAAAACAGATGACACAAAGGTTTCAAGTTTTATTTTGTCTATTTTTTGTATTTTGCCTTGCGAGTTTAAACCTAATTGTTGAGTTAATAAGTTGTAATCAATTTGCCAAAAACTATTAAAGTATTTTTCCGTTTCGATTATTTTAGTTTTTTCAGAATTTATTGATTGATTTTTTGACCTAAGACACCTTGTTACTGTTTTTAGGATATCTTCTGCGTGTGCTTTGCTGTCGCACAGTAAATAATAGTTGTCTCTGAATCTACCACCGATAAACTTTTTGCTTTTACAAGTCTTTTCTATGTCTCTGTCTATTGAGCAAAGTACCAATTCAGCAACATAATCAGTTACGCGTGGACCGACAGGTAGTCCGTGTGTTCTATTATTCATACCTCTTCGCACGCAAGCATCAAGTTCTGTTCCAAACTGTTTATACCCCACGCTTTCACAAGCCCATTCAATTGAGTGTGTATACATAGTGTGATAGCAATTACTAAGATCCAAAACCAACATATAGGGGTATTCTGATGCGTGAAACATTAAGTCTTCCTGTAACTCGCTCCATTGTTCAATCTGTTTTGCGCTCCTTTGCTCCGTAGAGTCATAGTTTACAGGTAAGGAATAGCTGTAGATGTTGGTGCCTTTTGAAATTTTAGATAAAATTATCCGATACTCTGATTTGCACAGATGATTGCATATGATTTGATAATTGTTAGGATGTAAAAAGCTAAATTCTCTCCATTTTAAATCAGTTTTGGGTGCAAAAAGTGTTACTGGACTTCGATCTTTCTTGTCTCCGTATCCAGCTTTAGCACCTAGGCTGGTTTCAAAAAAGGGTGGCAAAACCCATGATTCTGGTAGATATCCATTCCCGACCAAGTGTTTTAAAAGTGCGGTTTCTTTAGGAATTTGATTAAAGTGTGCTTCAGATCTCTTTTGGAAATTATTCATTAATGAGGTAAAAGTCTAACATACCTCCAAGCAACCACAATTATAACACTCTGTTGTATAATTAAATCTAATTGAATGGGCAAGACTAAAATTAAGCTTCTTAAGATACGAGAAGCGGCAGAAATGCTAAGCGTTAATCCGGAGACTTTAAGACGTTGGGATAGAAGCGGTAAACTTAAAGCTATTATAATCAGCAAACGCGGCGATAGACGTTATAAAGAAGAAGATGTTGAAAAGTTCATCAATAAGAAATAAAAATATGGCACAAGTATTTAAAACAAAGACTGCACAAATAGTAACGATTGTAAAAATATTGGCTTTGAAGGGATTACGGCAATCATATAATATTATAAAGCTATGCAAAAAATAATTGGTAAAGAAAAATCTCTCAGTGATTTGTTGTCAAACAAGAAATACACGATCCACTATTATCAGCGTGAGTATCGGTGGGGGAAAAAGCAGATAGAAGAACTCATTGATGATTTGACCGGTGAATTCTACGAGTTTTATGAGGTTGGAAATTCACGAGATATGGTTGAACAATATGGCCATTATTATTTAGGCTCCATTGTGTTTAGTAGCGGGGAAAATCAAGCAGCCATAATTGATGGCCAGCAGCGCCTTACCTCTTTAACACTTCTATTAATTTACTTAAACAACTTGCAAAAAAATAGCGCAGAGAAAGTAGCAATAGATCATCTTATATTTTCAGATCGACATGGGGTGCGTTCATTTAACATAAATGTAGAAGAGAGAGAAAAATGTTTAAATGCACTTTACACAGATAATATATCCACCTTTAGCCCTTTTGGAGAACCAGAAAGTGTGAGGGCAATATTTGAGCGTTATCAAGATATTTCAGAGATTTATCCCGAAGACCTTAAAGAGGAAGCACTTCCGTATTTTATTGATTGGCTTATTTATAATGTTGATTTAGTCGAAATAGCAGCTTTCACTGAGCAGGATGCTCATAAAATTTTTGTGTCAATGAATGACAGAGGATTAAGTCTTACACCAACCGAAATGTTAAAAGGATTTTTACTTTCAGAGATTAAGTCAGATAAACAAAGAGATGAAGCAAATGAAATATGGAAATCGCAGATTTTAGAACTTACAAATATTGATGTAAAAGCAGATGATGATTTTTTTAAAAATTGGCTGAGAGCTCAATTTGCTGAGTCAATTCGAGAAACCAAGAAGGGAGCGGTTAATGAAGACTTTGATATTATAGGCACGACATTTCACAAATGGGTTAGAGAAAATCAAAAAAAGATAGGACTGTCAGATTCAACCGATTTTGAACAGTTCGTATTGGAATATTTTCCCAAATATGTTGCTATATACAAAATACTTAAAAAATATTCTGTAGAATTTTCTAAGGATTTCGAATGTGTTTTTTATAACGCCGAACGTAACTTTACGTTGCAGTATCAGGTTATTCTTTCCTCAATTTCACCCAATGATACTGATGAAACTGTTAACCAAAAAATTCAGATTGTTAGTCGTTATATTGATCAGTTCATAGCTCGTCGAAGTTTTAATTTTAAAACTTTAGGTTACAATTCCGTAAAAAATGCCATGTTTGTCATAAGTAAAAAAATCAGAAGAAAAAGTATTGAGGAATTGAAAATTATACTTATTAAGGAATTAGAAGGAATGGAATTTGATCTAGACGGGATCGACAATTTTTATCTAAGCGTATTCACAATTAAGAACCTACGTCATGCTTTAGCAAGAATAACTTATTATTTAGAAAATGGAAGTGGACTAAATACTAAGTTTAGTGATTATGTTGATCGCGAGTCAAAAAATCCATATGATATTGAACACGTTTGGTCAGATCATTATGAAAGATTTCAAGACCAATTTACCACAGATAAAGAATTTCAAGATGCCAGAAATAGATTTGGAGATTTATTGCTTTTACCCCAAGACAAAAATAGAAGTTTTAATGATGCTGAATATAAGGGTAAATTACCCATGTATTTTGGAGAAAATTTGCTTGCGAAATCTCTTAATGAAAAATGTTATCAAAACAATCCACAATTTTTAAGATTCATTGAAAGCGAAGGTTTTGAATTTAAAGCAATAAATGATTTTAGTAAGGAAAGTATTGAATACCGCCAGCAATTATATAAATCAATTAGTCAAAAGATTTGGGACATTAAACTGTTAGAAAAATAAATGGCTCATGGCAGGCGTGATAAAGAAAGCGTTTAATAAAATTTGATTATGAAAAAAGACATTGAATTAAGACCAAAGAAACCAAGACTTGCTTATATCGGGATGGACAAGAATACGCTTGTGGAAGCGGTGCCGACTCAGGTAGTCGAAATTGTTTATCCATCTAAGGCCCAAGAAGAGTCCAAAGAATTAGAAACAGGAGATGTTCAAGAAGCGATATTTGCAAAAGGCGAGGCACAAGAAAAAATTACTAAATTAGCTGATTTTCCGAAAAATCGCTTGATTTGGACAAATGATAATCTTGTCGCGCTTAAAACCCTATTAGATGAAAAGGATCCGGTGAGCGGCGAATATAAATATCGTGGCAAAGTGGATTTGATTTACATTGATCCGCCGTTTATGGTTCAGGACGATTTTGTGACGCAAAACACTATTGATATTGAAGTGGATGAAGAAGAGGGCGTGATGTCTGTTAAAGAACCAACAATTATTGAAACCATTGCCTACAAGGATACTTGGCAAAACGGTTTGGATTCGTTTCTTCAAATGATGCGCGAGCGGTTGGAGTTGATGCACGAACTTCTCTCTCCAACCGGCTCAATTTATGTGCATCTGGATTGGCATACATCTCACTATGTAAAGGTGCTGATGGACGAGATATTTGATTATTCATATTTTAGAAATGAAATTATTTGGCAAAAGGTTAGGGCATCTAAAGGCCAAGCTGACGCCTTCGGAAATGTTCATGATGCAATTCTTTTTTATGCAAAAACTGACGATTACTTTTTCAAGAAATCATATACAGAACATGACCCCGAAAGATTAAAAACGCATTACAATAATGTCGAAGAGGGTTCTGGAAGGGTATATCAGCTCGCCGACTTTACTCAAACCGGACAGGGCGAGGCAAGGAAGTTTGGGGAAAAGTTATTAGCGCCTCCGCCGGGTAAACATTGGATATGGTCTCAAGAAAAAATAGACCAAGGGATCGAAGAAGGACGAATTGTTTTTACAAGTGGTGGCAAACCGAGGGTGAAAAGATATTTAGATGAATCATCGGGAAGCCCGATAGAGGATATTTGGACCGATATTTTTCCAATTAATTCACAATCAAAAGAAACTACTGGCTATCCAACTCAAAAACCAATTGAATTGTTGAATAGAATTATTTCAGCATCATGTCCAAGAGGTGGCATTATTCTCGATGCTTTTATGGGTTCTGGTACGACTTGCGAAGCGGCAGAACAATTGGCAGAAGAATTAAATTGCTCGTGGATTGGTATTGATAACTCAAAATTTGCAATTCACACCGCGCGGAAAAGATTGATTGAATTAAATGGCAAGCCAAAAGGCGAAAAGGGGCGCGAAGGCGTTTATAAAGTTCGGCCGTTTACGGTGGAGAATATGGGTTATTACCAGCGCGGAGTAAAATGGGATCCGATACAAGTTGGCAATCAAGCCGACGCGTACCGTCAAGCGATTACTGAACTTTTTGGCGGAGAATACGCACCATATTCAAAACTGCTTCACGGAAAGAAAAAAGGCGCATGGATTCATGTAGGTCCGCTTTCTGCGCCGATTGTTTCCGAACAGATACAAGCCATCGCCAAAGAAGTAAAAGATACTGACTTCAAAAAGTGTTATGTGCTTTCGGCAGATTTTACCGCGCATCTTAATCAGGCGGTGGAAAAAGCGAAAGAGGAATTTGGCGTGCAGGTGATGGTACGGATGATTCCGGCCAGCGCCATTGATGAAGTTAAAAAGCGATTAGAGCTTATCAAACAAGGGATCAAAAATCCGGAGAAAGTCAGCGAAATGCCGAATATCGCATTTTTCGCTCCTCTTACCGTAAAAATACATAAAGTTGCCGACGGCAAAGAAGCAATGATCGAGCTGGCTGGTTTAGAGGTTGATACAGAGAGTTTTTTGGAAAGCCAAAAGCCGGAACGGCGTGATGAGTTGAAAAAATGGCTGGAAAAAGAAAAGAGCTGGCAAAGCTTTGTGGACTTTTGGGCGATTGACTGGAATTATGAGAGTTTGAAAGATGATCTGGAAGAACCGATTTTTGAAAACGAGTGGCAGTCATTTAGAAAACGCAAAGGCAAGAAAGTTTCGGAGGATTTGGTTTTTAAAGCATTTCACACCTACGGGAAAGTCGGCGAATATACCATTGCCGTCAAAGTGACGGATGTGTTTGGTAATGATGGAATAGTAATCACGCAAGTTGTAATTAAATAGCATATGGCCGAACAAGATAAAAAATTACCACCGCAAAAAATAGTAATCCAACAAATTCGCGAGCGAGTTGACGCTTGGCGCGGTTTTCAGTTACAGAGCGCCAAAGTGCCATATCCAAAAGAACCGCCAAAATATAAATCAGTCTTACCGTTTGAAAAAGAAATTTCCGAGACGACGGATCAGCTTTTACGGCATTGGTTTAGATCCTTTCCGCATGAGTTAAAGGACAAAGAGGGCAAAAATTATCGTTTCAAATACTGGCCGCACCAAAGACGAACAATTGAAACATTTATTTATCTGTATGAGGTTTGCGGAGTGCGCCGTCGTGAGGATATTTCTAAAATTATTGATTTTGATATTGTGCCGCAACGGGATCCGTGGACCAAGCTGGGCTCGCAATTAGCTACCGGTTCAGGCAAGACAAAAATTATGAGTTTGATTTTCGCTTGGAGTCACCTTAATTCGGTCATTGAGGGCGAAAAACATTTAGGAATCGGGAAACATTATTTACTCGTAGCGCCAAACCTTTTTGTACTTGATAGATTATTGGAGGATTTTGCGCCGTCCGACAATAGACCCGATATTTTTCACAGCGATCCGATAATCCCAAAAGAACTGGAACGCTACTGGACTTTGAAGGTTTATTCTCCGGAAACCGCGCCAAGCGAACTAAAAGCGGAAGAAGGTGCAATGGTGGTAACAAATATCCACAAACTTTATAGAGAATCAGAGAATGGCGGCGACACAATAGAAGAACAGGAACTAGCGAAAGAATTATCGCTTTTTGAATCGGCCATGCCGAAGAAGCTGGAAAATCAAAAACGGACACTAGCTGATAGTTTCAGAAACTCCAAAAACGTCTTGATCATTAACGATGAAGCGCATCATGTACACGATGAAGATAAGCACAAAGAATACGAAAAGAAAATAAAAAATCAAAAAGACATTGGCGCCAAGGAAAAAAACGTGGCTGAAGAATTAGGTTGGATACGATCAATCAGAAATATCAATAATCTCTGCAAGGTGGCCTTACAGGTTGATTTGTCGGCCACTTTATTTGAAGAAAAAGGATCGCATCGTGGTAGTAAAAAAGATAAGGAAGAGATTAGATTTCGTTGGATGGATTTATTTAAACACACGGTTGGTTTGTATTCTTTGGGTGAAGCCAAGAAAGATGGGATTATCAAACTGCCTAAATTAGAAAAGGTGAGAGTGTATGAGGGAGAGGAATCTCGCGGCATAATCAATAATGAAAAATTATGCGCTTGGGAGAAATATGAAAATCTGCTTCGCACCGGGATAAAACGCTGGCAGGAAAATCAAAAAGTTTTTGACATAGAGGGCGATAAGCGCAAACAGATTCTTTTTATTATTTGCAACGACAAAAAAGAGGCGGCACAAATTTATAATTATCTGGTCTATCAAGAAATTGACGACGAAGGCAAGGATTTTTCAAAAGATAATTTACCGGTAAAAGGATTCTATGATGAGGAAACCAAACAAACGCTTTTTGTTAAAAATAATCAGACAACAGTAACGCAAATACATATAGGTCAAAAAGAGCTAAATAATGACGCAGATTGGGAAAAAATCCGCAAACTCGTTCACTCGATTGATAAGGATTACATCGAGGATCCACAATTGAAGGGCGAGAGAGTAGAAAATCCATACAATGTTATTGTGGCGGTTTTAATGCTGAAAGAAGGCTGGGATGTCAGAAATGTAAAAACAATAGTTCCACTTCGGCCTTGCGATTCTAGAACTTTGGCCGAACAGACATTAGGTCGTGGTTTAAGAAAAATGCACCAACCAGAAATGGATGAGGAGGGCGCGGCTTATTCAAAACCGGAAAACCTGTACATAATTGAGCATCCCTCTTTCAAGGCAATTATTGATGAGATTGATGACATTGTTGATGAAATTGACCCGGGCGAAACAGAACCGCCTGTCTACACGGTCGTAAATCCTCTAACTGATCCCGAAGAAAGAAAAGTGAGAAATGTAAGGATGGTTAAGTTTTTAGGTTTAGTAGAAAATGTTAAAACTTGGCACGACAATTTTAAGGAAACAGATTTGCCTGAGCTTGTTAAAAAATTCAAATGGATGGAGTCGGCTGATAAGTTAAAAATCAAAACGCAATTTGAAAAAGACATCGAAAAGGGACTTGAATTTGAATTTGATCAGTCGGCTAGTTATTTTGGTTTAGATAAACTACTTATCTCTGGCTATGTGAAAGCCATATTGAGCGAATTGCGGTTATCGTATTCTGATAAATTACGAGTTTTGGATGTGGTGAAAAGATTTTTGGAGAAAAAGGTCTTTGATTTGCCAATAGCCGCATCATTACGACTTGATTCGGTAGATGAAAAAACTGACAAAATCGTGAAGAAAAATATTTTCAACGATGATGTAATGGCTTTAGTTAAACAAGAATTAATTAAATTTATAAATGGCTTGCGATCCCATGAAAAACCCGCGACAGATAAATATGACGTTAAAGAAAGCCGAGGTATTGATCCATATCAGGCAATTTTTGAATATACCTTAGAAAATCCAGAAAAATCCGGATTTGATAAACAGTGTATGGGGAATAACGATGAGTTAAGGGTCGCACAACTTCTCGATGGGTGCGATGATGTGAACGGATGGATTTACAATCACCAGCAGGGTGTTGGTTATAATTTTGAGTATCTATGGCAAGGGTTTTATGTAAATTATTTCCCCGATTTTATTGCAAGAACTAACGAAGCAAATCGAACTGTAAATTACATTATCGAAGTTAAGGGAAGAATGGATGAGCGCGATAAAGCAAAAAAAGAACGAGGAGAAAAATACGTGTCAATGTTAACTGATGCTGAACCCAACAAAGAAGAATGGAGATATTTATTTATTCAAGAAAATCCGCAATTTAATATAAATGATATAGGTTGGTGGTCAAACAGGAGCGTATTAAAACTTGGAGATCTTTATAGATACAAAAACAATTTATAAACCAACAGCCTCGGTTTCGGTGCAGGAAGCACGAATTATACTGGGGACGGATGGAGATAGCCTTACTGACGCACAACTAAGAAAAACGATAACCGAATTTGAACTACTAGCGCGCATGGTAATCAAAAAAGCGGGAGTTGCAAATGTATAACCAGCTGCCTAAACTGGAAGTTGTGAAGACTGCCTTACTTTATCTACGTGTTAGCTCCGAAGACCAAGTCAAAAACTTTTCCCTCGACTCTCAAAAACAAACCTGTATACAAGAAGCCGATAGGCGCGGCTACGAAGTAGCTAAGATATACCGCGAAGAAGGTAAAAGTGCCAAGACAATGGCAGACCGACCGGAACTTGCCGCACTGCTTAACTACTGCAAGCAAAATTCAAAGCAAGTATCGGCAGTTATCTCGTATAGAATCGATCGCATTTCCCGCAATACTATGGATTTCTTAAAGATTCGCAGTGACCTTGCTAAACTCGGCATACAAGTTATATCTGCCACAGAACCCTCAGGCGCATCACCAACTGAACAGGCAGTTGAAACAATACTTGCAGTGTTTGGACAGTTAGACAACGATATTAGAGGTGAACGGACAAGAGCCGGGCTAAAACAACGCTTCCTTCAAGGTTACGCTTCTCATAGGCCAATGGGGTACAAGATGATTGACCAAAATGATAAACGTATGCTTGCAGTTGATGGGGCAACATATACCCAGATTAGGCGAGTCTGGGATTTAATGCTAACGGGTAAATTCTCACTAAGGTCACTGGCAAATGAATTGCAAAGGTTAAACTTTTTTATCCTCTATCGTGGCAAGCAGTATAAGTTCAAACCTCAAACACTCAGCAAACTGTTCAACAACAAGCTCTACATGGGGATACTAACTTCCTCAAGATACCCGGACGAAGTAGTTGGCAAACATCAGCCTATGGTCACAGAAGACGAATACTATCAGGTTCAAGCAATCATTCTCGGAAGGACAACAAATGTTTTTAACCTCAAGAAGTCTAGAGAAAATGAAGACTTTGCACTTAGGCGCTTAGTTGTCTGTGAATGCGGAACAACAATGTCAGGCGCATGGTGTAAGGGCAAATACAAGAAATATCCACTTTATTGGTGTCCTAACCCTAAACATAAAATTAAATCAATAAGCCCAGCAAAGTTAGACGACATGGTTGAAGAATTCTTAAAAGGTATCCAACCTAAACCACGAGTAGTTGAGTTGTTCTGCGAAATAGTCAAACGCATATACCTAACAGAACTGCACGAATATGACAGTGCGATTGAAAATTCAAAGAAAAAGATCAAGGAAATCAAGGAAATGCGAACGACATTGGCTTATAAGCATCTAAAAGGGCAGTATAATGATGAAATGTTTGACGATATGAAGAAAGTCCTTGAAACCGACATGACCGTTGCGACTATCGTTGAACATGAACAGGTAATTGAAAAGATTGATATAGTTACTTTGATGGACTTTGCCAGGAATCTATTTAATGACCTTGCTAAAGCTTACATAGAGAGTAACGCAATTCAAAAGAAGATATTAATGAGTTCAATATTGCCCGGTTCACTGGTATATTCAGAGAGCGGTATATTGAACACCACATTTAGCCCGCTATATCAAGCTATTCAGTCACTTTCCAAACCTCATGTACCCTCATGGGTGGAGAAGGAGACTTCGTTAGAACGCTTCCCCAGGTCGTTCTAGGACTCCACGAGTTGTATTCGTACAACTTTGCCTTCGCAGTGAAGTAATGCCAACGAAACCGCGGGATTCAAACAAGCAGTATAATTGTTGCATGGATCCACTCGTCGACTTGTACGACAGACTAAGATACTTCTCGGACAAAGACGCATACCCAGACGTAATGACCGCCATAAACTGCGTGGCGTTGTTTGATTCGTTGGCCGAGGACGTAGCTGGCGCAGAGCAGTTCTGTAACTTTGTTGAAGAAGCATGCCCACGTCGCAAGATTCAATATTTCTTGATGGATTTTGTCAGAGGTAGCCGACCCACCCACAGTCTGACTGTACACTGATACTTCTGTTTGACAACAACTTGTAGAGGTGCTACTTTGTCTACAACATGAGAGTCTGGAATTTCCAAGTAGAAGACGAACTAGACAGCGCAACTTTTGAAGCCGCCCACGAAACGCGTCAAAGCAAATCTGAGTTTGTCCGTGATGCTGTAAGACGCAGACTAGAAGAAATGAGTGGTGTAGTTGCTAAGGTGGTAGCAGAAAACAAAGCAAAAAAGGAGAAATGGCGTATAGGAAAATGACATACCCATCAATAACCCTAGACCTTGCACTGTTCTCTGGACAGGACATCAAGAATCAGAAGAACTTGGTTTACAAGTCACTCATGGTACTGGTTTCGGCTGTTCTTGCTGTTGCAGGACTTATTTTCACCTTCTACTTCGTAGCGTTTTGTATTTGGATGATCTTCGCAGGAGTCCCACGCATGTTGATATATCTACTGACTTAACAGCCACCGTCTTTTTTAGCTTCTTTTTTTTGTAGCAGGAAACACGAAAGTCGAATACCACAGGGAATGTTGAAAGGTGTTTGTCGCGGATGATTGTTTTGGGTTGGTGGTTTGAGTGGGTTGGTAAAAAGAGATAGAAGTAACAGAGTAACGTAACACAAACACACAAACAACTATAGGACGTTACCCTTTTCCTGTTGTTTTTTTTTGTAGCGTACAGGTGTTTTTGTTTTTTGTACGGGCGACCGTGTAGAGGTACACCCAAACTTTTAGCCACCCCCCACCCTCTGACCATGGGACTCCTAACCTTTACATCAAACGTCCTCACAGCCTCTGTGAGCCTCGTATGTGTTTCTTGTGATATAGAGGCTAGTTTACAGACAGACAGGCACGGTAGTGTCCATTGTCCCGTTCTAACTTGTCCCCTTGAGTTTACCTTCTAACGTTTGTGGGTTCTAATAGCCTAGGAGCGGTTGTAGTCGGTAGGGTTCCACCAGGACGGCTCTTTGCCGCTTGGCCACTTGATGGGTTCTGGCTTGGTAGCTTCTGGGGGCAATTCTGTCTTTGCAGTACTACGACCTTTAGTCGTACCAGTGTGAGGATTCATCACAGAATCGTCTGTAGTGTGAGGATTCCTCACAGAAGGTTTACCAGATCTGTGGAAGTAAGTAGTGCACTTAGGTGAACAGAAGGATGGACGTTCGTATTCCTTGTTGCAATAGTCACAAGTGTGGATCATTTGCTACCGCCGTGAAGCTTTCCACTCTCAACTAGTTCACCATCAATTGCGTTGTCTGGAACAACGTAGCCGCCACCAGTGACCGTAATCTTGATTTCACCCTTTAGTGAGGCACGAATGGACAAAGTATCACCATATTCCGCTGGTCTTTGCTTCCCCAGTAGCCACGCGTGCGCCTTCCAATCCTTCTTGCCTGCGTCCTCGATATTCTTGACTTTTCTAGCCACGCTAAACTCCTTTGCGCGCTCGAACTCCTCTGCGAACTCTGGATAACGGTTCAAGTAAACATACAGCATAGACGGTGCTAAGCCCACCAAAGAACACGTTACGTTCTGCTTATGACCTTGTCTTGTGAAGTAGAGAATCTTTTTTTTTAACTTAGGAGTGTATTTGGTTTTTCTACCAAAGAGGCTTTTTCTCCACTTCTCATACGTTGTTATTTCTTGCCCACCATCCTCTGATCCCGTACCCTCAACAATCGTGCTTGCCGCACCGCTTCCAACACTCATGTGTCTGTACCTTCCGAGTTTGCTGGATCGTTTATTCCCCACTTGGTGTTTCCCAGCGCGATTGCTTTCAAGGCAGACTGGGTTTGCGTGTAGTGTTTGATGAAGCTTGTCTCTAGTGAAGCTATTTTGTGTGTATATTTGATGATATTATCGTGCAGATTCTCAACTTCCAACTCAAGCGCATTTAATCTTTCGTGCATCCGCTGGGTTGTGTTATTCGCTGTTACTTTTTCATCTTGGAATTGCATGCTAGTCCTCTAAGTCCTCAAGTTTCTCCTCTAACTGCTTAATTTTTGCACCCAAGTTACGAACTGTTGAATCGCTAGCGGTGGTCTTGGCTGGAATCAGTTTCTTGTAACCTGCCAGCAGAGCGTCTATTTTCCCCACGTCTACGCTTTTCAGTGCTTTGGCTGTTTCTGTTGATATCTGCCTTCCTAGGGGCTGTGACACCGACTGATGTACGTTCTCTAACTGCTTCTGGGTATCTGTTGCAGGCTTACTGACCACTTGTTGTCCGTTTGATGTTATTGCAAGAAGAATCTCTGGATGTTTTTCCTCACCGTCACTGTACACATGGCTGGTTAGACCCTTCTGTGACAAGTAGAAGTTAAGATCATCACTAATATCCCAGACAGTATTCCAGCGAGTCTGGTCGGTGTCGAATGATATCTTCAAGTTGAGCAAGCGTTTCATTTGAGAGTCCTTTGTTGATGCGTGAGTTGCATGTTCAAAAGCTCATGGTTGAGTGGAATTACAGCTTCACTGTCAAACTGCGCCAGGTAGCCACGAACTGGGTTTGGTTGCAGAAATGAGCCTTCGGGCGTTAGCGGATCGTGATTGTGCGTATGTGCAAAGGTGTACTGGTAAAAATATGGGTCTGGGTGGACGAAAAACTCTTTGCCTCTGGGGATAATCATCATAATTACTGGAATGTCGGTCGTTTTGCTGGTGTATCTGATCTCGGACGAGGTAAGTTCGATGTCCTTGCCATACTCGTCAAGTGTTCTGAGCATTTGTCGGTAAGGTGGAGAGCCAGGTGTGGGGAACTGGTTCGACAGGATCCCAACGTAAATTGCAGAACCACTCAACTCACCCTGTCTGATGCTCTTTATTGTTTGACCGATGAGAATAGGCAATGAGGTGAGTTGTGCATGTTCAAAGAACAGGTCAACCTCTGCCAGTGTTTTCTCCAATTGTTCAAAGGTTGGCATTATGATCCACTCCTGTCGAAGATTTCGTCCAGCTTCTTGTCAGTCTCGTCTGTCCAGAACGAATCGTTTGGTGATCTG
>Ga0163144_10002715_pt1 | contig 40491 bp, 41 predicted proteins | sample OliLak19BULKMAT1_FD_123175 | JGI IMG/M metagenome (GOLD analysis project Ga0163144, IMG submission 123175) | Freshwater microbial mat bacterial communities from Lake Vanda, McMurdo Dry Valleys, Antarctica - Oligotrophic Lake LV.19.BULKMAT1 | ecosystem: Environmental > Aquatic > Freshwater >...
CAACCCCAAAAATACACCGGCAAACGACAAACACCGGCATAAGCAGGTGGTAATTCCTTACCTGCTATATTTACCGCGAAACAAAGTAAAAGAAAAAACAGTACACGCTTCATAACAGTTCCCATCAATTATTAATTTTTTTGCACAACAGCGACATATAGGCCATTCCACCAGCCCAAGGGAGCAAATTTGCTCGCCTGAGGGTCACTTGCATTACCATCTGATAGAAATACTTCAAATAAAACCTTATATTTTAAATCTTTAAATGCTTGTTGTGTGCCGTCTTGCACAAACGACCAGTTGTAATCATCTACGATGGCAATAAAAACATCTTCAAACACCGGATTATAATACGAAAATGCCTTATAATGGTCTTCTACGGCATGCTCCCCATCATAAAAATAGATATCAATCTTTTCCTTTATTTGCTCGGCTAAAGCCATCTTAAAACAGTCGCCCTCATATAAAGCGAAATTATAACCAGGCAAAAACTTAGTAACATTCTGCATAAAATCAATGCGCGTTTTTAGCAACCAATTATCTATAGCCAAAGCACTCCCTATAGTACTTTTGTTGGCATAAAGTGCCGCAATAAAGGTTGAACCTCTCCAAGCCCCAATTTCTAAATAATGGCAGCCCGGCAAAGAACAGATATTATTAAGAAAGTGTCTTCCCTTATGACCAGAATAACCTTCAATTCCCAGCAAATCCGCATGTAATTTTGATATGTTATTATCTGCAGAAGAGATTGATTGCTTTACATGATTTATTAAATAATCCGCATCATATTTCGCAAACATCGAACAACTTATACTCAAAACTAAAAAACTTAAATAACGCATCACAGCCTTCCTCCTCAAAGAATCATTACGTACCGATTGTAGTACTATCAAAATTTTATTTTCAATACTTTTAAAATATTAAAGAAGATACCCTTCGATAAACGCCATAACATCCTATATTTAAATGAATATGTCCAATTTTATAACCAGCCATAAAAAACTTTCAAAAACATTGCCCTCCGTCAAAAGAGATGGTAAAACTCTACAGAAGCTTCTCATTAATTTTTTCAGACGAAGGATCGCCATGTTAAAATCAACTATTCATCGTTCACTTCTTACTCTGCTCGCAGCTACGGTAATAATAACGCCACTCAGCGCCCAAATACACTTTAGAACATCTAAAGATGTTCTTGGGTACATTCAACGATTTTTACCAAATAATCCGACCATTTTGGAAGCCGGTGGCCACCACGGAGAAGACACAGAAGAAATGAAAACATTATGGCCGCTCGCTACCATGTATGTTTTTGAACCGCTGGAAAGCTCATTCCAAAAACTAACCAAAAGAACGGCCCATTTGAAAAATGTTCACTGCTACCATGTTGCCTTAAGCAATTTCGAAGGAACCAGCAACTTTTACTTTAATCCCAATAATGATGGGGCCTCATCTATCGGCCACCCAGTAGACTATAATCAAAATGAATTTCTAAAAGATCCTCTTACGGTTCAATGCACCACTCTTGAAGCATGGGCACGCCAACAACAACCAAAGCCTATTGATTTTATGTGGCTTGATATGGAGGGCGAAGAACTCAGAGCTCTGCAAGGCTCAGGAACCCTCCTTGATTCAGTTAAAGTTATTTACACAGAAATCAATTTTACCGAAACAAGAATTGGCGTCGGGCTTTATCATAATCTAAGGAAGTTTCTTGAACAAAAAGGCTTTGTAGAAATTTGGAAATCCGGCGATTGCGGCCGAAATGGCGACGCTCTCTTTATTAAAAGAAATCTTTTAAATAGACAATAATTTTCAACAAACTCTTTGGCAAAAAGGGCCCTCAGCAAACAAAGGCCCTTTTGCCAATAACTACTTAGTCATGTGTTCTAACAAGCAATGTTGGCACGCCACGCCACCACCAAAGCTATGCTTAATCACTTTAACATCAGCAAATGCAGGATCAATTCCTTTTAACTTCCTTGCCCATTCAGCGGGAGCATGCCAACTGGTAGCATAAAAATTTCGTATCCCCTCAATCTGCCACGCTTGCTGATCATTGGCATCTTCTGTGGGTATAATTAAAATAAAATTTAATGAAGGATAGGCTTCTCTAAAAAAATCTCGCAAAATTATCGCTTGTGCACGATTACTACCAGAACGAAAAAAGAAGACCTTCTCTTGTTCACGACAAACTTTCCTAAATCGCTCAATTCTTCTTCGATATTTTTCCCGCACCGCAGGCAATGCTTGCTCCCACGCAGGAGCTAATACACAATTCCCAACACAATCTGCAGACAGAGCATCAATCCGAGGCTGATGAACCGTCGGCCAATCATGGGTAAAATGAATATCATAATGATCAATCACCCCTTGCTTATCAGGTCGTAATTTTAAATCGGTTAAAAAGTACTTAAAATCATCTTGTAGGGCAGCTAGAAGTGAATCGAACCCTGTTACCGTCCAATCAAAAGGAAATGCTTCTTGCCGCAGCTTTAAATCTCTTAAATTTGCCGCAGGCCCACAAGCTCATCCTAATGAAACACATATTGGTCCACGAGCAACAATAATTGACGTACTGAACAAGAACAGTACGTAATACAAAAAATTACACCCTCTCATACCCCCCCTTTACCTAAAAACAACTGCGTTACTTAGCAATCACCATAAACTAGAGACGATACTTCCCGCAAGACATGCGATAATAATAATAATAATAAAGAACCGCCTGTTAAAAACAGACGGCTCTTTATATAGCAACTGAATATAATTAATAGCTCTTTGATTAAAGCCTTTTCGTCTTATCGCAACCCGATGTATCTTACGGTAGGGATGCTACTAAAATAGCTCCTTCTTCATTTTCTAAATGGCCGCCTTTTTCGAATGAAAATATATACCGCGGATTAATTTCTAATATTTTTTCCATTATTGATGATAAGGACACATAATCAAACATAGCCGTACCTGCATAATGAATATTCTCCACCATAATGGTATGCCTCTTAATGCAATGTTTTTTTATACTCTCGAGTTCTTCCAATACCATATTCTTATCGCCGTTGCCGTCGGCATCAGGAATGTAACTACTTAATAAAAAAGTAATAGGTTTTTTAATATCCGCAATAACCTTTGCTAATTCTACCTGCGGCTCACCACAGTACAGACGAAACTTTCTTAGTTGGCGCGGCTTTTCATTAATATAAACAGGCAACACAAAAGCAGCGTGGTCTACCAATACTTGATCTGCATCGATACCGTAAATTTCATGAAAGTTTGCGTTGAGTGCGCGTGCAATAGGGATACAAGAACGGATACCGGTGCACACAAAAACTAAATTTTTGTGCTTTTCTAATACACCATGGGAAACTTCCGCCTGTACCGTCAATGAAACCAGGAAAAAGGTTGCTGCTAACAAAAGTAATCTTTTCATAATAATAAACCTTTTTTATTTAAATATTTTTACTATACGCATCTTCTGAAGAAATAAAGATCTCTTTATAGGGGTATAATGATTGAGGATTTGCGGTATAAAGCTTCCGAACATCATTAACATATTTAAAAGTAACACCACTTTTCTCAAGAACATCGTTGCGTATAAAAAATAAATTTACCCCGGCAGATTCTTGGTACACCAAAGAATACCCAAGTTTTTTACCAAGATTACGAAGGGCAAGCATACTTGCACCTGTATGCTGAGTACCATTCCACATCGACGACCCATCATAGGCAATCACAAGGTCCTCATCCAAATTGAAACAAGAGTTAAATTCAATAACCACTACCCGCGGGCGATACTCACCACATAATGCCATCCACACATAAAAATCATTACGATCAATATCTATCGAAATTAAATCAATCTCTTTTGGCACATTATATTTTCTAAATAAATCGCAAATATTATCTGCCGTAATAAATTCTTTATGTAAATTGATACGTATATCATCGGCCATATTATTAGAGCAAGCCCCATCCATCAGCAATCCCGTCCAACCATATTTTTCTTTAAAATATTTGGTATTAGAACAAAAATGACCATCTCCTGCGCCAAATTCCACATAATATTTATTCGTAGTGCCAATTTCTTTAAAAATCTTCTGCAAAACACCATCTTCACCATTTTGCGAAATAAGCCGTTTTTCATAGAGGCTCAAATCAATTTCTTTCGCCGTTATTGCCCCATTGGCAACTCCGCCAACAACAAATAAATTCACTAACAAGAATGTTTTTTTCATAATACCAGTCCAACTGTTTTAAAAATAATTTTTGTGTGCCGTCAAAGATAAGCTACCAGTACCTCATTTTCTTCTTTGCCCATATGGCCACCATTTTCAAATCTAAATTTATAGTTGGGATTTATCTCTAAAAGCTTATTTATCACTAAAGAAATGTCGCCAAAATGTATATAATCTATTAAAATCACATGCTCTTTAATATGATGCTGCTTAATTTGATCCAATTCTTCCAAGATATAATTTTTTTTCTCAGAATTAACCCAATCAGGGAACTGACTTGCTAATACAAAAGTAATTGGCTTATTAATTCCTTTAATAATAGCAGCCAAACCAGTTACTGAATTTTGGCAATAACCTCGAAACTGAGTGATATTTTGAGGCTTATAATCAATTACATACTTAGGAATAACAAACTGATATGAATGTCGGGCTAATATAGCATCCTCTTCAACACCATATATCTCAGAAAAAGCTCCTGTGGCAACATGCGCTTCAATAGCACGCGCAAATATTTCTCCACTGGCAACACCAGTGCACAGGAAAACCGGATTCGGATATTTTTCCAAAATACGGCAAAATATATCTGCTTTCAACTCAGAGCTCATTAAAAAAAACAAGCTGGTGATTAGCATTATTATATTCATATACTCATTCCTTATTATTAAGTGCTTGTTTTGATGAAATAAATTTTCTGGCAACAATGCGCGGATCAACAAAGACAGGTACCTGACATGGCCTATGAAGCTTGGTTACATCATTTACATTCTTAAAAACAGCCTTACTTTCCGCCAGCACATCATCACGCACAAAGAACAAATTCACCCCATTAGATTCTCCATAAACAAGAGAATATCCCATTGATCGTCCAAGATTAAAGAATGCTAATATACTGGCGCCAAAATAGTGCCCATCAACCCAAGAAGCATCCGCAGAATACCTAATAACGTAATCTTCTTCAGCATTAAATAAAGAATTGAATTCTATAACAACTACCCGCGGCCTATACAGCTTGTTTAAGGCACGCCACACATAAAAATCAGTAGAATCAATATCAATTGAGATTAAATCGAACTCTTCGGGTACTCCATATTTTTTAAATAAACCACAAATATTTTCAGCCGTAATAAACTCTTTATGTAAATTTATTGCAAGATCATCAGCCATTTTGTTTGAACAAGCCCCATCCATCAGTAGCCCTGTCCACCCATATTTTTCTTTAAGCCATTTTACATTAGAACAAAAGTGCCCATCTCCGGCACCAAATTCAACGTAATACTTATTCATAGTACCAATGAGTTCAAATATTTTTTCTAATACACCATCTTCGCCATGCTGTGCGATTCGCCGCTTTTCATAAAGGCGTAAATCAATTTCGGCCTCTGCAGCTCTTAAACCCAAAACACACATGCTGCCCATTAAAATAAAAGTCATCACTTTGTTACGCATCATATTCCTCTGCTTCTTGACACAATACTATAGATTAAAAATTACGCGTTTTTTCGCTTAAAAATCGCATAGCCATTCCTGAGCTCTACATTTTTTTCGATAAGCTCATAGTTCGGGTCAATAATAAGCTGCATATAATTGTTATAATTTTTAAAGGCGTTAATGTCGTCAAGCAAAATATAGCGCGCTCCATAAACTAACTTAAGCTCTGCCATACCGGTAAACTCTGAACCATCTATCAACACCATATCAAAGTTGGTTATATTATTTTCTGTTTTGATTATTTCAATACCATTTTGGGGTACACCAGCAGCTTTAACATAATCAATATCCTGACGCAACCAGCCGATAACACGATCGCAAGCATATTGATTAAGATTGGTAGGAACATTGCGGTAAAATGAAATTACTTCACTTTCTTGTGGAAATGCTTTAAGTGGAATAGAAGAAACTTGATAACAACGTACCGCAGGAACATTCTTATAGCGACGCTTCAGAGCGTTGAACCGAGGAGTCGAAAGTTCCATACAATATAATGTTGGCTTCTTGCGATTCCGCTTCATGCCCAATACAAAGGCTTCCGTGCTGCCATCACCACTTGATGAGCCAATTTCTAATATGGTAGCTATATCTTCTTGCTGAGCAAGCCGAAAAATCGCTGCATAAAAAACATCATTTTTTACTTCCGGAGCAATGATCCTATCAAGCTCTGATTCTGAAAAAATAGATGCACAACTAATTACCATAAAAATAGACAAAACGCTTCGTTTAAACATCGTATGCTCCCACTAAAATTAAAAAACTACTATTAAAAATAAACAGGAAACCTATCCCCCGTAATGAAACATCAATCTTGGATTTATGAACAACTTATCATAACCGCGCACAATCATTGAAGCATGGAACGTAGCATGTTCGCACACTGAAGGATATTTATAGGTAAATGAGCTCATTCTCCACACAATACCCGGCGGCAGATTGTCCACCACCACCCCCGCAAGAGGGTCTTTGATTTCAGGAAGCTGAGGGGACATATTGTTGATGGTAACCAGCTGGGTGATATTTTTTAAATTGGTAAGATATTGCTGGATATAACGATGCATGGTATGTGTTTCATAAATAATTTTATGAGCGACCTCTGCTAAATCTTGCGTGACCAATGCTGAGTACCGACACCCCTTAATAGCTTCTTTGCGATAAATACCACAACCACCAAATGCTGAGGTTACCGGATACCAATCGTCCGATTTTTTAAGCTTTAACTCTTTAGGTAAAAACCACCACTCTTGCCCCAATAATTCTGAACCAATCGGAATCAGATTATCGCGCAGCGCATACCAGTCCCAATATTCTCCCCTTGGGTCAGTACCATACGCAAATACCGCATCCCAACTACCCTTTCTTAAAAAAACTTCTTTAAATCCGTCATAATTTGGTTCTATTTTAAAATCCATGTCCATCCAAATAACGTAATCAAAGCCCTGGTACGCATCCGACATTGCATGGCCTAAAACTATATTGCGAGCTCGAGAAATGGCTTCTGGTCGATAGATTTGGTTGTTGTCTACTCGATTAATAAAGGTGTTTTCCTGATATGCCCGGGTAAGATTTTCACTCACTACCAAAATTTTATTATTTCTCTTTTGAAATTTTCTCAACAGCGCCGGAGTTTGATCAGAGGAATTGTTTTCATACACCACAATGCGGTAGTCCGCAAACAAAGCGCCTATTTTTTCCATAATTTTCATGGAATAGGGCACACGCTCGGCAACATCGCGGCAAACGCCACAAATAATAACTTTCTGTTGAATAGCAGCTTGAGCAACTAACGACCAACTTAATAAAAATAATAATAACTTTTTCATGAGTAACTCTTTTTATAGGGTGCGGCCGCAGCAGCTATTTTTGCAAACCAATAACGATTGGTCAGTTTTTCACGGTAGTGCGGATTTTCAAACGCATCACCATATTGCGCAAGCCACTTGCCTAAATTTTCTCGGGTCACTTCTGACCAATCTTGCACAATCACCACGGGCAACCCTTCATATAACGGGTCAAGCGGCGAAGTTTTTACTATTACAATGCAACCAAGGATCAGGTCTTCCCAGGTGCGATGGCAATCTAAACCGTTGCCATGCGGGCTCACCGAAAAAGCATATTCACCTTTTTTGCACCACATCTTGGAGCGCCGCATCCATGAACCATGGTCAATTAAGCCGGTTGCAAGAAGGCGCCTAAAAATAGTAGTGCGGTCTTCTCCAAACTCTAAATACCGCTTAAAGTCGCCACGCATGGTATCCGTTAACTGGAAATCAACAAACGCGCGTTTTTTGCGCAAACGAGTAGGTAATAATTTTTTGAGAGTTGCAGCAAGTTGTGCTTCTTGCTCGCGCGGTTGGCCAACTTCACCCCAACCACCCTGTGTACCTTTGTAGGCAATGGTATGGAAATCCATGCCAATCGGTATATGAGTAAGCTTAGTGCTTGGACCTCGATAATCATTATTTTGGGCAAAAATGTGAATAACCTTTGTGTGATTCAACAACATGTGCAATGTGGCACCAGACACACAATTAGACGGAAAACTTTCGTCCCCATCAGCGATCAATATCACCACAGGATGTTGGAGTGCTGGTAATATTTCTTCACAAAAGCGAGCAACAAAACGGCCTCGTAGCCACACAATATCGCCTGCTTTAATGTTCTGGTAATTGTTTTTATCAAACTCATGATCGGTTGCAAAATATGCTCCGGGTGCCTTATTAAGACCTTGGTCACTTTGTGAAATGAGACCAAAATTCCAAATATAATGGGAAGTGCCCCAGCCTAGTGCTTGCGAAGAATTCACCGCAAAACAAAGAAGCCCTGAGAGAAAATATTTTAAGCACAACATGATGATATTTCCATAATAATTCTACTCTAAAAAAATAACCGCACACCGCACTGGCAAAACAAACAAGCTTGCCTGAATGCACCAATACGCTGCAACAATAGATCAAACTATTGCTATTGTCTAGACAATTTTTTTACCTTTAAAATATTTAACAACCTTGAACAAAGAGAACACTTTTAAGATGGAATAGGCGTACATAAAATATCTTCACCGCTTATGAATTTCCATTCATACCCCATATCCATTAAAAATTCATGGATATCTTGCTTAAGAACACCACACTGTTTCATGTTTATCGTATTATATTCCATAACTATTACGGGATGGTCTCGCATCAACATTTTTTTAGCGCCACGAAGAATAGAAAGTTCGGAGCCTTCTGTATCTATTTTCATGAAATGCACTTTTTTAATATTTTGAACCGCAACAAAGCTATCTAAATCTATGCATTCTATGCTTCTTTCCATTGCAGGGGTAAATCTCAACACATTTGCCCCCAATGTTGCTAAACCCCACTCATTCATGTTTGGCATTTTGAGGATAGTTTGACCAGAAAAATTTGAAGCTGCCATTTGATGAACAAAAACATTATGAATATCATTAAGTCGAAGATTCTCTTTTAAAATAGTCGCAGCTTCTTGTATGGGTTCAAATGAATACCAAGTCGAGTTGGGAAGATATTTAGCTAACAATGAAAAACTTCCCGTTTGGGCTCCCAAATCAATAACTACACAAGAATCATTGGCAGACAATAAAAAATAAAACTTTCGTATCAAATCCTTGTCCCAAATGGAACCATGAAACCAAGTATGCCCAATGTTTTCTGAAGCAGAGGCGATATGAATATCTGGTAATCCTTCAACTAAATTATATTTTAATGGCTGCGCATGAACCTGAATATTTCCACAAATAATGATTACCTTAAAAGAATACAACAAGACATACACGAGGGCTTCGTAATAATTTTTCATACGAACTTTCTTAGCAAGATGATTCAATATCTTAATTAAGCAGATACTTTACTCTTTAATAGTGGTTATTCCCCGATGAATTCTTTCTCCTGGCTCAAGCAAGGCAGGAGACATTACTACCTTAAAATTGCCTATTTTTTCTGCCATAATGGCAAAATTAGATTCTGAACGAATAAGACATTCAAAATTTAAGAGAGAAAAAAAGTCCTCTAATACATTAGAATAGTGGTTATTCCCTACTTCACGGAAATGAAATTCTAATCCAGGAATGTTCAAACGTTCTTGATATTTTCTTGCTAATTCTTCAGGATAATCATCATCGGTAAACAAATAGATATAAATTTGCTCCACCCCAATCAGTTCAACCATGTTTCGTATTTGATTAATATAAAACTCATCTTTTGGAATTTTATAGGTCAATAAACCCTCTTCAGGAAGATTTACATCATAACTGCCGCCTCTACGTAAATGCACCGCAACAGAAGTTTTACCTTCTGGTGGATAGGTCAAGGTAAGAGGATGTTTTGGAGCAATAATTTTACGTAATTCGGTGATAAATTTTTCATTATGCCAATTAACGGCGAATGGCCGCCACGTATGTGGTACGGTGTATTCGCTTTCAGAAATAGGGAAGTAACCTACCTGCAATAAAACAGCATCCTTTTGCTTAACGGCTTCCATGTTCAACGATGAAGCATAGGTAACATAATGAGCAAATTTTTCATCCCTCGAAAATGGCACATAATAATTAGCTAATTGCAACTGATCAGCATAGGGAAAAGGGATATAACGCAACTCCAGACCATGCTCAAGAGCAAAATACAGCGTATGTGATAAAGAAACTAAATTATCACCGAATCTTCCGCCACTCAATTGAGGTATTGCCACATGTATCCTGGGCGATTTTTTGCGCCCAGAACGGGTTGTCTTAGTAGGACTTTTCCCTGCTTTTCCCGAGCGAACCTCAGCGCACAAGGGCATCGCCGCCAATAATAATAACAACTTATACAACATACGCGCTTTCATACTACAAAGCCCTTTAAATTACTGTTTTTTATACTGATCAATCTTAGCTAGCCAATATTCTAGAAATAATTTTTCAAAATTAAAAGTCTTCGTCGCCATTTCTGCGTATTTAGCTTCTAAAAACTCTCGCGTTACTTCAGTCCAATTTTGCACAATAATCACGGGCAAATCTTCATACAATTGATCGAGCGTTGAAGAGGTAACTACCGGAATAGCGCCAACCAGCAGCGCTTCCCAGGTACGGTGACAATCGAGCCCATTACCAAACGGACTCACTACAAAGGTATATTGCCCCATTTCTTGCAAATAATTACGCAATGGTTTAACCGTTGCCCATGTTACAAAATCTTTTGCTATAAAAAAATTATAAACCTGTTGCCGAATGGGGTTGGTTGATGGAGAAAAATTCATGTACATACTAAATTTCTTTTCATGATTCTTTCGTTGCACGAGGCCATTCATTACCTCATGGAAAATTTGCTGGTTGCCGTGCTCCCATTTAGGGTTCGCAATGCCTATCGGTATCGGTATAAATTTAGGGTGCACCCGATCACAATTTTGCCCAAACCAAGCAATTATCTTTGGATCATCAAGATATTTAAAATATTTATTGGGCGCTGAATGGTCGCCATTGTGCGTGATTAAAATAATAGGCACTTTTATTTTTGGAAAAACTTTTTCAAAAAAATAACCTGAATAGTCAACCTCAACATAAATAGTGTCCCGCGGCTTAACTTTTTTTGTTGAAAAATGGGCACGTCCTTGCTCAACAATATGGTCAGCATGCGCTCTAAAGCCATTACCGGTAATTAACGTACGCTGCACAGCAGACAATGGCGTGTTACCCATAAGTAACAAAAATAAATACGTGCGTTTAATGATTGTGTTCATATATATACCTCGTACACCCTATTTTGATAAAAACTTATATAAATACTTTGAATGTATATGCAAATTATTAATGCGATAATACACCCCATCATAGAAAGCAAATGGCACTTTGCGCCCCTGCGCATCCACTACCCACTCATACGAAAGACAGGCTGGGTTAAACAGGCAGCTTTCATTAATAAAGCCAGGCTCAGACTTGCCATTGCGCGGATCGATGCCGCCTAAATATTGTCCCAATGCTGCTGCGTCAAAAATAGAATTAAATTCCCCTATATGGTTACTGTAAGCATAGGCATGTGTTGTAAGATGATTGCTTGGGCTACGCAAACCCATTTTTTGTGCATAAGCAGACATGACAATGGGCAACTGATCGATATATTTTAAACCATACTTGTTTTTAAATAAGCCGATCATTACCATATCATTTTGGTTCGATTTAGCTTGCTCCACAAAAAAACGTGCTAATTTTGTCATCGCTTTTTTATTGGCAAAATAAATAAAACCAGGGATACAGCGGGCGTCATTATCAAACGTTGCCGCAATGCCCGGGTAATGTGCATGAAAAATTGGCAGCAATTCGGCTAGGTCGACATAAAGCATATTATCTGATTCTAAATGAAACACGTCGGCAACATTGTATTGCCGCATAAAATCATCAATGTATAAAAAGCGCTCACTGGCAAAAAACCAAAAACCATCGCGCCCGGCTTTATCAAGTACCGAGTTTTTCAGGAACGTTTGATGATGCTTTGTCTTAGTTATTTGCTCAACAGGAACCCCTTTAATGTTCCACTCAGTCGGCAGCTGTGCTGCATCCAGGGCACACTTATTGGCAAGCAAATAAATATCGGTTGTTGCATTGAATAAACGAGCTTGCACTAACGCGTCAGTCAGATAGGTTGGCAGCTGCTTGCCCAAATGGACAAATAATATTGAATAGCAGTGCAAAAGCGGCGAAGCAAGGTTCAACACTATAAGCAATAATAATTTTTTATTACTAAAAAAGATCACAAAAAATTCCTTTACATCATGTAGGCGTGACAAGAAACATAATTAAACCCAGCTTTCTTACTTGCTGCAATATCACGCTTATTAAATGCCATATCCCTATATTTCAACTTACGAATTTTAGCTTTATAATTGCGAGCAAATACATAATTAAAATACAGCTCATACTCTGAAATACCAGAACCATAGAGATGCCGACGGTCAATGCATTTCATTAATGCTTGCCATGGCTCTGTGCCATGTACTTCTCTAATATCTTTAAAGAAATCTTCTAAAATTGAAAGCTGAAAAAGCATATGATGCGATATGCCAGAATGTTGAGTATAAACCCTTTTTAAACCAGGCAATAATCGCGCCATATGTTCAAAGTAGGGTAAAAAATATTCTACTCCGGGGTTAAAGAGAGCGTTGCCCGCATCATCAAAAAATGAGACTGATTTTAAAAAGATGGTATCTGAATCAAGAATCAACACATTGTTTGAAATACCAGGTATGACAAATGGTGCATATAATTTTAGCAGCTGCTGATATATCCAACCCAAGCGATTATCGGGCGATCCTGCATAGGCATCTTTTTGTACCTGATCATCGCCAAAAAGAATATCAAGCATATCTTGCTTGCTAAATGGATAACGCGCTTCATCAAACCATTCTGCCTTACTGGTTAATGGTGCGGCAGAAACCGTAATAATGCGCCGCACATCAATGCCATACTTTCTAATACCTTCAATTGCCAATTCAAGCGTACGGCTATCTTTTGCATGGCAAGGAATCACCACATCAATCGGCTCACCAGCATATAATGCCGGCATTACTACCACCTGTACCAATAAACAAAAATATTTTATTATACGCTTCATAACTCTGCTCCTTCTTATAACGGCTGATACCTTTTCATTTTTCTAATATAATCATGCGACGATAACTGATAGCCCAAATTAACTTTATAATCATTAATCGGATTATCGGTATTATACAAATATATGACTGAAGAAATATAGCGTATGTGCCCATTTGATGACATCTCTAACATCGGGAACATGGTCGCCAAGTCTGCATTCATCGAAAAAAATTCACCATTATATTGTAAATCTTCTTTCTTAATTTTTTTAAACAGCCACACATAAAAGGTGCGTGGATGTGAACTGACCCACGAAAAGCTGCGGAAATTATTCTTCTTCATTACGTCTGCCGGGATCGGCCTACAGACACTCCCATCAACGGCCGGCCATACTTTATAGTTGCCATAGGTCATCCAGACTGAACGGTCTTTATAGGCATCCGCAATAATCTGCAACGCATCCCTTCGCATGAACCAATCGTCACCGTCAAGGTTCACCACAACGCTGTTATCGGGCAAGGTATTAATAGTTTCATAAAAATTACGCAGGGCACCTTTACGCTCTTTGTTATTAATTAACGTAATTTTATCCTGCAACTTATGCTCGGCAATATAATCTTCTATCAGCTTTGCGGTAGCGTCTTTTGAGCGATCATTCACAATGACCATATGCCACTTTTGATAGCTCTGATTAACCACCGATTGAATATTTTTTATGCACCATGCTTCATTATTATATGAAGCTGAAAGAACAATAATATCTACATCACCATGCATCGGCACTACATACATAATGCCCACCAAGAGCACTACACCAAGAGCTACTGTTGCTAAAATTTTTTGTATTTTCATCGTTTACTTTCGTGGAATTTGCGCTTCTTTTTTTAACCAACTGCCTTCCCAATGATGCACCGCATACGATTCCGGGCGCCGCCAAACAGCTTCAGGCTGCTCTGTTTGCGTGTATCCTTTTGGATAAAAATAAGTTGATGGTAAGGCTACCGTACGGTCATACAATAACGGTGCAATTGCTTCAAAAACTCGGGTAAAATATAAGGGCCCCGTGCGCTGGATCACCTGCACAAAATGGGACGCATTTTCTGCCATGTGATTAATGCACGCACGCAGTAACGGGTGCCCCGGCACCGTGCCAATCAGGCCAATGCCCAGCTGCACAATGTTGGTATCAAGCGGCTGGACACCAATATAGAAATCATAGGTATCATGCAAATTATCGAGCGCTCGTAAACATTCAAAGTCGGTGTCGACGTACAGCCCACCAAACTTGTATAAAATTTCATACCGAGCAATATCAGATTTTTCACCATAGTTTGATGAACTATCATAGATCGCTTGGTTGTGCAGCGGGAACGCCGCTACGTCTGCATCGGTCCACAAGCGGTATTCCCAACCCGGGTGATGGCGCAGCCATGAATCGCGGAATATTTTATATTTTTCGGGGAACGGGCTCCCCAACCAAATTTGATGAATAATTTTTGGTATTTTTTTACCCGATACTTTGGTAATAGTTGGGCTATTTTTTTGATAACTCATTTTAAAAGCATTATAAAACTGTTTTTCTGCCGGACTTTTAAAGCGCTGGGGATAGTGCACTGCTTGCATCGATTCATCAAAATCTACCGCACAATTTTGTGATGACAAAAAATTAAAAGCTCCCACATAACAGTGCAGCGCCACCATCACCGCTATGCTGAGTATTCCCACAGCAACTACTTTTTTCTGCGATGTCATTTATCTGCTCCTTGTTGTTTGATACCAATCCAATGTGCGTGCAATCCCGTCAGCCAGAGAAGTTTGTGCATGCCACCCCATAGTTTGTATACGAGAAGAATCTAATAATTTACGCGGTGTACCTTCGGGCCGTGTTATATCAAAACGTACCGTCCCCTGGTAACCAACGACCTGTTGTATCAACAGCGCAAGCTCTTTAATAGAAACATCAGAGCCATACCCAACATTGATAGGATCAGCATTTTCGTAACTACGCATCAGCACTAGTAATGCTTGGGCTAAATCATCAGCATATAAAAATTCACGCCGAACATTGCCGGTGCCCCACACCACTACCTCGTCTAACCCTTCATCACGAGCAGCCAAAAACTTGGCAAGCAACGCGGGCAAAACATGCGCGGTGGTAAGATCAAAATTATCATGCATACCGTATAAGTTCGTCGGCATCGCTACAATAAAGCGCGCACCATACTGCTGCTGATAGGCTTTACACAACGTAAGGCCCGCAATTTTTGCCACTGCATAAGCCTCATTTGTTTTTTCGAGTGGGCCGGTCAACAAATATTCTTCCTTGATCGGCTGTGGACAATCTCGCGGATAAATACAGGAAGAACCAAGAAATAATAATTTTTTTACCTGCGCTTTATAAGCCGATTGGATCACGTTTGTTTGGATCATAAGATTGTCATACAAAAAATCGACCGGTTGCGTTGCATTGGCAACAATACCGCCAACACGCGCCGCTGCCAAAAAAACATAGGCTGGCCGTTCATTCAAAAAAAATTTTTCAACGGCTTGAGTATCACGCAAATCAAGTTCAGCAAGCGTGCGAGTGACTACATTCGTAAAACCTTGTGCCGACAATACTCGCATAAGGGCCGAACCAACAAGGCCTGCGTGCCCAGCAACATATATTTTTTCATCATAGTGCATAACAATTCCTAGGTGTATTTTTCACACTCCGCTTGCGCCAAAAGCGTTGCTACCGTTTGCTCGCCAGCCGCAGCAGTAAACGTTTCTAAGCTCCCTACGTCTGACCAGAAAAAATCACCTTTAATAACCACAACCGTCGATGATTTTTCTAATACAGCATAATCGATGGAGCATGCTGGCACCGTTTCATACGTGTCAATAGCATCCACCAGTGCGGGTGCATGCAGCTGAAACTCGCGCATCAACACCGAACTACGTGCACAAACAATACCAGAATTCCACCACATACCACTTTGCACATAGCGCTCAGCAACCGATTGGGTCGGTTTTTCGTGGAAGCGCTTTACGGGGAAAATTTTTTGTTCGCCCGCCGTATATTCCGGTTCTATATAGCCATACGTTGTTGCTGGCTCAGTCGGCTGAATACCGATCAGTACAATATTTTCATGCTCCTTAGCATAAGCAACTGCCGCTTGCACCGTTGCTACAAAGCGATCGGTTTCGCGTATATAATGGTCTGCCGGCACACATATCATCACCGGATCAACCGCTTGTTGTTGAATTTCTTTGCAGGCTAAAAGTATTGCTGGCGCGGTATTGCGAGCAAGGGGCTCAACAACAACCTGCGCAATTTTATGACCAACTAATTTTTTTACCGCATCAGCGTACATAGCGGTGGTAACCACCATCTGCACCGCAGAAGCCGCTACTTGTGCCATACGATTTACCGTAGTTTCAAGTAAGGTAGTCCCCTGAAGGGGCAAAAATTGCTTTGGTCTTTCTGGCGTGCTCAACGGCCATAACCGTTTACCACTACCACCAGCGAGAATAACTACATACAGCTTGTTCATACGCCTTCATTCAATATCATGCGAGATATTATCAGATGCATCAGAAACACAGGCATGCATCATTTCTTCAAATAAATCTGCCGCATCAATAGGTTCTGCAGCAAAAAATTGGGATTCTTGGTAAGGGTTCGTGTACAACAAACCACACGCATCAATTACCTGAGGATGTTGCGCAATTTCTCCTGCCCGAGCGCGGAACAGTACATTGCTTGCTAAACAAACGACCAGATCGGCCCATATAAGCCCTTGCGTCAAATCAATTAGACGCGGCATAGTTGAAACAATCGGTATATCAGTAACATACGGATCACAAATTTTAACCTCTATGCCACGCTGCTTCATACAATTTTCTATAATAGACCAACTTAACCGCGTTGCGACATCTTCAGTTCCACTGTGCTCAGTTCCACTGCGTTCAGTTCCACTGGGTTCTGCAACTTGTATTGGTGCAGGGCTCAAAAATAAAATTTTACCCGGTTTTACGCCCAACGTTTTAATGGTAGCTATAATATCAGCCACTAAAGTTTTCACCTGCTGTTTATCACGCTTTACAGCTGCTTGCACAACATGCGTTTGTGCAGGGAATTTTGCTAACAGCGATAAGTATTCTGACGAAACTTGTGCATCATCAACACCACAACGGGGTGGCAGACTTGGCACATGGCCTTCTTTTACTAACGTGATGAGTTCATACGGGTCGACGTGTGCTGCTTTTGCCAATAACATAAGCTCTTGGGTAAAAGCGCGATCTATAACCTGCGCCGCTTGTAACGCAAGCATCGTCATTTCAACAACCTCTGCTGAAAATAGTTGGAGCTGCGCCGGAATAAATTTTTCATAAACTTGCTGGGCAGCACGCGCAGAAGCATCATTCAAGCCGCCTACTAAAAATTTTTCTTGGTCCGAAGCGGTATCAACGCGCTCAGGACAATAAGCAACATAAAAATCTTCACCGGCAACTAAACCGGTTCTTTGTTGTAAGTCATGGGCAACCTCTTGCACGGTACCTAAAGGCACCATCGCCGAAATAATTACCACATTATATTTTTTTATAACTTCACTTATTGCAACCACTGATTGTTTCAGTAAATTCAGGTCAGCAGTACCATGCGCATCAAAATTTATGGGGGTATAGATAATAAAGCAATCTGCCGACGCTATAAGAGTTTGAGCGCGGAATTTCCCGGCAAAAAGCATTGCTGATAAAGATTCCATCGAGAACAATGCCACATCATCAGCATACGCAACAGAAGCTTCTTCGTTATTAATGGCGAATACGCGCAAGGGGTCAACATCATAACCAACGACCTGAAAACCAGCTTGTGCAGCAGTCACTGCCGTTGCCAATCCTGGCGCAGATAAATTCATGACACATATCTTTTTCACCGCGTTCTCCTAAGCAACAAGTACGTGCACAACATAGCACAGCAATTAAAGATAGCAAGCTCTATCAGCTCAGCTGATCAACTTTTGCATAAGTTGTACAACGATAAAATTCTTTGTCACACTAAGGCGAAGTATGCTACAAAAAAAAGAAAGATTATCGAATGAAGCTGAATTTTTTACTCACACAACCACGCTGGTACCATTACGTTATTATGTGCACCCTTGCGCTCGTGATCCGCTTGGGAACTTTTTTTTATTACGTGCAAGAACAAGAACGGTTTATGCAACCAGATAGTAACGATTATCACACCAGTGCCATCTGTATGAAGTATGGCTATGGAATGCATTACCCCAATGGCCGGCCCATTTTTTGGCGCACGCCCGGGTATCCCTTGTATCTTTCACACTTTTATAAACAAACAGCAACCACCACCATGGATGTACGCGATCATAAAGAAAGCATTTATCACGCGCTCATGGTACAAATGTTACTCTGCTCATTGCTGCCATTCTTACTCTTTCAGCTTGCGCTTACCCTTACCGGATCACTTACTATCAGCTGGCTACTAGCGCTGGTAAGCATAGGGCACCTTGGTTTTGTTTTAGCCAGCACCTTCCTGCTCACCGATGCACTCGCGATGCTTTTATTCGTTTTGTTTTTATTATTTTTTTATAAAAGTTTTAGGTTGTGGCGCGAGCCCGTTCCGAGTTTGGCAAATAACTCTCACTCAGCGTCTTCACTCACCTTGAATTTTCAGCACAACTATCACTATGTCATCCTCGCCGCGCTCAGTCTGAGCGCCTACACCTGGATGCGGCCCATGGGGCAATTTGTCGCCATAGTAGCGATCTTACTCTACTTATTTTCTGATAGCACCATGCGCGTAAAGCTCAAAAAGATTTTCATTTTTTTTACGCTCTTTTCTGTCACCATATTCCCTTGGTTCTGGCGCAACCATCAGCTCACCGGATCATGGTTTTTCTGCCCCCTTTTTGGCTTATATTTTAATGTATTTAACGCACCAAAAATTTTAGCGCGGACCGCCAACATACCGCTTAAGCAAGCACACACCGAGTTGACCCAAGCAGCAGGACGTCTGACCCTGCAAGAACATAAGCGGTTACTCGCCACGCAAAGTAAGCACGTATATTGCGGGGAACTGATATGTCTCCAAACAGCATGGCCAATAATAGCAGCGCACCCAGGCTACTTTCTGTATGACTGGATGGCGGAAGTTATTAAAACAACCTTCGACCTCTATTCATGCCAACTAGCCGCATTTGCCGGTAACTGTTTTAGCTGGGACCCACTGGTAGAATATTTAGATGAAAAACTAACGAACTGTTTATGCACACAACCGATGCCGCTTTGGATGCGAGTCACCGCATGGTTAGAGTTACTAGCGTCGCTCATAACATGGCTCGGCATACTTGCCGGCATCTTCTTCTTTATACTACAACCGCTCTGGCAGCGGACCTATGCTCTCCTAGCAACCTACGGTGCGCTCTGGATAAAAACAGGGCTACTCATAGGCGCCGTAGTAATGCAAACCGGAGGGTTTGGGTACGCGCGCTTGCGTCTACCCATCGAACCACTTATGCTACTGATAGGCATAACATTTTGGTATTGGGTTTTTACGCAAAGAAATAAGAAGAGTGTATGAAGAACTTATACGCACCGTGGCGAAGCGGCTACCTAAAAACAGACAACAGCAATAAAAATATCTGCGTATTCTGCGTGCAAGCAAACAAGAATGAAGACGCCGTGCACTTTATCATCAAGCGGTTTGAGCACTGCTACGTCATGCTGAACCTCTACCCCTACAACGCAGGGCACGTACTCATCATCCCCTACGAACATAACCCGTCACTCGAAACATTGCCCACTAACGTACAACATGAGTTAATAGACGTGACATCGCTCACCATTAAAGCACTCCAAAAAAGTGTTTGCGCGCAAGGCATCAACGTAGGCATGAACATCGGCGGCAGCGCAGCCGGAGGGTCGATACCCGAGCATCTGCATATTCACGTCATCCCGCGGTTCCACGGGGACACAAACTTTTTAGTGACCGTGGCAGACACAAAGCAGATCTCAATTAATCTGCCAGAACTCTACACCAAGCTTGTCCAGGCATTCGAATAAACAAAAACTTGCACTGCGTGCGGCCTAAGGGCACAGCCCTTAGAACCCGTTGCTTGGACATGTACAAAAAGTTAATACGCGATAGCACAGTATTTCGATGAGCGGGCCTTACCCGTTCATCGATGTAAGCTTAATAGCTAGCAAGAGCTAGCTATTAAAATTCTCAAAACTTAGCTAACTAACAAGACATGCGCGCAAAATAACAAAGCCATGAGTTCTTAGAGCTAAGCTCTAAGGCTGCCGGCAGGCGCTTAAACTATGGCAGGCACTAAGCGCTCAAGCGCAGAAGTGTAAACCATAATAATTTTTAATATTGACCTGAATCGCAGACGGCAACATGGCTTAAAGCTCTTTAATACGCGTTGCTTCGGCAGCCACCATCGCAGGCCGACGCGGTCCACTGCTTGTTCTTTGTCGAATATAAGCAAGCTTAAGGAGCTCTTCTAAAGCAACTAACTGCTGCAAAGAAAGGTTCTGAAGCTGCTCTGCAGCTCCTGCATCAAAGGTATGTACCGACACACTATTTCCCGCAGGCAGATGGAATAAAACCTTTGACGCAAGGGCGTCAGTCGAGTATTTCTGCTTGCACTGCGCTATTTGAATACACTTTGCAGACCTTGGCTGAAAAAGCTGTAATGAATGGCCATGCGGAATAACATCAACTTGATCTTGATCTAACGATACTCGATCATTTTTATCAATTACTTGTTTATTAAGAGAATATGTTGGTTTTTGCGCATCAGTTATATCCCACACCAACATGTCACCATCTGCGGTTCCGGTTACTATGGTAGTAGGGTTAACTAATTTAATAATACACAGCTGAGCAGTGTGCCCGGTTAGGCGACTAACTAATCGATTATTAACAAAGTCATATAATACCACAGCTCCAGCATCTTTTTTGTCTTGCAATGCAACAAGACCATTGGATAATACTGTTAGTACCCCACCAAACTCTAAACCTTGTAAGGCTTGTAACTGTTGGTGGGTGATTATTTTGATTGTATTGGTAGCAAGGTTCCACAAACCAATTTCATACGTATAATTGGACGTTTGCCGCATTTGCATTTCAGATACATTTGTTCTTAGGCTGAGATGATCAGCACCGCCAGAATGCCCACGCGCTGCCATAATTACATATTGCCCATCAGGGGTAGCGCCCAGCGGACAAGCGGAAAAATTCGGGCTCTCTGCGCCACATGGCCATACACCAAGCACATGTCCTTTATTTTCTTTTAAATTCTGCCATTTGTTATCTACAAAAACTAGCCGCCGCTCCATCTTCGCACCACTATTATCGTTTCCTAGTAGCGCAATGCGCCGGTCAGACAAACTAACGCCAGCCAAAGGATGGAAGAACTGTCCTAGTAGATCAATAGGCCATGTTGTAAAAATAGCAGGCAGATATTTTGCAAAGTCAGCTTCTGCATACCCATCAATTAAAACAAGCACCGCACTTGGCAGAATACGCAACGAAGGGTCTGCTTCTAATACCTGTAATAACGAGGGTACTTCGGCAACACTTGCTGCTGCGGCCACGCTTTGCTTGGTATCGCCAGCGCCCTCAGCAACGGCAGCCACCGCCTTCTTCTCCTCCAAGGCACCCATTTTTGGCGTCTTATGCAGAGCACCGGCTTGGCCTACAAGCCCCAAAAATACTAATGCGAGTAATCTGTGCAATTTCATATTGCCCCCTAAGCTGAAAAACTGGCTGTTTGCCCTATTAGTTCTGAATATACCAGAAAAACGACCCTAACAAAAAACCAAGGGCCCGCCCTTGGAACCGGGTTGCTTTTTCATGTAAATAAACAAGCATCAAATAAAAATTAATACGCGATAAGCAAGATATATCGCTGAGCGGGCAATTGCCCGCGCAGCGATGCAGCCTAATAACCAGCGCAGCGCTGGTTATTAAATTCTCCAAACTTCGCCACATAATTAGACCATGTACGCAAAATAACTATACCTGAGTTCTTAGAGCTAAGCTCTAAGGCCCGCTGCAGGCGCTACTCCCACTACTTGGCCACTGACCAAATTATAACAAGTAACGGCGAAGGGCTCTTGCGCATCCCGCACGTCGCGCGCATGCAGGTTCAGCGTTGCATCGGCTATGCTTTGGCTAAAGCTCATTACTCCGTACGCATCATAAAAAAAGCGATAGAGCTGCCGATAGCTCCGTACTTGCGGACAGACAAATGTCCAGACTGGTAAGCCTTCTTTGTTCACTTTATAATGTAATGGCGATACTTCTTTATTTCTGTCTTGCCAAAATGAGGGAGTCCCCCCTTCGAGCACTGCCACAATTTTTTCTGGCGGCGATGTTACTATATAGGTTGCAAACGAGTAGTTAGTAAGTTTTTCAGGGGACAACCTCGTGAAAAATCCGTCTAAATACCCTTCTGCTTGAGTATAGGTAGCATATTCTGGTGAAGAAATGCGTACAGCGTTACTAGTATTTTTTTCAGCGATGTAGACCGCATGTGGTAGCCCGGCAAAATAGGTATTCAATTCATACCCAAGCGGAATGGTATTGGCGGGACCTGCACCATAAACTTCTCGGAGTTGCCTCGCCAGACCGCGCGGTTCCCAGCGTTTTTTATCTTCAGCCATGCCTCTAATAAACAGCACTTTTCCTTGATTACGCGCCATTAAGGTAAAGACTAGGGTCAATGTTTCTAAAATGTAGGGCGACCCATCAACTACGTTCCCGTTAAAAACAAGGTAATAATTATCATGCAGAATCTTTAAATCATCCGAAATAATTCCTTGAGTATGGAGGTCGGTTAGGGAGCGGACTAATGAATGGAACGCTGCGTGGATGTCTGACCAGATAACTATGTTTAATGTGCCGGTTGCTGGGGTTGCTATCCCTGCCACATCCATAACTCCATCCATGTCGGCATGCCCCGACACTGCTTGTAAAGCTTGCTTAAAATCGGCTGGTGCCCAGATGGGCGCCGGAGCAACTTTTACCGTTTTGAAAATTCTCTGCCACCAGGCCGGCTGTAAAGATTGTCTATGTGCAACATAGACGGGGTCAAGCCAATCATCATTGTCGGCATCAGGATATTCGGGTAATTGCGCGGCACAGGCTTGAAGAGTGGCCAAGGTCCCACGCGAAAAAAAACTTTGTAATGGCAATGCGATGCCAAGGAAAATAAGAGCTAGATATAAACGCTTCATAACACTCCCTCCAAAACTACCAGTGATTTTATAGGCTCTTGAGCTTGCGTAGTTGGTGCTACTACAACAGCCTGGGGCGCTAGCATCTGCTGCCAATTTTCATCACCGGTATCAATCCAAACATTATGAGCAAGCGCTCGTGTTTCTGGTTCAAAATTTAAGGTCAATCCTTTAAATGAATAATTTTTGAATGATTCAAAAAAATTGAGCAGCGATGTGGGCGTAAAGGTTCCTTTGAGCTGTCGCAAAGCTTCGCATGTTAAATTAGTACCAATAAATGCTTCTAAGGAAGCGGGACTATACTTAAACCCAGCCTTATCCATGGCAAGGCGATACTCTTGTACTAAAGGTAGGGTACTATTTTTAGGATTAGGAACAACACAAGAAAAAACATACTTATACCCAAAGTCTTCACTAAACTTCTTAAACGTTTCATCTGCTAAAAATGATAACCCAAATACGCGTACACCAACCAGCGGCCCTATGCCTAATTGTCGGATCATTTCTTTTGTCGGCTCTGAGGCAGAAAAAAGCCCCAGCGCATCTGGTTTTGCTGCGACAATCTTATCGACAACATCTTTAAAATCGGTTGTATGGCGACTGTACGGAATTTCAACTAATTCGGTAATGCCGTACTGCTTAAGGATTTCGCGTGCGTCTTTGAGCGGCCCGTTACCATAAATATCGTCTTGATAAAATATCACAAATCGCTTTGGTTGATATTTTTCCATTAAGAATGGCAGGAGCACCTGCACTTCATCATGATAGGATGCACGCACATTAATAACGCTTTTTAAGGCTTCTGAGCGAAGCTCTGATGAACCACTAACGGGGAACAGTACCGCTACTGAACTTGCCTTTAAGAAATCCATCGACATCTCGAGTGTTGGGCTACCCACCGGTAGTAGGAAGGTGTTAATTTTTTCATATTTCATTAAATATTCAAAGTTATCCAACGTCCGTGCTGGTTCATAGCCATCATCAAGCATAATAACCTTAACTCTTTTGCCCCCAGGACCCCTGTTACTATTGCATTCATTAATTGCTGCCATTATCCCTTGTCGTACTGCCTTACCGGTTGCCGCAACACGTTTTGTTAAATCTAACGATGACCCTAAAAGTATCGTATCTTTAGTTACTTGGTCAGGGGTTACTCCAGGTGCTAATTCATCGCCCCCGTACATAAGAAAACGCTTATGCTCAGCAAACGGTTCCAACGTACGCTTGTCCCGGTTATACACGGCAATTATGGTATCATGCAACGTTGTCCCCAAAGTAATAACGCTAAATGCATCGGTATAAAATTCACTCACAATACCGGATAGCCTATTGGGTGCAGAAAAAACACCCCACACGGTTGCCCCACCATACGGCTCAAGAAGCTTCAGTCCATCAACTGGTACATATTCCGTATAACTATCCATCCCCTTTATGAGTACCCGTACATGGACCATACCTTGAGACGGTTTTTTATTATCAAGACGATAAATTTCAGGATGGCGCACTGGTGCTGAAAGGCCTGTTGTTCTTACAGCCGCTGGATTTGCCAAAAAATCATCCATCATACGTTCATCGATATCTTTATATTCTCGGCCAACACCAGAAATACGTAAAACTTCTGCACCGTTTTCATAATTAATATAAAGAGCCATGGGCAGCGTGTTGATAAAACGCTTAAGGAGAGAGGCTAATGAATAACGGTTTTCCAAATTATTTTCAAATAAGGCACGCAAAAACTCTATGTTAAAATTTTCACCATAATTTTCACTTTCATAGGTCCCCCGCACATAGGTCACTCGCTCAGGGTTTTTGAGCATAAGCCCCACCATCAACTCTAATATTTCCAGATTATAGGGACTACGACCGATGAGGTTCCCATTAAAAATTAAATGACAATTATCAGCACGTAAAGAAAGATCGTCGGCTAAGATACCCATCTGTTCAAGTTCAGTAAGTCCGCGTATTAATGAATGAACACTGCCTTGCAACGGGCCCCATACTATCAATTTATCGCCAGGCTTTACTGATAATTTTTTAACATAGTTGCCAAAAAAGCCTTCTAGTTCACGCAATTGAATAAGGCTGTTAAGCGATTTTTTAAAGAGAGCAATATCAATGCCATGCGCCTCTTCTTTACCAAAACCAACTACTTGCAACAGCCGCGTAATAAGACGTGGCTCCATTGTTTCATAAAAATTACTATACACAGGATTATATTCATCCTTATTTTCTGAGGCAATGTCTTCAACATGCTGTGCAGCAAACTGTCTCGCTTGCGTTAAAGAAAACATAGGCCAGGCTGTAGTCGCGCTGAGCGTCGTCATTACTAAGATGAGTATGTAATGGTACATGGCATACTCCTATATATAAAGAAGATAAAAGAAAAATAACATAGCAATGGCATTAAGTGCGACAATGGCAATTTTGCGGCCTGCCACCCCAAAATTGTATCCGATCGTATGGAACAACAGCACAATAAACATCAAAAACAAGAACAGGAAGAAGAAATAATCGGAATACATAAAATAGCCCACTTGCGGCGACATCGATTCCACAACAAAACGAAATGCTATCACCCCAACGATACCCTGAATGGGTAAACTTATAGCAAAATCGAAACTACCTTCTGAAGAAAGAATTAAGGAAAAGAGCGAAATGAAAAAGAGCATCATCATCGGCAAAACAATAATAAAAGTATTACGCAAATTCTGTTGGCGACCATAGTCCATACTAAATAATACCGCTGGGTAATCAAGAACGTTTTTGACATCAGCATAACCAAGTTGCGCTTGAAGGTAACCAGCTTCAACACGCTGGGCCACATTATGCCATCCGATAAAATCCATATGTTCTGCCACCATAAAATCATTACTCTTTACGGCAAATACGAGTTCACTTGGTGATACATATTTGTGTACAAAGATAAGCGAAAGCGTATGGTCATCGATAGGGAATAATTGATAATTAATATAATTAGAAAACTTTACCTGAATATCATAATGCGCATACATTTTGCCTTCCCAAATATAGGTACTCGGTACTGAACGATATAAAATTTCTCCTCGCTCCACTGAAATCTGGTCGATCGTATGCAATGAAGTCAAGCTTGGATCAAACGCACAGGTAAGCACACCATCAAAAATAAACTCGTCATGCAACATATCAAATTTACGGAAATGGCTAATAACTAACCCAAGGTCAACCACTACCGGATTGCCACCAAATTCTTCTTTTTTTGCTGGCGTTAGATGGCTGAGATGCAATGTTTGGTCAGTGGTATAAAATACCATCGTTGCATGATAAATTAGAAAAGCAAAAACAGACGCCGTGACCAATATAGATCCAAAAAGAAAAATTGGGCTTACGATTATTTTGCGAGAAACATTGTCTTTAATTGGTTCCATTAACACTTCCCCCCCACAAATAGCCCCATGCTCCGCTTACGCTCCGGCTAGGGGGACCCCATCATGCATCTTGTATTATACTTTTCTAGTTTCTATTTTTATAACTTAAAAAGTCAATAATTAATCTTCTTGGAACATTAAATCCGTTGTGAAGACTGCCAATTGTCGACGATGTTCTGTTGTAGTATCCTAAGGCCAAGTATAGGGAGCCCTCTTATTTGGTTAAAAGGATAAAGTTACGGTGAAAAAAGCATTAATTACGGGAATAACTGGTCAAGACGGATCATATTTAGCACAACTGTTAGTTGATAAGGGGTACGTAGTACATGGCATAACGCGCCGATCTTCAAGCCATAACAGTTCACGCATTGACCATCTGCTTGCCAATAAAAGCATTACTTTGCATTATGGCGACTTAACCGATAGCGCTAGTCTGATGCGTATTTTACTGATGGTACAACCGGATGAGCTGTATAACCTTGCCGCACAAAGCCATGTTGCCGTTTCGTTTGAAGTGCCTGCCTACACCGCACAAGTTAATGCCCTTGGTGTTATTAATCTGCTTGAAGCGGTACGCGCAGCAGGCCTTACCCATAGCACCAAAATATACCAAGCATCATCAAGTGAGCTTTTTGGCAAGGTACAAGAAGTCCCGCAAACAGAACTGACACCTTTTTATCCACGGTCACCCTACGCAGTTGCTAAACTGTTTGCTTATTGGAGCATTATTAATTATCGCCAAGCGTATAACATGTTTGCCTGCAATGGTATTTTGTTTAATCATGAATCACCCGTACGCGGAGAAGAGTTTGTAACCCGCAAGATCGCTCGTGGTATGGCGCGCATAGCGGCCGGCAAGCAACACAGCTTAGCGCTTGGCAACCTAGAAGCACGACGCGATTGGGGCTTTGCTGGTGATTATGTAGAGGCTATGTGGTTGATGTTGCAACAAGATGTTGCTGATGATTTTGTTATAGCCACCGGAACTTCATATTCGGTGCGTGATTTTGTCAACGCGGCAGCTGCTGCCGTTGGCATATCGGTCACCTGGCAAGGCAGCGGCCTTACCGAGCAAGGCATTAATGCTGCAACGGGACAGGTTATTATTACGGTTGATCCGGCATTTTTCCGGCCAACGGAAGTTGACTTTTTGCTTGGTGATGCGGCTAAAGCGCTCCGTGTACTTGCGTGGCAACCAAAGACTGATTTTACTGCGTTGGTACAGGGCATGATGCTTGCCGAGGTTGCAAGCCTTAATCTAGGGTTGCCTCGCTCACCTCTAGGTGGGGATGGAAATAGCACTAGGCGTGCTGAGCAAATTTAAAAATCTACTTCAAATTCTTTTGCTGCTCAGGCGTGAGCGACAGCATCTCTATATTCAAAAAATAACTTAAAATGGTTCGAATAAGCACCAAAATAGCCAGCATACCCAAATTATAATAATCAGGTTTTACCAACGATCCAACGATGTCAGCACCAACCATAAATTCAAGACCCAAAATAACGCTGTTGCCAAATTGTAATCGAACGTAATTGGCATCAAACCGCTTATGCAAAACCATCATAGTTAACTGATACAGCGACCGCACGGCACCAATAATAATAACCGCTACACCAATAGAGGCTATGCCCTCTTTGACGTATAACAAAAAATTATCCAAAAATATCATACATACCCCTTTATTACAAAAAAAGGGTCGAATTTCTTCGACCCCCTCTTTCTCAATTTTTTATAAGAAAAATATTTCTTACTTTTTCATTGATTTCATTTTTTTGCTTTTATCAGCCTCAACAGCAGAGTTAAGACTCTCTAATGCTGATTCTGCTTGAGCTTCTAAAGCATTAACCGCGTCAGTAACTGGCGCATAGTTAAGGTTTAATGCTGAACCAAGGTTTCTTAATGCACTTAATACAACAAATGGGTTAACTGCTGCGGTATAAGCACCTGATTGGTAGCTAAATGCTGCTTGTTGGAAAGCTGCTCTTACTAAATCGCCACCTACGGTTTTTACTTTTGCTTGACCAGCTAATTGTGGAATAGCTAACTCAGATAATCTACGAGCAATTTCATCACCAGCTATACCAAGGCCCATTGATTGGCCATATTTAGCTAAAGCTGCCGTATCAAACATTGATTTTTCAGGAGTTGCTGGAGCTGCTGGGGCAACTGCGGCTGCTGCTGCGCCTGCGGCTACAACTACTGCAGGAGCTACTTTAGGTTCAGCTTTAGCTTCAAATTTACCGATAATGTTAGCTTGTAACAAACCAGCAGCAGCACCTGTTACGGCATGTACCGCAAGAGCTGTGTATTTTTGTGATAAAGTAACATCGCCTTCTTCAGCGCGCATCATAGCAGGCATTAACAAGCTTAATGCTAAAAATTTTACGGTGTAATTTTTCATATACATCCTTTTACATAAATTGTGTAAACAACTGTTCTCAAACATCACAGCACTATAACAAGCTTCTCCTGCAAAAGCAAAGTTGCCCGTATAGTTAGATTACACTTATATAAAACAGAATGTGGTACTGTCAAGCAAAAAAATCAGGTAATAAAAAAACCACCCGGTACTATTGACGATCAAGTAATTCTCGTACTTTAAAGATCAATAACGAAATTGCTGCCGGGGTCATGCCCTGGATCAGCGCTGCTTGTGCAATAGTTTTCGGCTGATATTTTGCTAATTTCTGCTGCAGTTCAATAGAAAGGCCCGCAATACCCTTATAATCAAACATATCAGGGATAATAAGCGCTTGGTATTGCTGCGCTTTTTCAACTTCACGCTCTTCACGGATGAGATAAGGTCCATATAACAAGTCCGCATACACACATGCTCGCGCTCGATAAGACAATGGCTTTTCTGAGACCGCATCAATGCGCGCATAAACCTCGTCAAGTTCTCCATCAGAAATGAGTCGCTTCAACTGCGTAAAGTCTTTATGCGAACCTTTCAACGCTGCCAACACGGCAGCTATCTGGTCAGCCTCTGCTTTAATGGCGGCAAATAACTCGGCAGAAATAAGGCCAAGCTCATAGGCTGCATCAGCAAATCGCATAAACACATTATCTTGCCGCAATAGCAAGCGCCGCTCCGCGCGAGAAGTAAACATACGATATGGTTCATCAACGCCAAGGGTGACTAAATCATCAATCATAATGCCAATATAACCTTGGTTACGGTCAACAATAAATGGCGCCTTGCCCATAGCTTTTAAGTGGGCGTTAATGCCGGCAATAATACCCTGCCCAGCAGCTTCTTCATACCCCGTGGTACCATTAATTTGTCCCGCTAAAAATAGCCCTGGCACCGTTTTGAGCTCTAAAGTGTGGTGCAACTGCGACGGGGCAACATAGTCATACTCAATAGCATAACCAGGCCGCGCAATGACCGCATTTTCAAAGCCAACAATAGTTTGAATAAATTCTCGTTGCGCTTCGAGCGGCAAGGAAGTTGAAAGGCCGTTGGGGTAAATCTCTTCACTCGTAGCACTTTCTGGCTCAACAAACACATGATGCGAATCTTTATCGGCAAAGCGAGAAATTTTATCTTCAATAGAAGGGCAATACCGAGGCGGCGTCCCTTTTATGTGGCCTGTATAGATAGGAGAAAGATGAAAGTTTTTCTTAATAATAGCGTGCGTACGCTCATTGGTGTGGGTAATAAAGCAATCAATCTTATGCGTTACTTTATGCGGAGCAAATTCAAAAAGGTACTCTAAATCATCGGACCCTTGTGCTTCCATGCGAGAAAAATCGAGGCTTGACCGCACTAAGCGAGGCGGAGTTCCCGTTTTGAGGCGCCCCATTTTAAGATTTAAATTTTTAATAGCAGCAGCTAGCCCAACAACCGCTTCTTCACCCTGACGGCCACCTGAATAATTTTTTTGCCCCGTATGGATCAGGCCATTTAGAAAGGTGCCGGTAGTTAAAATTACTGAGGCTGCGTTATAGGTAGCACCTTCACGGGTAGTAAGACCACAGACAGCACCATTGCCATCAAAAAGCAGCTCTTCCACCATGCCAGTAGCTAACGTTAAGTTAGGCGTTGCCTCTAACCATTGTTTTGCTAAACGATTATAGGCGTTTTTGTCGATTTGTAAGCGCAAGCCCTGTACCGCCGGCCCCTTACGGGTATTTAACATTTTTGCTTGGAGATAGCTTTGCGTGCACAATTGTGGCATCAAGCCACCGAGGGCACTTATTTCAAACACAATATGGCCTTTGCCAATGCCGCCCACTGCTGGGTTACAAGGCATAAAGCCAATTTTATCTAAATTAAGGGTTACCAGTAAGGTTCGTGAGCCCATCCGAGCTGCGGCATAAGCCGCTTCTACGCCAGCATGGCCACCGCCTACTACAATAACGTCAAATGAGTTCCAAGCACGGGAGTTCATAATTACCAAAACATTGAGTTGAAAAAGTGATATATAACCCTGATAATACCACACTTTTTGGCGTAAGTATAACCCGGTAATTTTAGGCATAATCGAAAAAATAGGCCTGTGGTTAGACCACAAGCCTACAAAAAACAACTCAAATTCATGATACTCAACTTGAAGTTGACCCTCTAAACTCCAACAATTTGAGCAGTATAGACAATTTTTCAGCCAGTAAAGCTTCTTCTCCTGGGTACTGCTGAGCATATTCTTCTGCTTTCAGCTGAGTACGCGCTGCTACCGCCTTCTTAGCGCGTTCGTCAGCGACCCGTTTTTCGCGGAACAACAACTTCATTATATTTATTACAAAGTTTTTATGTAAATGGTTGGCAGTACACGCATCTAGGACCTTTATCATGTCTTTTTGCATTTCATTACATGCAGCCGTTATTGCCGGATCTTTAGGGTCTAGGGGGGCTTCAGGGCTTCTGAGCGCCTGAGAAAACATAATTATTTTGCCCGTAAGGCTCACTGCAAGGTCATCAAACTCCGTGGCAAAACCATCCAACAACGGATCGAGTACAACGCTTGAGCACTGAGCTTTTACAGCTGGTTTACGTAATGATGTTGCAAGCTTTGCCGATCTCCGCTGTTGCAGTGCTCGCATTTTTCCCCGCATTGACGATTCTTGCGTTATACCAATAGGTTCTTGCCTCGTCAAAGCAGCCATCATCGCCGAAAGGCGCATCATCGAACAGCTCAGCAAGCAGAGCAATAGAGCATTATATTTTATAGATAATTTCATGTTTCCCCCCCCCACTAACATAAAGGCTTTTACCAGAGTAATAAGCCTTTAATTTTAACTGACGTTACGTTAGCATAGCCCAGCGATCAACAGCGCGCAACAGACTATGCTTTTGATTCTTTTTTAGTTAACGCTTGAGCACTCGCTGCTGCAGTTGCTACGGCCGCTTTTTGCTCTGCTTTTGCTGCATGGGCAGCTTTAGTTTCTGCATTACGAGCACTTTGCCGGCCTACCGGCGATGGCAATGGCACAGTAACCACTGTTACTGTATATGCTACTTGATGCGGCCTGTAGCGCCACATACCAAATGCTGGCATCGTCACTAATAAACTTAAACCTAATCCTAAAAATATTTTCATGTGCATCCTTGCGTAGTTGTAACCCCAAAACTTAAGGCCTTTATCCGGATCAACTCCCAATAAAAGCCTTAACTATCGTTATTTATTATAATCTAAATTTTAAAATTCAGCTTACTTCCAGTTATTACTGAACTTTGAAAGTAATTGCAGCTGAGCCACTTTGCTCGATTCTAAAGCAAGAGTAACTTTATGGCATCGCAAATACTGTTGCGCTTCTGCCGGCAAAGATTTCCCCGCATTTTTGAAAATCATAAGAGCTTGACTTGCTTTTGCATCTAAAGCTTGTCGTAAATGACTTACTATATCAGCATATTCAGGGTCATTTTCTAATAAAGCAATAATGCGTCGACAATCTGCTTTTAAGTTTGATTTCGCTTTAGTATCAGCCAAGTTCAAGAACAAGGTCATTGCTTCGTCAACATGAGATGAAAAATTACACTCAGAAGCCTGTACACCAGCAACCATACCAAGAGTTAATACCGCAAGGCCAAGTTTCAAATAATTGAATTTCATAGTTTTTCTTTCTTGTTGTAAGTTAGTATCTATGAGTATTGAATTTCATTCTGAACTCTAATAACCAGTGTAACCTACTATTTACTTACGTCAAAAGGGGGGGGTGTGCTCTACCATTTAGCCAATATCTTAACATCGCACTTTAGCTTTCTACACGCAGTCCACTACGTAAGTTTCCGCATTTTTGCCTCATTACTTACGGTGCTTTTCCTATCACTGACCCTGGGGGGACGCTTTATTGTCACCTCCCGCAAATGGTTCCGCTCTAAAGCCCGGGAGCATACGCCAGAAAATCACCGCGCCAAAGATGATATGCCCACCATGGGAGGCCTTTTTATTATCGGCATGGTCACCATAACCACCCTTTTGTGGTGCAACCTGCTGAACCCTCAGGTGTGGCTACTCCTTGCCTGCCTTGTCGGCTTTGGGGCAATCGGCTTTGTGGATGATTGGCAAAAAATTAAATACAAAAAAGGGATCTCTGAGCGCTCTAAATTCCGAGCCCAGCTACTGCTGGCGACCGCCCTTACCCTGGCATGGCTCTGGTTATGCCAACCGGAAACCACTCTCTGCGTGCCCCTATTTAAAGATATAACCCCTGAACTGGGCTACTTGTTTATCCCCTGGGCAGTCTTTATTATGATAGGAGCCAGCAATGCGGTCAACCTGACCGATGGCCTTGATGGCCTAGCGATAGGTTCATTAATTTCTAACTTTGGCACATTTGCCATTATCGCCTATGTTGCCGGCCACGCCGCATTTGCCCATTACCTCCACATTCCCTTTGCTGGCACCTCAGAAATTGCCATTATGGCCATGACGCTTGTTGGCGCATCCCTGGGCTTTCTCTGGTTCAACGCCTATCCGGCGCAAATTTTTATGGGTGATGTCGGCTCATTAGCCCTGGGAGCAGTCCTGGGACTCATAGCCCTGATGACCAAACAAGAACTCCTGTTGGCCATTTCTGGCGGCCTTTTTGTGGCAGAGACCGTGTCGGTGATAATCCAAGTAATAGCTTACCGTTGCTTTAAACGACGAGTTTTTAGAATGGCCCCTATGCACCATCATTTTGAACTTTTAGGGTGGCCTGAGGCGAAAATTACGGTCAGATTCGCTATTATAACGGGAATATTATGTCTTATTGCTTTGATGACATTAAAGATCCGTTAGATCGGAACATACTGCTCGCCAGTAGAAGCAACAGAGCAAATAACGCTACCGGCACTACCCCGTACACCAGATAGTTTCTGCAGAGCGCGCCAAGCAGCAACAGGCAGCTTGCTACCCCCAAGAGCGGCATTAAAAAAATGCGCCCTTTAAGGCGATAAAGCGCAACCACTAGACTGACAGCACAAAGCATATAGGCGATCGTGCTGCCACTTGCTGAAATCTGCTGCAAAGGTACCTGGTTGCCCTGTGAAGCCAAAAGATACCCTATCACAATAACCGCTTCCACAAACACACAGAAAATAGGTATCTGATGCTGGTTCAAATGTACCAATAATTTTTGCTTAACTACGTGCCCATGCACCGCGAGTTCATACAAGTTCCAGGCATTGCTATACATAATGCCATAAGCAGTCCCCAGTACCGAAGAGGCTATACCAAGGTGCAATAAAGCTTTTAAACTTACCGCAGTCCCGGTAGCTAATGGCAACTGGCCAAGCAACGCTGGGAAAGCTTCTAAGTAGGAACCTAAGGAAGCAAGCAAAGGCCCCAGGCTGGCATAAAACATAAACTGAAACAGACACACCACGGTAATACCCAACAGGTACGATATCAACATTGCGCGCGGCCCGTTCCGTTCAGGGTCTTGTAAAAAACGGCTCAGCGAGCAACTCGCTTCAAAACCCATAAATGCATATAAAATAAAGGGTACCGAAGTAACAATGCCCGACGGCAACAAATTTTCGGGGGCAAAATTGCCCGGGCTAAATAAATAAAAACCGGTCAAAATAACAAAGGTAATGGGGATAAATTTCCCCACAATAAAAAAGAGCTGTATTTGTTTGCCAACCCGCAAATTGCGCGTATTTAAGGCAGCAAATAAAAGCACCACACAACAATCAACCAATAAAATGGGTAATGCCTTGAGCGGCGGGAAAATAGTTTGCAGGAGCGAAATACAGACATGAATAGCTACGGCACAAGATGACAATTTTGCTAAAAAGTAGCTGGCCATCGTTAAAAATCCACCAAAAGTTCCCAAATGTGACCCATAATCATAAAACGTGCCGCCACGGTGAATACGGGCAAGGCTCGACATGCTCAAAATAAGCGGCAACAACAAAATACCCACTAACGCATAAGCAGCAGCACCCAGACCACCAGCATTTTTTGAAAGCAGGACCGTATTAATAAAAACACCCGAGCCAACCATAACATTTAAGTTAATCAGAATAGCTGCGGGGAGCGAAAGTTTGGCGCTGTGCGACATACTATTAATTTCCTATAATTTTTTATAACTAGGCAACATAGAGGCTAAATATAAAGCGATTGACCCGGCGATGGCAACATTTAAACTTTCAGTACCGCCCGGCATAGGAAGCGTCATGCGCTCCTGGCAATCATGCTGCCAAGCTTCCGGTAAGCCATGGGCCTCATTACCCACCACCAATAAACTATTGCCAAGGTCAACTTCATGGGGCAAATTGCCCCCCGTAACCACTAAGCCACACAAACGCAGATCGCGCTTATATTGCTTCAATTGCTCCCAGCTTAATGAAAAAATGGTTACTTGAGCAATAGTGCCCGCAGAAGCTTGAATAACTTTAGGGTTCCAAGGCTCAACCCCCTCAACAACTACGATTGATCGCTGATTCAACGCAGCAGCGGTGCGAATGAGCGTACCCATATTGCCCGGGTCTTGAATTTGGGCCAGTACTAAGCCTGCGGTTAACGTGGCTGGATCAGGAGCTTGGGGAATAGAAAATATGGCTATCATGCCGCTTGGGGTCACCGTTGGGCTGATTTCTTTCATCACCCGTTCGGAAACGACCACAATTTTACGCTCAAGGCAGCCTGCAGGGACTTTGTCCTTCATATTTTCGGTAATAAAAAGATGATAGAGCTGTTGTTTGGCAGCAAAAAAAGTGGCGCACGCGCGCACGCCTTCCACCACACATTGTTGATGTTCTTGGCGGCCCTTTTTGTGCAAAAGCTCTATTGCTCGCTTGACTAAAGGATGTGAAAGGGAGCTGATTGGCTGCATAGTAATTCCATAAAGTTAACTGGTAGATTAACTTTTAGTCTAGCATGCACAGGATAATTTACTATTGCGAGAACGGAACTTTATGAGCCCTTAGCTGCGGAGCTTTGAACCAAAACAAAATGGCCCTTTTTCATATTGCGCTTAAATCTCTTAGCACCAAAAGTCGGGAATTTAAGATATGTTTCCGAAAACTGAAGGAAGCGATCGAAAAAATCAGGCTTAGGCTTTGCCTGTGCTTGTTCTTTTGTTATTTTTTCTACCACAGTAGTTAATGGTTTTTTAGCAGCAACCACCGGTGCCTCTTGAGCTTTTGCAGCAACCAAAAGCACAAGAGGCTGCACTTCTTTTTTCAATTGAGCAGAAGGACTATCTTCCTTAAGTTTTGCTGACACAGACCACGCAGAAGATCCTGTTTCAGAAGGGAATAAGGTATTACGTAGTACCCTAAAAGTACCAGAACGCTCGTCTTGTGGTAAACTTGCTATCTTTGTGGGAAGCTGGAGGGAAATAATTCTTACCGCTGTCAACCTGACAGAAAAACTCATACAAACTAACAATAGGCGGGCGGATAATTTTGGTGTCATGACAATTGTCTTTCCTAAAATGGTGTATAACTTGATGAAATTCTTTCTATTCTTCATATTAACAGGAATAATTGCCCCCGCAAGCACTATTGCTGCCTAGTTGATTAACACTAATAGACGGCGCTTCATATTTAAAGCGTGAGCTTATTATTGGTCACCCTTATGAGCCTTGGCTAGCACGCGGCTTATCCTCTTGTCTTCTAATGTTTGTAGCTCTTGTTCTTCTTCCTGCGCTTCTACTGTGCGCAGTTTCCATCGCAACAACTTCGCACCAAACTTTGGTCGTTTAACGTATTTATTTGATGCTGCCAGCAACTTATCTAAACCTGAAGGCTTTGACTGTGCTGCAACCTCGGCAAGGGCTGGAACTGCCACACCCGCACCTACCGGAGCGAAAGCAGGCGATCCGGTAGCCGGCGAACCTGAGCTTGAACTGCTAGCTGAGCCACCTGATAAATCAGGAGACCATCGCTGAGGCGATCCACCAGCCAAAGGAAGCGCTGCCTGGATAATAAGTTTTGATACTAACACTGGCGAACCTGATAAGGGAGACCCTTGTGGGGAGCCACCGGCAACTGGCACTGCTGCGGCCAAAAGAGGCTGTTTAAGCGAGCGCTGATTCATAGCATGTAAAGAAACAGTTGATAAGAAAAAGACGGATAGTATTGCGCGTAACATGGCAATTACTCCTTTATGGTGTTTTAACTCGTAAGAATTCTGCTATTTCTAATACTACCAGAAAAGATTTTGACCGCAAATGCTGTGATAATTACTACCGGATGGCCCTTCGCAGGGACATTTTCTTAGCAAAGGGGGATTAAGACCACCTATTAGGAAGACTTAGCAACTCCAAGCCCGTCTAACTCAGCCATCTTGCATGGCAACACAGACTTAATGCTGCTAAAATTTACCAGTTCCATGCCCACATACCTTCATTAGTACGCAGCAGTTTTTTATTTGAGAACAGACATTTTCCCTTGCGGAGGGCAGCCCCGGCTTTACTTAACTTCTCCTGAGGATTTTGAGCAGAAGCAGGAAAATCTATCTCTACGGCAGAGAAAGGTCGCGTCAAAGGTTTGTATGAAGCTATCACCGCTGCCAATGGCATTTTAGCAGTTTCCTTTGGGTCTCCACCAGCAAGCCCCTTCCCCAGACCTGGGACAGAAACATAGCTTCCAGAAACCGTAGAAACGTCTATCTCTACGCCAGAAGAATGCGACGCCGCTGCAGCAACTGCTCGTAGCACTGAATTTTTCACCACTCCCTTTGCGCAATTTTTTCTCACTGACCTTCCTATTACCCCAATAGTGGGCAATTCTAACTTTCTACTACTACTTTGCAATGCCCCACCACAGGGCAGACTTCCCTGAGCAGTCATTTTCCCTGGTACAACCTCTTCCAATGACCAAGCTCCAACACGGGTCTTCAGTAACGTGCCTTGCACATTAATTGATACTACAAAAAAAATAGCTAAAACTGCGCGCAACATGGCAATTATTCCTTCGCGATAGCAAAATACATTAATTAATAAAAATACTATTTCTAATAGTAACAAGGAAAAGGTGCGCTCGCAACTACTCCCTCAGGATTTTATTAGATTAAGTCTTGCGCGATCATTTCGCGGTAGCGACGCATGAGCTCCATCATAAAGTAAACATTATGTATCGATGCAAGGGTATAACCGGTCATTTCATGCGTTTTAAAGAGATGGTGAATATAGGCCACACTGTAATTCAAGCAAACGGGACAACCACAGGTTTCATCAAGCGGGCCGAGCTGCGCCTTATATTGTCCTTGCAGAATCTTAAGGTCACCTTTACGGGTAAAAATAAGCCCATGGCGCGCACAGCGGGTAGGATGAGAACTATCAAAGGTATCAATCCCCAGCGGCACACAACGCTCCAAGGAACGTAAGTCGCCAATACCCAACAAATGGTTGGGCATTTCATACGGAATATGGGGCATTAAGTCGGTAAGCATAGTGACCATTTCGTCATGGTTTTTACCAAGGCTCCCCCCAATAGCAAAACCATCAAACGGCAGCTTGGCTAAGTAATCAGCGCTTTGACGGCGCATTTCTGGGTCAATACCACCATGGATAACCGCATACATAGCCTGATTATTTGGTTGAGCTTTATGGGCCATCAAAGAACGGGTTTCCCAACGGTGGGTACGCTCTAATGAAGCGCGGAGTACCCGCTTATCGATGTGGTACGGGGGCAGCTCATCAAGGGGAATAATAATATCCGCACCGAGCGACTTCTGCACTGCAACGGATGATTCGGGCGTCAATAAAATGCGAGCACCGTCACGGTACGAGCGGAACAAGGCACCCTCTTCGGTAATTTTTACCACCGAGCCAGCATGCGTTTTTTGCCCTTTGCTCTTCAGCTCAGCGTGTACCGTACCGTACGCTAAACTAAATACCTGAAAGCCGCCAGAATCGGTAATAATAGGCCCTTTGCGTTGCATAAAAGTATGCAGCCCGCCCGCCTTTTCTACTACCTCTGGACCTGGGTGCAACAGTAAATGGTAGGTATTACAAAACATCAATTGAATGCCCAAACTATCAGCCATAGCAGGCTCAATAGCCTTTAAGGCAGCATGGGTACCAACCGGCACAAAGTTAGGTGTTTCTATAATGCCATGGGGCGTATGGATTCTACCAACACGCGCACGTGACTTGGTAGAACGATGAAGAATTTCGAATTTAAATGCAGACATTATTGAGACCGACGAGTAACCAATTTTTTAGCTACCAACAGAAAAGGTGTTGCCATGAGTATAACCACTAACTTAATAGTATAGCTTACCAGAATAATATCTTTGAGCACGGGCATAATTCCCCACAAAGCGCCCACCGTAAAAAACCCGGTGTCCAAAAATTGGGTAAAGGCAATGGTGGCCAAGTTGCGCAGCGCAAAATAACGGCCATCAAAAGCTACCGCGAGCTTGGCATAAAGATAGCGGTCAATCAGCTGGCATACTAAGTATGAAGCAAGCGAAACCACCATAATGCGGGGCATAGGGCTCAGAAGCGCAACAAAATGGCATTGGCTTACATCATAGGAACCTGGCGCATAGGCTATATGGAGCAAAGAAAGCAGGACATAATAAACAGCGCCAGCAAAGCTTAACCAAATAGCATGGCGGGCTGCCGTAGCACCATAAAATTCTTGGATCATGTTTAAAGCAAGCACGGCGCCAATACCCAGCGCATCGGCTGCTGTTGCAGAAAAACCAAAAAGCGTAATCTCTTTTACTACAAAAAAATTCATCAGCACCGCGTTCAGGCAAACAAGCACCGCTAATGCGTGGCAACAGGACCAGGCGGTTGCGGCTAATACACTGCCGGCGACTAATGTTACGTAGGCAAAAAACATGAGTTCGTTCATGGAAGTAAATTATTCATCAGTATCGCCATCACAGCCAGGATCACTATCGGAGTCGCCATTAAGATCAACTAATGCTGCGGGCACTTGGTGCGTTTGCACTAATAATTTTTTACCATGCTTCTCGGAAGAATTTGCGGAAGCAAAAATTTGCTCATCATCTTGTGGCGTTGATGCTCCAACCAAGCTCCCTTTTACCGTACCCGCTGGCACACTTCCTACCACAAGCTTTGACACCGGTGAATCAACGACAACAGGACCGCCTTCCACAGGTGATATCGCCGACC
>Ga0163144_10002717_pt1 | contig 40475 bp, 36 predicted proteins | sample OliLak19BULKMAT1_FD_123175 | JGI IMG/M metagenome (GOLD analysis project Ga0163144, IMG submission 123175) | Freshwater microbial mat bacterial communities from Lake Vanda, McMurdo Dry Valleys, Antarctica - Oligotrophic Lake LV.19.BULKMAT1 | ecosystem: Environmental > Aquatic > Freshwater >...
ACGCGGTGTAGGCGACATTCTCCATGAAGGCGAAACCCAGACCCAGGCTGGCGGTCACGACGATCCATTGCGCGCGGCTCCAGGAACGCCCGAGCTCGGCGTCCATCCGCACGAGCGTGACCCAGAGCGCGAGAATCTTCACGCCCTCCTCCACCGCCCCGGCGCCGAGGAATGCCGTGCCCAGCGTCGAGGCGGCGCCTGGCCAGTGCGCCGTGACGAGCGCCAACGGAAACACCGCGATCGCCGCAGTGGCCGCGATCACGCCGGCGGCGAGTGGATCGCTGCGCGCCATCGCCGCCCCGGGCGCTCGGCAATAGGCTTCGAGCAGCAGCCAGATCGCCGCGCAGCCGAGGAATGTGATCAGCAGCGTGCCCAGGCGTCGACCGGTATGGTGAGGCCGTGGATCGAACGCGGCGAGGACCAGTGGCCGACGCCATTCGGCGGGACCTGTGACGAGTCGGATCGGGCCCAGCCGCTCGCCGAATCGCTGCGCTTGGATCGGCGATGCGAAGGCGATCTCGGCGCGTTGGGCGCCGATCGTCAGCGTTCCCTGGCATTGCGTCGCGCTCTCGCGAAGATCGCCGATCCGCACCAAGAATTGCTGCGCTGGCGTCACCTGGAGGCGATGGCGGATCTCCGTCACGGCGCTGTCCCGCGCCAACCGGCCACACGTCGCACGGGTCGCATCGAGGATCGGGACCGCGGCAAGCATCGCGACCACGAGTGCGCCGATTACGCCGATCGCGGCCAGCCAAACCCGTGCGGTGCCGCCCAGCCGCGCGAGAATCGCCCGCTCCGGGCGCATGCCGAGCGCGCGCAACCGGCGCCATGCGATGTCCTTGTAGGTCGCATCCGCCGATCGCGCGAAGCCCAGCCAATAGGCGGCCAGCCCAACGATGACGGCCGTGTCGATCACGGCGCCAGCGCCACGAATCACGCAAAACCAGATCCAGAAACCGGCCAGCCACAGCCCCAGACATCCATAGAGTTTGCGATAGGCCAGCCACAGGGGGCCGCCAAGCAACGCCGCCCAGTTCAGCCTTCGCGCGGCGGTGGCCTTCACATAGCGCGCGCTGCGAGGACCGACGAATGCGGCGAGGCGCGCGATCTCGTCGGCGCCTCGATGCGTCCATGGCGACGGGGACTCCATCGGCGCCTCGATCGCGAGCTAGCCGAGCAGAGATTGGATCGCGCGCAGCAGCTCGATCGGGTCGGCCGGCTTGCTGATCAGAATGATGCCTTCATGATCCATCAACTCGCGCGTGGTCCGCGAGGTGTCGCCGCTCAGGATGAGCGCCGGCACTTTCCTGCCGAGCTGGCTGCGCAGCTGACGCAGCACCATCAAACCGGTCTCGAAATGCGAGAGGTGATAGTCGGAAATGATCAGCTCGGGCGCGAAGCCGCGCATGGCGAGCGCCAGCGCTTCCGCGCCGCCACTCGCCGCCTCGACACGCAAGCCGCGGCCGGTGAGCCAGCGCTTGGACGCGAAGCGCAGTCCCGGATCGTCCTCGACGATCAGAACATCGTGGGTGCGTGAGAACTGGATCTCCGCCGGTCGCGCACGCGGTGGGGCCGGCCGCCGCCGTGCGTTCGAAGCGGGCAGATCGATGGTGAAGCGCGTGCCGCGCGCCGGCTGCGACTCCACCGCGACGCGCACGCCCAGCAGATCCGACAGGCGCTTGACGATCGACAGCCCGAGGCCGAAGCCCTCGGCCTTGCGCCCTGCATCGCGCTGGACCTGATAGAAATCGTCGAACACATGGGCGAGTTCGTGCGCGGGAATGCCGATCCCCGTGTCGGCGATCTCGACACGCACGCACATCGCCTCGTGCATGCAGCGCAGGCGCACCGCCCCCTTCTCCGTGAACTTGACCGCATTGGCGAGCAGATTGCGCAGGATCTGCCCGACCAGCGTCGGGTCGCTGTGCACCGACTCGGCGCATTCCTGGACCTCCAGCGCGATGCCGCGGCGACGCGCGAGCGCATCGAACTCGCGACGCAAGCCCTCCATCAGCTCGCGCACGTCGAAATCCGTGATCACCGGTTTCACCACGCCGGCCTCGAGCTTGCTGATATCCAGGAGCGAGTCGAGCAGATTGCCCATCGACCCGATCGCCTGGGATTGATGCGTGAGGATCTCGCGCAGCTCGGGCTCGGCGACAGCATCCTCCAGAGCCCCGGTGAGCAGCCGCAATGTCTGCAGCGGCTGGCGAAGATCGTGGCTTGCCGTCGCAAGGAACTGACTCTTGGCGCGGTTGGCGCCGTCCGCGCTCTCGCGCGCCGCGCGCAGATCGGATTCGATGCGCCGGCGATCGCTCACGTCGCGGATCGCGCTCGCGATCAGCACGCGATCGCTGGCCACCGGACTCAGGCTGATCTCGACCGGAAACTCGCCGCCATCCTTGCGTCGCCCGAATAGATCGAGCCCCGATCCCATCGCGCGGGGATGCGGATCGGCGGCGTAGCTGTCGCGGCTGCGCCGATGCGAGTCGTGGAGGCGCGCGGGAATCAACATCTCCACGGCCTGCCCGATCATCTCCCGCTCGAGATATCCGAACATTTCCACGGCGCGGCGGTTGACCAGCAGGATCTTGCCGTCGCCGTCGACGATCACCGTCGCATCGGGCGCCGAATCGACCATGCCGCGGTATTCGTCGGGGCTGAAGAGAAGCTGGGTCATGATCCATCCGTCGTGGGGTCTGGCGCGACGCGCCCCCGCTACGTGCCGATCCGATTTCCCAGTCATACGACATCTTACGTACGGACGCGCGCACGAGTTTCAGGGCGGCCGGCCAGGCATGCCACCCCACGATCAGATGCTGACGTGGTCGCGGCGGCATGTTCAGATCCAGCCTGGCCCAGCTGGAGTTTCGACCATGGATGACGCCCGACCAACCGACCCCGCGCTCGTCTGCGATCCCGTCACCATCGAGATCGTGCGCGGCGCGCTGCGGGCGGCGCAAAGCGAAATGGAGGCCTTGATCGAGCGCACGGCGATGTCGCCCTTCATCCGCGAGAAGAAGGATTTCTTCGCGGCGCTGTTCGACGGCGAAGGCCGGCTGGTCGTCGGCTCGACCCTGCCCGCCTTCGGCGACATCGTCGGGCCGGTGGCGCGGGACTTCCCGCTCGACACCATGAAGCCCGGGGATCTCTATTGGTACAACGACTGCTACGCCTCGGGCGGCGCGGTCTCGCACACACCCGATCAGGTCTTTCTTGCGCCGGTCTTCGCCGCGGGCAAGCTGGTCGCCTTCACCCATGCCTGGGCGCATTTCAACGATGTCGGCGGCCTGCGCCCAGGCTCGCTGTCGCCGGAATGCACGGACATCTTCCAGGAAGGCACGATCGTGCCGCCGATCCGGCTGGAACGCGACGGCAAGCGCAACGAGGAGGCGATGCGCATCTTCGTGCGCAACTCCCGCTTCCCCGCGATGATCCAGGGCGATCTGCGCGCGGCGGTGGCGGCGGTGCGCCTGGGCGAACGCCGCGTGCTCGAATTGTTCGAGCGCTTCGGCAATGCCCGCATGCTCGATGCATTGGCGCAGCTGATCGCGCGCAGCGGCCAGGCGATGCGCGAGCGTTTCCGCGCGCTCGTCCCCAATGGCAGCTACAGCTTCACCGACATCGTCGATTCCGACGGCCAGGGTCACGGGCCGATCCATCTACGCTATCGCCTCGACGTCACGCCCGCCACGATCACGCTCGACACCACGCGCAGCGACGACCAGATGCCCGGGCCAGTGAACTTCCTGATGGCCAAGGAAGTCCCGTGCATGGTCTTCGGCGCCTATCTGCTCGGCGGCCAGAACGAGCATCTGCTCAACCAGGGCGCGCTCACGGTGATCGACGAGGTCAAGCTGCGCCTCGGCTCGGTGCTGCAGCCGAAATTCCCCGCGCCGCTGGGCTTGCGCGGCGTGACGCTGATGCGCAACGTCGCGGCGTGCCTCGGGCTGATCAATGTCGCGACGCAGGGGCAGGCGCCTGCCGCGCATAGCGCCTACGTGATCTGGTACATCCGTGGGCGCAAGGAAGACGGCTCGCTGTTCCTGATGACCGACGGTGTCGGCGTCGGCTATGGCGCGCGGCCGATCTGCGACGGCATCGATGCGGTCTATCTGATCGCGCAGGAGAATTATCCGGCGGAGTTCCTGGATGCGGTCTACCCCGTGCGGCTCAAGCGCTACGCGATCAACCGCGATACGGGCGGACCCGGCAGATGGCGCGGCGGCTGCGGCATCATTCGCGAGATCGAAGTGCTGGCGCCGGAGGCGATGATCTCCGTGCGCATCGACACGGTCGAGAATCCACCCTGGGGCGTCGCCGGCGGCAAGAGCGCGGGCAGCGGTCGCGCGGTGATCAACCCCGGGCGACCCGACGAACGCGTCGTGCCGCCGATCTCCGACAGCCATATCGTGAAGCGCGGCGACATCGTGCGCATCGAGACGGGTGGCGGTGGCGGCTGGGGCGATCCCTTCGCCCGTGAACCCGCGCGCGTGCTGACCGACATCCGCGGCGGCTTCGTCAGCCGCGAGGCGGCCGAGCGCGAGTACGGCGTCGTCGTCACCGCCGATGGCAAGGCGATCGACGCGGACGCGACGAGCGCGCGACGAGCGCACCATCCCGCGACGAAGCTTTTCCATCGCAAGGTCTATGCCGATGCCATGGAGTGAAGGCGAGGCGCCGCGCATCCTCGTCGGCGTCGACACCGGCGGCACGTTCACGGATGTGACGCTGCTCGATCCGGTCTCCGGCCGGCTGGTCACCGCCAAGACATCCTCGACGCCACATGATCCGTCGATCGGCTTCATCAACGGGATCGCCGCGGCGCTGACGAACGCCGGCGCGAGCGACGCGGCGATCGCACGCGTGCTGCACGGCACGACCGTCGCCACCAACATGATCCTCGAAGGCAAGGGCGCCACGGCGGGTCTGATCACCACCGCCGGTTTTCGGCATGTGCTCGAGATCGGCCGCCAGGACATCCCGCGCCGCGCAAACATGTTCTGGTGGGAGAAGCCCAAGCGCCCGGTCCCGCCGGAACACGTCTTCGAAATCACCGGTCGGCTCGGACCCGATGGTGTGGAGATCGAGGCGCTGGACGAGGCGGCGGTGAGCGCCGCCGCACGCGAGCTGCGCGACGAAGGCGTGAACGCGATCGCGATCTGCTTCCTGCACAGCTACGCCAGCCCGGCGCACGAGATCCGCGCCGTCGAGCTCGTGCGCGCCGCACATCCCCAGGCGCTGGTGTCGCGCTCGAGCGAGGTGCTGCCGGTGTTTCGCGAATACGAGCGCAGCATGGCGACGATCCTCAACGTCTACGTGATGCCCGTCGTCTCCTCCTATGTCGCGCGACTGCAGGACCGGCTGGACGAACGCAAGATCACCGCACCGCTGCTGCTGATGAAATCGAGCGGCGGCGTCGCCGGGACCGCGACGATCCGACGCGCACCGATCGAGACGGCGCTCTCCGGTCCGGCTGCCGGCGCGGTCGGCATGGCGTTCATCGGCGAGGCGGCGGGGTTCAAGGACCTCATCGGCGTCGATATCGGCGGCACCTCGGCCGACATCAGCCTGATCAAGGACGCCAAGCCCGGTGTCACCATGACCGGCCATGTCGGCGAATGGCCGCTGTCCTTGCCGATGGTCGACATCGTGACGATCGGCGCCGGCGGCGGATCGATCGCGCGGGTCTCGCGCGATGGCACGCTCGGCGTCGGACCTCAGAGCGCCGGCGCCGCACCCGGGCCGGTGTGCTATGGGCGCGGCGGCGAGGAGCCGACGGTGACGGATGCGCATCTCACGCTCGGTCATCTGCCGCCGTACCTGCTCGACGGCAGTTTCGCGCTCGATGTCGAGGCGGCGAAGCGTGCGATCGCGACGAAGATCGCCGAGAAGCTGGGCCTCGATCTCAACGCCGCCGCGCGCGGCATCCTGGCGATCGCCGATCACAACATGGTCGGCGCCATCCGCATCGTGTCGGTCGAGCGCGGCCATGATCCGCGCGACTTCGCATTGGTACCCTTCGGCGGCGCCGGACCGCTGCATGGCGGGGCGCTCGCGCGCCTGCTCGGCATGCGCACGATCCTCGTGCCGCCCTCGCCCGGCGTGCTCTCCGCGCTCGGCCTGCTGGTCTCCAACATGAAAGCGGAGTTCGCGCGGACCTGCCTGCAGAAGCCAGGCACCGCCGACATCGCGCAGATCGGCGGCGTCTTCGCGAGTCTGCAGGCGGATGCGGAGGCCTGGTTCCGCCAGGAAGGCGTGCGCGACGAGGATCAGAGCAGCACCTGGCAGGCGAGCCTGCGCTACGAACATCAAGGCTTCGAGCTCACCGTCGATTGGCCGGGCCAGCGCGTCGATGCGGCTGCCGTGGCGGAGACGATCGCACGTTTCCACGCACTCCATAACAAGCTCTACACCTTCGCGCAGGAGGACACGCCGGTGGAGATCGTGACCCTGCGCGTCGATGCGATCGGCCGCTTGCCGCGTCCGCGCCTGGCCGAGCTGCCGCCCGGCGGCGACATCCGCGAGGCGGTGATCGGCCGCCAGCGCATCGCGCTCGAAAGCGGCGACGTGAACGCGCCGATCTACGATCGCGCAAAGCTCGGCGCCCGGGCCATCATCGATGGCCCCGCGATCATCACCCAGCTCGACGCCACGACGCTGCTGCTGCCCGGCCAGCACGCGGAGATGCATCGCTCAGGCAGCCTGATCGTGCGCGAGCAGTGAACGATCCACGCGACGATCATGCGCCCGAGATCACGTAGAGTCCGACGGTCGTTCGCCGCGTTGTTCGCCGCCATCCTCGCCTTCGAAGGCGGGATGCCGGGGCAAGCGGCCGATGCGCCGCCGGATGCGTCGGGAGAGGCGCGCCGCATCTTCGAGCAGGCGCGCGAGAAGCTGGTGCAGATCCGGACTCTGGCGCTACCCAGCCGCTCACAGGCCTCGACCGGATCGGGCTTCGTCATCAGCGCGGACGGCCTCGTGGTCACGAACTATCACGTCGTTTCGCAGGCCGCGCTCGAGAAGGCGCCCTATGCGCTGGAGTTCGTGTCGGTCGATGGGCAGAGCGGCGGGCTCGAGATCGTCGCGCTGGACGTGCAGCACGACCTGGCGATCCTCAAGCGCGAGGGTTGGGCGCTGCCGGTGATCGAGCTCGCCGCCGCGGCGCGCGAGATGCGTCGCGGCGAGAAGCTCTTCTCGCTCGGCAAGCCGCTCGATCTCGGCTTCGTCATCAATGAGGGGCTCTACAACGGCCTCGTGGAACGCGACCTCTATGGCCATCTGCTGTTTTCAAGTGCGCTGAATTCCGGGATGAGCGGTGGCCCGGCGCTCGACACAGAGGGCCGCGTCGCCGGCATCAATGTCGCGCGCCGGCTCGACGGCCAGCTCGTGAGCTTCCTCATTCCCGTGCGCTATCTGCACCAGCTCATCGCCGCGGCGCGGCCGCCGCTGCAGCTCCTCGCGCAGCGCCAGGCGGAGATCGGCCGCCAGCTCCTCGCGCATCAGGAGACGGTGATGGCGACTCTCTTCGACAAGCCCTGGCCCAGCCAGATCCAGGGTGGGTATCAAGTGCCGGTCCTGCCGGAGACTCTGGCGCGCTGCTGGGGCACGAACAATGCCGACGGCGGTTCGGGCATCGGCAGCAGCAACACCCAGTGCAATCTGGGCGCCGGGCGTTTCGTCACCCGCAATCTGATGCTCGGCAATCTGCGCATCGAGTATCGCCATCACGAGACGAGCAAGCTCGATGGCTGGCGGTTCTGGAGTGCGATGCGCAGCCAATTCAGCGGGCGGGTCTTCGGTGGCCGCAAGGATCGCCAGCGCACGCCGCCACGCTGCGAGGAGGCCGATATCGACACCGCGATCGGCGCGCAGCGCGTGGTGATGTGTCTCAGCGCCTTTCATCGCTTCGAGGGCCTGTACCAATTCACGCTGCTCGCGGTGACTCTCGACGCGAGCGGCTCGGCGCTGACCAGCCAGCTCACCGCCGATGGCGTGACCGAAGCCAATGCACAGCGCCTGGCGCGCCGAGTCCTGGATGGGATGCGATGGAACCCCGGGCGCTGATCGACGTCTTCGATGGGGACGATCACTTCGTCCAGCGGCTGCTCGTCGCCAGCTGGCCTTTGCGCATCGGACGCGCGCTCGACAACGACCTCGTGCTCGATGATCCCTTCGCGGCGGCGCATCACGCGCAGATCGCGCCCGACGAGACCGGCGCGCTGCAGGCCCGCGATCTCGGCACGCGCAACCGGCTGCGAGCGGCCCGCGGCAAGCGCCAGGTCGCCATGCTGCGCCTCGTCACGCCGTGCACCCTGGTGGTCGGACACACGCGATTGCGGATCCGCATCGAGGCCGACAGCCTCGCGGCCGAGCTGCCGGACCGCCACGAACTCTGGCTGACACGCCCGATCGTCGGCATCGCCGGGCTGATCGGCGTGGTGGCGATCGAAGGCGCCGAGCGTTGGTTCGGCGCGGACGGCCAACGCGAGATCGCCGGTCTATTCATCCCGCTTCTCGGCGTGGCCGCCCTGGTGCTCGGATGGGCCGGAATCTGGGCGCTGATCGGGCGGCTGGCGTCCAAGCGCGCGGAGTATCTTCCGCATCTCGGGATCGGCGCCGCGGCGCTGTTCGCGTTCTCGGCCTGGGAGACGCTCAGCCAGATCGTCTCGTATGCGCTTGCCCTGCCCGGCCTCACGCGCTTCGGCTACATCGCCATCGGCGTGGTCGTCGCGGCCGCTGTGTTCGTGCATCTGAACCATTCCAATCGCGCCCGGCCGCGCCTCTTTGCGGGCATTGCGATGGCCGTCCTGGCGAGCGTCATTGGCTTCGGCATGCTCGGCGCCCATGAGCGATCCGGGCGCTTCGCGACGGAAGCCTATTCGACCAACCTGTTCCCACCGCGGCTGCGGCTCGCGACGGCGCAGCCGCTGGACGCGTTGATCGATCGTTCCACCGCCCTTGCAAGGCTGGTGAGCGCAGAACGCAAACCGCAGCGCGGCGATAAGGATGAGGATTCCCAGGAGTGAACGATCCCGACAGGCCGATGACCGCAGGCACATGACACACCAGGATTCGTCAGCTTCACCCGCCGGCTATGGCTGGCGGCGTCTCGTCGACGTGGCGACGACGGCGCCGTACAGCTGGTACCTGCTCGGTCAGGCGGCCGATACGATCGCGCTGTGGATGCAGCGCCTCGCGCTGGGCTGGCTGGTCTGGGAACTCACGCAATCCGCGGCCTGGCTCGGCTCGGTCAGCTTCCTCAAATTCGCGCCGACGATGGTGCTCGGCTTGTTCGGCGGCGTGCTCGCGGACCGGTTCTCGCGCGGCCACATCGTGCTCGCGGCGCAGGCCGTGACGGTGCTCAAGGCCGTGCTCGTCGTGATTCTGTTGATCACTGGCGGACTGAACCTGCCGATCCTCGTCGCGCTGATGCTGATGGTCGGCATCGCGCTCGGGCTGTCTCAGGCCTCGTCCAAGACGGTCGTGAACGAACTCGTGTCGCGCGACCGGCTCGGCGCCGCGATCGCGCTCAATTCGGTCGTGTTCAACGTCTCGCAGCTGATCGGTCCCGCGCTCGCCGGGCTGATGCTGGTGTTCTTCGGCATGATCGCGTGCTTCGTCGTGATCGCACTGCTCTTCGCCGTGAACTTCGCCGTCTTCACCTTCATCCTGCCGCACATCCGCAACGCGGCGCGCCCGTCATCGGAGCCGATGTTCCGCTCGATCGCGACCGCGCTGGGATTCTGCATGCGCCATCCCGCCATCGCGCCGCTGCTGGTGCTGCATCTCGCCTTCACCTTCGCGGTGCGGCCGATCCTCGACATGCTGCCGGCCTTCGCCGGCGGTGTGCTCAACGAGGGCATCGACGCGGTATCGCTGCTGACGAGCACCGTCGGCGCCGGCGCGATCATCTCCGGGCTCTATCTCGCCGGGCGGCGCCCAGGCCCGGGCCTGCTCGGCATCGTGCTCGCCTCGATGGTGGTGCTCGGCGTCGCGATGCTCGGCTTCGCGATGGCGCCGACGCTGCTGATCGCCCTGCCGCTCGCCGCGCTCATCGGCGGCGGCATGACGGTCCGTGCAGCGGGCATTCAGACGCTGATCCAGCTCTCGGCGACCGAGGATCTCCGCGGCCGCGTGATGAGCATCTTCGGCCTGTTCCTCAACAGCGGCGCGGCGCTGGGCGGGCTCGGCGTCGGCTTGCTGGCCGATGCCATCGGGCTGCGGCAGGCGATCGCGCTGTCGGCTATCGCCTCGCTGCTCGTGCTCGCGATCGTTATGCTGCGCCGACGACAGATGCGCGACGCCGTTGAATCGAAGGACATGTCATGACCGACCTGCCGCCAATCGACTCGCCCGAGAATTTCAGCGCATGGCACATGCCCTGGCCGAGTTTCGAGATCGACTGGGCGCACGCCGCGCTGGTGATCGTGGACATGCAGAACTACGGCTGCAATCCCGATGCCGGCGTCGCGCAGATGCTGACGCTGCGCTACCCGGATATCGCGGCCTACTACGTGCCGCGGCTCACGCGGACGGCGATTCCCAACGCGCAGCGCCTGCTGCAGGGGTTTCGCGCCGCGCGACGCCGCGTCGCCTTCACGCGTCATGGCCCCCTGCTCGCCGACGGCACCGACATGATCGCGCGGCGCCGGCGCCGCGACGGCGATTCCGTGACGACCACGAACACGCCCACGCTCTGGCATCGCGGCACCTTCGAGCATGAGGTGATCGCGGCGCTGGCGCCGCGCGCCGACGAGCTGGTGGTCGACAAGAACACGTCCAGCGCCTTCAACTCGACGGGCATCGAATGGCTGCTGCGCAACATGGGCATCGAGACGCTCGTCGTCGCCGGCATGGCGACCGACATGTGCGTCGAGACGACGGCGCGCGACGCGGCCGATCGCGGCTTCAACGTGATCATCGCCGAGGATGCCTCGGCGACGTTCTTCGACCGCCATCACCGCGCAGCGCTGAGCGGTTTCGCGCGTGTCTTCGGTCAGGTCTGGAGCACGGACAGCATCCTGAATGCGCTGGCCAAGGCCTGAAAATCTTGCCCGTCGGGGGCGACCCGCGCATGATGCGGGTTCTTGTGGCGCGCGGCTGGGTCTGCGCAAAAAATGGGGAAGCACATGACGGATCGACATGACTCCGACGCGGCGGCGCGGCGGGATTTCCTGAGGCTTTCGGGTGTCGTCGTCGCTGGCGTCGCAGCCGGCGCCACGATGATGAGCGCCGAGAAGGCCGCCGCGCAGGCGCCGGCCGGCAGCACGCTGCGCACGGTATTGAACCGCGGCAAGCTGATCGTCGGCACGGGCTCGACCAACGCGCCCTGGCATTTCGAGGACGACAAGGGTCAGCTCACGGGCATGGATATCGCGATCTCGCGCATCCTCGCTCGCGGCCTGTTCGACGACGTCACCAAGGTCGAGTTCGTCAAGCAGGAGCCGGCAGCGCGCATCCCGAACATCACGACGGGCAAGGTCGACATCGTCGTCCAGTTCATGACCGTCTCGCCGGCGCGCGCGCAGCTCGTCAACTTCTCGCGGCCCTACTATGTCGAAGGCGTGGCGCTGCTGACGTCGTCGAAGGGCAAGCTGAAGACCCACAAGGAACTGATCGACGCCGGACGCAATGCGCGCGCCTCGGTGCTGCAGAACGTCGATGCCGACATTCTCGTGAAGAAGGCGTTGCCGCAGGCGCAGGTCCTGCAGCTGGACACCCAGGCCAATGCGATCCTGGCGCTGGAATCCGGCCGCGCCGACGCGGCCGTCGTCGATCTTTCGACGGTCGGCTGGCTGGTCAAGCGCAACTCCGACAAGTATCTCGACTCCGGATTCCACTACGACACGCAGCTCTATTCGGCGGCGATGCGTCAGGGCGATCTCGACTGGCTGCGCTTCGTCGACACCTGCCTGAACGTCAACATGCACGGGCACCAGACCGATCTCTACGACAAGGCGTTCGAGGAGTTCTTCGGCACCCAGCCGCCGCGCCGCGTGCCTGGGTTCCCGATCATCTGAGGCGTCGCGACTCACCACCCCGCGTGCGCTTCGCGCACGCTGCCCCTCCTCATTCGAGGAGGGGCGACGAAGATGATTCACGTCGTCCCTCCTCGAATGAGGAGGGACAGGCCGCGAAGCGGCCAGGGCGGTGAGTCCCAAAGCCGCGTGAGAGCCCGTGGACTACCATCTCAATTTCAACTTCGTCTGGAAATACGCGGACAAGCTCTGGTGGGGCTTGGCGCTGTCGATCGAGCTCGCCTTCATCTCGATCCTGATCGGCTGCGTGATCGGCCTGGCGCTGGCGCTCGCCCATTCCGGCGGCGGGCGCGTCGTGCGCAGCTGCGTGACGGCCTATGTCGAGTTCGTCCGCAATGTGCCGCTGCTGCTGCTCATCTACCTGATCTTCTACGGCGTGCCGTCGATCGGCGGTTTCGCCTACGACGCGACGGAGAGCTTCGTCGCGACGCTCGCCGTCTATTCCGGCGCCTATCTCGTCGAGGTCTTCCGCGCTGGGCTCGATGCCGTGCCCAAGGGCGTGATCGATGCGAGCAAGGCGATCGGCCTGACGCCGTGGCAGCGCTTCGTCTCCGTGCGCCTGCCGATCATGCTGCGCATCGTGCTGCCATCGCTCTCGAACGTCCTGATTTCGCTGTTCAAGGACACGTCGCTCGCCTCGGTGATCGCCGTCCCCGAACTCCTCTATGGCGCAAATTGGATCAAGACCAACACGTTCAGGCAGGTCGAAGTCTGGCTCGTGGTCTGGCCGATGTATCTCGTGACCGGATATCTGATCCTCGTCGCGCTGCGGCAGGTGGAGCGGCGCTTCTCGCTGAACCGGCAGCGATGATCGATTTCGCGCTCAAGACGCTGCCCTTCCTCTGGGAAGGCCTGACGGTGACGCTCTATGTTTCGGCGATGGTGGTCGCGCTGTCGCTGGTCGCGGGCGTGCTCATGGGCATCGGCTTCACCTATGGGCCGCGCTGGCTGCGGTTCCTGCTGCGCGTCTATTCCGATATTTTGCGCGGGACGCCGCTGCTCGTGCTGATCTTCTCCGTCTACTACCTCATGCCGTTCGCGGGCGTGAATTTGAACCCGCTGCCCGCGGCGGTCATCGCGCTGTCGGCATTCAAGACCGCGCATGTCGGCGAGATCGTGCGCGGCGCGCTGCAATCGATCGCCGCCGGACAGACCGACGCGGCCAAGGCGATCGGCCTGACATTCGCGCAGCGCCTCGCCTACGTCATCCTGCCGCAGGGTTTGCGGCGATTCCTGCCGCCCTGGGTCAATTCGGTGACCGAGGCGGTCAAGGGCTCGTCGCTGGTCTCGCTCGTCGGCATCGTCGATCTGATGCTCGCCTCGCAGCAGGTGATCGGGCGCACCTACGAGCCGATGCCCGTTTATGTGCTCGCCGCCTTCATGTACTTCCTCATCAACTACAGCCTCAGCGTCGCGAGCCGGCGGCTCGAAGCGCGCTACGCCTATATCCGGGAGTGACATGAGCGACGCGCTGGTCCAGATCCGCGGCTTGCGGAAATCCTTCGGCACGACGCACGTGCTCGACGGCGTCGACATCGACATCACGAAGGGCGAGGCCGTCGTCGTCATCGGCCCGTCGGGCAGCGGCAAGACGACGCTGCTGCGCTGCATCAACCTGCTGGAGACCTACGACGATGGCTCGATCAAGGTCGACGGCGTCGAGGTCGGCTATGACGGTCCGCCCGGTGGGCGACGGCGGCCGCGCGGCGAGAGCGAGCTGGCGAAGATCCGCGCCGACATCGGCATGGTGTTCCAGCTCTTCAATCTGTTTCCGCACCTGACCGCGCTCGAGAACGTGATGCTCGGGCTGGTCAAGGTGCGCGGCCTCGCGAAGGCGGAGGCGAAGTCGCGCGCCGAGCATTGGCTCAATCGCGTCGGCCTCGGCGACAAGCTCTCCAGCCTGCCCAACCAGCTCTCCGGCGGCCAGCAACAGCGCGTCGGGATCGCCCGCGCCGTCGCGATGGAGCCGAAGATCCTGCTGCTCGACGAGATCACCTCTGCCCTCGATCCCGAACTGGTCGGCGAAGTGCTGTCGGCCGTGCAGCAGCTCGCGCGCGACGGCATGACGATGATCGTGGTCACGCACGAGATGACGTTCGCGCGCGATGTCGGATCGCGCGTCGTGTTCATGGATGCGGCGAAGATCGTCGTCGACGGCGCGCCGCGCGACGTGCTCTCCAACCCGAGCCACGAGCGGCTCAAGACGTTTCTCGCCCGCATCGAGATGAAGCATCACTGAGGGACATCGATGGCTCCGAAGGACGACAACCGCTCCGACATTCGCCAGCGCATGGGGCTGCGCCCCGTGATCAACGTCTCCGGCACGATGACGCATCTCGGCGCATCGATCGTGGCGCCGGAGGCGATCCGCGCGGCAGCCGAGTTGATGCCGGAGTTCGTCGAGATCAACGACCTGCATCGCAAGGCGAGCCATGCCATCGCCAAGGCGACGGGCGCGGCGGCCGGTTTCGTGACCGCGTCCGCCGCGTCGGGCATCACGCTCGCGATCGCCGGCGCGATGACCGGTGCGGATCTCGCCAAGGTCGAGCAGCTCCCGGATGCGAGCGGCATGCGCGACGAAGTCGTGATCCAGATGGGCCATATGACCGGCTACGGCGCCGCCATCGAACAGGGCATCCGGCTTGCCGGCGCCAGGGTCGTGCCGATCGGCAACGTCACGGATGCGCGCGACTACCAGCTGCGTGCCAAGATCACGGAGCGCACGGCCGCCGCGCTCTACGTCGTCTCCCACCACACCGTGCAATACGGCCAGATCCCGCTCGAGGCCTTCGCGCGGATCTGCCATGAGCGCGGCGTGCCGGTGATCGCCGATCTCGCGTCCGAGTACGATCTCGAGGGATTCCTCGCCGCCGGCGCCGACATCGCGATCTACAGCGCGCATAAATTCATGGGCGGACTGACGGCGGGAATCGTGGCCGGCACCAAGGATCTCGTGCGCGCGACCTTCCTGCAGAATTCCGGCATCGGCCGCGGCATGAAAGTCGGCAAGGAGAGCATCGTGGCGACGATCGCGACGATCGAGGCCTGGGGCAAACGCGACCACGCCGCCGTGCGGCGCACCGAGCGCGGCCATCTCGATCTCTGGATGAAGCGCTTCGCCGATCTGCCCGGCATCCGCGCGACGATCATTCCCGATCCGACGAACAATCCGCTCGACCGGTTGATGTTCCGGATCGAACCGCAGGAAGCGCGCATCAGCGCCTGGGACCTCGCCGATGCGCTCGCCGCCGGCAGCCCGCCCGTGATCGTGCGCGATCACGAGGTCGAGCAGGGCTTCTTCCAGATGGATCCCTGCAATCTCCACCCCGGCGAGGCGGAGATCGTGGCGACCCGGGTGATCGCGGAGCTCGATACCGCACGCAAGCGCAACACGCCGCTGATCACCAGCGTGCTCGATCGTCGCGCGCGCCGCTTCGACCGCCTGCTGCGCTGGCCGGATTGACCGGCGGGCGCCGCGCTCAGTACGGCGTCTTGTCCGATTTCGCCTGCCAGGCCGCGAAGGGCTTGCGGCCTTCCTCGGGCAGCAATCGCTTGGCTGGCAAGGCGCGACGCGCCATCGGCACGCTGACCTCGCGCCAGAACACCGCGTCGTCGAATCCGGCGGCAGCGGCATCGATCTGATCGGCGGCGAAGCAGAGTCGCGCCGCGCGGCTCCATTGGATCGCCGACCAGCACATCGGGCAAGGCTCGCAGCTCGAATAGATCACCGCGCCATCGAGCCTGAAGTCACCGAGCCGGCGGCACGCATCGCGGATCGCCACGATCTCGGCATGCGCGCTGGGGTCTTTGTCGAGCGTCACGCGGTTCATGCCCTCGCCGATCACGCGCCCGTCCTTGACCACGACGGCGCCGAAAGGCCCACCGCCGCGGCCGACATTCTCGCTGGCAAGCGCGATCGCACGCCGCAGGGCTTCTTCATCATCCATGGCGACAGACTAATCAGGATCCACCCAGCCATGCCACATCGCAGGCTGGTCGCCTCCACCCATCCCCTCCTGTCGCGAAGCGATAGGAGGGGCATTCCTCGAATTCTGTGAGCAGGGAGTTCGAGGAACCTCCCCGTCATCGCGCTTCGCGCGCCGCTACCCCGCCTAGCGCTCCGCGCCAGGCGGGGACGGTCAGCGTTTGGTGTGCAAATTCGCCTTGGAAATTGCACTCTGACCCCGTCCAGGGAGGAAATCATGGCCGGATTGAAGCTGCACCAGCTCGGGCGCGAGCGCGTATCGTACAAGATCGACGCGAGCGACCCGCCGCTGCTCGAGATCACCGGCCCGGCCGAAGTGATGGTCGAGACGCATGACGCGCGCACGGGGCGGCTCAAGCGCGCCGAGGACGTCATGCTGAGCGCGCCGGATTTCAACGATGCATTCCCGAAGACCAACCCGGCGACCGGGCCGATTCGCGTCGTCGGCGCCGAGCCGGGCGACGCCTTGAGCATCGATGTCCTGGGCATCGAGCTCGACGAATACGGGTTCCTGCTCGCCAAGCCCGATTTCGGGCTCGTGCGCAATCTCGTCAATCATCCCATCGCGAAGATCCTGCCGGTGCGCGACGGCATGATCGAGTTCGATCATCTGCGCTTTCCCGTGCGCCCGATGATCGGCGTGATGGCGACCGCGCCGGTCGGCGCCGCGATCGGCACCGCCTATTGCGGGCGTCATGGCGGCAACATGGACAACAACCGCATCGCAATCGGCACGCGCGTTCACCTGCCGGTGCGCGTGCCCGGCGCATCGTTCTATGTCGGCGACGTGCACGCCGCGATGGGCGATGGCGAGGTCAGCGGCACCGGCGTCGAGATCGGCGCGCGGGTTCACCTGCGCATCCAGATCGTCAAGGGCGCGGCGCGCGACTGGCCGTGGATGGAAACGCCCGATCTGCTCATCCAAGCCGCCTCGGCGAAGACCTACGAGGAAGCCTCGGAGATCGCCGTGCGCGAGATGATGGCGCTGCTCGGCGAGCGCCTGAACCTCTCGCCGCCCGACGCCTTCATGCTGGTGAGCGCGATCGGCGACGTCCGCGTCAACCAGGCCTGCCGCTCGCCGATCGACGTCAGCGTACGCGTCGAGGTCCCGAAGCTGCATGCGGGATTGAGAACGGCGTGACGGCGCCGATCGCGCGGACAAGCTCGACCTCGTTGTCCCGCCTCGAATGGGGTGAGGCGACGAGAGTTTGGCGTTCGGCTCTGGACCTTCGGCTGATCTCTGGTGATAAAGATGCGACGAGCGCCGCGTCGTGCCGAACCGAGCGCCAAACCCGGAGGACCCCCGCATGATCATCCGCCGCACGCTGGTCATCACCCTGGCCACGCTCGCCTTGTCGTCGACCGTTGCCCTGTCGCAGGCGCCTTCCGGCAAGGTCACCGTGGTGACGTCCTTCGCCAAGGACGTGACGGACCCGATCAAGAAGGCGTTCGAGAAGGCGACGCCAGGCGTCACGCTCGACGTGCAGAACCGCAATACCAATGCGGGCGTCAAATTTCTCGAGGAGACGCGCGCCAACAACCAGGTCGATCTGTTCTGGGCCTCGGCGCCAGATGCCTTCGAGGTGCTCAAGGGCAAGAAGCTGCTGCAGGCCTACAAGGTCAAGGCGGTCGGCATTCCGGAAAAGGTCGGCGCCTATCCGATCAATGATCGCGACGGTTTCTATTTCGGCTTCGCCGCGTCGGGCTACGGCATCATGTGGAACGAGCGTTACGCCCGCGCCAACCGGCTGCCCGATCCCAGGGAGTGGCAGGATCTCACGAAGCCGGTGTTCCATGATCACGTCTCGATCGCGGCGCCTTCGCGCTCGGGCACCACGCATCTGACGATCGAGGCGATCCTGCAGGGCGAGGGCTGGGAGAAGGGCTGGCGCGTCGTGAAGGAGATGGCGGGGAATTTTCGTCAGATCACCGAGCGCTCCTTCGGCGTGCCCGAGGCGGTGAATTCCGGCCAGGTCGGCGTCGGCATCGTCATCGATTTCTTCGCCTTCTCCGCGCAGGCCTCGGGTTTCCCGGTGAAGTTCGTCTATCCCAGCGTGACCACGATCGTGCCGGCGAATATCGGCATCGTCGCGTCGGCGCCCAACCGCGCGGGCGCCGAGGCGTTCGTCGAGTTCCTGCTCTCGCCGACCGGCCAGGAAGTGCTGCTCGAGCCGAGCATCCGGCGCCTTCCCGTCAACCCCGCCGTCTACGCCAAGGCGCCCGCCGATTATCCCAACCCCTTCACCGATGCGCGGCTCGGCAGTCTGCTGCCCTTCGACGCCGAATTGTCGGAGACGCGCACGGCGGTCGTCGACACGCTGTTCGACCAGCTGATCTCGTTCCAGCTCGACGCGCTCAAGGCCGCCACCAAGTCGATCCAGGATGTCGAGGCGGCGCTGGCCAAGAAGGACAACGCGGCCGCGCGCAAGTTGATCGCGGACGCGCGCGACCTGATCGCGGCCATGCCGATCGACGCCGCGGGCGCCGCGGCGGCGGAAACCCGCGGCGCCTTCACCGGCGCCAAGGAGAAGGGCGCGCGCCAGGCGGAGTTCGAGCAGCAATGGGCGAGTTTCGCGCGCGAGCGCTATGCCCAGGCCAAGCAGAAAGCGGATGAGGCCGCGAAGCTCGCGCGCTGATGCCACGCCCCGCCAGCACGCCCGGCCAAATCGCGCTGGCGGCCTTCATCGCGATCTTCCTGCTCGCCTTCCTGGTCGTTCCGGTCGCCACCGTCATCCATGTCGCGTTCACGGAGAAGGGAACGGGCAGCTTCACGCTGATCAACTTCGCGGATTTCCTGCGCACGGAGCTGTTCATCCGCTCGTTCTGGAACTCCGTCTATGTCGCGTCGATGGCCGTGGTCCTGGCGTCGGCCTTCGCGCTGCCGCTTGCCGCGCTCACCACGCGCTTCGTGTTTCCGGGCGCCGCGTTGATCCAGACGCTGGGCTTCTTGCCTTTGATCATGCCGCCCTTCGTTGGCGCGGTGGCGATGCAACTGCTCTTCGGGCGCAACGGCTCGATCAATCTGCTGCTCGATGACGGGCTGGGCTTCAAGATTCCGTTCATGGAGGGGCTGAACGGCGTGATCTTCGTTCAGGCCGTGCATTATTTCCCATTCATCCTGATCAATCTCTCGGCCGCGCTGCGCAACATCGATCGCGCCATGGAAGAGGCCGCGCAGAATCTCGGCTCGTCGGGGTTTCGGCTGTTTCGCCGCATCGTCTTCCCGCTGGCCATGCCCGGCTACCTCGCCGGCGCGTCGCTCGTCTTCGTCAAGGTGTTCGACGATCTTGCCACGCCGCTGCTGCTCAACGTGAAGGACATGCTGGCGCCGCAGGCCTATCTGCGCGTCACGTCGATCGGCATCGCCGATCCGATGGGCTATGTGATCTCGGTCGTGCTGATCGTGGTCTCCGTCGGCGCGATGTGGCTTTCGGCCCTGGCGATGAAGGATCGCGACTACGCCACGGTCCAGCGCGGCGGCGGCGGCCTGGCGCGGCGCAAGCTGCGGCCGGGCGAAAGCGCGCTCGCCTATGGCGTCGTGCTGCTCATCCTGTTCCTCGTCCTCGCGCCGCATGTCGGCTTGTTGCTGCTGTCCTTCGCCACGATCTGGTCCTTCGCGCCGTTGCCCGACGCCTATACGACGGCGCACTACGCGCGCGTCCTGGGCGAGAGCTCGATCTACATCAAGAACACGCTGATCTACGCCGCGCTCGCCGGCACGATCGATGTCGTGTTCGGTGTCGCGATCGCCTATCTCGTGCTGCGGACCAGGCTCGTCGGCCGACACGTGCTCGACTGGGCGGCGATGGCGGCGCTCGCCATCCCGGGGCTCGTGCTCGGCATCGGGTATCTGCGCAGCTACTACGCCGTGCAGCTCCCGGACGGCACGCCGCTCGCGACGTTCTGGATCATGATCGTAGTCGCGCTGGCGATCCGCCGCCTGCCCTACGCGCTGCGTGCGTGCTACGCGGCGCTGCAGCAGATCTCCATCGCGCTCGAGGAAGCGGCCGAGAACCTGGGCGCCACCAGGTCGCGCACGCTGCGGCGCATCGTGATGCCGTTGATGACCGGCGGCATCGTCGCCGGCTTCGTCACGAGCTTCTCGACCGCCGCGGTCGAGCTCTCCGCGACGCTGATGCTCGTGCAGTCCAACGCGGACGCGCCGCTGGCCTACGGCCTCTACGTCTTCATGCAATCGGCGGCGGGGCGCGGACCCGGCGCGGCGCTCGGCGTGATCGCGGTCGCGCTCGTCGCGATCTGCACGCTCGCGTCGCATGTCCTGATCGAACGCAGCCAGAGATCCAAGGGAGCGGCGTCATGACCCCAGCCGGCATCACGATCCGTGGCGTCAACCTGTCCTACGGGACGAACCATGTGCTGAAGGACGTGTCGCTCGACATCTCGCCGGGAGAGTTCTTCGCCTTTCTCGGCCCGTCGGGTTGCGGCAAGACCACGCTGCTGCGCCTGATCGCCGGCTTCAACCAGGCCGATAGCGGCGAGATCCGCATCGGCGGGAAGGACATCTCGGCCCTGCCGCCATGGCAGCGCGATGTCGGCATGGTGTTCCAATCCTATGCGCTGTGGCCGCACATGACCGTCCGTCGAAATGTCGCCTTCGGGCTCGAGGAGCGGCGATTGCCGCGCGCCGAGATCGACCGCCGAGTCGCCGCCGCGCTCGATCTGGTCGGCCTGGCCGCGCTCGCGGAGCGTCGTCCCTCGCAGCTTTCCGGCGGGCAGCAGCAGCGCGTCGCGGTCGCCCGCACGGTGGCGATCGAGCCGAAGCTTCTCCTGCTCGACGAGCCATTGTCCAATCTCGACGCCAAGCTCCGGGTCCAGGTCAGGCGCGAATTGCGCGAGCTGCAGCAGCGGCTGCGCCTCACGACCATCTTCGTGACGCATGATCAGGAAGAAGCGAACACGATCTGCGATCGCATCGCGGTGCTGAACGCCGGAATCGTGCAGCAGGTCGGCACGCCGATCGATCTCTATGAGCGGCCGGCGAATCTGTTCGTCGCCAGCTTCCTCGGCACCGCCAACATCCTCGACGGCAGGGTCGGCGGCGAGGGCGCGGCGCGCGTGTTCGAGATCGCCGGCGGCGTCCGCTTGCCGATCCCCGCCGATCGCCAGATCGCACCGGGCGCCAAGCTGATGTTCCGCCCCCAGGATGCGTCGCTCATTGCCGGCGGTCCCGACCGGATCACTCTCGACGGCGAGGTCGCGCATCGCGAGTTTCTCGGCGCCTCGGTGCGCTACGGCATTCGCATCGGCACGGCCGAGATCGCGCTGGAGACGCCGTTCCACGCCGGCGACGCGCTGCGCGAGATCGGGAGACCCGTCACCGTGTCGCTGTCGGCGCGGACTTCCCAGTTCCTGTCGCCCTGACGACGACGAACAGCCGCGCCTCTACATCGCGTGCCCGCATTCGTGCAGCAGGAGCATGGCTTCCAGCCTGCGTCACAGATTGTCGCGCGGGATCGTCGAGTCCCATTCGCTCGACGCAACGCGCGACTCGCCTTCGAAGGCGTCGAGAGTCGCGCGCAGCCGGAACGCCGTCGGCGTCGACGTCATCACCGTGCGCGTGCGCGTCTCGATCGACCACGCGCCGCGCCCCATCGTCACACTCCAGCCGACTTCGGCACGTGCCGAGTCCGGCCTGTCCGGATGGATCGCGTAACGCGCGTCGGTGGCGCTGCCCATCGTCAGGTCGATCGCATCGAAGCGCTTGAGCCCCTGGTCGTCGCCGACCTCGACATGAGAGAGGCCCGTCGCGACATCGCGCGTGATCAGGCGCCGCTCGCCGCCGGCGCGCAGCGTCGTTACCGCGAGCGGCGGCGGCAGCACGGCCGGAGGCAGCGCCGCGCCGGCATCCGAGGCCTGGGGCTCACGCACCGGCAGATCGAGCGTGCTCGCCCCCGTGTGGATTGTCACCGTCGCCAACTCCGGCGAGACCCAGGCGATCGGCCAGTAGCTGGTCGAGATCGCCAAGCGCAGCCGATGCCCGGCCTCGATCGCCTGTCCGATGTCGTTGAGCCGGATGCGCACGCGATAGCGGCGCCCCGGCACGAGCGGCGTCGGAAACTCGTGGCTGTCGCGATGCGAGAGATTCAGCAGCCCATAGGTCACGCGCGTCGCCGCACCGTCGGGTGCGATGTCGTTGAGTCGGACCGCGATCATCGCTTGCGGCCGATCGGCGCTCAGCTCGAGTTCGACGACGGGCGCGCCGAGCAGCTCGACGCGCGTCGTGAACGCCTCGCTGTCGAAGACGAGCGAGCCGGAATCGTCAAGACGCTGATCGGTCGGCAGGTCGGGGCCAAGGCCATGCGCGCACCACCGCCCGGCATGCAGGCCGGTGTCGAGCGGTGAACGGATCGCGAGCGTCGTCGCGCGTCCGGCCGAGAGCTCCAAGCGGCCCGCGTTGAGGAACCAACGCTGCGGCTCGATGCTGGCGCTCGGCCAAACGGCCTCGGCCACCCAGCGCCCGGACACGCTCGGCAGCAAGGCGCGCGGCGGCACGTGGTCTTGCATGAAGGCGCGCAGCATCGGGCGGTTCATGATCCCGGTGTCCTGGCCGCGCAGCCAATGGTTCCACCAGCGCACGGCCTCCTGCAGGAAGCCGACAGTCGGCCCCGGTGCGGCCATGTGCGGGTAGCGATGCGCCCACTGCCCGATCCAGGCGAGGCGCGGAACCTTCAGGCCCGCGAGCAGGCGCGGGATCGCGTTGGAGTAGCCGTCGGCCCAGCCGCCCACGGCGAAGACCGGGCATTGGATCGCCGAGAAATCCTCGCAGACCGAGCCGTGCTTCCAGAACGCGTCGCGGCGCTGATGGCGCAGCCAAGTGTCGATCCACAAGCCGCTGCCCTCGAGACGCTTCAGCCACGACGCGCGCCAACCCTCGCCGACCAGCGCGGGATCGGGTGGGCGGGAGTTGTGCGAGAACATCGTCGACGCCCACTTCATGTTGTCGTTGAGCAGGCAGCCGCCCATGGTGTGGATGTCGTCGGCATAGCGATCGTCGGTCGAGCATGACGTGATGATCGCCTTGAGCGCCGGCGGCCGCAGCGCCGCGACTTGCAGCGCGTTGAACCCGCCCCAGGAGTTTCCCATCATGCCGACGGCGCCGGTGCACCACGGCTGACGCGCGAGCCAGGCGATCACCTCGCAGGCGTCGCTGAGTTCGAGCGGCAGGTACTCGTCCGTCAGCACGCCGTCGGACTCGCCCGAGCCGCGGATGTCGACCCGCACCGCGGCGAAGCCGTGGCCGGCGAAATAGGGATGGATGAAGGCGTCGCGCGGCGCCGTGCCGTCGCGTTTGCGATAGGGAATGTATTCGAGGATCGCCGGCACGGGCTGCGCGGCCGCATCGGCCGGCATCCAGATCCGCGCCGCAAGTCGCGTGCCGTCCATGAGCGGAATCCATTCATTGGCGATCTCGCGGATCGCATGCGGATAGCTGTCGATGGTCGTCATGGCCCTGCCCTCCCCGGCTGTCGGCGACAAACCTATGCGGGGAGCCAGGCCCATGTCCTCCCCGATCGGGGACTGGCCTCATGACGACTCGATCGGTGAGGGCGGGCGCTGCGGCCGGGCTGGACCACCCCGGAGCTCGCGGTTAGCGTAGCGGCTTGCATTGGGGGAGGTCGGGTGGCGCTCTACGTGCTGCAACGTCTCGGCTTGGCCGTCGTCATCGTGGCGATCGCGCTGGCCCTGCTCTTCGGCATGATCCATCTCGTGCCCGGCGATCCCGCGTCGATCGCGCTCGGACCGCGCGCCACCCCCGAGCTGATCGCCGAGTTCCGCCACCGCATGGGACTCGATCAACCCATCGTGACGCAGTTCGTGCTCTTTCTGCTCAATGTGCTGCGCGGCGATCTCGGCCGCGACGTCTTCACCAACCAGCCGGTGCTGCAGCTCGTGCTCAACGACTTGCCATCGAGCCTCGCACTCGCCGGCGCCGGCCTTGGCTGGGCGATCATGCTCGGCGTGCCGCTGGGTTGCTTCTCCGCCATTCGCCGCAACACCTGGCTCGACCGCGTCACCGGCATACTCTCGGTCAGCGCGATCGCCATCCCATCCTTCGTGGTGGCGCTCTATGCCCTGCTGATTTTCTCGGTCTGGCTGCGCTGGTTCCCGGCACTCGGGATCAGCCGCAGCGGCACGCTCGGCGAGCAGCTCCACTATCTCGTGCTGCCCGCCTTCACGGTTGGCCTGGGCTGGGTCGGCTTCCTCGCGCGTCTCGTACGCGCCTCGATGCTCGAAGTGCTCGGCGAGGGCCACATCCGCACGGCGCGCGCCTATGGCTTGCCTGAACCGCGCATCGTCTACCACTACGCGCTCAAGCTCGCGATCCTGCCGACGGTGTCGCTGCTCGGCGTTGGCATGGGACGGCTGCTTTCGGGCGCGGTGTTCGCCGAGATCGTTTTCACGCGGCCGGGCATCGGCAAGCTCGTCTATGACGGCGTGATCTCGCGCAACTACCCCGTGGTGATGGGCACCGTGCTGGTGACGACGGTGCTGTTCGTGCTGTCCACGCTGCTCGCCGACATGATCAACGCAATGCTGGACCCGCGCGCGCGGGACCGGCTCTAGGAGGCCCCATGACCGAGACCCTCGCCGACGCGCCACGCGACCTCGTCGACTTCCAGTGCTATCCCCTCGGCGATCCGCAACGCCGTGCGGCGATCGTCGCGGCGAGCCGCCTTGCGCTGGCCCGCGAGGGCTGCGCGATGCTGCCGGCCTTCGTAACGCCGGCAGCGACCGCGCGCATGGCCGAGGAAGCGATCGGCATGCTGCCAGACGCGAATCGCCGCGACCAGACGATGCGCGCCTATTCCAACGATCCCGAGGACGGTTTCGCCGAGGATCACCCGCGGCGGCGGCGCCATGCCTTCCGCCAGCATGTGCTGGGCGCTGACGATTTCGGGCCGGACGGCCCGATCATGCGGCTCTATCGCTGGGACGGTCTCACCCGGCTCATCGCGGAGCTTCTCGAACTCCCGGCCCTGTTTCGCGTCGCGGATCCGCTGCTCAGCTGCAATGTCTCGATCATGGGCGATGGCGACCAGCACGGCTGGCATTTCGACAGCAACGACTTCGTGGTCAGCCTGCTGCTGCAGGCGCCGGAACGCGGCGGACACTTCGTCTTCGCGCCCGGCATCCGCAGCGAGAGCGATCCCAACTACGACGGCGTTGCGCGCGCCTTCGACGGCGATTCGACCGTCCTGCGCCAACCCGCGATCGCTCCTGGAACGCTCGTGTTGTTCCGCGGCCGCAACTCGGTCCACCACGTCACGCCGATTTTGGGCCCGCGACCGCGTATCATCGCGCTGTTCAGCTACGACCGGCGGCCGGACATGCACTTCACCGAACGCTCGCGCATGAATGTGCTCGGGCGGATCCAACCGCGCGCCGCGATGGCGCATTGAACAGGGGAAAAAGAAAATGAGGACCAGCCGACGCAAGTTCATGGCCACGACCGCGCTTGGTGGCGCGCTCGCCGCGGCAGCACCCCGCGAGGCAGCGCGCGCCCAGGCGAAGACGCTGCGCGTGCGCTCCTACGTGACGCTGCAGCAGCTCGATCCGCTCAACCGGCTCGGCGCCCCCGAGGGCGATGTGATGGACTGCCTCTATCCCGGCCTCATCACGACCAAGGGCGACGGCACCTGGGGCTGGTCGCTCGACGCGGCGAGCGCCATCGAACAGGTCGATACGACTCACATCAAGTTCGAGCTGCGCAAGGGCATGGGCTGGACCGGCGGCTTCGGCGAAGTGACGGCCGAGGACGTCAAATACAGCTACGAGCGCATCGCCAATCCGGACAACAAATCCGCCTATCGCGGCGACTGGGCCGCCCTCGACAAGGTCGAGGTGACGTCGAGCCATACCGGCGTGATCGTGCTCAAGGAACCCTACATTCCGCTATGGACGACGACGCTGCCGTTCAACTCCGGCTCGATCGTGTGCAAGGCGGCGGTCGAGAAGCTCGACGGCAAGCGCTTCACCCTCGAGCCGCCGGCGACCTTCGGTCCGTACAAGATCAAGCAGAACGTCGCGCGCCAGCGCATGACGATGGAGCGCAATCGCGACTGGCCGGGGCCGCAGCCGGCCTTCGACGAGGTCGAGTTCCTCAACATCCTCGACGCCAACGCGGCGGAGACCGCCTACCAGGCCGGTGAGATCGACCTCACGCTGCTGCCGATGACGGCGGTGCCACGCATCCAGAAAGCGATGCCCGCGCGCTCCAAGCTCGTGGTGGCGCCGTCGCTCGCCTATTGGTGGCTCGGCATGCAGATGGAGGAAGGCCTCTTCGCCGACAAGCGCGTGCGCCAGGCCGTGCAGCTCGCGGTCGACGTCAACGCCGTGCTCGAAGGCGCCTTCTTCGGCGTGGCGCCACGCTCCACCGGCTTCATCGCGCCGGGCATGACAGGCCATCGCGCGGCCAACAAGATCGCCAAGCCTGACCTGGCGGCGGCGCGCAAGCTGCTCGCCGAGGCCGGCCACCCGCGCGGCTTCAAGACCGAGATCGGCGTGCGCAACTCGGCGGAGTTCGTCAACGCGGCACAGGTCGTCGCCGCCAGCCTCGCCCAGATCGGCATCGAGGCGCAGGTGCAGCCCTTCGATCAGGGTGTGCAGAAGGCGGTGGCCTCGGGCAAGGCCGGGGAGTGGAAGAAGATGGCGCTGCACATCGCGCGCTTCTCGATGCAGCCCGACCCGAGCTGGGCGAGCGTGTGGTTCACTCGGGAGCAGATCGGCGAGTGGAACTGGGAGCGCTTCCCCGACGCCGAGTACAACGAATTGCACGCCAAGGGGCTGAAGGAGTCGGATCCGCAAAAGCGGCAAGCGATGTACGTGCGCATGCAGGACATCATGGAGGATTCCGGCGCCTACGTGTTCCTCACCCATGGCGTGAACCCGATCCTGCATCGCGACAGCTTCATCCCGGCCCTCACGCCCGACGCCAACAAGGTGCTGGTGCCGAAGTTCAAGCTGGCGTGACGGGGGCTCTGCGACGGCTCCTGCGCGAGCCGCTGGGCGCGCTGGGGCTCGGGCTGGTGCTGGTGATCGTGGCGAGCGCCGTCTTCGCGGACGCGCTCGCCGCCTACCCGCCTACCCAGCTCGACGTCCGCAATCGATTGTCGGGGCCGACCGCGCAGCATTGGTTCGGCACGGACCATCTCGGCCGCGACACCTTCTCGCGCGTGGTGCACGGCGGCCGCATCGCGTTGCTGGTGTCGCTGGTCTCGGTCGGTCTGTCGCTGGCGATCGGACTCGTGCTCGGCATGATCGCTGGCTACGGCCCGCGCTGGCTCGACAATCTCCTGATGCTCGTCTTCGACGCCGTGCGATCGTTTCCAACGATCATGTTCGCTCTCGCGGTCGTGACGCTGTTCGGCCCGAGCCTGGAGACGGTGATCCTGATCGTCGTGGTCACCTCGATCCCCGTCCATGGCCGAATCGTGCGCACGCAGACGCTGTCGCTGAAGGCGCAGGAGTTCATCCTCGCCGAGCGCGCGATGGGCGCCGGACCCGTGCGCGTCCTGTTCCACCACGTCCTTCCGAATGTGATCGGACCGGTGCTGATCCTCGCCAGCATGGAGGTTCCCGTCGTGATCGCCATCGAGGCCGGCCTGAGCTTCCTCGGCCTGGGTGTGCGACCACCGACGCCGAGCTGGGGCTCGATCCTCAACGACGGCTACGGCTTCATCCGCGACACGCCCTGGCTGATTCTCGCCGGCGGATTGCCTGTCGTGATGACGACGCTGGGCTTCACCTTCCTCGGCGAAGCCCTGCGCGACGTCTTCGATCCCCGGCTGAAGCGCGAATGAACGCGACGACGCCAATCCTGGAGATCGCCGGCCTGTCGGTGTCGTTCGCGACGCCGCGAGGACCGGTGCGCGCGCTGCGCGATGTGAGCCTCGTGGTGCCGCGCGACCGCGTCGTCGGCATCGTCGGCGAGAGCGGCTGCGGCAAGACGACGCTGATCTCGAGCATCCTGCGGCTGCTCGCGCCCAACGCGACGGTCGATGCCGGATCGATCCGGTTCGAGGGCGACGACGTGCTGGCGATGGGCAACACAGCGCTCCAGCACTTGCGCGGCGGCCGCGCGGCGATGGTCTTCCAGGACCCGATGTCCGCGCTCAATCCCGTCGTTTCGATCGCGCGGCAAATGATCGACATCCAGTTCCGGAATGGCGCGCCGAAAGCGGAGAAGCGCGCCCGTGCGGTCGCCATGCTCCGACGCGTCGGCATCCCCGATCCCGAGGAGCGCATCGACGGCTATGCGCATCGCTTCTCCGGCGGCATGCGCCAGCGCATCGCCATTGCCATGGCGTTGCTGATGAACCCCGCGCTGCTGATCGCTGATGAACCGACCACCGCCCTCGACGTGACGCTCGAGGCGCAGATCGTCCGCCTGATCCGCGACATCAAGCGCGACTTGGCAGGCTCGATCCTCTTCGTGTCGCACAATCTCGGGCTCATCGCCGAACTCTGCGACGAGGTGGTGGTGATGTATGCCGGCGAGGTCGTCGAGCGCGGCGACGTACGGCAGATCTTCCATGCGCCGCGCCACCCCTACACGCGACTGCTGCTCGCCTGCGATCCTGCACGCATTCCCGAGAGCGGCGGCGCGGGCGCGGCGCTACCGACGATCAAGGGCGGGTTGCCGGACCTCGCCGCGCTGCCCTCGAGCTGCATCTTCGCGCCGCGCTGCCCCGACGCCGAGGCGCGCTGTCTCCATGGCGCGCCCGCAATGGTCGATCTGGGCGCCGGACATGCCGCGCGATGCGTGCGGGCCGGCAATGACTGACGACGCGCGCCTGCTTCGGGTCGAGGATCTCCACGTGCGCTTCCGCACGCATGGCGCGCTGCGCGCAGCAATGGCCGGCAACCGCGATCCGTTCCTGGATGCCGTCGCAGGAATCAGCCTCACGCTCGATCGCGGAGAGACCCTGGGAATCGTCGGCGAGAGCGGCTCGGGCAAGACCACGCTCATCCGCGCGATCATCGGCCTGACCGACATCGCGGCGGGGCGCATCTGGTTCGACGGCGCGGAGATCATCGATCGCCGCGACGCCGCGTTCCGGCCGCTGCGCCGCCAGATCGGCATGATGTTCCAGGATCCCGTCGCCAGCCTGTCGCCGCGCAAGACGGTGCGCAGCCTGGTCCTCGAACCTTTCCGCATTCATGACGTCGAGCTCGGCGAACCCGAGACGCGCGCCGACGAGCTCATGGACATGGTCGGCTTGCCGCACACCCTGCTCGACTCCTATCCGCACCAGCTCTCCGGCGGTCAGGCACGCCGCGTGGGAGTGGCACGCGCCCTCGCGCTGCGTCCCAGGCTCGTCATCGCCGACGAGCCCACCGCGGGTCTGGACGTTTCGGTCCAGGGCGAGATCCTGAATCTGATGGCCCGCCTGCGCGACGCCCTCGGCCTGAGTTACGTCATCGTCACGCACAACCTGCCCGTGATCCGCCACGTCAGCGCGCGCCTCGCGATCATGTATCTCGGCCGCATCGTCGAGGAGGGCCCGACCCGCGCGGCTTTCGCGGCGCCGCTGCATCCCTACACCCGTGCGCTGATCGCCGCCGTGCCGCGCCCCGATCCCGACGACGCGCGCAGCGCACCGCTGCTCACCGGCGAAGTGCCGTCGCTGCGCGACCGGCCCGCGGGCTGCGCGTTCCACCCGCGCTGCCCCGCCGCGCAGCAGCGGTGCCGCGTCGAAGCACCGGCGATGCGCGCGATGAGCGACGCACGCCGCGTCGCGTGCCACTTCCCGCTCGCGGCACAGCGGTAGTTCAAACCGGGGCCAGCGTCGGCGGTGAGGGCGCGGCGCGCACCGCCCAGTTCTTGTCGCCCTGACGACGACGATCAGCCGTCGAGATAGCGCCGCTGGAGATGGCGCTTGAACGAATCGATGCCGAGCTTCGCGCCCGTGGCCGCCAGCAGGATCTCGTCGGTCGTCGCCGACGAGGCCTTCTCATGCACGTTGGGCCGCAGCCAGCCCATCAGCGGCGCGAAATCCCCGCGCGCGAGCGCCGCGGGAATTTCGGGCGCCGAGCGCACCGCAGACTCGAAGAGCTGCGCGGCGGCGAGCGCGCCGAGCGTATAGGTCGGGAAATAGCCCCAGCCGCCGCCGGGCCAGTGGATGTCCTGCAGGCAGCCATCGCGATCGTCAGGCGGCACGATGCCGACGAGCTCCTTCATACCCGCGTTCCAGGCGGCCGGCAGATCGTCGAGCTTCATGTCGCCCGCGATCAGGGCGCGTTCGAGACGGAAGCGCAGGATGACGTGGCAAGGATAGGTCGCCTCGTCGGCGTCGACGCGGATCAGGCCGCGCGACACTTTGGTGTAGATGCGATGGAGATTGTCGACGCCCCAGGCGGCGCCGCCGCCGCCGAAGGACTCGGCCGCGAGCGGCGCGAGAAAGGAGACGAACTCGCGGCTGCGGCTGGCTTGCATCTCCACCAGCAGCGACTGGCTCTCATGGAGCGCCATGCCGCGCGCCGTGCCGACCGGCTGCAAGCGCCAGGTCGCGGGCAGGCCGCGCTCGTACATCGCGTGGCCGGTTTCGTGCAGCACGCCCATCAACCCGCGCGTGAAATCCTTCTCGTCCCAGCGCGTGGTGATGCGCACGTCCTCGGGCACGCCGCCGCAGAAGGGGTGATGGCTCGTGTCGAGGCGGCCATGATCGAAATCGAAACCGATCGCCTTCATCAACCGCTCGGCCAGCGCACGCTGCGCGGCGGCCGGGAACGGACCACCCAGCGGCAGCGGCGCGCCGAGCTTGGCCTGCCGCGCGAGCACACGATCGATGAAGCCCGGCAGAAAGCCAGCGAGGTCGTCGAAGATCCCGGCGATGCCGGCGGCGTTCGCGCCCGGCTCGTACTCGTCGAGCAGCGCGTCATAGGCATCGACATTGAATTCCCGCGCCTTGATCCGCGCGGCCTCGACCGTGAGATCGAGCACGCGCTGCATCAGCGGCTGCAGGCCCTTGAAGTCGTTGTCGGCGCGCGCACCGCGCCAGCGCATCTCAGTTTCCGACGTCGCGCGCGACAAGGCGGCGACGAGATCACCGGGCAGCGCACTGGCATGGCGCCAGGCCCGGCGCATCTCCCGCAGATTGGCGCGCCGCCACGCGTCGAGCGTCGCGGACTCGTCGCGCTCGGCACGATCGAGAAGATCGCCCAGCCGCGGATCGACCAGCGCCTCATGGGAGAGCAGCTTGAGCTCGGCGAGTTGTTCGCCGCGGATCGTCGATCCGCCGTCGGGCATGACCGCCGCCATGTCCCATTGCAGAACGCCGGCCGCCTCGCCCAGCAACGCCAGCCGACGAAAGCGGCGCTCGAGTTCACCATAGGCGGCCGTCATGGCGTGGGCTCCTGGCGCTGCGACAAGACGAAGATGACGAAGAGCGCGATGGCGAGCGCGAACCAGGTGAAGGCGTAGCCGAGGTGATTGTCCGGCAGCTGGAATCGCGTCTGCCCACCAACCGGCGCGAAGGGCGGTGCGCGCGGGTCGATCGCCGATTCGATGTAGAACGGCGCGAACTCGGCGATGCCCAGCGCCTTGGCCATCGCCGGCAGATCGTAGGCGAACCACACGTTGCGACCGGGATCATTGTCCGGCATGAAGCGCGTGCGCTGCTGTGAGACGCGCAAGACACCGTCGAAGCTCACCTCTCCCACCGGCTGCGCGTTGGCGCGTCGCGCTGGATCCTTGCGCTCCGGCGGTACCCAGCCGCGATTGATGAGCACAGGAAGACCCTCGGCGCGCATCAGCGGCACGAGGATGCAGGTCCCCTCATTGCCGCGTTGCGACCTGCAGGGAAGATAGAGTTCGCGTGCGTGATTGGGCGTGCCGCGCGCCGTCACGCGACGGAATTCCCAGGCCATCGGATCGTCGAGACGCGCCGGCAGCGCGGCGACCGGTTCAGCGAGACGCTGCGCCCGCAGGCCGTTGATCTCCTGCTTCTCGACCATGCGGAAGATCTGCCAGGTGCCCAGGATGAGCAGCGTCACGACGCCGACGCCCGCGATGACGCTCGGCCAGAATCGCGGCCGGAAGTCACGGATCAACGTACCCAACATCGGCACCTCAGAGGTCGCGGTGCTGGAATTGCAGCGCGATCAGCGTCGCTTTCAAGGGCCGCATCAGGGCGATCGCGCCGGCGAGGATGATCCCCGGCCAGATCAGCGCATGCACCCAGAGCGGCGGAGCGAATTTAACTTCGACGGTCAGCGCGCCGATCATCACGAGCGCGCCGAGAATGAGGATCACGAGGACCGCCGGCCCATCGCCGGAATCATGGGCACGAAGATCGAGGCCGCAGGGCGCGCAGGACTCGCGCACCGTCAGCAATCCGTCGAACAAGGCGCCCTCGCCGCAGCGCGGGCAGCGGCAACGCAGCCCGGCGCTGAACGGCGAGACCGTCAAGACGGCGCGCGGCGCATCAGCCCGCCGTGATGGCGCTCGCGCCCCACCAGTAGATCGCCATGAACAGGAACAGCCAGACCACGTCGACGAAATGCCAGTACCAGGCGGCGGCCTCGAAGCCGAAATGCGTATCCGGTGTGAAGTCGCCCTTGATCGATCGGCCCAGGCAGACGGCGAGGAAGATCGTGCCGACGATGACATGGAAGCCGTGGAAACCCGTGGCCATGAAGAAGACCGAGGGGTAGACGCCGTCCTTGAAGCTGAACGGCGCGTGGCTGTACTCGAACGCCTGCAGGGTCGTGAACGCGATGCCGAGCAGGACGGTGAGCGTCAGCCCCCAGATCAGCCCACTGCGGTTGTTCTCGATCAGCGCATGATGCGCCCAGGTGACCGTGCAGCCGGAGGTCAGCAGGACCACGGTGTTGAGAAAGGGCAGGCCCCAGGCGTTGAAGGTGATCACGCCCTTGGGCGGCCACATCGCCGTTTCCGTGTGCTCGGGATAGAGCGCGAAGTGGAAGAAGGACCAGAAGAACGCGAGGAAGAACATCACCTCGGAGGCGATGAACAGGAACATGCCGTAGCGCAGGCCGAGCTTGACGACCGCGGAATGCAGTCCCGGCGTGTTCGCTTCCTTGATCACATCGCGCCACCACCCCGCCATCGTGAACAGCACGAGCGCAAAGCCCGCGATCAGCTTCCACGGGCCGAGCGTCTTGAGCATCGGCTCCATGCCAGTGCCGAAGATCGTGGGATGGAGAGTCGCGATCAGGCCAAAGGTCAGCACCAGCGTCGCAAACGCGCCGATGATCGGCCAGCCGCTCGGCTCGACGAGGTGATAGGGCGCCTTCATGCCGGGTTTGTGGCTGGTGCTCGCCATCTCGGGTCTCCTTGGAACGAACTCAGTTGATCGGCGCCGTGGCGGGACTCGCCACTGCGCTCGTGCGCGGCAAGCCGCCCTTGGGGACGGCGTTTTGCGCACGAAAGAACGTGTAGGACAGCGTGATCGTATCGACGTCACGCAGCTTCGGATCATTGACGATCGCCGGGTCGATGAAGAAGGACACCGGCATTTCCATGGTTTCGCCTGCCGCCAATTCCTGTTCGGAGAAGCAGAAGCAGGCGAGCTTGTTGAAATAGGGCGCCGCCTTGTGCGGCGTCACGTTGAAGGTCGCCGTGCCGATCGTCGCGGACTTGCCGAGATTGCTCGCCTGATAAAAGGCCAAACGCTCCTCGCCCACCCGCAGCGTCACATGTTTCTGGACGGGGCGAAAGCGCCAGGGAAGATCCGTGCCGGCGACATCGGCGTTGAACCGCACGGTCATCACGCGCTCACCGATGAAATCCGGCGCCTTCTCGGCGCGCATCGTCGTGCCGCCGAATCCGGTGACCTGACAGATCCAGCGGTAGAGCGGCACGGCCGCGTAGGACATGCCCACCATGCCAGCGACGAGGCTCGCAAGCCCGAAGGCCACGCGCAGATTCAAGCGGCGCGACGGGGCGCTCATCGCATGCCCATGCGCACGATCGTGATCACGAAGAACAGGGCGCAACAGGCCGCCACCGTCCAGGCGACCGCCAGGTTCTTGGCGCGCCGGCGTCGCACCACCGCATCATCCTGCCCCGCGACCATCACGGAATCACCGCGGTCGCGCGATCCGCCATCATCAGCGTGAAGACCAGGAACAGGTAGATGATCGAATAGCCGAACAGGCGCTTGGCCGCCGCGTCGCTGGCATCACGCCACAGCGCGATCGCGCCGGCCATGAACACGAGACCGAGCGCGAGCACGACGAGCGCGTAGGTCACACCGGTGATGCCGAGGAAACTCGGCACCATGGCGAGGGGAACGAGGATCGCGGTGTAGATCAGGATCTGGCGCTTGGTCTCGCGCACCCCGGCGACGACGGGCAACATCGGCACGCCGGCACGCGCGTATTCGCCGGCACGGAACAGCGAAAGCGCCCAGAAATGCGGCGGCGTCCACATGAAGATGATCGCGAACAGGGAAATCGAAGCCAGCGTCACGTCGCCGGTGACCGCGGCCCAGCCGATCATCGGCGGGAACGCACCTGCCGCCCCGCCGATCACGATGTTCTGCGGCGTGCGGCGCTTGAGCCACATCGTGTAGACGAAGACGTAGAAGCCGATCGACAGCGCGAGAAGCGCGGCGGCAACGAAATTCACCGCGAGCGCCATCGTCAAGATCGCGCCGACCGAGAGCACGACGCCGAAGGTCAGCGCTTCCGACGCCTCCATGCGGCCGGCCGGAATCGGTCGCCCCGCGGTTCTCGCCATCAGCGCATCGATGTCGCGATCGAACCACATGTTGATCGCGCCGGCCGCCCCAGCGCCGACGGCGATGCAGAGGATCGCGATCGCCGCCAGCAACGGATGCAGCGTTCCCGGCGCGGCGATGAGGCCGGCGAAACCGGTGAAAACCACCAGGCTCATCACCCGCGGCTTGAGCAGTGCGACGAAATCGGCAACGCCCGCCTCGCCCGCGCGCGGGCGCGCGCCGTCGCAGATCTCGAATGCAATGTCGCCGTCAGCCATGGGCAAGACCTCGTGCACGCCGCGTCAGTGCTTCGCCTCGGCGGCGAGTTGCGGCGTCTCTTCGAAAGTGTGGAACGGCGGCGGCGATGCGACCGTCCATTCCAGCGTCGGATCCTTCTGATGGTACGGATCGGGTTCGGAGACGATCTTGCCGGAGCGCAGCACCTTGATCGTCATCACCACGAAGAAGATCGTCGAGGCGAAGGCGATGTAGGAGCCGAGCGAGGAGATCAGATTCCACCCAGCGAAGGCATCGGGGTAATCCGGGTAGCGGCGCGGCATCCCCTGCAGACCGAGGAAATGCTGGGGAAAGAACGTCAGATTGACGCCGACGAACGTGGTCCAGAAATGGAACCTGCCGGCCCATTCGGGATACTCGCGGCCGGTCATCTTCGTGAACCAGTAGTAGATGCCGCAGAAGATCCCGAACACCGCGCCGAGCGACAGCACGTAGTGGAAATGCGCCACGACGTAGTAGGTGTTGTGGAGCGCGATATCGACGCCGGCATTCGACAGCACCACGCCCGTCACGCCGCCTACCACGAAGAGGATGATGAAGCCGATCGCCCACATCATCGGCACTCGGAGCTCGATCGAGCCGCCCCACATCGTCGCAATCCAGGAGAAGATCTTCACGCCCGTCGGCACCGCGATCACCATGGTCGCCGCCACGAAATAGGCGCGCGTGTCGACGTCGAGGCCAACCGTGTACATGTGATGCGCCCAGACCACGAAGCCGACGACGCCGATCGCGATCATCGCGTAGGCCATGCCGAGATAGCCGAACACCGGCTTCCTAGAGAAGGTCGACACCACGTGGCTGATGATGCCGAAGGCCGGCAGGATCATGATGTAGACCTCGGGGTGACCGAAGAACCAGAAGAGGTGCAGGAACAGGATCGGGTCGCCGCCGCCTTCCGGCCGGAAGAACGCCGTGCCGAAATTGCGGTCAGTGAGCAGCATCGTGATCGCGCCCGCGAGCACCGGCAGCGACAGCACGAGCAGGAAGGCCGTGACGAGCATCGCCCAGAGGAACAGCGGCATCCGGTGCATCGTCATGCCCGGGGCACGCATGTTGAAGATCGTGGTGATGAAGTTGATCGCGCCGAGGATCGACGAGGCGCCGGCGACGTGCAGCGACAGGATCGCCATGTCGACCGCCGGGCCGGGATGCGCTGCGGCGCCCGAAAGCGGCGGATAGACCGTCCACCCGACGCCGGCGCCGCCGCCGAGAACGGCCGAACCGAGCAGCAGGAGGAACGCGACCGGCAGGAGCCAGAAGCTGATGTTGTTCATGCGCGGGAACGCCATGTCGGGCGCGCCGCACATCAAGGGAATGAACCAATTGCCGAAGCCGCCGATCAGCGCGGGCATGACGACGAAGAACACCATGATCAGACCATGCGCGGTCACGACCATGTTCCACTGATGGCCATCGGTGAAATACTGCAGCCCCGGGCTCTGCAGCTCCATGCGCATCCAGACGGAAAACAACCCGCCGAGCAATCCGGCCATCACCGAGAACACGAAATACATCGTGCCGATGTCTTTGTGGTTGGTGGAGTAGACGTAGCGCCGCCATCCCGTGGGATGATGCGCATGATCGTCGTTGTGATGGGCGTGAGCAGCTGAATCGGCCATCGTGGTCTTCCTTCAACAGGCCCGCTCGGGCCGTGAAACGAAACGCATTGTCGTGAAAATGATCAGTTAGCCGGCGCGGCGGCGATCGCCACGGGCGCGGCCGAGTCGGCGGCGAATTTCTTCTTCGACGCTTCGACCCATGCCTTGAACTTCTCCTTCGAGACCGCCTCGACGGCGATCGGCATGTAGGCGTGCTTGAGGCCGCAGATCTGATTGCACTGCCCGTAGAACACGCCTTCCTTCTCGACCTCGAACCATGTCTCGTTGAGGCGACCGGGCACCGCGTAGATCTGCACGCCGAGCGACGGGACGAAGAAGGAATGCATCACGTCGGCGCCGGCGACGATCACGCGTATGGGCGCGCCAACGGGAACCACCAGGCGGTTGTCGACTTCGAGCAGCCAAGGCTCGCCCTGCTTGAGATCGGCGCGCTCCTTCATGTAGCTGTCGAAGCTGAAGCCGCCATGGTCGGGGTATTCCACCTGCCAGTACCATTGCCGTCCGGTCACCTTGACCGTGAACTCCGGGTTGACAGCGCGGTCCTGCTTGTAGAGCAGGCGGAAGCTCGGGATGGCGATCACCACGAGGATGACGATCGGGATCGCCGTCCAGGCGATTTCGATCAGCGTATTGTGGGCGGTGCGCGTCGGTGTCGGATTCTTCGCCGCGCTGAAGCGCATCATCACGTAAAGCAGCAAGCCGAGCACGAAAAGCGTGATCACTGTCATGATCGGCAGCAGCAGCGCGTTATGGAACCACTCGATCTCATGTTTGATCGGTGACGCGCTGTCCTGGAATCCGAGCCCCCAAGGTTTCGGCTGGCCCATCGCCAATGCGAATTCGAGAGGCGCGGTCACCGAGACGGTGAGCGCAGCGGCGCGAGAGATCCAACCCATGGGTTCTGTCCGTCTGTCTTTTGTTAGGCCGACGAGAGATCACCCGCGCGCAACGCGGCCCCCTCGTCCCGTTCTCCGCCGAATCGCACGAAAGCCAACACGATCATTGCGTTAGCTTTCGGCATCCCCGGGCCGGAACGCAGCGGAAACTACACCAGGCGCCAAAGGATTCTCAACGGACGAAGACACTGTTTCTTGCGTTCTCGACCTGGAACGTTCGGATTTCTCGGCAAGAGCGGAGTCCGACGCGTCCCGCCGCGACCGTTTGTCGCAAGTCGCCGCCCCATTCGGCTCACAAGCGAAGGGCCATCGTCGACGAAATCGACCGGCGCGGAGACTCCCGGCGCTGCAAATCCCGCGATTGCCCTCTAGGTTAGGCCTCGCGATCGAAACCCCCGCCAGGATTCCCCGCCATGAGCGCTCTCGCCCAGACCGACGACCTCTTCTTCACGCGTGGCGGCCTCGACCGCGCGGCGCTCCAGCGCCAGGTCGACGAGGCGCTGGCCGGCGCCGATGACGGGGAGATCTTCCTCGAGTACCGACAATCCGAGGCGCTGGCTTATGACGATGGCCGGCTCAAGAGCGCCGCTTTCGACACCAGCCAGGGATTTGGCCTGCGCGCCGTGGTCGGCGAATCGGTCGGGTATGCGCATTCGACCGAGCTGTCGCAAGCCGCGATCGGCCGCGCCGCTGCCACGATGCGGGCGGTCAAAGCCGGGCATAGCGGCACGCTCGCCGACGCCCCCCAGGGCACCAATCGCCACCTCTACAGCGATCTCAACCCGCTTTCGCTGATGCCCTTCGAGGCCAAGGTGAAGCTGCTCGCCGAGATCGACGCCTATGCCAGGGCGAAGGATTCGCGCGTGCAGCAGGTGATGGCGAGCATCTCGGGCGAGTGGCAGGCCGTGCAGATCCTGCGCGCCGGCGGCCAGCGTCTGGCCGATATCCGGCCGCTGATCCGCCTGAACGTCTCCGTCGTCGTCGGTGAGGGCGACCGCCAGGAAAGCGGCAGCTACGGCACCGGCGGGCGTTTCGCGTTCGAGCGCGTGATCGCGCCGGAGCGCTGGCGCGAGGCCTGCGACGAGGCGCTGCGCCAGGCCCTGGTAAATCTCGGCTCGGTCAATGCCCCGGCCGGCGAGATGCAGGTCGTGCTCGGGCCAGGCTGGCCCGGCATCCTGCTGCATGAAGCGATCGGCCATGGGCTGGAGGGCGATTTCAATCGCAAGAAGACCTCGGCCTTCTCAGGCCTGCTGGGCCAGCGCATCGCCAGCCCCGGCGTGAACGTGGTCGATGACGGCACAATCACCGATCGGCGCGGCTCGCTCTCGATCGACGACGAGGGCACGCCGACGGAGCGCACGGTCCTGATCGAGGACGGACGCCTGGTCGGGTTCATGCAGGACCGCCAGAACGCGCGGCTGATGGGCATGAAGCCGACCGGCAACGGCCGCCGCGAGAGCTTCGCCCACCACCCCATGCCGCGCATGACCAACACGATCATGCTGGCGGGCACCCACACCAAGGACGAGATCATCGACAGCGTGAAGTCCGGGCTCTACGCCGTGAATTTCGGCGGCGGGCAGGTCGACATCACCTCGGGCAAGTTCGTGTTCTCCGCCTCCGAGGCGTACCTGATCGAGAACGGCAAGATCGGCCCGGCCGTGAAAGGCGCGATGCTGATCGGCAACGGCCCGGACGCGCTGACACGCGTGAAGATGATCGGCAACGACACCGCGCTCGATCCCGGCATCGGCACCTGCGGCAAGGATGGCCAGGGCGTGCCCGTCGGCGTCGGCCAGCCGACCCTGCTGCTCGACAATCTCACCGTCGGCGGCACCGGCGGCTGAGCATGAGCTGGAAGACCGCGTATCGCTCCTTCTATTACGAGGACGCGCCGCCACCCGACGACATCGTGCTGCCGCACGCGGACACCGCGCTCCTGGTGATCGACATCCAGGCCACGTATCTGGAACCGAAGAGCGATCCCCGCGAGGCGTCGCGCTGGGCGCCGTTTCTCGAGCGCATGAACAGCGTCGTGATCCCCAACACGGCGAAGCTGATCGCGGCGTGTCGCGCGCGCGGCGTGGAGACGATCTTCGCGCGCATCGCGTGTCTCAAGGACGACGGCCGCGACCGCTCGCTCAGCCAGAAGAGGCCGGGCTTCAACTATCTCCTGCTGCCCAAGGACCGCGCCGACAGCCAGATCGTGCCGGAACTCGCGCCGCGCGGCGACGAGATCGTCGTGACCAAGACGACCGACAGCGCGCTCACCGGCACCAACCTGCGGCTGATCCTGCACAACATGGGAATCAGGAACGTCATCGTGGCCGGCATCTTCACCGATCAATGCATCTCGTCATCGGTGCGCAGCCTCGCCGACGAAAGCTTCAACGTCGTGCTGGTCGAGGATTGCTGCGCCGCCGCCACGATGGCGATCCACCGCGCCGAGCTCGAGATCATCAACATGATCTACTGCCACGTCGTGCAACTCGACGACGCGGTCGGCTTCCTGCGCGCGTGAGCGGAGGGCTCGTTCCCGCGCTTGTGTCTTGCCCGGGTGGCGCTTGGTAGCTACGTTGCCAGAGATGCGTGCCGTTGGCGTAAAACTCCTCAAGAACAAGCTCAGCGAGTATGTTCGCCTCGCAGCGAGCGGCGAAACCGTGCTCGTCACGGATCGTGACCGTGTGGTTGCCGAACTCGGGCCGCCACCGCCGGGGCGCGCCGAAGAGATCGGTGACGCGCTGCTCGCAGACGCCGTGCGCGCGGGCTGGGTCACGCCACCGCTGGCACCGGACCGCAGCCCACCGGGCCGGCGGCCCGTGGGCACTTGGCGCAAGCTCGCGGCCGGCATCGATTCCGACCGCTCCGATCGGTGAGCCTGCTCTATCTCGATACGTCCGTCGCGCTCGCCCATCTTCTGTCAGAGG
>Ga0163144_10002718_pt1 | contig 40472 bp, 38 predicted proteins | sample OliLak19BULKMAT1_FD_123175 | JGI IMG/M metagenome (GOLD analysis project Ga0163144, IMG submission 123175) | Freshwater microbial mat bacterial communities from Lake Vanda, McMurdo Dry Valleys, Antarctica - Oligotrophic Lake LV.19.BULKMAT1 | ecosystem: Environmental > Aquatic > Freshwater >...
GCCGGCTTGTCGGCCGGCTTGGGTGCTGCGGTGCCTTGCAGCATACGCGCCTGCATCGTCTTCCAGACGTCGAGATTGCGTTCGGTCAATTCGTTGAGCATGGTCCACGGCGACTGCCCGATCAGATTGTTCAGCTGGCTGCGGAACTGGTGGCTCTGGTCGAGGAAGGTCTGCGCCGAACGCTCGAGATAGCTGCCCATGAAGCCCTGCAACGAATCGCCGTAAAAGCGGATCACCTGCGAGAGCAGGGTGGTCGAGAACATCGGCTGGCCGCGCTCCTCGTGCTCGGAGATGATCTGCAGCAGCACCGAACGGGTGATGTCTTCGCCGGACTTGGCATCGAGCACCTCGAACGGGTCGCCGTCGATGACCAACTGGCGGACGTCCTCGATGGTGATGTAGCTGGAGATCTCGGTGTCGTACAGACGCCGGTTCGGATACTTCTTGATGACGCGGGTCTTGGCCATTGGATGAAAATACCATGAAGTCGCAGGGTCGGCTGCGTGCCAGCCGCGCAAAACCAGAAACTCACCAACCCATGTGGTGGCCGCCGTTGATGTCGAGGTTCGAGCCGGTGATCCAGGCCGCTTCCTCGGCGATCAGGAATGACACCGCATAGGCGATCTCGTCCGGGGTGCCGAGGCGGCCGGTGGGAATGTCGGCCGCGATCTTGGCCCGCACCTCTTCGGGCACCGCCATCACCATGTCGGTCGCGACATAGCCGGGTGAGACGGTGTTGACGGTGATGCCGAGTTTGGCGTTCTCGCGCGCCAGCGAGATCGTGAAACCGTGCATTCCGGCCTTGGACGCTGCGTAGTTGGCCTGCCCGTACTGGCCCTTGAGCCCGTTGATCGAGGAGATCTGGATGATCCGGCCCCAGCCGCGCGCGCGCATGCTGTCGATCACCGGCCGGGTCACGTTGAAACACGAGTTCAGGTTGGTATTGATCACCTCCAGCCACTGGCTGGAAGTCATCTTGTGGAAGGTTCCGTCGCGGGTGATGCCTGCATTGTTGACCAGGATCTCGATCGGGCCGAGCGCGGCTTGCGCTGCCTGCACCATGGCCGCTGCCGAGTCCTCCGAACCGACATCGCCGGGTACGATGGTCACTGCCACGCCTTCCGCCTGCAGCTTCGCCTGCCAGGCGCGCGCCTTGTCCTCGTCGCGATAGTTGGTGGCCACCCGGTGGCCGAGGCGTGCCAGTCGCTGGCAAATTGCGGAACCGATGCCACCGGTGCCACCGGTGACCAATGCAGCGCGTGCGGTCATCTCAATCCCCTCCCAGGGTTTGTCGACAGCCGACAGCAGGGTCGGCCTGCGCATTGTGCCATCCCCGGCGCTGCAGGGTGCTCGCCCGCGTCCGCGCTCGCGACCTTGATCAGTGCAGGGCCGGCAGTCGGCCGGCCGGCCGCGGCGCGATGCGGCTCAAGTCGAATCCGCAGCAGGCCAATGCCAGCAGCGCCTGCGGTGATTCCAGTCCATCGAAAAGCGCGCTGTCGAAGCCCAGGAAATCCAGCGCGGCGCGCATCGCCGGCAGCGGTTGCTGCGGGTTCACCGGCAGTGCGGCGTGTTGCTTGGACAGCTTGTGGCCTTCGGCATCCAGCGCCAGCGGCAGGTGCAGGTAGGCCGGGGTCGGCAGTCCGAGCAGTTCTTGCAGGTAGATCTGGCGCGCTGTCGAGTCGAGCAGGTCGGCGCCGCGAACCACCTCGGTAATCGACTGCGCGGCATCGTCGACGACCACGGCGAGCTGATAGGCCGGCCAGTCCTCCACCCGCCAGACCACGAAGTCGCCGACAGCTGCCGCCAGATCCTGGCTTTGTGGACCTTGCAGGATGTCGTTGAAGTGCTGCGTCCGCTCGGGCACGCGCACCCGCCATGCCGGAGCACGCGCGGCATCCGCGGCCTCGGCACATCGCCGATGGATGCCGCCAGCGCCGATCTCGTTGCGGCTGCAGCGGCACGCGAATCCGATCCCGCTGGCCTGCAATCGTGCGAGTGCTGCGGCATATAGCGGGGTGCGCGTGCTCTGGTACTCGATCGGTTCGTCGGAGTGCAGGCCGAAGGCGGCGAGCGCCTCGATGATGCGCACGGCAGCACCGGGAACTTCGCGTGGCCTGTCGAGGTCTTCCATGCGGATTATCCAGGTGCCGCCGGCCGTGCGCGCGCGCAGCCAGCTGCCGAGTGCGGCGATCAGCGAGCCCAGATGCATATCGCCGGTGGGCGAGGGCGCGAAGCGACCGCGATAGGCGGAGTCGCCACGGCTGCTCACCGGCGCGCCTTGACGGCTTGCGCACATCGCTGCGGTACCGTGGGCGGTGCTTGAAATTCGCGGCGAATCCCATACATTCTCAACTGCAACCACTTTTGCGCGCGATCCGCGACGCACGAGCCTGAAAACCCAACGGAGCGAATCAGCATGCGCATAGCCCTGTTCCTCGCGACCAATATCGCGGTGATGGTCGTGGCGTCCATTATCTTCAATGTGTTCGGGTTGAACACCTTTACCGCGCAGTACGGCATCGACTACACCGGCATGCTGATCCTGTGCGGCCTGTTCGGCTTCGGCGGCGCCTTCATATCGCTGGCGCTGTCGAAGTGGATGGCCAAGCGCGCCACCGGCGCGCACGTGATCACCGAGCCGCGCAACGAGATCGAGACGTGGCTGGTCTCGACCGTGCGCCGGCAGGCGGACAAAGCCGGCATCGGGATGCCGGAGGTGGCGATCTACGACTCCCCCGACATGAACGCCTTTGCTACCGGCATGAGCCGCAACAGCGCGCTGGTGGCGGTCAGCACCGGTCTTCTGCGGCAGATGGATCGGCGCGAGGTCGAGGCCGTGCTGGGCCACGAGATCGGCCATGTAGCCAACGGCGACATGGTCACCCTGACCCTGATCCAGGGCGTGGTGAACACCTTCGTGATGTTTTTCGCACGCATCATCGGCAACTTCATCGATCGAGCGATCCTGAAGAACGAGGGAGGTCCGGGCATCGCGTACTTCGTGTCGGTGGTGGTGCTGGAGATCGTGTTCGGCATACTCGCCTCGATCGTGGTCGCATGGTTCTCGCGGCAGCGCGAGTTCCGCGCCGACACTGCCGGCGCTTCGCTTGAAGGTCGCGATGCGATGATCGCCGCGCTCGCGCGCCTGAAGTCGGGCCATGAGCCGTCCAGCCTGCCGAAAGAGATCGCCGCGTTCGGTATCAGTGGCGGGATCGGCAAGCTGTTCTCCAGCCATCCGCCTCTGGACGACCGGATCGCAGCACTGCAGCGCGCCGCCTGATCGACTGCAGAGCAGTCCGCAAACAACAAGCCCGGCGCAAGCCGGGCTTTTTCGTGGTTCGTCACCTGGCGCGACGGTATGCGCAGGGCGCGGGCATCGATCAGTTGCCGAGCTCGTAGGTCATTACCTTCTCCGGCTCCTGCAGGAAATTGCCCTGCACGAAGTTGACCCCGAAGCCGAACAGCAGCGACATGCTCGCCGCGTCCTCGACGAATTCGGCGATGGTCAGCTTGCCGTGTGCGTGGGCCTGGTCGCAGATCTCCTTGACCTTTTGCTGATTCTCGCGGCTTTTGGGCAACTCGGCCATGAATGTGCGGTCGATCTTGAGGTACTTGCTGTCGATGTGCTTGAGCAACTGGAAGCTGTTCAGGCCGCTGCCGAACTGCTGTACGGCGAATCCGGCATGCAGCTGGGCAAGGCCCTTCTGGAACTCGCGCACCGGTCGCAGGTTGGTGGTGACCTTGCTCTCGGGCATCTCGAACACCAGCTTGTCGCCCGAGATGCGGCTGGCCTTGAGCTGCTGCGCGATCCACGCAAGCATCGCGTTGTCCTCCAGCGAAGCCACCGTGAGTTTGATGAAGAACACGGTTTGGTGACCCGCCTTCTCGCGCTCGGCCAGCGCGCGGATCGCGGTGCCGATCACCCAGCGGTCGATCTGCACCAGCAGTCCGTGCTTGTCTGCGACCGGGAAGAACTCCGCCGGCAGCAGCTCGCCGTGGGTGGCTTTCATGCGCAGCAGGATCTCGTAGTAGTCGCCCTCGGCGCCGTGCAGGCTGATGATCGGCTGATAGAACAGCACGAAGCCATCTTTCTCGAGCGCGTTGCGGATCTGAGCCAGGCGTTGCTGTTCGGCGGCATAGTTGGCCTTGTCCTGTGCTGCCGCATCATGCATGCGGGCCTGATTGCCGCCCGCGTCCTGTGCCTGCTTGAGCGCCTTGGCGGCGCTGGCGAGGATGGCGTCGGCGTTGGCGATCTTCTCGCCGATCAATACGCCGCCGATGCTGACCGGCAGTGGCACCGAGCGTCCGCCGGCTTCGAAGATGTGGCTCTCGAAGGCCTTGCGCAGCGCTTGCGCCCGGCTGCTGGCGTCTTCATGGCTGCAGCGGCGCAGCAGCAGCATCAGGGTGTTGTCGGCAAAACGTGCGGCGACGTCGTCGTTGCCGGCATGGCGGCGCAGTACTTCGGCCATGTCGGCCATCAGCAGGTCGGCGTTGCCGAGTCCGACCGTGTCGATCAGGCCGCGGTAGTTGTCAGCTTCGATGTACAGCAGTGCGAGGTCGCTGCGGCCGGCCGCGGCCTCGCTGACCACGCTGTCGAGCTCGCGCAGCAGATGCTGGCGGTTGTGCAGGCCGGTCACCAGATCGGAGTTCGGAGGCGGTGCGCCTACGTACTGCTGCTGGCGGAAGGTGATCTGCTGGCAGGGCTCGCCCTCGAAGGTCGCCGCCGCGAAGTCCATGACCGCGTCGAACGCGGTGCCGTCGGATTTCTGCGCGCGGACCTGCAACTGCGCGGGCGGCTTGTCGCCCCGTGAGAGCTTCTTGAGCAGGGCCTTGAAGCCTTCGGCAGCCTCGCCGGTGATCATGTCCAGGATCGGGGTGCCTTCGATTTCCTCGAAGTCGACGAAGCCGAACATCTCCAGGTACGCCCGATTGGCGCGTACATGCATACCCTCGTGGACGAAGGCGATAGGGTCGCGCGAGGAATCCATCAGCGCGTCGCAGCGGCGTTCGCTTTCCTTGAGCGCGGCATCCATTCGGCGCAGGGCGCGGCGGTCGCTCAGGTCAGCGGCTTCGCGCCGGACCACGGCGAGCAGGTGTTCGTGGTTGCCACGCAGGGCGAAGGCGCGTATGCGTTCGCGGTTGAGCTGCAGCAGCAGCTCGTCGCTGCTGGCCTGCACGATGGCGATCACCGGGCGATCCTTGCCAGAGCGTTCGACCAACGCGACCACTTCGGCGGGCGTGGCCATTTTCGAGCGTGCACTGGCCAATACCAGATCGATCTCCTGGTTGGCCAGTTGCTCGACGAGGTTTTCACGCGATTCCGCGCGCAGCGGACGCACCGCAATGCCCGCGTTGCGCAGCTGGCTGACGACCTGCTCGGCGTCTTCGGGCGAGTCTTCGACCAGCAACAGCCGGATGATGGGGTCCTGTTTCGCCATGAGCGTCCTGTTCAGCACCCTCAGCCTTGTACCCGAAGCCCGGTGGCAATTCCACCGACCACTCTGCATGCAGCCATCACAGCGGCACCTTGTATGGCGCGCCTTCGACCTCACGCACCAGGCGCGGCACCAGGTAGCCCGGCAGCCGCGCGCGCAGGTGGGCGAGCAGGTTGCGTGCCGTGCCATCGTCGACCGCGAAATGCGCCGCGCCCGCGACGCGATCGAGCTGGTGCAGGTAGTAGGGCAACACCCCTTGTTCGTACAGCGCCTCGCTCAGGCGCGCCAGCACTTCGCCATCGTCGTTCACGCCGCGCAGCAGGACCGACTGGTTGAGCAGGGTCGCCCCGGCCCCGCGCAGGCGTGCGAACGCCTGCGCGGTGCTGGCGTCGAGTTCGGCTGCATGGTTGCTGTGGAGCACTACCGCCAGCGGCAGGTGCAGGCCGCGCACCCAGTCGAGCAGGGCAGCGTCGACCCGCGCCGGCAGCACCACCGGCAGGCGCGTGTGCACGCGCAGGCGGCGGATGTGTGGCAATTCGCGCAGCGCGTCGGTCAGCTCATGCAGGCGCAGCGTCGACAGCGACCATGGATCGCCGCCGGACAGCAGCACTTCCTCGATATCGGTGGCTTCACGCAGCCACGCGATGGCGGTCTGCCAGCGGTCTGCCGCTGCACCCTCCCGGGCGTAGGGAAAATGGCGCCGGAAGCAGTAGCGGCAGTGGATCGCGCAGCTGCCGGTGGCGATCAGCAGGGCGCGCCCGGCGTACTTGTGCAGAACACCCGCGGCCTCGCGGCTGGCCAGATCGCCGACCGCGTCGTGGCCATGGCCTTCGACCGTTTCGCGCTCGGAGTCGAGCGGCAGGACCTGCCGCAGCAGCGGGTCGCGCGGGTCGCCACGGCGCATGCGGGCGATGAAGGCGCGCGGCACCCGCAGCGGGAACTCGCCGGGGGCCGGCACCATCATCTGCGGCAACCGGTGTTCCAGATCGAGCAGCCGCAACAGTTCCAGCGGATCGGTGACGCACTCGCGCCAGTCGTTCTGCCAGCGCGCGGGCTGCGCGTCCAGCAGGCTTGCGGTTATCATGGGGAACTTGGCAGGCGCTGCCGGCCTCCTCGGTGGATACCCCCTTAGTCTAGCCGCTTCATCGAGGCGGCTTTTTTGCATCAGGAGTTTTTCGGATGGCCAGCTATGGCATGAACGACGTCAAGAACGGCATGAAGATCATCGTCGACGGGTCTCCGTGCACGATCGTCGATACCGAGTACGTCAAGCCGGGCAAGGGCCAAGCCTTCACGCGGGTCAAGTATCGCAACCTCAAGAACGGCCGGGTGGTCGAGCAGACCATGAAGTCGACCGACACCCTCGAGGCCGCGGACGTTGTCGACACCGACATGGAATTCCTGTACTTCGATGGCGAGTTCTACCACTTCATGCACCCCGAGACCCACGAGCAGATCGCGGCCGATCCGCCGGCGATGGAAGACGCCTCGAAGTGGCTCAAGGGCAACGAGACCTGCGTGGTGACGCTGTGGAACGGCGCGCCACTGGTGATCTACCCACCGAACTTCGTCGAGCTGACCATCACCGAGACCGATCCCGGCGTGCGCGGCGACACCTCCGGTGGTGGCGGCAAGCCAGCGAAGCTTGAAACCGGTGCGGTGGTGCGGGTACCGCTGTTCGTGGGCCAGGGCGAGGCGATCCGCGTCGATACCCGTTCCGGTGAATACGTATCGCGGGTGAAGTAGGCCGGGCGCCGCCGCACACGGCGGCCGCGCTCGGCCGGACTGCGCCTGCTGCGAAGGATTCTGCGTGGAAACGTCCGCTGCGACAAACATCGACCTGCTGATCGAAGCCGCCTGGGTACTGCCGGTCGAGCCGCATGGCGTGCTGCTTCAAGACCATGCAGTGGCGGTGAGCGCCGACCGCATCGTCGAACTGCTGCCGATCGCCGCGGCGCGCGACAAATACCGCGCCGCGCAGACCGTGCAGCTGGCGCAGCATGCGCTGTTGCCGGGCCTGATCAACGCGCATACGCACAACCCGATGATCCTGATGCGCGGACTGGCCGACGACCTGTCGCTGATGGACTGGCTCAAGCTGCACATCTGGCCGGCCGAGGCGCGTGCGATGGGGCCGGAGTTCGTGCGCGACGGCGTCGAGCTGGCGGTCGCCGAGATGCTGCGCGGTGGTACCACCACCTGCAGCGAGAACTATTTCTTTCCCGACGTCATCGCTGCGACCTACAAGCGGCTCGGGTTCCGCGCGATGGTCGGCCTGCCGGTGATCGAGTTTCCCAGCGCGTGGGCCAGTTCGCGCGATGAGTACTTCGACAAGGCGACTGCGGTCCACGACGACTTCCGCCGCGATCCGCTGATCTCGACGTGCTTCGCACCGCACGCGCCGTATACGGTGTCGGATGCCAGCTTCGAGCGTATCCGCATGCTGTCCGACCAGCTCGACGTGCCGGTGCATCTGCACCTGCACGAGACCGCGCAGGAGGTCGAGGATTCGCGCCGTGAGCACGGTGTGCGGCCGATCCAGCGCATCCAGGGCCTGGGGCTGCTGAACCGCTCGCTGATCGCGGTGCACATGACCCAGCTCAACGATTCCGAAATCGAGGCCTGCGCGCGCGCCGGGGTCAGCGTGGTGCATTGCCCGGAATCCAACCTCAAGCTTGCCAGCGGGTTCTGCCCGGTGGCCAGGCTGCAGGCTGCCGGGGTCAATGTGGCGCTGGGTACCGATGGCTGTGCTAGCAACAACGATCTGGACATGTTCGGCGAGATGCGTACCGCCGCGCTGCTGGCCAAGGGCGTGGCGTCCGATCCGCGCGCGCTGGATGCAGCGTCCGCGCTGCGCATGGCGACCCTCAACGGTGCACAGGCGATCGGCATGGGCGAGCGCATCGGCTCGCTGGTGGCCGGCAAGCAGGCCGACCTGATCGCGGTGCGGCTCGACGAGATCGAATCAGTGCCGTTCTACCACCTGGCTTCGCAGCTGGTGTATGCCGGCAACCGGCGCCAGGTCAGCGATGTCTGGATCGCCGGTCGGCGCCAGTTGGCCGATGGCGTGCTCGCTCTCCTCGACACCACCGAACTGCGCAGCCGCGCGCAGCGCTGGCAACGTTTTTTGGCAGGCAACGCATGAGTACGATCGAGAATCCGCAGACCGATCGCGCGCTCGTCGCGCCGGCACCACCGGCCAACGCCGACGCTGCCGAACTGGCCGTGTTCGCGCGCCTTGCGCCGCGTTGGTGGGACCCGGAGGGCGAATCGCGCGCGCTGCACGATCTGAACCCCGTGCGCCTCCAATACGTGGCCGATCGCTGCCAGCTCAAGGGTTCACAGGTGGTCGATGTCGGTTGCGGCGGCGGCCTGCTGTCCGAAGCGCTGGCCGCGCAAGGTGCCGGGGTGACCGGCATCGATCTCGGCGAAGAGGTACTCGCGGTAGCGCGCCTGCACCTGCTGGAGTCGGGTCTGGCGGTCGACTACCGGCTGGAGAGCGCCGAGCAGCACGCCACCGCGCGTCCGGGCCACTACGCAGCGCTGACCTGCATGGAGATGCTCGAGCACGTGCCCGACCCGGAAGCCGTCGTAAAGGCCTGTGCGGACCTGCTGCGCCCCGGCGGCCAGGCCTTCTTCTCCACCATCAACCGCACGCCGCTCGCGTTTGCGGGGGCGATCGTTGGTGCCGAGTACGTGCTGCGCATGCTGCCGCGTGGCACCCACCGCTACGACCGCTTCATCCGGCCCAGCGAGCTCGCGCGCGCGCTGCGCCGGGCCGGATTGGTGGTGCGCGATATCGCGGGCCTGCGTTACGACCCGATCCTGCGCCGCGCCGCACTGACCAGCGGCACCAGCATCAACTACATCGTGCACGCGGAGAAGCCGGCTTGACGGGCGCCATCCTGGTCGAGGCCGTGCTGTTCGACCTCGACGGAACCCTCGCCGACACCGCACCCGACCTGATCGATGCTGCCAATCGGCTGCTGGGAGAGCTCGGGCGGGAGCCGGCTCCGGCGCAGCGCCTGCGCCCGATGGTGTCACTGGGCGGTACGGCGATCCTGCGCGCGGCAATGCCGGACTGGGACCCGGCCGACAGCGCGCCGCTGCAGCGTTTCCTCGCCATCTACCGCGAACGGATCTGCATCCAGACACGACTCTATCCGGGCGTCGAGACTGTGCTCGACGCCATCGAGGCGGCAGGCAAGGGCTGGGGCATCGTGACCAACAAACCCGGTTGGCTGACGACTCCGCTGCTGCAGGCGCTGGGTCTTTCCCGCCGCGCAGGTTGCGTGGTCAGCGGCGACAGCCTGCCGACCCGCAAGCCGGATCCGGCCCCGCTGCTGCACGCCTGCCGCGAACTCGTCGCACGCCCCAGCCACACCGCCATGGTCGGCGACGACGCTCGCGATCTGGATGCGGCGATCAATGCCGGTGCGCTGGCGGTGCTGGTCGAATGGGGTTACGGCAGCGACGCTGCGCGCGAGTCGCACCCGGCGGTGGCGCGGATCGGGTCGATCGAGCAGTTGTTGCCGCTGCTCGGCCTGCCGCGATGAGTGCTGCGGATTCGGCCTATGCCAGCCACATCGCGCAGTGGCTGGACGCCGAGCCGGAGCTGCGTCTGGCGCGGCTGTTCGTGGCGCAGGCGCGCGACCCGCGGGTCGAAGCGATCGAAGCGATCGCGCATGCGCTGCATGCGAGCCTGTTCGGCCTGCAAGAGGCGCAGCTTGTGCAGGCAAAACTGGCGTGGTGGCTCGACGAACTTGCGCAGCAGACACCGCGCCATCCGCTGACCAGGCAACTGCACGCGCTGGACGACGGCGCGGCTGCAGCCGCGCCGTTGCGCGAGGTGGCGGCTTCGGTGTGGCGACTCGCGCAGCGCGGCTCGATCGAATCGTTCGAGCATTTGCTCGAACCACTGAGCGCTGCTGCCGAGGGCGTGGTACGTGCGCGCCATGCGGTAGGTGTCGAAGACGCCGCGATTGGACCCGCGCCGCTGGCGGTCGCCGCGGCACGCCTGTTGGCAGCCGCGCGCGATTGGCCGCGTTTCGCGCGACCCGAGCGCGCGCTGCTGCCGCTGCAGCTACTGGCCGCGCAACGCATCGACCGCGCAGGCGGCGCGGACGGCGTTGGCGCCATCAGCGCAGCGCGCGCCGTATTTGCCGCAATGCAGGATGTGTTCGACACTGCAGCTGGCACGGCACTGCGCGGTATCGACGGCGCACGGGTTGCCGCAGCAATGATCTGGGCCCGGCGATTGCTCGCAACACCGCAGGCGGCAGTCGAGGGGCGCATCGGAGCGCCGCGCGTGTCGCTCGTGCTGGGGTTGTGGCGGGTCGGTCGTCGCAGCTGACCACGAGCGAACATGTGCCAACACCAGGCCCGGCTTGCGCGGTACCGCAGACCATGTGTTCCGTCGCGCGCGCTGGCGGCCGGCGGCATGCCGGGAATTGACACCCGATCCACGAGGCCCCATTTACCGTACTGGTTCTCCCACCAGATGCTGGTGCCGGTGGCTTAAACGCAGACAAGGAATCAGGTTCCATGGGCAGACTTCCCAAGGTGGCGCGCGTGATGCCGGATATCGCCAAGGAAGCGCGCGCGACAGTAGCCGGACGCCTCGATTGGGTCGGCATGGACCGCATCGAGGTTCCACTGAGCCTGCAGCAGCCGGATGGCCGCATCGTCACCGCGCCCGCGCGGGTCAGCGCCTTCGTCGATCTGCAGCGGCCGGAAGTGCGCGGCATCCACATGTCGCGGCTGTATCTGCATGTCGACCGAGCGCTCGGCGAGGGGCCGCTGACGCCCGCTTCGCTGCGTGCCTTGCTCGAGGGTTTTCTCGCCTCGCATGGCGACCTGTCGTCGCGCGCGCTGGTGCGGATCGAATTCGACCACATGCTGCGCCGCCCGGCGCTGGTGTCGGACAACACCGGCTGGCGCTCGTATCCGGTGGCCGTCAGCGGTTTGCTCGACGGCGGCCAGTACTCGCTCGAAGTCGCGCTGCAGGTCCAGTATTCCAGCACCTGTCCGTGTTCGGCCGCGCTGGCCCGCCAGCTGATCCAGGAAAAGTTCCTCGGCGATTTTCCGGCCGAGGAAGGGCTCGACTACCAGCGCGTGCTGGCGTGGCTGGGCAGCGAGCAGGGCATCGTGGCCACGCCGCACAGCCAGCGCAGCACGGCTGCGTTGCGCGTGCGGCTGGATCCCGCGCGCGACGACTTCGCGTTGCTCGCGCTGATCGATCGGGTCGAAGGTGCCCTGCGTACCCCGGTGCAGGCAGCGGTCAAGCGCGAGGACGAACAGGCCTTCGCGCGCCTCAATGGCGCCAATCTGATGTTTTGCGAGGACGCTGCACGGCGCATCCAGGCAGCGCTCAATGCCGACCCGGAAGTGCTGGATTTCTGGGCCCGCGCCGCGCACCACGAGAGCCTGCACCCGCATGATGCGGTTGCGGTGACGACCAAGGGTGTTGCCGGCGGCTACGTGGCCGCTAGCGATTGCATGATCCCGCTCCACGACTGAAGCGGCCCGACACCCTGAGCGGCGGGCGCTTTTCGCCTCAATCCGCCGCGCGGTCGATCAGCAACGCAGGGTCCAGTCGCTCGCCGAACCAGTTCAAACCCCAGTGCAGGTGCGGCCCGCTGGCGCGGCCGGTCGCGCCGACCGCCGCAATGCGCTGGCCCTGTTCGATGCGTGCGCCGACTGCCACGTCGATCCGACTCAAATGGATGAATACGCTGCTCATACCGTGCCCGTGGTCGATCAGCAGGGTGCCGCCGGTCAGATACAGCGCGGGGTCGACGAAGGTCACGATGCCAGCGGCCGGGGCCATGATCGGCGTGCCGCTCGGCGCTGCGATGTCGAGCCCCATATGCGGACTCTTGGCAGTGCCGTTGAGCACGCGCTGACTGCCATAGACGCCGCTGATGCGCCCCGCCAGCGGGCGGATGAAGCCGAAGCGAAAGTCCAGCCGCGGGTCGTCGCGTTCGCGCGCACGTGCCACCCGCGCCTGCTCGGCAAGGATCCGCGCCGCCAGTTCCGGCGCCGGATTGACCGTCGACTCCGGCACGCCGTCCACGCGCTCGAGCCGCCAGCTGCGGGCGGTGACGGTGATCGGGTAGGGGTGCGGCGCGGCCTTTTCGGGTCCGGCCTCGACGGTCAGCGTGGCCGGCGCATCGCGTGCGACGCCAAACACGAAGGTGCCGTCGCCCGCCACCCGCAGGGTGCGGCCGCCGAAGCGTACAGTGCAGCCGCGGTCGATCCGGCCGACGACCAGGCCGCCTTGCGCAACAGCCTGCGGCAGCTCCGGCACGCAGGCTGCCGTGGCAGCCGGCGTCGACACAAGCGCGGCAAACAGGGCGGCGATCATTCGGGTGGATCCGCCGGCGTTGGCGCCGGCGACCGGCGCCAGAAGCGGCGCGGAAACACGCTGGGCACGGGGTCCAGTCCACCCTCGCACAGTGGCTGGCAGCGCAGGATCCGGAACATGCCGAGGGTGCCGCCCCGCACCACGCCGAAGCGCACAATCGCCTCGCTGGCATAGGCCGAACAGCTCGGATGGAAGCGGCAGCGCTGGCCCAGAATTGGACTGAGCAGCGCGCGGTAAACCCGCAGCAGGCCTAGCGCTGCGCGCTGTGCAAGGGACGGTTGTGGGTCGATTTGACCAGGGCCCGTGGAGCGGCGCGGTTGCCGCAGTAGGACGACTAGGCTATAACACGGCGCCGCTGCGCCTCAACCCGGCACCGTTCCGCAGTCCGGCCATCGCGCAGCGATCGTTGCCGCAACAGGATTACGATAACGCCATGGCGAAGAAGGCCAGTTCCAAGAAGCCCGCGAAAGCGGCACCGCGCCCTGCCAAGGGCAAACCGGACAAATCGGCGAAGTCGAGCAAGGCGAAGCCCGCTGGCGCGCTCAAGAAGCTCGTGGCGAGTGTGGTCAGTCGCGCCAAAGCGGCTGTCGCCGGCAAGCCGAAGGCCAAGCCGAAACCGGCAGCAAAGGCCAAGCCTGCGCCCAAGGCCAAGCCAGCGGCAAAGACGGCGCCTGCAGCAAAGGCGAAGCCCGCGCCCAAGACCAAGCCTGCGGCAAATGCCAAGCCTGCGCCAAAGGTCAATCCCGCGGCAAAGGGCAATCCCGCGGCAAAGGTCAATCCCGCGGCAAAGGTCAATCCCGCGCCAAAGGTCAATCCCGCGCCAAAGGTCAATCCCGCGCCAAAGGTCAATCCCGCGGCAAAAACCACGCCTGCGCTCAAGGCCAAGCCTGCCGCAGCCAAACCCGCACCGCCGGAGTTGGCAAGGCCGGCAGCCAAGGACGCAGCGAAGGCGCTCGTGAAGCCGGCGAGCAAAGCGGCGGCGAAGTCGGCGCCCGCGCCGGTGGCAGCGGCCAAGGCGGCACCGGCGAAAGCAGGACCAGCGGTAAAGGCGGCGCCCAAGGTCACCCAGGTGGTGGTCGCGGCACGCCATGTGCACGTGCAGCCGCGGCCGGCGCCCGGTGGTGCGGTCGCAACGGCCGTGGCGGTGAGCAAGGCCCGCGAGGCGGCGATTCCCGTACGTGCCAGTCAGCGCAAGCCGCTTTCGCCGATCGTGGTGGCCGGCGACGAACGCGTACGCCCGGACTTGCCGGCCGGCTACAAGCCGACTGCGCGCGATCCGTACATGAATTCGCTGCAGGTCGAGTATTTCCGGGCCAAGCTGATGCAGTGGCGGACCGACCTGGTGGAGGAATCGAAGCAGACCATCGACAATTTGCGCGACGAGGTTCGCGATGTCGGCGACGAAGCCGAGCGCGCCACCCGCGAAACCGAGAACTCGCTGGAGCTGCGCACGCGTGATCGCTATCGCAAGCTGATCTCCAAGATCGACAAGGCCCTGCGCCGGATCGAAGACGGCGAGTACGGCTATTGCGAGGAAACCGGCGAAGAGATCGGTCTGGAGCGTCTGGAAGCGCGGCCGATCGCCACCATGTGCCTCGATGCACAGGAGCGCTGGGAGCACCGCCAGCGCCAGATGGGCGAATGAGCACAGACCACGGCTGGATGTGTTTCGCGCGCGCCCGGCAACTGCCGGGCGCGCGCTGCAGCTGATCAGCGCACGATCAGATCCCACCCCGCTTTCGGCTTGAACCGCGGGCCGTATCTGACCGCCAGGCTCTCAAGCCGCGCCTTTACCGCGTCGACGCCGGTTTCGCGCACGAACTGGATCGGGCCACCGCGAAACGGCGCGAATCCGGTGCCGAAGATCACCCCGGCATCGAGCAGGTCGGCGGAGTCGACCACGCCCTCGGCCAGACAGGCCACCGCTTCGTTGACCATCGGCAATACCAGCCGGTCGGCCAGATCGTCGGGCGCCACGTAGTCTTTCGGTACTTCGGGCTTGACGGGTCGGCCGTCTTTCCAGGTGTACAGACCCTGGCCATCCTTCTTGCCGCGGCGACCGGGCTCGATCGCGCCGTCGAGACCCTTGGGCAGGTCGAGCCCCAGGAATGGCGCGAGGATCTTGCCGACCGCGGCGGCCACGTCGAGCCCCACCGTATCGATCAGTTCGATCGGACCCATCGGCATGCCGAACTGCTTGGCTGCGCGATCCAGCACTGCACCGGGTACGCCTTCGGTCCAGGCGGTTACGGCTTCGAGCATGTACGGCATCAGGATCCGGTTGACCAGGAATCCGGGGCTTGCCGCCACCGCGATCGGCAGCTTGTCGATCGCGCGCACGAAGCCTTGCAGGCGCTGCACGGTGTCCGCTCCCAGCGCGCTGTGCCGCACGATCTCGACCAGCGGCATCTGCGCGACCGGATTGAAGTAGTGCAGTCCTGCGAAGCGGGCAGGATCGATCAGCGTCGCGCGCAAGCTGTCGAGCGGGATCGAGGAGGTGTTGCTGACCAGCAGGGCGCCGGGCTTCAGGCGCGGCTCGATCGCTGCATACAGCGCCTGCTTGGCCTCGAGGTTCTCGAAGATCGCCTCGATCACCAGATCGGCGTCCGGCAGCCGTGCACCGTCCACGTCGGCCAGCAGGCGCGCGCGTGCCTCGGCGATCCGCGGCGCGGTCTTCAGGCGTTTGGCAAACAGTTCGCCGGCGCGGTCGAGGGCAGGCTGGATGTACTTCAGTTCACGATCCTGCAGGCTGACCTGCAAGCCCTGCAGAGCGCACCACGCCGCGATGTCGCCGCCCATCACGCCGGCGCCGACCACGTGCACGTGCGCGATGCCATGGCTGTCCTTGCTGCCCTGGCCCTTGAGCGCCTCCTGCAGAAAGTACACGCGCACCAGGTTCTGTGCGGTCGGCGTGGCGGCCAGCTTGGCCACCGACCGCGGCTCGACGCGCAGCATCGCGCGCACGCTGCCGCCATGCCGGCGCCACAGATCGATCATCGCGAACGGTGCGGGGTAGTGCTTTGGATTCGCCTTGCCCGCGACCTGCTTGCGGATCAGCACGGCCAGCACCTGGCGCACCGGCCACAGGTTGGTGGCCCACGCCGTGAAGCGTTGCGCCAATGGCCGGGTCGGGCGTCGCGCGAGCAGGCCGCGCGCGGTGTCGAGCAGCGCGGCTTCGTCGCAGACCGCATCGACCAGCCCGATCGCGCGCGCCGCGCTGGCCGACAACGCGCGGCCGGTGAGCATCATGTCGAAGGCTTTTAGCGCGCCGACCAGGTGCGGCAGGCGTGCGCTGCCACCCCAGCCCGGCTGGATGCCCAACAGCACCTCGGGCAGGCCGATGCGGGTCTTGGGATCGTTGCTCGCCACCCGCCAGCGACAGGCGAGCGATATCTCGGTACCGCCGCCCATGCACACGCCGTGGATCGCTGCCACCGTCGGGCAGCGCAGCGCTGCGAGCGCATCAAAGGCGCGATGGCCGCGCTGGATCGCATCCAGCACCTGGCCCTTGCGGGCGAAGCTCTCGAACTCGCGCAGGTCGGCGCCGACCACGAAGCTGGCCGGCTTGCCGGAGCGCAGGATCAGGCCCTTGGGTGGTTCCAGCGCGACCCGTTCGAGCAGGCAGAGCAGTTCGTCGAGCACTTCGCGCCCGAGACTGTTGGCGGATGCTTCAGCGCGGTCGAGGGTCAGGATCAGGATCTCATCGGGACCCAACTGCGGGTGCCAGTGGCGAAAGCGCAGGCCTTCGAACATACGGACTCCAGTCGGCAAAGCGGCGTGGCGTAGGGCGATGAGACTATCATCGCCGTTCGTGGAGGTTTCCTGCGACCGCGCGCCCAAGTAAGGTAGTCGGGTGGAAAAGCGCATAGCATCCAATGCCGCCGAGCCCGGTCCGGTGTTCGTCACCCCGCAATTGTTCGAGCGGATTGTGGCCTCGCCGCGTGCCTTGATCGCGATCGACACCCAGCGCGGCGAGGAAATTCTCGGACAGTTCCGCCATTTCGCGGTGCGCAGCGGCAATTCGATCTACGCCTTCGGCGATGGCTTGGGCATCATCAGCCTGCGCGAGGGCGGGGTCTCGGCACCCGGCAGCGCGCGCCTGCCCGAGGCGCTGCGTTTCATCCAGACCAGTCCGCAGTTCGGAGTGTATTTGTTCCTGGAACTGGCCAGCCAGCTGCGCTATTCGCCGCTGCGCACGCAGGTCCTTGCATTGCTGCGCCAGATCGGTCGCACTCGCAACGCCGGCGGCAACGTGCGCAAGGTGGTCCTGATCGATGCGCGGGTCAGCTTCTCCGAAGGGGTCGACGACCTGATGGAGCGCTTCACCGACGATCCGGGCGGCGGGCGCCGCCTGCGTCTGCGCGACGGGCGTTGGCTGATCCGATGAGCCGCCGATTGATTCGCGGCGCGGTGCTGGTCGTGGTGCTCAACCGCGACGATCGGCGCGCACTGTTCGATACCCTCGATTCGTATGAATTCGACGCGATCTACACCGCCAAGGACTTCGTGCAGGCGCACGCGTTCCTGGCCCAGTCGCCGCGCCTCGATGCGGTATTGCTGGAGTTTCGCGGCGAGGCGAACGATGCGTTGGCGTTGTGCCGCGCCCTGCGCGACTCCGGCAGTCGCGTGCCCGTGCTTGGCATCGCGGACGCGGCCGATCTCGCCGATCGCTGGCGTTTCGAGGACGAGCCGATCGAAGTCACCGATTGGTTGCGCAGCCCGGTGCTGGGGCAGGAGGCACTGCATCGCCTGCAGCGCGTACTGGGTGCCCGGCAAATGCCGTCGGCGCAGGCCGCTGCAAACGCCGATGATGGCGCGACGCCTGCCGCGGTCTTGCACGATGGCATCGATTTCCGTCTGATCTTCGACCAGCACCCTGACGAGGGCGTGCTGTGGGACAGCGAGAGCGGGCGCATCGTCGAGGTTAACCAGGCCTTCGTCCGGCGCACCGGCTTCACCCGCGAGCAGGTCATCGGGCGCGTGGTCGATAGCCTCGACCTGACCCACGATCCGGCAGCCCGGCATGCGCAGCGCCAGGCCGTGCGGCACAGCGGCATGACCCGCTTCCGCTGCGAGAAGCCGGCGGCGGACGGCAGCAGCTACCTGGTCGAGGCTGTTGCGCGCAGCGTCGATGCCGCCAACTCGACCCTGGTGTTGACCAGTTTCCGCGATGCGACCGCCCAGCGCGCGCTGCACGAGGCCTTGCAGGCCGCAGTCGCAGTCGGGCGCATGGGCGCCGGCCTTGCGGTCGATGCGAGTGCGGCCCTGGTCGAATGGTTGCAGCCGGACGTGGTGTGGGTGGTCGAGCGCACCGGCGACCCCGCGGATGCGGTGGAGATCGTGCATCAGGTCGGTTCGGCGGAGCTGCCCGAAGGATTCTGGGTCGATGTGTTCCGCCGCCTTCGCGGCGGCGAGCCGGTCGTGCATGCCGAGAATGCGGCGCTTGCACTGGGTACCGACAAGCCTGCCGGCGCTGCCGGGTTCCAGGCCTTCGCAGCGGCGCCCATCGTCGATCAGCGCCTGAGTCAGGTTGGTGCGGTAGTGGTCTGCGCACAGCGGCCGCTGAAGTCCGATGGCTTGCGCGAAGTGCTGGAGGTGGCCGCCGCGCGGATCGGGCTGGAGATCGAACTCGAGCGCGCACGCGCCATGGGTCGCGCGCAGGGCTTGCAGGATTCGCTGACCGGTATGCCCAATCGGCTGCTGTTCAACGATCGCCTCGACACCACGATCAAGGAAGCGCATCGCACCGGCGAGATGTTCGCGGTGCTGTTCGTCGACCTCGACCGCTTCAAGAACATCAACGACAGTCTCGGCCATGCGGTGGGCGACGAGGTGCTGATCGCGGTCGCCAAGCGCCTGCGCGGCAGCGTGCGCGCCTCCGATACGGTGGCCCGCTACGCCGGCGACGAATTCACCCTGATCCTGCGCCATGTCGTGCAGCGCGACGACGTGCTGCGCATCGCCGACAAGATCTGCCGCGTGCTGGAATCGGCGCTGACTCTTAGCGACGGGCGGGAGCTGCAGATCACCGCCAGCATCGGGATCAGCTTTTATCCGGACGATGCGGCCTCGGCGGACAAGATGCTGCAGCATGCCGACGTGGCGATGTACAACGCCAAAGGAATGGGTCGCAACACCTACCAGACCTATGTCGCGGTGCCCGAAGAGTCGCACCAGCAGCGCCTGGCGCTGGAGGCCAAGCTGCGCCAGGCCGAGCGCAGCAACGAGCTGCGGGTCTACTACCAGCCGCAGATCGCCGCCGACAGCGAGGATGTGATCGGCATGGAGGCGCTGATCCGCTGGGAGCATCCGGAGCTGGGCATGATCAGCCCGGGCTTCTTCATTCCGCTGGCCGAGGAGACCGGGTTGATCGTGTCGATCGGCGAGTGGGTGCTGCGCCAGGCCGCATTCGATACCCGTCGCTGGCAGGATCGCTTTCGCCTGCCGCTGCGCATCAGCGTCAACCTGTCGGCGCTGCAATTGCGTCAGCCCAACCTCATCGAGGTCGTGCGCAGAGCGCTCACCGACAGCGGCCTGGACCCGAGGACGCTGGAGCTGGAAGTCACCGAGAGCATCAGCGTCAAGTCGATTCCCAACCTGCTGGAAACCCTGCAGGGCTTGCGCGAGCTGGGCCTGTCGATCGCGATCGACGACTTCGGTACCGGGCAATCCTCGCTCGACTATATCCGTCGATTCCCGGCCGACCGGATCAAGATCGATCAGGTTTTCGTGCGCAACATCGGCGTCGATCCCGACGACGAGGCGATCGTACGCGCGACCATCCACATGGCGCACAGCCTCAACCTCGGGGTGGTCGCCGAAGGGGTGGAGTACGAAGAGCACTTTGCTTTCCTGCGCGAGCACGGTTGCGAGGAACTGCAGGGATTCCTGTTCTGCCGGCCGCTGCCGCCGAACACCTTCGAGACCATGCTGGCCGAGCGCGAGCGCCTGCTCGCCGCCGGCGCGGTAACCGGCGGCTGATCTGGACGCGCACGCAGCGTCGGCTGCCGATGCGTTGCATCGATGCGCGCTGAACTTTCGCGCAAAGCTGCGGTCCATGCGAGCGGACCTGTTTCGCAAGCGTTGTCAGATTCGCGTTCGAGTCGATGAACGAAGGCCTGGCGGCATGGCCCGCCGGGTTGCCGGCGCGGGGCGGCCTGTCAGCCGCCAGGGCAGGATGTGGTGGCCGCAGGACGCGGCTGCATTCAGCGTCGGGACTGCGAATGGGTGAGAACGAGGTCGATCACGCGCTGGTCAAGCGCGTGCAGGGCGGCGAGAGGGGTGCGTTCGATCTACTGGTGCGCAAGTACCAGCACAAGGTCATCGGCATCATCTCGCGCTATGTGCACGACTGGGCCGAATCGCAGGACGTCGCGCAGGAAGCGTTCGTCCGCGCCTATCGCGCGATCGGGAACTTTCGTGGCGATAGTGCGTTCTATACATGGCTGTACAAGATCGCGACCAACACGGCGAAGAACTGGCTGGTTTCGCAGGGACGTCGCCCGCCCACCGACGATGTGCAAGTGGACGACGCGGAGCACCTCCAAGCCGCAGGCCGACTCAGGGACAGCTCGACGCCGGAACGCGAGATGGTGCGGCAGGAAATCGAGGCTGCGGTCACCGCCGCAGTCGAGGCCCTGCCGGAAGAATTGAAGTTGGCGATTACCCTGCGCGAAGTCGATGGCCTCAGTTACGAAGAGATCGCCGAGTCCATGAGCTGTCCGATCGGTACCGTGCGTTCGCGGATCTTCCGCGCCCGCGAGGCGATCGACCTACGCATCCGTCCCCTTCTGAGCGATACCGAAGCCGAATGAGCATCGATCCCAACAGCATCGATTCCAGCAGCATCGATTTCAACTTGCGCGAGCAGTTGTCGGCGCTGGCCGATGGAGAGCTCGGTCCCGATCAGACGCGGTTCCTGCTGCGCCGACTCGATGCCGAGCCCGAGCTTGCCGCATGCTGGCAGCGCTACCATCTCGCGCGGGCCTGCCTGCGCCGCGAACCGGCCTTGCTGCCGGACCCCTCATTCGCTGCCGCAGTGAGCGCGAGGTTGGTCGATCAGCAACGGCCGGCTGCTAGTCGCTCATGGCTGCGCAGTGCGGCCGGTGGTGCGATCGCGGCCGGCGTCGCCGCTGCGGCGCTGTTCGCGATCGCCACGCCGCCGCAGGATGCTGGTTCCGGTCCGCAGCTGAGCAGTGTCGCGCCGGTGCGTACGAATGACCTCGAACTGCGCCAGCCCGTGCAGCGCGTGAGCGATCGCGTGTGGGCGCCACTGCCGGTATCGGCGCCGATCGATCCGCAACTGGAGGGCTATTTCCTGCGGCACAGCGGTGCTGCCGCATCGGCGCCGCGCGGTGGTTTCGTGCCCTATGTCTACGTGGTGGCGACGCCCGCGTCGGTACCCGCGCAGATCCCGCTGGGTGACTCAGCGGCGTCGCCGCCTTCACGATGAGCGCCTCGCGCGGCGTACTTTTCGTCTTGCTGGCAATCGCCGGACCGGCGTTCGCGCAGCCGGCTCAGGATCCCGCAGCCCTGCTGGAGCGGATGGTGCAGGCCCTGCAGGGTCTGGAGTACGAGGGCACCTTCGTGTACGTGCATGAGGGCCGGGTCGACGCGGTGCATGTCACCCGCACTCTCGGGCCGAATGGTCCGATGGAGCGGCTGGTGAGCCTCAGCGGCGATCGTCGAGAAGTGCTGCGCGAGCCCGGCGGACTGCGCTGCCTGACCCGCGGCGGTACCGTGGTCGCCAGCGCTGGCGCGCAGGCGTCGACCTTGCCCGACCGTCTGGCCAACATGGCGCAGTGGCGCGAGCACTATCGGATGTCGATCGCCGGCACCGATCGGGTGGCAGGCTACGAGGCCACCGTGGTCGACGCAGCACCGCTGGATTCGCTGCGTTACGGCTATCGTCTGTGGCTCGATCGCGCCACCGGCATGCTGCTCGCGTCGATGGTGCGCGAGGCTTCTGGTGCGCCAGTGGAGCAACTCGCCTTTACGCAGCTTCGGTTGCAGCAGGCTCCCGATGGCGCGACGTCCGCAGCACCCGCCGCTGCCTCGTCGGCACAGCCGACAACGCCATCGCGCTGGCGCGCGGCCGCAATGCCAGCCGGGTTCACGCTGGTCTCGCGGGTGCAGGCCGAAGATGATGCCGAGCATCTGCTGTACTCCGACGGACTGGCCAGCGTATCGATCTATGTCGAGCCCAGCGGGGGCGGACTGCTCGGCGCATCCCGGCGCGGTGCGGTCAATGCGTTTGGACGCGCCGCCGAAGGCGCCCATGTCGTGGTCATCGGCGACCTGCCGGCGACTACCGTGGTGCAGATCGCCGAGTCGGTATCTCGCGGAGACTGAAAGGCATGTTCGAACGCCGTATGCGCGTGGTGTCGATCGACGACAGCGGCGTCGGCTTGGCGGCGGTCGCCGCCTGCGACGGCTGCTCGCGCTGCGCCGGCCGCTGCACCGGGGTGCTGTCGGGTCTGGGCGAATCGCTGCCGCTGCAGGTCGAGCATGGCAGGTTGCCGGGTCATCCCAGGATTGGCGATGAGTTGTACCTGCGCGCGGATTCGCGCGCCTTGGCGCGCGCGTCGTGGCGCGTTTATGGCAGCGCGGTGCTCGGCCTGCTGGCGGGCGCCGGGTGCGGCGCGCTGCTCGCCATGCTGCTCGATGTGCCACGCGATCCGGCGGTCGCGGTGCTCGCGGTGATCGGCGTCGCGATCGCCGCGCGTGCCGCGGGCTTGCGATCGCGTGCAATGCCCCCAATCTTCAATTTCCGCCCTCTCTCCCCACCGGTTGAATCCTGACGCCATGCATTACGCCCAACGCCTTGTTGCCGCTTTCGTCGTATTCGGTGCACTTGCAGTTGCCGGCGACGCCGCAGCCCAGTTGCCCGACTTCGTGCCGCTGGTCGAGAAGAACACTCCGGCGGTGGTCAACATCACCGCACGCAAGGGCGCGGGCAACGCCGGCGATGATCCGTCCGCGATCAGCCCGGAGGATATGCCGGAGCTGTTCCGGCGCTTCTTCGAGCCCGGCGGGCCGAATCCGCACGGCGGAATGATGCCCGAGCGGGTTTCCGGCGGCTCCGGGTTCATCATCTCGGCCGACGGCTACATCCTGACCAACCACCACGTGGTCGACGACGCCGACGAAGTCACGGTCCGTCTGAAGGACCGCAGCGAATTCACCGCGAAGGTCGTCGGCTCCGATCCACAGAGCGACGTCGCCCTGCTCAAGATCCAGGCCACCGGCTTGCCCACGGTGACCCTCGGCAATTCGGATCTGCTCAAGCCCGGCCAATGGGTGGTGGCGATCGGATCGCCGCTGGGACTCGACTATTCGGTCACCGCCGGCATCGTGTCGGCAGTCGGCCGCAGCAACCAGTTCGACGCTACCCAGCGCTATGTGCCCTTCATCCAGACCGACGTCGCGATCAACCGCGGCAATTCCGGCGGTCCGCTGTTCAACCTCGATGGCGAGGTGGTGGGAATCAACTCGCAGATCCTGTCGACCAGTGGCGGCTCGATCGGGCTGTCGTTCTCGATTCCGGTCAATCTGGTCAAGACCGTCTCCGATCAGCTGCGCACCAAGGGCAGGGTCTCGCGGGGCGTGCTCGGCGTGAACATCCAGTCGGTCACCCGCGAGTTCGCCCAGCAGCTGGAGCTGCCGCGGATCGGCGGCGCGCTGGTCACCGGCGTGAACATCAGCTCCGCGGCCGAAAAGGCGGGGGTCAAGGCCGGCGACGTGATCTTGAGCTACAACGGCAGCAGCATCGGCGATTCCAGCGATTTGCCGCCGATGGTCGGCGCCACCGCGCCGGGTGCGCGCTCGACCATCAGCGTGTTCCGCGATGGCAAGACGCTCGACCTGCCGATCGTGGTCGGTGAACTGGTGAACGATACCCCGGCGCCCGCGCGCGAGACCGCCACTGCGCCCGCGCCGCGCTCCGCACTCGGGATCACCGTGCGTGCGCCGACCGCCGAGGAACGCAGCCGGTTGGGCGGTCAGGAAGGGGTGGTGATCGAGCAGGTCACGGGTAACTCGGCGCGGCGTGCCGGCCTGCAGCCTGGCGACGTGATCCTGATGATCTCGCGGCAGCGGATCGGCAGCGTGGCCGAGTTCGAGGCCGCCGCCAAGGCACTGGGTGAAGCGCAGACGGCGATGCTGCTGGTGCGCCGTGGCGAGGGCAGCAGCTTTATCGCCATCCGACCTGAGCCTGGGAGCCGCTGAGGCCTGCCGGACCTCCGAGCTCACACCGTCGCGCGGCGTGCTGTGCCGCTGCGCGACGGTCTTGTCGCGCCCGTGATCGTGGTTTCTGCGATAATGCCGCGTCTTTGATCTGGCCTGCTCCGCGCGGCCCGCGGGCACCCGACCAATGAACCACATCCGCAACTTCTCGATCATCGCCCACGTCGACCATGGCAAGTCGACCTTGGCCGACCGCATCATCCAGATCTGCGGCGGCTTGTCCGAACGCGAAATGGAGGCCCAGGTACTCGACTCGAACCCGATCGAGCGTGAGCGAGGGATCACCATCAAGGCGCAGTCGGTGTCATTGCCGTATACCGCGCGCGATGGCAAGACCTACATGCTCAACTTCATCGACACCCCCGGGCATGTCGATTTCTCCTACGAGGTGTCGCGTTCGCTGGCCGCCTGCGAAGGCGCGCTGCTGGTGGTGGATGCCGCGCAAGGCGTCGAGGCGCAGTCGGTAGCCAACTGCTACACGGCCGTCGAGATGGGTCTGGAAGTGATCCCGGTACTGAACAAGATCGACCTGCCGACCGCCGACCCGGAAAAAGTGAAGCTGGAAATCGAAGCCGTGATCGGCATCGATGCCACCGATGCGATCTCGATCAGCGCCAAGACCGGGCTCAACGTGGTCGATGTGCTGGAGGCCATCGTGGCCCGCATCCCGCCGCCGAAGCCGCGCGGCACCGACCGCCTGCAGGCCCTGATCATCGATTCGTGGTTCGACAATTACCTCGGCGTGGTGTCGCTGGTGCGCGTGATGCAGGGCGAGATCAAGACGCGCGACAAGATCGTGGTGATGACCACCGGGCGCACCCACGAGGTCGAGCAGGTCGGTGTGTTCACGCCCAAGCGCACGGTCACCCAGCGCCTGGGCCCGGGCGAGGTGGGTTTCGTGTGTGCATCGATCAAGGACGTCTACGGCGCGCCGGTGGGCGACACCATCACGCTGGCATCGGCACCCGCGGCCGAGGCGCTGCCGGGTTTCCAGGAGATGCAGCCGCGCGTGTTCGCCGGCCTGTTCCCGACCGAAGCCGACGACTACACCAAGCTGCGCGAGGCGCTGGAGAAGCTCAAGCTCAACGATGCCGCGCTGCGTTTCGAGCCGGAAAGTTCCGAGGCGATGGGCTTCGGATTCCGCTGCGGCTTTCTGGGCCTGCTGCACATGGACATCGTGCAGGAGCGCCTCGAGCGCGAGTACGATCTGGACCTGATCAGCACCGCGCCGACCGTGATTTACGAGGTGCTCACCACCGACGGCCAGATCCTGCTGCTCGACAATCCGGCCAAGCTGCCGAACGTGAGCAAGATCGAGGAAGTGCGCGAACCGATCATCCTGGCCAATATCCTCACCCCGCCGGAGTACATCGGCAGCGTGATCAAGCTGTGCGAGGAAAAGCGCGGCGTGCAGCGCTCGATCAACTATCTGGGCTCGCAGGTGCAGATTGCCTATGAGCTGCCACTGGCCGAGGTGGTCCTGGACTTCTTCGACAAGCTGAAGTCGGTCAGCCGCGGCTATGCCTCGCTCGATTACCATTTCGTGCGCTTCGACGCCGGCCCGTTCGTGCGCCTGGACGTTCTGGTCAACGGCGAGAAAGTCGATTCGCTGTCGCTGATCTTGCATCGCGCCAACGCCGACCGCCGCGGACGCAGCCTGGTCGAGAAGATGGGCGAGCTGATTCCGCGGCAGATGTTCGATGTGGCCATCCAGGCCGCGATCGGCGCCCAGGTGATCGCGCGCTCGACGATCAAGGCGCTGCGCAAGAACGTGCTGGCCAAGTGCTACGGCGGCGATGTCAGCCGCAAGCGCAAGCTGCTGGAAAAGCAGAAGGAAGGCAAAAAGCGCATGAAGCAGGTCGGTCGGGTGGAGATTCCGCAGGAAGCCTTCCTCGCCGTGCTGCAGCTCGACTCCAAGGCCTGATCCGGGCGCCTGCCCGGCAATTGCCGCTGGTAGGCTGCGCACCAAGAGCATCCCGCCGGCCTCGCACCGGCTACCTTCAGTTTCGCAACGGGGACACGATGGACAAGCTGGATCTCGACTTTGCCGCCCTGCTGCTGGGGCTGACCGTGTTCACCGGGCTGGTATGGGGTATCGACCACTTCGCCTTCCGGCGCAAGCGGCTTGCGCGCAGCATCGACGCGCGCGAACCGGTGATCGTGGAGTACTGCCGCTCGTTCTTCCCGGTGATCCTGGCCGTACTGTTGATCCGCTCGTTCATCGCCGAGCCGTTCCGGATTCCGTCCAGTTCAATGATGCCGACCCTGTTGATCGGCGATTTCATCCTGGTCAACAAGTTTGCCTACGGGGTGCGGTTGCCGGTGACCAATACGCGGATTCTCGATCTTGGCGATCCGCAGCGCGGTGATGTGATCGTGTTCCGCTTTCCGGAGGATCCGCGCGATGATTACATCAAGCGCGTGATCGGCGTGCCCGGCGACCAGATCGCGTATCGCGACAAGGTCGTCTACGTCAACGGCGTGGCGGCGGAACAAGACGAGGTCGGCAGTTACCAGGGCGAGGGCTCGGGCGTCGACATGACCGGTACCTCGCTCAGGACCGAGCACCTGCCGGGTGCCGAGCACCAGATCCTGCAGCGTCGCAGTACCGCCGGCTTCTACCCGGCCCATGAGGGGCCGTGGACGGTCAAGGATGGCGAGTATTTCGTTTTGGGCGATAATCGCGACCATAGTCAGGACAGCCGCTATTGGGGATTCGTGCCTGAGGCCAATCTGGTCGGCAAGGCGTTCCTGATCTGGATGAACTGGGACAGCCGCAATGGCGGCGTCGAGTTCAAGCGGATCGGCACCCTGATCAAGTAAGGTTTCAGCGGCAATCACCCCTCGTCCAGGAGTCGTGGCAATGCGCAGACCCAACAACCAATCCGGCATCACACTGATCGGCTTCCTGCTGATCCTGATGGTGCTGGGGTTCTTCGCCTTCCTCGGCATGCGCCTGTTCCCGGTGTACATCGAGTACTACGGCCTGCGCCAGGCGATGAAGGCGCTTGCCGCCGAGCCGGGCGTCGCGACCAAGACGCCCGAACAGATCAGGTCATCGCTCGACACCAAGCTCGATTTCAGTTACGTGACCAACGTGAAGAAGAACAACGTGCGCGTGACCCGGCAGGGCGGCAACTACCTGCTCAACGTGCGCTATGAAGTGCGCGGTCCGCTCGTCTACAACCTCGAATACATCGCCACTTTCGACCACACCGAGACCCTGACCCGCGGCGGCAGCCTGTGAGGCCTCGGCCGGCGTGAGTGGCAGTGCCCAGACCCAGATCGGCCTGCCCGACCGGCTGCGCGGACTGAACCATCGGTTCGGCGATCCGAACCTGCTGCATACCGCGTTGACCCATCGCAGCGCGGGCCGCGCCAACAACGAGCGTCTGGAGTTTCTCGGCGATGCCGTGCTGGGCATGATCGTGGCGCAGATCCTGTTCCAGCGTTTCCCGCGTGCCGCCGAGGGCGATCTGACCCGCATGCGCGCGGCTCTGGTTCGCGAAGAGTCGCTGGCCGCGATCGCGCGCGAGCTGGCGCTCGGCGATGCAATCCGGCTCGGCCAGGGCGAGCTGCGTTCCGGCGGGCAGCGCCGCGATTCGATCCTTGCCGACGTGTTCGAGGCGGTGGTGGCGGCCGTCTACCTGGACGCTGGTCTCGATGCGTGTCGCGCCTGTCTGGAATCGCTGCTGGAGACGCGCGTGGCGGGTCTGGATTCGCAGCCGCTGGCCAAGGATCCGAAGACGCGCCTGCAGGAGTTGCTGCAGGGTCGTGGTCTGCCATTGCCCGCCTATGCGCTGGTCGAGACCGCTGGCGATGAGCATTGCAAGAGGTTCTTCGTGCGCTGCACGGTCGATGCGCTGGGTCAATCCAGTGTCGGCGAAGGCGGCAGTCGGCGCGCGGCGGAAGCCCACGCCGCGGCGCTGGCAATCGCGCAGATCGAAATCGCCGAGCGCGGGGCAGGGCCATGAGCGAGGCGTATCGCTGCGGCTTGGTGGCAGTGGTCGGGCGTCCCAACGTGGGCAAGTCGACCCTGGTCAACGCGATGGTCGGTTTCAAGGTCAGCATCGTGGCGGCCAAGCCGCAAACCACCCGACACCGTATCACCGGCGTACTGACCCGGCCGCACGGCCAGATCGTGTTCGTCGACACGCCCGGTCTGCACGATGCCAGCGGCTACGCGATCAATCGCCAGCTCAACCGCGCCGCGCGCAGTGCGCTGTCCGACGCGCAGGTCGTGGCCCTGGTGGTCGACGCCCAGCGCTGGAAGACCGAAGACGAGAACGCGCTGGAGGCGGCGATCCAGATCGGTTGCCCGGTAGTGCTGGTTCTCAACAAGGTCGATCGGATCGCCGACAAGGCGAGCCTGCTGCCGGCGATCGCCACTCTGTCGCGGCGGCACGCATTCGCAGCACTGGTGCCGGTCAGCGCCAGCAAGCGCGACGGCCTGGATCTGCTCGAGCGTACCCTGCTCGCGCTGCTGCCCGAGGGCGAGCCGATCTTTGGCCCCGACGATGTCACCGACCGCAGCGAACGCTTCGTGATCTCCGAACTGGTCCGTGAACAGCTGGTGCGCCAGCTGCACGCCGAACTGCCCTACAGCACCACGGTCGAGATCGAGGCGATCAAGCGCGAGAAGCGCGTACTCAAGATCGCGGCCACCGTGTGGGTGGAGCGCGATGGGCAGAAGGCGATCGTGCTCGGCGCCGGCGGCGAGCAGATAAAGCGCATCGGCACCTTCGCGCGACGCGAGATCGAACGCCAGTTCGAAGAACGCGTGTTCCTGCAGTTGCATGTCAAGGTGCGCGAGCACTGGTCCGACGACGAGGCGGCACTGCGCCAGTTCGGCTACGCGGAGTAGGCGCGCGCCGTGCAGCGCATCGAGCGCCAGCCGGCTTTCGTGCTGCACGAGCGCGCCTACCGCGAGACCAGCGTCCTGCTCGAGGTGCTGACCCGCGACCACGGTCGGATCGGGCTGGTGGCGCGCGGTATCCGCAGCGCCAAGCCGCGTTTTTCGCGCGGCACGCTGAAGTCCCTGCAGGCGCTGGAGCTTTCATGGCAGGGACGCGGCGAGCTGTGCAACCTGACCGCAGTCGATCCAGTGGGTACACCGCTGCCGCTGGCCGGCGAGGGGGCCATTTGCGCACTCTACGTCAACGAACTGTTGACCCGCCTGCTGGCCCGCAACGACCCGTATCCGGGCGTGTTCGCGCGCTATTCCGGAGTGCTGTTCGAGCTGGCTGCGGCCGATCCCGTCGATCATGGCTGGATCCTGCGGCGCTTCGAACGCGACCTGCTGGAGGCGCTCGGCTACGCGATCGACCTGCAGCGCGATGTCGATGGCCAGTCGATCGAGGCAGCGGAACGCTACTCGCTCGACCCCGAGCGGGGCCTGCTGCGCTGGGCGGTGCGACCGCTGCCACCCGCAGTCGGCGGTGCCGCAGTGCTCGCACTGGCGGGCGACCTGCGTCCGGACTCCGAACATCTGCGCGAACTGCGCCATCTGATGCGCGCGCTGCTGCGTCACCATCTGGGCGGGCGCGAGCTCGCTGCGTGGTCGCTGCGTTTGCCGCGGGTGCCCGCAGCGCCGCCGCCGCTGGCGCCCGACAGCTGACTCAGCGTCGACGCCTTTCGCGATCGAGCGCGCCCAACGCTGCAGCCACCGCCTGCGCGAAGTGCGCGCGCTCGCGGTCCTTCGTCGCGTTCGCGCGCAAAGCGGCGACCAGCGCATCGACTGCGTTTGCCAGGGCCAGCGCGCCACAGAATCGGCTCGCCGATTTGAGTCGGTGCAGGATGTCCTGTGCCGACGCGTGATCGCCGCAGTCGAGGGCTTTCAGTACCTCCGCGCCGTGGTCTGGCAGTTCGGCGGCGAACAGCCGGCGCAAATCGGCGAGCGCGTCGGCTGACCCGATCGCTTGCATGCCTGCGTGATCGTCGAGCACCGCGGGGTGCCGTGCATGCGTGCGCGCCGCTGCCGCGATCGGTCCAGGCGCCGCATCCGCGAGGATTCCATCCAGTGCACGCTGCAAGTTGGCAATCGACAGGGGCTTTGCCAGCAGGGCACCGAATCCCAATCCGAGCAGTCGCCGCACCAGCGCCGGCGAGGTCTCCGCGCTGAGTGCCAGCGCCGGCGCGTGCTGCGATGCCGCCCCCACCTCGGAGCGCAGCGCGGCCAGCACCGTATCGCCTTCGATCTGTGGCAGGCCCAGATCGAGCACCAGCATCGCAAAGGTATGGTCGCGCGCGAGTTGCAGCGCCGCGGCCCCGTCGCTGACCTGCACCACCGTATAACCGAGGCCTTGAAGACCTGCAGTGAGGAAGGCCGCACTGACCGGATCGTCCTCGGCGAGCAGCAGTTTGCGCGGCGCGGCATCCGATTCGGCCATGGCGCATCATACGTCCGCTCGAAGGCGCATGCCGTCATGCCGACGGCGTGAGTGCCCAGCCACATGCAGTCTGCATCCCCGCGTTTGCTTTCCGCGCCCCGGCCCCGGATGATGCGCGGTCACCGAGCCCCCGAGAATCCGGCGTTGAGCGAACTGGAACTGCTGATCGACGACCTCAGCCACGATGGCCGCGGGGTGGCGCATGTCGATGGCAAGGCGTGGTTCGTGACCGGTGCCTTGCCCGGCGAGCGGGTACGGGCGCGGCGCACCGGCAAGCACCGGCATTACGACGAGGCGGAAACACTGCAGGTGTTGCATCCCTCGCCTGATCGCGTGACGCCGGCGTGCGCGCACTTCGGCGTATGCGGCGGCTGCAGTTTGCAACATCTGGCGCCTGCCGCGCAGATTGCGGCCAAGCAGCGCACCCTGCTGGCGAACCTCGAACGGATCGGCCACGTCAGCCCGCAGCGGGTCCTCGAACCGCTGCAGGGCACACCGTGGGGCTACCGCCGTCGCGGTCGCCTGTCGGCCAAGTGGGTCGAGAAAAAGGGCCGCATGCTGGTCGGTTTTCGCGAAACCAACGGCCGCTTCGTGGCCGAGCTGTCGCGCTGCCCGGTGCTCGATCCGGTGATCGGCGAGCGTATCGACGCGCTGGCGCGGCTGATCGAGACGATGGCCGCTCGGCGCGAGATTCCGCAGGTCGAGTTCGCGGTCGGCGACGGCATCGGCGCTTTGGTAGTCCGCCATCTGGTCGAACTCGATGCCGCGGATCGCGCGAAGCTGGTGGAGTTCGCGCAGTCCACCGGCCTGCAGGTGTTCCTGCAGCCGGGCGGGATCGACAGCGTGCAGGCCCTGCACCCGCTCGATGCACGGCTGGCATTCGCGCTGCCGGGCTACGGGCTGCGCATGGAGTTCCGGCCGCTCGACTTCATCCAGATCAACAGCGATATCAACCTGCGCATGATCGACCATGCGCTGGACCTGCTGGCGCCCGGCCCCGAGGACCATGTGCTCGATCTGTTCTGCGGCCTCGGCAATTTCACCCTGCCACTGGCGCGGCGCGCAGCCCACGTGACCGGCATCGAAGGCGAGGCGGGGCTGGTGGCGCGGGCGCGCGAGAATGCGCGCGCCAATGCAGTGGCCAACGTGGAGTACCACGCCGCCAATCTGTTCGAAGACCAGCGCGATGCTGCGTGGGCGCGCGCGCGCCACGACCTGATCGTGCTCGACCCGCCGCGCGCGGGTGCGTCCGAAGTGCTGGCCTACCTGCCGCGCAAGGAAACCCGTCGGGTGGTCTACGTCTCGTGCCATCCGGCAAGCCTCGCGCGCGACGCCGGGCTGCTGGTGCGCGAGCACCGCTTCAGCCTGGCCGCGGCCGGCGTGATGGACATGTTTCCGCACACCGCGCACGTCGAATCCATTGCGGTCTTCGAGCGCTGAGCCCATGGGCATCGAGATCGAACGCAAGTTCCTGCTGCGCGACGATCGCTGGCGTAACGCGGTGGGGCGCAGCATCCGCATGCAGCAGGGCTACCTGGGCGGCGAGCGCTGTTCGACCCGGGTGCGGATCGAGGGCGAACTGGCGTTTCTCAACATCAAATCGCTGGATTTGGGCAGCCGGCGGCTCGAGTTCGAGTACCCGCTGCCGGTGGCCGATGCCGAACAGATGCTGCAGGCCTTCGCCGGTCCGCAGGTGGTCAAGGTCCGGCATCACGTCCCGAACGACAAGCATCTGTGGGAAATCGACGAGTTCGGCGGCCGCAATAGCGGCCTTTTAGTGGCCGAAATCGAGCTGCAGGACGAAAACGAGGACTTTATTCGTCCGGACTGGCTTGGCGATGAGGTCACTCACGATCAACGCTACTACAATGCACGTCTAGCTCACGCGCCGTTTGTCGACTGGATCGGCAGCGACGCCCCAGCAAAGCGGGACTGACATGCTGCTGATCGGCCTTTCCGGAACAAGCCTCGACGCCGCGGACCGTGCGGCTATCGCCAATCACGCGTGCAGCGGCGTGATCCTGTTCAAACGCAACTTCGTCTCGCGCGCGCAGGTCGTCGAACTGATCGAAGAGATTCGCGCAATCCGTCCCGGCGCCTTTCTGCTGGCGGTCGACCAGGAAGGCGGGCCGGTGCAGCGCTTCCGCGAGGAGTTCACCGAACTGCCGTCGCTGGCGGCGATCGGCGCGCACTACGCGGCCGATCCGCACGATGCGCTGGCGCTGGCCGAAATGCACGGCTGGGTCATGGCCAGCGAGATGCGCGCGATCGACATCGACCTGAGCTTCGCGCCGGTGGTGGACCTGGCACGCGGCAATCGTGCGATTGGCCTGCGTGCCTTCGACCCCGATCCCGAAGTGGTCTCGGCACTGTCGCTGGCCTACCTGCGCGGCATGCGGATGGCCGGCATGGCTGCCACCATCAAGCATTTTCCCGGCCATGGGTCGGTGTCTGAAGACACCCACTTCGACGAAGCGGTCGATCCGCGCCCGTTGCACACGATCATGACCGAAGACGTGTTGCCGTTCCGCGACGCCATCGCTGCGGGTGCGGAGGCGGTGATGATGGCCCACGTGCGCTATCCCGCCGTCGACCCCGACCCGGCCGGCTACTCGCGGCGCTGGATCGGCGGCATCCTGCGCGGCGATTTGCGCTTCGGCGGCGCTGTGTTCAGCGACGACATCTGCATGGCCGCGGCCGAGTCTGCCGGGGGCATCAAGGGCCGGATCAGCGCCCACCTCGATGCCGGCTGCGATTTCGTGCTGGTGTGCCAGCCCGCCCAGGTCGCCGAGGCGCTGGCGGCCGTGGCATTCCGCACGCACGTGCGCGATGAGCGCATCGCCGGGCTGATGGGTCTGGTCCCGCAAACCTGGGAGCGCCTGATCGGCAATCCCCAGCGTCGCCGCTTCGTCGCGCGCGTGTGTTCCCTTAACGAGCCCAAGCTGGAAGCCAGCGCGTGATTGCACACCCGCTGGCTGACGCGCTCGCCAGCGCACAACTGCTCCACGATCGCAACACCCTGATGGCCGCTACCGCACGGATCGGCGCACAGATCGCGCGCGATCTTGAAGGCACCTGGCCGGTGTTCATGCCGGTGATGAACGGCGGTCTGATCTTCGGCGGGCATCTGGCGTTGGCAGTCAGCATCGACTGCGAGTTCGACTACTGCCATGCCACGCGCTACCGCAGCGCGACCACCGGCGGCCAGCTGCAATGGGTGAAGGCGCCGCGCATCGCGCTGGCCGGTCGCCACGTGCTGCTGGTCGACGACATCCTCGATGAGGGCTATACCCTCGATGCGGTCAAGCGCCACTGCCTGGCGCTGGGCGCGGCCAGCGTGCGCATCGCGGTGCTGTGCCAGAAGATGCACGGTCGTACGGTACCCGGCCTCGAGGCCGACTACGTCGGCGTCGAGGTGCCGGATCGCTACGTATTCGGATTCGGCATGGACTACTACGAGCAGGGTCGCAACCTGCCGGCGATCTACGCGTTGTGAGTGCTGCGCAGGAGTCGCTGGTGCTGGCAGTCATCGGCGGCACCAGCGTCTACGATCTGCCCGGTCTCGACGACGCGCGGCCGCACGAGATCGTTACCCCCTACGGCCGGCCGTCGGCGCCGGTGATGCTCGGCTGCATAGCGGGCAATCGGGTTGCCTTCCTTGCGCGCCACGGCAAGGGCCATGCGGTAGCCCCGCACCGGGTCAACTACCGCGCCAACATCTGGGCCTTGCACGCGCTCGGCGCACGCCGGGTGCTGGCGATCAACACCGTCGGCGGCATCACGCCGCGCATGGCGCCCGGCGCGCTGGCGCTGCCCGATCAGGTGATCGACTACACCCACGGCCGCGAAGCCACGTTCTGGGACAGCGACGGTGAGGGCAGCATGCGGCATGCCGAGTTCGGCGAGCCCTACACCGCAAGCCTGCGCGACGCGATCCGCAGTGCAGCGCGCGATTGCGCGATCGACCTCGTCGACCCCGCAACCTACGGCGCCACCCAAGGCCCCCGCTTCGAATCGATCGCCGAAATCGTGCGCATGGCGAGCGACGGCTGCGACCTCGTCGGCATGACCGGCATGCCCGAGGCAGCGCTGGCCCGCGAGTTGCAACTCGACTACGCATGCCTCGCCCCCGTGGCCAACTGGGCGGCGGGCTGCGATGCGCGCGGCACAGGCCGGCGCGATCTGCCGCCGATCAGCCTCGATGAGGTTTTCGCGAACCTCAAGCGCGCGACCGGGCCGTTGGTCGGGATCATCGCCGCGTTGCTGGCCGCGACCCCGGACTAGGCGCGTCGACTATCGCCCGGCGCGAATCCGCTCCGCGCCGGCGCCCTTTGCAAGTCCGCGGTCGAAGGTGCCCAACGGCGTGTGGCCTGCGGCACGGACGATCTCCACGATCAGGCAGTCGCTGAATCCGAGCGTGGGATCGGCGCGCAAGTTCGACAGGGCTCAGGCCACCGCGTCGGGGCGCTCGATGACCAGGCTGCGGTGCTGCAGCAGCTGTTCCACCGCGCGCGCGCGCCGCGCCAGCGTGCGATCGTAGACCGCGTCGAGCACCCACAGCGTCTCGGCGAGCGCGAGGTGCGAGACCCAGGCGCCCGGGGCGACGAGCGCCTCGGCTGCAGTGGTCTGGTCGGGATCGTCGCGGACCAGCAGTCGGACGATGAGATTGGTGTCAACCGCGCGCATGCCGCTTGCGTACCGCTTCGCGGACGCCTCGCTTCAGTTCGGTGATGGACCGCGGCGATGCGGGCGCATCGAGCAGCGCTGCGTGGATCCGTTTCGACGTGTAGGTGCCGACCCGGCGCACGACCACGCGGTCGCCTTCGGTTTCCCAGATCAGGATCGAACCGGGAGCCAGGCCGAGCTCGCGGCGGATCTGTGCCGGAACGGAGACCTGCGCCTGCGACGTCAGTTTGCTGGTTGATGCCATAGGGGCGCGTTACCCGGGTAATGCGGATCGGGCAAGTGCTGCTTCGCTCACGATGCACGTGAGGGCAGGTCCAGCCAGCGCAGTCGCGGGATCTTTGCCGCAGACGTCTTCCCGGCGGCATTCGTCGCGCGTTGAGGTCCGTGCCGTCCCCCGCCCCGTGATCCGAAGCGTCTCAGTACCGCCGCAACGCCGCCACCAGCACCCCCTGGATCGCTACCTGCTCGGGTCGGTAGCGCTGTACAGGGTAGTCGGGGTTCTCCGCGTGCAGGACGATCTCGCCGGGGGTTTGTTCGATGCGCTTCAAGGTGGCCGATTCGCCGTCGATCAGGGCCACCACGGTCTCTCCGTTGCGGGCGTGCTGGCGCTGTTCGACCACCACCACATCGCCGTCGAGAATGCCGGCATCGCGCATCGAGTCGCCCTTCACCCGCAGCGCGTAGCAGGCAGCGGGGACCTTCAGCCAGGCGGGCAGGGCGATGGTCTCATCGCGGATCAGGGCTTCGATCGGGCGGCCGGCAGCGATCACTCCGAGCAGCGGGATGCCGCCGTCATCGTCGTTGGCGGCCTGAATCAGGCGCACGCCGCGCTGCTTGCCGTTCATCGCTTCGACCAGACCCGCTTGCACCAGCGCCACGACCTGCTTGTGCAGCGAGCCGCGCGAGGCCAGACCGAGTTCGCGACAGATCTCGCTCAACGAGGGTGGCCGCAGGCTGCGCGCGGTGCGTTCGCGCAGGAAAAGGAGCAATTCGTGCTGGCGGCGGGTCAGTGCGGGCAGCGCGCCGCTGCCGTGGCTTGCGTTTTCCTGGATCGATGGGAGAACGGAACGGATCGGTCCCTGCGGCGGCGACCGGTTCTGGTTTCGCTGTGCAGTGGCGCTGAGCTCGTGCTCCGCGGGTTCCGCCCAGCCAACGACCGAAACGCTCGGAGAACTGACGGAAACAGGTTCCGAAACAAAAGCTTGCAGCAGATTTGCAGAATCAGTCGCAGTGACTTCGACCGCTTGCGCGCCGCCATCCGCGGTCGTTGCAACCCACAGATCAAGCTGACGCAGATCCGTAGCGCTCCCCTTTGGTCGCGTTTTTGTTTTCCGCCCGTCTTGCTTGTTCTCCATTGGTTCCGTAGCCTCTGTCAGAACGAAACGGGAACATCGTATGCCCAAGCTCGCCGTGATGCCAGTGGTAACGCGCCGAAAGGGCCCTGAGCAGCCGATCGAAGACTTCGCCGGCGCACTGTGCCGCCGCCATGCAGGCTGCATCACCGGGCAGCTGACCCAGCCGGCGCGCGAGGGCAGCTACGCGGATTTCCCGCCCGAGCTCGACCCGGAGCTGCGCCTGGCATTGCAGCGCCGCGGCATCGACCAGCTCTACAGTCATCAGCGCGAGGCCTGGGATGCGATCCAGGCTGGCGAGGACGTGGTCGTGGTGACCCCGACCGCGTCGGGCAAGACGCTCTGCTACAACCTCGCGGTGCTCGACGCTGCCCGCCATGCGCAGGCACGCGCGCTGTACCTGTTTCCGACCAAGGCGCTGGCCCAGGACCAGGTCGCCGAGCTCAACGAGCTCAACCGTGCCGGCGAGCTGGGCGTGCGTGCCTATACCTTCGATGGCGATACGCCCAGCGATGCACGCAAGGCGGTGCGCACGCGGGGCGATGTCGTGGTGACCAATCCCGACATGCTGCACCAGGCGATCCTGCCGCATCACACCAAGTGGGCGCAGTTCTTCGAGAGCCTACGCTACGTGGTGATCGATGAGGTGCACAACTATCGCGGGGTGTTCGGCTCGCACGTGGCCAACGTGATCCGCCGCCTGCGCCGGATCTGTGCGTTCTACGGCGTCGCGCCGCGCTTCATCCTGTGCTCGGCGACCATCGGCAATCCGCGCGAGCACGCCGAGGCCCTGCTCGGATCGCCGGTCCGCGCGATCACTCGCAGCGGTGCACCGTGCGGGGCCAGGCATCTGCTGCTGTGGAATCCGCCGGTGGTCAATCCCGACCTCGGCATCCGCGCCTCGAACCGCTCGCAGACCACCCGTATCGCGCGCGCGGCGGTTCGTGGCGGCTACAAGACCATCGTGTTCGCGCAGTCGCGGCTGATGGTCGAGGTGCTCACCAAATACCTGAAGGACGTGTTCGACCACGACCCGCGCCGGCCTGCGCGGGTCCACGCCTATCGCGGAGGCTATCTGCCCGAGGAGCGCCGCGCGACCGAGCGCAAGCTGCGTGCAGGCGAGATCGACTGCGTGGTGTCGACCTCGGCGCTGGAACTGGGCGTGGATATCGGCGCGCTCGACGTGTGCATCCTCAACGGCTATCCCGGCTCGGTGGCCGCCACCTGGCAGCGGCTGGGCCGCGCAGGGCGGCGCCTGCAGACCTCGCTGGGCGTGCTGGTGGCCAGCTCCGATCCGCTCGACCAGTACGTGATCCGGCATCCGGAGTTCTTCTTCGAGGCCAGCCCTGAAAACGCGCGCATCGCGCCGGACCAGTTGCTGATCCTGCTCGATCACGTGCGCTGCGCGGCCTTCGAGCTGCCGTTCCGCGCCGACGAGCGCTTCGGCGGCGTCGATCCGCGCGCGCTGCTGGAATTCCTCGCCGAGCAGGGCGTACTGCACAGCGACGGCGGCCAGTGGCACTGGATCGCGGACAGTTACCCGGCCAATGCGGTCAACCTGCGCTCGGTGGCCGACGGCAACTTCCTGGTCATCGACCGCAGCGAGGGCCAGCAGAACGTGATCGCGGAAGTCGACTACTCGGCTGCCGCCGAAACCCTCTACGAAGGCGCGATCTACATGGTGCAAAGCCGGCCATGGCAGGTCGAGTCGCTCGACTGGGTCGGGCGCAAGGCCTTCGTCACCCGCACCCATGTCGATTACTACACCGACTCCATCGAATACACCAAGCTCAAGACCCTGGAGCGCTTCGACAGCGAACGCGGCGCCAGCGCGGAATGCGCGCATGGCGAGGTGCATCTGGTCAGCCGGGTCACCGGCTACAAGAAGATCCGCTACTACACCCATGAAAACGTCGGCTACGGTCCGGTCAACCTGCCGGACCGCGAGATGCACACCAGTGCGCTGTGGTGGCAGGTCGACGAGCGTGCGCTGGGTCGTGCCTTCAGCAGTCGCTGGGCGGCATTGGACGGATTCCTCGGTGCGGCATATGCGCTGCATACGGTCGCGGTACTGCGTGCGATGGCCGAACCACGCGATCTCGGCAAGGCGGTCGGCTCCGGCGCTGGCGAATGGAGCGCCACGGTCGATGCGCGCGGTCGCGGGCAGCTGCGCGACGCTGGCGACCGCCCACTCGAGGTCGAACAGTTGGCGCGCTTTGCGCCGACCGTGTTCCTGTACGACAACTATTCGGGCGGGACGGGATTTTCCGAGCCGCTGTTCGCGCAGCGCGCTCAGCTGGTGGATGACGCCCTGCGGTTGATCGGTGGCTGCGACTGCACGCACGGCTGCCCGGCCTGCATCGGTCCGATTCTGGCCAGCGACGAGCAGGATGCCCGCGCGCCGAAACAGCTGGCGCGGCGGGTGCTGGAGTTGCTGCACGCGGGTGCGGCCGAAGGCGCCGGCGTGGCCACCACGGTGCGTGACGTGTTGCAGCAGGACGGCAGCGATGCCGCACTCTCTGTGGGCTTCGATGGCTGAGCCGCTTTCGCCACCGCGCACCAACGGCTGCGATCCGCTGCGCGCGCGGCTGTCGAGCCTGCTGCGCGAGCGTGGCAGTGCGCTGCCGGTGGCGACAGCTCGATCAGGTTCACCGCAGGCCATCGAGCACGCGGGCAATGGCAATGGCGATGCGACTACGGCAGACGAATGGGCCGCGCGGATCGACGCCCTGCGCCGCGCCCAGCGCATTCGCGACGGGCGTCGGCAGGCGGCAGAGCGCAGCCTGCCGGGGTCGGAAATCGCCGCAGGCATGCGCCTGATCGAAGCGCGCGTGGCGCTACCGGATGCAGACCGCTCGCCGCCTGCATGGGAGCGCGAGGACGACGCTCCGGCGCGCCCGCTGCTGTATCTGGACACCGAAACCACCGGCCTTGCCGGCGGCACCGGCACGCTGGTGTTTCTGCTTGGCCTGGCCTGGCACGAGGGCGAGGTGTTGCGTGTTCAGCAATGGCTGCTGACCTCGCCGGCCGCCGAGGCGGACTGGTTGGCACGGATAGCCGCGATGTTGCCGGCCGATCCGCTGCTGGTGAGCTTCAACGGCAAGAGCTTCGATCTGCCGCTGCTGGCCACCCGCCATCGGCTCTCGCGGCTTTGCGATCCGTTCGCCGCTCGCGGGCATTGGGACCTGATGCACCCGCTGCGCCGCGCTTTCGATCGCCGCTGGCCGGACTGCCGCCTGCAAACTGCCGAGCGGCGTCTGCTCGGCTTGCAGCGCATCGACGACCTGCCGGGCGCATTTGCACCGCAGGCTTTCACCGCCTTCCTGCGTCACGGCGAGACCACCATGCTGACCGAAGCGATCCGCCACAACCGTGACGATGTGATCGCGCTGGCGCGGTTGCTGCCGGCCTTGCGCGCGGTGTTCGCTGATCCCGCCCGCTTCGATGCCGACGCCACGGCGATTGCGCGCAGGCTGCTGCTGGTAGGCCGCGCCGATGCAGCGCAGCGCATCCTGCTGGCCGCGAGCGCCGATCCGCAGGCCCGCCACGCGCTGGCCGACCTGCACGCGCGCGCGCGCCGCTGGAGCGAGGTCGAATACCTGTTGCTGCCGCTGGTCGATGCTGCGAGGCCGTGTGCGCAGGCATTGGAGCGTCTGGCCAAGATTGCCGAACATGTGCATCGTCAGCCGCTGCGTGCGCTGCAGCTGGCCCTGCGCCTGGTCCAGCTGCAGCCGTTGGCGCTGCGCCACCAGCGGCGGATTGCGCGGCTGGAGTGTGCGCTTGGCGAGTCAGCGTCTGAGCAGGTTGCCGTGTTGCGATAGGGGAGTGTGCGGAGCGCTCGCCGGTGGCTTGTGGAAATCTTGCGGGCGCTCGAGATACGCGGAACCCTAGCGAGCTCTCACCAACGATACTGTCACAAGCCAACGATGCCGCAGTCGCTGCCATGGCAGCTCCCACACCGAGCAGTTGCAGCCGAGCGAGCTATCCGACTGTGGCAGCC
>Ga0163144_10002719_pt1 | contig 40472 bp, 31 predicted proteins | sample OliLak19BULKMAT1_FD_123175 | JGI IMG/M metagenome (GOLD analysis project Ga0163144, IMG submission 123175) | Freshwater microbial mat bacterial communities from Lake Vanda, McMurdo Dry Valleys, Antarctica - Oligotrophic Lake LV.19.BULKMAT1 | ecosystem: Environmental > Aquatic > Freshwater >...
ACGCTCACCGTGGTCGAATCTCATCCTAGCGGACATCGGCTCGACCCTGCGCCTCTCCTTGCGCGACGAGGTCCGCCGCCAGACACAGATCTTCCCAGGCCCGTGCCTTGTCGGCCGGGCTGCGCAGCAGGTACGCCGGGTGGTAGGTGACGACCAGTGGCACGCCGCCCACGCGATGCACACGGCCGCGCAGCTTGCCCACCGGTTCGTCGCTGTTCAACAAGGCCTGCGCCGCGAAGCGGCCCAGCGCCAGCAGGATGCGCGGCTGCACGAGCGCGATCTGCCGCGCCAGATAGGGGGCGCATTGCGCCGTCTCGGCCGGCTCGGGGTTGCGGTTCTTCGGCGGCCGGCACTTCAGGGTGTTGGCGATGAAGACCTGGCGCTCGGGCGGTGCTTCGGCGCGGGTCAGGCCGATGGCCCGCAGCATGTGGTCCAGCAACTGGCCCGACGCGCCGACGAAGGGCTCACCCTGGAGGTCTTCCTGCTCGCCGGGGGCCTCGCCGATGATCATCCAGTGCGCGCGTGGATGGCCGACGCCGAAGACCGCCTGCGTGCGGGTCGAGCCCAGCGGGCAGGCGCGGCAGGCCTGCACCGCTTCGCGCAACGCGGGCCAGTCGAGCGTCAGGGCCTCAGTGGCCGGCGCAGCCGGCAACGACCGCGCCGATGGCGCAGGCTTTGCGTCCGGCGGGGGTGGCGAGGGTGGCTGCAGCGACGCAAGAGCGTCCAGCGTTGGTGCCGGCTCCGGCGCGAACAGACGGATGCCCATCGCGCCGAGCAGGACGCGCTGGCGCTCAGTCCAGCGCAGCGTCGTCATCGTTGGCGCCCCTGGCGGCGGCTCGGGGTTCGAGGGCCAGCCGCATCACGCTCGCATCTTCGCGCCGGCCCGCCTCGGCAGGGTAGTAGCCCGGGCGCTGCCCGACGGCCACGAAGCCGTAGCGGGCGTACACCGCACGCGCGCGCAGGTTGCCCTCACGCACCTCCAGCCATAGCGCCGTGGCCGCACTCGCGCGCCCCCGCGCGACCAGGTGGTCGAGCAGGCGGCGCGCCAGGCCGCGGCTTTGCCAGGCCGGCGCCACAGACAGGTTCAGCAGGTGAAGCTCCTGCACGCCGTCCAACGCCACCGAGTAGGCGCACGGCAGGCCGTCGTCGGCACACAGCAGGTGCGCGTCGTAACCGGCGGCCAGCGAGTCGACGAAGTTCCCGCGCGTCCACGGGAACGGGTAGAGCGTGGCTTCGATGGCCAGCACGCGGTCCAGGTCGGCCGGGCGCATGGCCCGCTCGACGAAGCCCGCGTCGTCAGCGTCGCGCAGCACGGCGCTCATCGTGCCAGCGTCCTCACGTCGCGGCCGAGGTCGCCGCAGGTAGGGCCGCCGCCGATGCTGCAGCTTGCGCCGCGGCCGCACGCTCGGCGGTGGTCAAGGCAACCTTGTCGCGCAGGTACAGCGGCAGGGCCTGGCTGGCAGCCAGCACCTGGCCGCGCTGCCATGCCACCCGCGCCAAGCTCGCCAGCGCTGCCGCCCGCGCGACAGGGGGCGGCCAGTTGACAGCGGCGACCGCAGCCAGCTGCGCGGAATAGGCTGCGACCGCCGTGCCTGCCACGCAGCGCGTGGGCCTGCGGCGCCAGTGGTCGGCCAGGGCATCGACGCTCCACAGGGCCGGCGCTTCCTCCATCTGCCAGGCATCGCCGTCGCGCCGATAAGCCGCGGCGTACACCCCTTCCAGGCGCGCGTCCATCGCAACCCACAGGCGCGACGCCGCTGCGCCCTGCGCCTGCCAGGCGCCCTCGGCAACGATTGCCAGGCTATCGATCGAGAGCACCGGAAGGCCGGCGCCGAAGGCCAGCCCCTGTGCCACGGCGCAGGCGCCGCGCAGGCCGGTGAAAGCGCCGGGGCCGCGCCCGAAAGCCACCGCGTCGAGATCGCGCAGGTTCAGGCCTGCCCGCGCCAGCTGCTCGAAGATGCATGGCAGCAGGCGCGACGATGCGGCGGCACCGCCGTCCTCGTCGGCACACCAGGTGGCTGCACCGTCGACCACGGCGACGGCCAGGCTTTCGGTGGCGCAGTCCAGCGCCAGCAGGCGTGGCGCACGGGGGGCTGCAACGTCGTGTTCGGCGGGCATGCGGCCAGTGTAAGACTCAGTGGTTGAGAGGCTGCGTGCGATCATTTGACCCATGTTCGAGCGTCTGTTACCGGGTGTCTTCTCCGTGTTGTGCGTTGCGGCCCCCGGCCCGGCCTGCGCCCAGACGCTGCCCGAGGCGCTCTCCTCGTCTGCTTCGCTCGCGCCTTCTCTGCCCTTTTCGATGCCGCCTGCGCTGGCCCAGGTCCTGCAACGCGAGCGCATTCCGCTGGATGCGGTTTCGGTGCTGGTGCAGGAGGTCGGCAGCGCCACGCCGCGGCTGGCCTGGAATGCACAGAAGCCCGTCAACCCGGCGTCGCTGATGAAGCTGCTGACGACCTACGCCGCGCTCGATGTGCTCGGCCCGGGCTTTGTCTGGAAGACGCCCGTGTGGCTGGCCGCGCGAGCGCCAGCCACCGGGGCGGCGTCGCCTGTGGGCGGCGTGCTCGACGGCAACCTGCACCTGCAGGGCCGCGGCGATCCGAAGCTGACGCTCGAGCGGCTGTGGTTGCTGGTGCAGCGGCTGCGGCAGATGGGCATTGCCGAGATCCGCGGCGACATCGTGATCGACCAGAGTGCGTTCGCCGTCGAAGGCGCCTCGACGGCCGAGTTCGACAACGAACCCCTGCGCCCTTACAACGTGCGCGCCCAGGCGCTGCTGCTGAACCTGGGCGCCGTGCTCTACACCTTCACGCCCGATCCGGTGGCCGGCGTGGCACGGGTGTCGGCCGAACCCGCCCTCACGGGTGTCACGGTCGACGCCAGCGTGCCGCTCGCGCCCGGGCCGTGCAACGACTGGCGGGCCGGGCTCAAGGCCACGCCGGGCGACCTCGAACGCATGCAGTTCAGTGGCAGCTATCCCCTGTCCTGCGGCGAGCGACTGTGGCCGCTGGCCTATGCCGACAGCAAGCTCTTCGCCGCGCGCCTGCTGGCCACGCTGTGGCGCGACGCGGGCGGGCGCCTGACCGGCAGCGTGCGCGAAGGGCCGGCCCCACTGGGGCTGAAGCCGACCTTCGAAATCAGCTCGCCGGCGCTGGCCGAGGTGGTGCGCGACATCAACAAGTACAGCAACAACGTGATGGCGCAGCAGCTGCTGCTCACGCTGGCCCTGCCGCCGCCGGGCAGCCCTGCAGCCGTCGGCCCGCAGGCCAGCATCGAAGGCGGCCGCGAGGCGTTGCGGCGGTGGCTGGCGCTGCGCCTGGGCGAGCAGCGCGGCCTGCGCGACGCGCGCGAGCTGTTGCAGGGCGTGGTCATCGACAACGGCTCCGGCCTGTCGCGCGAGACGCGGCTTTCGGCGGCGTTGCTGGCGCGCTTGCTGCAGTCGGCCTGGGCCAGCCCGGTGATGCCCGAGCTGATGGCTTCGCTGCCGGTGGCTGGCATCGACGGCACGTTGCGCAATGCCCAGGCCGCGACCGGCATGGCGCACCTGAAAACCGGCTCACTGCGGGACGTGGCAGGCGTGGCCGGCTACGTGCTCGGCGCGAGCGGCCGGCGCTACGTGCTGGTGGCCATCGTCAACCACCCGAACGCCAACGCGGCCCGCCCAGCGCTCGATGCGCTGCTGCAGTGGACGCTCGACGACGGCGAGCGCACGATGCGGCGCCCCTCCGAACCTAGCCGGAGAGTTTCGCGCTGAACAGTGCGGCGCGCCCTCGGTCGCAGGTCCCGTCTGCACCGCAACGTGCCTGACCGACAGCGCGGCTCGCCCTGAAAAAAGCCGGCGGGTTTCGCCGGCTTTGTCGACCTTGCGCTACACGGCTACAGGTTGAACGGAATCCAGCCGAATTCCTTGATCTGGCCGATCACGTAGTCGGCCAGGGCCTTGTGGCCGCCGGTGGTCGGATGCAAGCCGTCGGCAAAGAGCCACGTTGCGTTGGCATTCGTGCGCAACGTGTTCAGGTTGGGCACGCCTGCCGCCGTGAACAACGGGGCCGACGCACCGTTGCAGAACAGCGCCGAACCATCGGTGATGCGCCCGCCGGTCACGGCCGTGATCTTCGCCGGATCGCAGGCTGCAGTCGTCACGTTGGTGATGTTGTAGGCCGACGGCCGGGACAGCAGGTCGGTGAAAAACGGTTTGTTGTCGATGAGGCGCACCGTGCCTCCGTCCACCGCGGTCAGTGCAGCGGTGTTGAACGCGCCCAACATCTGCGTGATCAACCCCTTGGTGTTTGCGTCGGCAGATGAAAACAGCGGACTCGACGTGACGTACACGTCCGGCAGCGTCAACAACGCAACCCGCTTGGCGCCTTTGCCGGCGATCTGGTCCCGGATGAGGGTTGCCAACTCGGTGCCGGCCTGCTGCATTGCGGCCACGGCAACCTGCGGCGTCGCCAAGCCCCGCTGGACCGCGCCGAGGTTCACCAGCAGGTCGTTGCCGCCCGCGAACACGAAGACGATGTCATTGCCGCTGAAACTGGTGAAGCGGGCCAGGTGCGCAGCAACCTGCGTGACCAGCGGGTCGGTCAAGGCGCCCGCGGAATTATTGATGCCAGCGGGGTTCGTGATGCGCGAGCCGCCTTGACCATAGGCCGTGCAACTCTGGGCCAATCCCGGAGTGGCCGCCGCCGGACACGGGATCCGGGTGGTGGCGAAGCCCAGCATCGCTTGCGTGATCGGCACCCCGACGCGCGCCGCTACCCACTCAACCCAGATCGTGGCGGTGTTGGTGTTGCTGGCCACCGTATAACCCGTGTGTGTGTTGGTCGTAAAGCGGCCGGCAAAGAAAGGCGGAGCGCCGGTCCCGGAGATCGAGGTCGCTACGGCGTAAGTCCCGAGGTCCGACAGGCTGTCTCCGAACGAAACCACCTTGCCTACATCCAGCTTTTCATCGCTGCCACCGCCGCCGCAAGCGACCAGCAGGGCCGCGCCGACGAGGGCAGTGATCGTGGACAGGTGCCATTGACGCCGAGTGGCCATGAAATGCTCCTTGAAACCGTGTGGGGAGGCGCCGCAGCAGGCAAGCCGAGCCCTCGTATTTGGTGCCGGCGACTATAAGAGCGTGGCCTTGCACACCCGAGGCGGGTTAACCCACCCAAACTGCGATGCGCCGCGCCAACGCGAGCATTGGCGCGCCTCGGCGCCCGGTGGGCGGCAGCCGACGCGGCGAATTCAGAACGGATTGTTGCGGGCGCGCGATTCGGCCAGCAGGCCGAGCCGGGCCTGACCCGCCGGCGACAGCAGCAGGCTGTCAGCCCACAGCCAGGTGGTGGCGCCGGCGCCGGTGACCAGGCTGGCGGTGGTGCAGGCCGGCAGCACGGCGCTGGTCTGGCAAGCGGCCTGGGTGACGTTCGTCAGGCCAAAGTTCTCCTTGAACTTGACGTTGTTCTGCACCTCGATGTCGGCAAACACCAGCCCGATCAGCCGGCCGTCGTTGATCAGCTCGACGCTCATGCGGTTGTTGAACGTTGCCACCAGGTCGGAAATCAGCTTCGAACGCGACGTGTCGCCCGCGGTGTTCTGGGCCAGCGCGAAGGGTGACAAGCCGATGTCGGGCACCGTCAACAACACCACCGCCGGCCCGCGCCGGGCCAGCGCGTTCACCTGGCCGCCCAACGCGGCGCCGCGCGTGCGCGCTTCGGCGATCAGCGTGTCGCGGTTGGCGCCGGTGTAGCGGCCGTACAGCTCGAGGATGTCGTTCAGGCCGAACATCACCAGCGCCAGATCCTTCTCGCCGAAGGGGGCGCCTTGTACCGCAGCCACCTGGGCCGCGAAATCGGCCACCTTCTGCGCCGGCCGGGCCAGCACTTGGCCGGTGGCGGCGGTGGCGGTGCCCAGGCAGCGGTCGAAGGCCAAGCTGAAGCTGGCAGCGACAGTCTGGATCCAGATCGGCAGCCGGGTGCAGTCGAGCGTGGTCAGGTCGTCGGTGGCGGTGCCGTTGACCGTAACCTGCTTGAAGCCGTTGATGCTGTACTTGCGGCCGTCGGCCTCGATGGTGCTCAGCTCGTCGCCGAAGGCCAGCACGCGCGTGGGCGCAAAGGGCTCGAGCTGTCCGCCGCCGCAGGCAGCGACCAAGGCGCCGGCAACGAGGGCCGTGGCAAGGCGGGCAAGAAAGGTCGGGCGCATGCAATCTCCAGCGGGGAACGGGGTCGAGGGGTCGGGTGACGGTGGGGGTCGACGGGCGGTCAGTGGTTCACGCGGCGGCCGCCGCGCGTTCGAGCCGGTCGCGCACCCCGGCCCAATCGGCGCCGGGCGGCGGCTGCTCGACCCAGATCAGTGCCACGCCGAGCGCATCGAGTTCACGCAAGACCGCAAACAATTCGTAGGCCGCGGCGCGCGGCGAGTCGGGCATCCGCCTGGCCACCATTGCCGCCGCGCGCGGTGTGCGCACGGTGCGGGAATATACCGCCAGCCGCGGGCCGGGCGGGCGGGGGGACTGGACGGCGTGGTCGGCCTCGACCCAAATCGCGAGCGCGTCCGAGAGCGCGGCGGCGGGCATCAGCCGGAGTTTCGCGCGCGGCGCGTAGTGGGCCTCGAGCGTGCCGGACGCGCGCGGCGCGGCGTCGTCGCGTGGCGCCAGCGGCATGCCGGCTGCCGCCGCCAGCCGCTCCTGCGACAGGCTGCCCGGGCGCAGCAGCACCGGCCGGCCGCGCGAGCAATCGACGATGGCCGACTCGATGCCGACCGCGCAGGGGCCGCCGTCGAGCACCGTGACGGCATCCGCGGCGTCTGCGAACTCGGCTTGCACATGCGCCGCGGTGGTGGGGCTGATGCGGCCGAAGCGGTTGGCACTGGGTGCTGCCACGCCGGCGACGCCGCGGCGCGCAGCGGCGGCGAGCAACGCCTGCGCGAGGGGATGGTCAGGGCAGCGCAGGCCGATCGTGGGCTGGCCGCCGGCGGCCGCAACGGCCCGCTGCGGCTGGCGCATCACGATCAGGGTCAGCGGACCGGGCCAGAACGCCGCAGCCAGGCGCTCGGCGAGCGACGGCCACTCGGCCGAGAAAGCGCGGGCCTGCGCGGCGTCGGTGACGTGCACGATCAGCGGATGGTCGGTCGGCCGCCCCTTGGCGGCGAAGATCCGCGCTACGGCTGCATCGTCGTCGGCGCGCGCGCCCAGGCCGTACACGGTCTCCGTCGGGAAGGCGACCAGCTCGCCCGCCGCCAGCCGGTCGGCCGCGGCGTCGATGGCCTTCGGGTCGCTGCCATCGAGTCGCATGGTTCTTAGAACGCCGGCAGGCCGAGGCGTGCCGCGGTCTGCAGCGCCACCGCGCGGGCGGTCGCGGCGTCGGCCGCGGTGACGGTGACGTGGCCCATCTTGCGGCCGGGCCGGGCCTGGCCCTTGGCGTACAGGTGCAAGTGGGTGCCCGGCAAGGCCAGCAGTCGCGACCAGTCGGGAGTCCGCTCTGTGCCCGCTTCGTCGAGCCACAGATCGCCGAGCAAATTCAGCATCACTGCCGCGGAGTGTTGGCGCGGCTGCACCAGCGGCAGACCGGCCAGGCAGCGCACCTGCAACGCGAACTGCGACACGTCGCAGGCCTCGATGCTGTAGTGGCCCGAGTTGTGCGGACGCGGCGCCATCTCGTTGGCCACCAGGCGGCCGTCCTGCAGCACGAAGAACTCGACGCACAACACGCCGACGTAACCCATCGCCGAAGCCAGCGCGACGGCGGCATCGACCGCCCGCTGCTGCAAGGCAGGTTCGGCATCGGGCGCGGGGACCTGCGTCACGGCCAGGATGCCGTTGCGGTGCAGGTTCTGCTGCACCGGCAGGTGCACGCACTGTCCTGCGGCGCCGCGCGCGACGATGACGCTCAGCTCCAGGGCCAGCGGCAACTGCTGTTCGAGCACGCAGGGCGCGCGGCCGAGCGTGTCCCAGGCGGCGGCGAGCGCAGCGCGGTCGGCCACGCGTGCCTGGCCCTTGCCGTCGTAACCCAGCCGCGACGTTTTCAGGATGCCGGGCAGCAGGTGCGGCGGCACGTCGGCGAGCTGCGCAGCGGTCTGAATCACCGCATACGGCGCGCACGGCACGCCACTGCGCTCGAAGTGCGCCTTCTCGACCGCGCGGTCCTGGCACACCGCGACGCATTCCGGGCCGGGCGCGACGGGCCGGTGCGCCGCCAGCGTCGCCAGCGCCGCGGCGGGCACGTTCTCGAACTCGGTGGTGATGGCCGAGCTGCGCTGCATCAGCTGCGCCAGGCCGGGCTCGCCGAGGTAGTCGGCCTGCACGTGGTAGTGCGCGACCCGGCCCGCCGGGCTGGTCGGGTCCGGGTCGAGCACCGCGGTGTAGTAGCCCATTGCCTGCGCGGCCTGCACGAACATGCGCCCGAGCTGGCCGCCGCCCATCACCCCCAGCGTGGCCGGGCGGCCGTCGTCGCCCAGTGCGCCGGGCAGGATCGGCTTCATGCGCCGCGCGTCATGTCAAGTTCTGCGTCATCGCCTGCGCCGCTTCGCTTTGCCGGGCGCGGTAAGCGTCGAGCCGCTCGAGCAGGCCGGCGTCGGTCTGCGCCAGCATCGCCACAGCAAACAGGGCCGCGTTGGCTGCGCCGGCGTCGCCGATGGCGAAGGTGCCCACCGGGATGCCCTTGGGCATCTGCACGATCGAGTGCAGCGAATCGACGCCGTTCAGGTGCCTGCTGGCCACCGGCACGCCGAGCACCGGCACCGTGGTCTTGGCGGCCAACATGCCGGGCAGGTGCGCCGCACCGCCGGCCCCGGCGATCAGCGCCACCAGGCCGCGCGGGCGCGCCTGCTCGGCATAATCGAACATCGCGTCGGGCATGCGGTGGGCCGAGATCACGAGGCATTCGTGCGGCACGCCGAACTCGGCGAGAATGGTGGCTGCGTGCCGAAGGGTCTGCCAGTCACTGGAAGAACCCATCACCACGCCGACCAACGGGCGGGGCTCTGTCAAGGGCGTGCTCCAGGTTCGTGCTGCGGAAGCCTCGAATTGTAGGCGGCGCCAGATTTCCGTAGATGTCCGCTCGGCCGCCCGAAGGACATCGAACGCCCCCTCGGGGGGCCGCAAACGAAGTGAGCTTGGGGGCTCCACGACACATGAATGACATCACGCTCGCGAATTTCGAGGCCGACCTGATCCAAGGCTCGGTGCAACAGCCGGTGCTGCTCGACATCTGGGCGCCCTGGTGCGGCCCCTGCAAGCAGCTCGGCCCGCTGCTCGAGAAGCTCGAGGTGGCCTATGCCGGCCGCTTCAAGCTGGCCAAGCTGAACAGCGACGACCAGCCCGAGATCGCGGCCCAGCTGAGCCAGGCTTTCGGCGTGCGCTCGATCCCGTTCTGCGTGCTGTTCTCGGGCGGCCAGCCGGTCGACGGCTTCGTCGGCGCCCTGCCCGAAGCCCAGGTGCGCGCCTTCCTCGACAAGCATGTCCCCTCGCCCGACGAATTCGAGGCCGAGGCCGAACTGGACGAAGCCGAAGCGCTGTTGGCCGAAGGCGACGCCGGTTCGGCGCTGGCCAAACTGCAGCAGGCCGTGGCGATCGACCCGGCCAACGACGTCGCGCGCTGCGACTACGTCAAGCTGCTGCTCGAGCAGGGACAGCTAGAGCAGGCAGACCAGGCCTATGCCCCGCTGGCGGCCAAGGCGCTGGTCGATGCACGCATCGATGCGCTGGGCCGCTGGATCGCGGCGCACCGTGCGGCGCCCAGCGCGCGTGACGGCCAGACGCTGGCTGCGGCGATCACCGCCAACAAGCGCGATTTCGAGGCCCGCTTCGAGCTCGCGCAGAGCCTGTTCGCCGCCGCCCGCTTCACCGACGCGATGGACGAGTTGCTCGAGATCGTGATGCGTGACAAGGCCTGGAACCAGGAGGCGGCGCGCAAGACCTACGTCGCGATCCTGACCTTGATGACCAAGCCCGTGCCCAAGCCGAGCGCCGCCGATGCCGCCAAGCCGAAGGGCGCGCTCGAGCTGACCGGCAAGGCGGGCCTGTCCGCAACAGCCGACCCGGTGGTGGACCAGTACCGGCGCAAGTTGAGCATGGCTCTGTTCTAGCCCGCACCCGGCCGCGTTCGGCGCGGATCAGACCGCTGCGGGATCCACCCCCTTCAATGCCTGGTCGAGCAGCGCGGCGATGCGCCGCTGTTGCTCGAGGTGCAGGAGGTGGTCGCGTTCGGCGGCCTCGCGCTGGCGCTGCGCCGTGCCCCCATTGCCGAGCGCGCTGCACACTTGCGCCAGCCGCGCCTGGGCCATGGCCCGGTCGTCGGTGTCGCAGTGCTGCTGCAGCGCCTGCTCGGCAGCAGCCACCAGAGCCCGCGCCTTGCGCGTCTGCCCGACCTGCCATTCGCACCACGCGCGGTCGGCCAGCAGACAGGGCAGCAGGCGCTCCAGGCCGTCACCCCGAGCGGCCTCGAAGTGGCTCTCGAACAGCGCCAGGGCCTCGGGCCAGCGGCCCTGCGCAGTCAGCACCTGGGCGCGCAGCATCGGCACCAGCGAGCCGAGCGAGGCGGTTCCGATGCCGGCGTCGTAGTGCCCGATCGACTCTGCGCCCATCAGCGCCTGGGCCACGGCGTCGGCGGCGGCCGGTGACGCGGCCAGACCGTGTTCGAAGCTGCAATCGGCATCGGTCGTATCGAAGAGCAGGGCCAGGCGCGCCTGACTCGCCCGCATCCAGGCCTGGTTGTGCATCAGTGCGGAGAGCTGCGTCTCGTCGCCTTCGGCGATCGCATGCCGACGCGAGGCCTCGTACCACGGCTGCGCACGCGCGCCGGCCGCGGCGAAGTGGTAGGCGTAGCCGGCCACCAGAGCCGCTCGGGCGCGCGCGGCATGGTGCTCCGGCGCGGCGGTATCCAGCGCTTCACGCACCAGCGCAGCCATGCGCGGCATGTCGTCGTTGGCGAACGCCATGTTGGCCAACCAGGCTGCGGCCAGCGCATGCAGGCGCGGCATCGCAGAACTGTCGCGCGCCAGGCGCCAGGCCTGCTCGATGTGTTCCTGCGCAGCGCGCCCGAGTGCGCTGTAGTAGCCATGCAGGCCCTCGGCCAGCGCCAGCCAGGCGCGCAACGTCGGATTCGGAGCCCAAGCCAGCTGCGCGGTGAGCTCGTCGATGGCCGCGCGCGACGCTTCGAGCTGGCCCTGGCGCGCCAGCAACCCCGCGCGTTCGGCGCGCAGGCAGCGGGCTTCGATCGGGTGGCCTGCCGAGGCGATCGCAGCGTCGAGCTTGGCCAGCAACCTCGAGCGCGGCATCATGTCAGTGCCCCACCCCTGCGCGCCGTGCCTGCAACGATTAAAACCGTGCCTCGGCAAAGGCGTGGGCGGGTGAACGAAGCGCTGACGACCACCCGCTCATGCCTTTGCTCGCGCCGAAGTTCGCGCAGCTGTTCTTGCGAGTGCCCGAGTTCCCCGTGGTCGAGTCTCATCCTTGTACTAGGTCGTCAATCGCGTCAGGGCTTCGCGGTACTTCGCGGCCGTCTTTTCGACGACGTCAGCTGGCAGCGCCGGGGCCGGTGCGCGCTGGTTCCACGGTGCACCGCCTACGCGCGCCTGCAGCAGCCAGTCGCGCACGAACTGCTTGTCGTAGCTCGGCGGGTTGGCGCCGCTGTCGACCGCGGCTGCATAACCTTCGAGCGGCCAATAGCGCGACGAGTCGGGCGTCAGCACCTCGTCCATCAGGGTCAGCGCGCCGTCGGCATCCAGGCCGAATTCGAATTTGGTGTCGGCGATCAGGATGCCCTTGCTGCGCGCGTACTCCGCGGCCTCTTCGTACAGGCGCAACGACACCGCGCGCACGCGCTCGGCCACGTCGGCACCGACGATCGTTTGCATCCGCTGGAAGTCGATGTTCTCGTCATGGTCCCCCATCGCCGCCTTGGTGGCGGGCGTGAAGATCGGCTCGGGCAGGCGGCTGGCATTGCGCAGGCCGCCGGGCAAGGCCACGCCGCACACGGCGCCGCTCGCCTGGTACGCCGTCCAGCCGCTGCCGGCCAGGTAGCCGCGCACCACCGCTTCCACCGGCAATGGCTTCAGGCGCTTGACCAGCATCGAGCGCCCGCGCACCTGCGCACGCTCGTCGAGCGTAACCACGCTCTCGGGGTCGGCGCCCGTCAGGTGGTTCGGCACGATGTGCCCGAGGCGCGAGAACCAGAACAGCGCCATCTGCGTGAGCAGTGCACCCTTGCCGGGAATCGGCTCGCCGAGCACGACGTCGAAGGCCGAAAGCCGGTCGCTGGCGACCATCAGCAGGCGGTCGTCGCCGACCGCATAGTTGTCGCGCACCTTGCCGCGCGCCACCAGCGGGAGCGACTTCAGGTCGCTTTGCAGCAGCGGCTGCGCCAGCGCGGGCGCGGCGCCGAGTGCCATCAGACCACCGTCGGCGCCAGTGCCCCGCTGGCGTAACGCTCGGCCACCTCCTTCAAGGCCTGCGGCTTGATCTTCGCGGCCTGGCCTTCGCAGCCGAACTGCTGGTAGCGCTGCTGGCAGATCTTCTTGGCCGCCTCCCGCGCGGGCTTCAGGTAGTCGCGCGGGTCGAACTTGCCCGGGTTCTCGAACAGGTACCTGCGGATCGCGCCGGTCATCGCCAGGCGCACGTCGGTGTCGATGTTGATCTTGCGCACGCCGTGCTTGATGGCCTCCTGGATCTCCTCGACCGGCACGCCGTAAGTCTCCTTCATGTCGCCGCCGAACTGGCGGATCTCGGCCAGCAGGTCTTGCGGCACCGACGAGCTGCCGTGCATCACCAGGTGCGTGTTCGGGATGCGACGGTGGATCTCCTTGATGCGATCGATGGCCAGTATGTCGCCAGTCGGCTTGCGGGTGAACTTGTAGGCGCCGTGGCTGGTGCCGATCGCGATCGCCAGCGCGTCGAGCTGCGTGCGCTCGACGAAGTCGGCCGCCTGCTCGGGGTCGGTCAGCAACTGCTCGCGCGTCATCGTCGACTCGGTGCCGTGGCCGTCTTCCTTGTCACCGCGCATCGTTTCCAGCGAGCCCAGGCAGCCGAGTTCGCCTTCGACCGTCACGCCCAGGCGGTGCGCCATGTCGACCACTTTCCTCGTCACCTCGACGTTGTAGTCGTAGCTGGCGATCGATTTGCCATCGGCCTCGAGGCTGCCGTCCATCATCACTGACGAGAAGCCGAGTTCGATGGCGCCCTTGCAGACCTCGGGGCTCTGGCCGTGGTCCTGGTGCATCACCAGCGGCACGCCCGGGTAGGCCTCGAGCGCGGCCTGGATCAGGTGCTTGATGAACGCCTCGCCGGCATACTTGCGGGCCCCGGCGCTGGCCTGCAGGATGACGGGTGCGCCGACTTCCTGCGCGGCCGACATCACGGCCTGCACCTGCTCGAGGTTGTTGACGTTGAAGGCCGGAATGCCGTAGCCGTTTTCGGCGGCATGGTCGAGAAGCTGGCGCATGGAGACGAGTGGCATGGTGGGAGTCCTTGAGATGCGGCGGTAACCGGTTGGAAACTGCGACGATTCTAGGACTGCGGCACCCGACGCCCGTCCCCCCACCTCAACCCACCCGGCACACCTTCAGCATGTTGGTCCCGCCCGGATAGCCCATCGGCTCGCCGCAGGTGATGGCGTAGGTGTCGCCGGGCATCAGCACGCCGCTGTCGACGAGCAGCTTCTCGGCCGCTTCGAGCGCCTTGTCGCGGTCGTTGAAGACGGGCATCAACAGCGGCTGCACGTTGCGGTACAGGGCCATGCGGCGCTGGCTGACGGGTTGCGAGGTGAGGCCGAAGATGGGGGTGTGGATGCGGTAGCGGCTCATCCACAGGGCCGTCGAGCCGCTCTCGGTGAGGGCCAGGATCGCCTTGCAGCCGAGGTGGTAGGCCGTGAAGAGCGCGCCCATCGCGATCGTCTGGTCGATGCGGCCGAAGTGCTTGTTGCTGAAGTCGGCGTCCAGGCGCACTTCCTCGGTGCGCTCGGCCTCGACGCAAATCTGCGCCATCGTCTCGACCGTTTCGACCGGGTACTTGCCGGCGGCCGTTTCGGCGCTCAGCATCACCGCGTCGGTGCCGTCGAGCACGGCATTGGCCACGTCGCTGACCTCGGCGCGCGTGGGCACCGGGTTGACCATCATCGACTCCATCATCTGGGTGGCGGTGATGGTGATCTTGTCCAGCGAGCGGGCCAGCTTGATCATGCGTTTTTGCAGCGCCGGCACCGCGGCGTTGCCGACCTCGATGGCCAGGTCACCGCGCGCGACCATGATGCCGTCGCTGGCCTTGACGATGCTCTCGAGCACGGGGATCGCCTCGCTGCGCTCGATCTTGGCGATCATCCCCGGCTTGTGGCGCCACGGCTCACCGGCCACGTTGGCCAGCTGGCGCGCCATTTCCATGTCGGTGGCGCTCTTCGGGAAGCTGACCGCCAGGTACTCGCACTGGAACGACATCGCGGTCTTGATGTCCTCCATGTCCTTGCCCGTCAGCGCCGGGGCCGTGAGGCCGCCGCCCTGCTTGTTGATGCCCTTGTTGTTGGACAGCACGCCGCCGATCTTGACGCGGGTGTGCACCTGCTCGCCGAGCACCTCGTCGACCACCAGTACCAACAGGCCGTCGTTGAGCAACAGGGTGTCGCCGGGTTTGACGTCGCGCGGCAGCTGCTTGTAGTCCAGGCCCACCGCCGAGTTATCACCCAGCGCGCTGCGACCACCATCGAGGACGAACTTCTGCCCCGGCGTGAGCTCGGTCTTGCCGCCTTCGAACTTGCCGACGCGGATCTTGGGGCCCTGCAGGTCGGCCATGATGGCCACCGAGCGGCCGGCTCTTTGCGCACAGGCGCGCACCAGCTGCGCGCGGTCGATGTGGTCTTGTGCCGTGCCGTGCGAGAAATTGAGGCGGACCACGTCGACGCCGGCAGCGATCAGGCGTTCGAGCACCTCGGGCGACGAGGAGGCAGGGCCGAGAGTGGCGACGATCTTGGTTTGACGCGGCATGCAGCAGGGCCCCGAATGGACAACGCGCGATTATCGTCCGCCACCTCGGAACGGCCCGACGATCTCGAACGTCATGCCCGGGTTGCCCCGGGAGCCGCCCAGCCCACGCTGAGAGCTGAGAAACATGCGGCGGCCATCGGGGCTGAAGGCCACGCCGGTTAGTTCCGAACCGTCGTGGCCCACCAGTTGCAGGAACGGCGCCACCACCGCAGCGCTGGCCTGCGGCGTCAGCAGCACGCACTCCAGGTTGTCGCCGTCTTCGCAGACATAGACGTCGCCGCTCCGCGCGTGCACGGTCAGGTTGTCCGGGCTCTGCAGCGCGCCGGCAGGCCCGGCCGCGCGGCCGTCGTAGAGCACTCGCATGCGGTTGCGGGCCACGTCGAGCGCCCAGACCCGGTGATCGGCGCTGCTGCAGAAGTACAACACGCCCTGAAAGAACCAGGCCCCTTCACCCCGACGAATGGGGCTGCTGTCGTCCAGGCGGTAGGCGCGCTTGTCGGGCACCGGCACCCAGTCGACCGCACCGTCGGGCGCCAGCAGCGCGGCTTGCAAGCGCCCCTCGGTCAGCTGGCCGGCGCGCGCAGGCACGAACCGGTAAAGGCGCCCGTTTTCGTCGTCCTCGGTGAGGTACACGTTGCCCGTGGCCGGGTCGACTGCGGCGGCTTCGTGCTTGAAGACCCCGAGTGCCGCGCGCAACACGCCCTGCCCGCGCACCTGCGGGTCGCACTCCCAGACCTGGCCGAGAGTGAACTCCTCGCACGACAGCCAGGTGCCCCAGGGCGTGGCGCCGCCGGCGCAGTTCAGGTGCGTGCCGGCGAGGATCGGGTACGCGTCCACCACCTGGCCTGCAGCGTCGAAGCGGATGGCACTGGCGCCGCCCGCAGGGCGCGCCAGCTCGGCATTCGAGACGTAAACCCAGCCGCCCTCGGGCAACGCGAACGTTGCGCCTCCGTCCGGCGCGAAGTGCCACAGGTGTCTGGAGGCACCGACCGTCTCGCCGCTGCGTGCGAGCAGGCGTGCGGTGAAGCCGGCGGGCAAGCGCACGCCGTTGCGGTCGGGTGACCCGAGGGGGCCGTAGGGGCCGGGGCCGGGCGCCGCACTTGCCAGCGCGGCGGCCCAGGCCGGAGTGGCGGCCGCCGCAGCTGCGCCGCCCAGCGCGCACGCACCGATGCCACGTCGCGTGATCACACAACAGTCTCGCCGGGCAAGCGGGAGGCGGTCGTCAAGCCGGCGCCTCCTGCCGCAGCGGAAACCGCTGCCGCCAGCGCCGCGCGAACCACTGCACCATGTCGTCGACATAGGTGAACACGACGGGCACGACCAGCAGACTCAGGAAGGTCGATGTGATCAACCCGCCGATCACGACGATCGCCATCGGCGCTCTGAAGCTCGGGTCGGTGCCGAAGCCGAGCGCGATCGGCAGCATGCCGGCGCCCATCGCGATCGTCGTCATCACGATCGGGCGGGCGCGCTTGTGGCAGGCGTCGAGCAACGCGTCCCAGCGGTTCATGCCGCGGTCACGCATGGCCATGATGGCGTACTCGACCAGCAGGATCGAGTTCTTCGTCGCGATGCCCATCAGCATGATCATCCCGATCATCGCCGGCATCGACAGGTCGGTGCGGGTGATGAACAGCGCCAGCACCGCGCCGGGAATCGACAGCACCAGCGCCGCCAGGATCGTGGCTGGCTGGACCCAGGCATGGAACAGCAGCACCAGCACGATGTAGATGCACAGCACGCCGGTGGCCATCGCGAGCAGGAAGCTCTGGAACAGCTCCGCGAAGGCTTCGGCATCGCCGACCGTCGTCTTGATCACACCGGGCGGCAGCGTCTGCAGGCTGGGCAGCGCGTCCGACAGGGCCTGTACCGTGCCCAGCGGCTGGCCGTTCAGCTCGATCTCGAAGTTGACGTTGCGCAGCCGGTCGTAGCGGTCGATCTGCGCCGGCCCGCTGGCCAGCTCGAGGCGCGCGACGTTGCCCAGCGGCACCGGGCCCCGGGCGCCGGGCACGCCCAGCCGCTCGATCAGCGACAGGTCTTGCCGCGCTGCATCCGGCAGCTTCACGACCACCGGCACCTGGCGTTGCGACAGGTTCAGCTTGGCCAGGCTCTGGTCGTAGTCGCCGGCCGTCGCGATGCGCAGGGTGTCGGCGATGGCTGCCGCGTTGACGCCCAGGTCGGCCGCGCGTGCGGCATCAGGGCGCACCACCAGTTCAGGCCGCTGCAGGCTCGAGGTGGAGGTGACCTGGCCGATGCCGGGGATCGTTCGCAGCTCCTGCTCGACGATGCGGGCATGGGCCGAGAGCGTGTCGCCGTCTTCGCCCGCCAGCACCAGGATGTACTTCTCCGCCGAGCCGCCGAAGCCGACGTTGAAGCGCGCACCCGGCAGGGCCTCGAGGGCGAGGCGCAGCTCGCCTTCGATCGCCTGCTTCGAGACGCCGCCGCGGTCGTCGCGTGGCGTCAGGTTGATCGTCAGCGTCGCCTTGCGCGCCTCTGCCGCGCCTTGCGGTGCGAAGGGGTCGCCGCCGGCCGAGCCGCCACCCACCGCGGTGTAGACCAGCTTGACGTGCTTGTTCTGCTGCACGATCTCGCGCGCCTGTTCGGCCACAGCGTAGGTCTGCTTGAAGGTGCTGCCGGGCGGCAGCGAGATGTAGACCTGGGTCTGCGACAGGTCGTCGGGCGGGATGAAGGCGCCGGCGATCTGGCCGGTGAAGACCGGCGCGCACGAGGCCACAACGAAAGCCGTGGTCGCGAGCAGCGTCTTGATGCGATGCCGCAAGCACCAGGCGGCGAGCTTCATGTAGCCGGGCATCCACTTGGGCTCCGGGTGTTCCTTCTTCGGCGCGTGAAGCAGATACGCCGCCATCATCGGCGTCAGCATGCGCGCCACGACGAGCGAGAAGAACACCGCGATCGCCGCCGTCCAGCCGAACTGCACGAAGAACTTGCCCGGCACGCCGCTCATGAAGGCCGTCGGCAGGAAGACCGCGATCAGCGTGAACGAGGTCGCGATTACCGCCATGCCGATCTCGTCGGCGGCCTCGCGCGCGGCGTCGAGCGGGCTCTTGCCCATCGCCATGTGGCGCATGATGTTCTCGATCTCGACGATTGCATCGTCGACCAGGATGCCGACCACGAGCGACAGCGACAGCAGCGTGACGACGTTGAGCGAGAAGCCCATCCAGTGCATCACCGCGAAGGTCGGTATCGCCGACAGCGGCAGCGCCACCGCCGAGACCAGGGTCGCGCGCCATTCGCGCAGGAAGAACCAGACCACCAGCACGGCCAGGATCGCGCCCTCGATCAAGAGAATCATCGAGCCGTTGAAGTTCTCGATCACCGGGTCGACGAAATTGAAGGCCTCGGTGATGGTGATGTCGGGATGCGCCACTTTCAGCGCATCGAGGGCCTTGACGACGCCCTCGGCGACGTCGACCTCGCCAGCGCTGCGCGCGCGGGTGATCTCGAAGCCGACGACCGGCTTGCCGTTGAGCAGGGCCGCCGAACGTCGCTCGGCCACGCCATCGGTCACTGTCGCGACCTGGTCCAGGCGGATGCTGCGACCATCGACCAGCGGCAACTCCAGCGCGCCGAGCGCCTGCGCGGTCTGCACCGTGGCGATCGTGCGCACCGACTGCTCGGCGCCGCCGAGATCGGTGCGTCCGCCCGGCGCTTCCTGCTGCACTTCGCGCAGGCGCCGCGAGATCTCGGCCGCTGTGACGTTGAGCGCCAGAAGGCGCGCCGGGTCGAGCTCCACGCGCACTTCGCGCGTCACGCCCCCGACCCGGCCCACCGCGCCGACGCCTGTCACGGCCAGCATGCGCTTGGTGACCTCGTTGTCGACGAACCAGGACAGCGCCTCGTCGTCCATCCGCGTCGACGACACGGTGTAGGTCAAGATCGGCAGACCGGCCAGGTTGACCTTGCTGATCACCGGATCGCGAAGCTCGCCGGGCAGGTCGGACCGGACGCGCTGCACCGCGTCGCGCACTTCGTCGAGCGCCTCCTGCGGCGTTTTCTCGAGCCGGAACTCGGCGGTGATCGTGACGACGCCGTCCTGCACCTTGGTGTACAGGTGCTTCAAGCCCTGCACCGTCGCGATCGAGTTCTCGATCTTGCGCGCGACCTCGGTTTCCATCTGCGCCGGCGCGGTGCCGGGCAGGCTGGCGCTGACGCTGATCGTCGGCAGGTCGATGTCGGGGAACTGCTGCACCTTCATCGTCCGGAAGCCGACGATGCCCAGCAGCGTCAGCATCACGAACAGCAGGATCGACGGAACCGGGTTCTTGATCGACCAGGTCGACACGCTCATCATGGCTGGGTCCTTGCTCAGAGCTTGGCGGTGGTCGACGCCACGACACGCACGGTGTCGCCGTCGGCCAGGAAGCCGGCGCCTTGGGCAACCACATTGGCCTTGGCGTCCAGGCCGCCGGTCACCGCGATGCGTTCACCGTTGCGCTGGCCGACGGCCACCTTGACTTCGCGCACCTTGGCGTCGGGCCCGACCTGGAACACGTAGCTGAAACCGTCGCGCAACAGCACGGCGCTTTGCGGCAGCGTCAACGCAGACATTTCCCCGACCGCGAACTCCCCGCGCGCGAACATTCCTGCCCTGGCCGCGCCGGGTTGCGGCAGGTCGACGAAGACGATGCCGTTGCGCGTGGCCGCGTCGACCGTCGGCGCCACGGTGCGCAGCGTGCCCTGCACCGTCTCGCCGCCGGCCAGCGTCAGCTTCGCGGGCATCCCGGGTCGCAGGCGGGTCAGCTCGGCCGCGGCCACTTCGGCGCGCCATTCCAGGCGCTCTTTTCGGATCAGGCGGAACAGCTCCTGCCCCGGTTGCACCACGGCGCCCACGGTGGCGCTGCGGGCCGAGACGATACCGTCGTCGGGCGCGAGGATGCGCGTCTGCGCCAGGCGCACCTGGTCGGCGCGCACGCGCGCGCGCACGGCCGCAGCGCGGGCGCGCGCAGTGGCCTCGCCGGTCACGTACTGCTGGATCTGCTGCGCGCTGATCGCGCCGCTGGCCTGGAGCTGGCGCGCGCGGTCGGCATTGGCCGCCGCCTCGGCCTGGTTGGCCTCGGCCTCGGCCAGGCTGGCGCGCGTGGCCGCGGCGTCGGCGGCGAGCGTCTCCGAAGCCAGCAACGCCAACACCTGCCCGCGCTTCACGCGGTCACCCACCTGCGCCCGCACTTCGGTCAGCCGCAGGCCCTGCGCTTCGGCGCCGATGATGGCCTCCTGCCAGGCGGTGATGTTGCCGTTGGCCGCGAGCGTCTGCGGCCAGCGTGCGGCTTGCGGCGTGGTCACGGTGACGGTCAACGAAGGCCGCGCCACGGCAGCCGCTGCGGCGCCGGCCTGCGGCTTGTCGTTGGCCGCACGGACCACCAGCGTTGCCGCAGCCAGCACCAGCAGTGCGGCGGTGAGGCCGGCAGCGGCGAAGATTGTGCGGCGGTGGGTCGAAATCATGGCTTGGACGTCCTTCTTCACAGATTCACGGGTTGCGCGGCGAGCATGCTGTCACTGGCCGACCAGCCCCCGCCGAGGGCCCGGTACAGCGCGATCCAGGCCAGCACGCGCTCACGCTGCACGGTCAGCAAGGCGCTCTGGGCGGCCAGCGCCGTGCGGCGCGCGTCCTCGCGGTCGATCAGGCTGCCAGCGCCGATGCGCCAGCGCTCTTCGGCGGCCGCGAAGTAGTCGCGAAAGCCTTGCGCGGCGCGCTCGGCGTCGGCCTCGCGGCGGGTGGCCGAGTCCAGGCGCAGCAGCGCTTCCTCGACCTCACCGACCGCCCGGCGCAGCCGGTCGTCGAGCACGGCGCGGGCTTCGTCGTAACGGCCGCGCGCGGCCTCTTCGCGCGCGGCGATGGCGCCGCCGTCGAACAGCGGCAGCGTCAGGCTGGGCCCGAAGCCCCAGGTGTGCGCATCGCTGGTGGCGCCGCCCACGCGCAGGCCGGCCACGCCCAGGCTGCCGCCGAACGAAAGGCGCGGGTAACGGGCCGCTTCGGCCACGCCGACGTCGGCGGCGGCCGCCACCACGTCGCGTTCGGCTGCGGCAATGTCCGGGCGTTGTGCCAGCAACTGGGTCGGCAAGGTGGTGACGCTGAACTGTGCCGGGCGCGGCAGCTTCGCGCTGCGCGAGGCCAGGCCATCGCGCAGTGCCGATGGCGCCTGGCCGGTCAGCACCGACAAGGTCTGCAGCAGCACGTCGCAGTCGGCACGCTGGGCAATCGCGCGGTTGCTGGCGTCGGCCGCAGCCGCATCGGCCAGGGCCCCGTTGGCGGGGGCCTCGAAGCCCACGCGCACCTTCTCGCGCGTGAGGCCGGCCGTCTGTTGCTGAGAGCTGGCGTCCTGCTCGAGCACGCTGCGCTGCGCTTCGCAGGAGCGCAGCGCCACATAGGTCTGCGCCACCTCGGCGGCCAGGCTGACACGCGCGGCGTGCCAGCCGAGCGTGGCCTGTTCGGCCCGTGCCGCAGCGGCGGCGATCTCGGCGCGGGTGGCGCCGAAGAGGTCGATCTCCCACTGTGCATCGGCGCTTACGCTGTACTGGGTGACAGTGCCCAAGCTGCTGGCAGCGCTGCGCCCCCGGTTGGCCTGCGCGTTCAAGTCGAGCGAGGGCAGTCGCCCAGCCTCGGCGCTGCGCAAGCCGGCACGCGCCTGACGGATGCGCGCCGTGGCCAGCGCCACGCTCGGGTTGCTGGCCTGCGCCCAGCCGATCAACGCCGGCAGCAAGGGGTCGTCGAAGCGTGTCCACCAATCGGTGAGCGCCTGCGCATCGCCGCCATGCGGCAGCGTCGCGCTCCACTGTGCTGCACCCACGCTGCTCGGCTGGCTGGGCAGGCGCGGTGTGCTGCAGCCGACCAGCGCCAGCATCGCCCCTGCGATGGTTGTGGCCGAAAGCGCTCGAAAGCAGCGTCGGCAAGGCGAAATATCAGGCTTCATGGGGTCTGGAAGTGGAGGGGTCGGCAGGAAGGGCCCTGGCATGGCGTGCCCTCTCGTGCGCGACGAGGGCCATCCCCCAGTCGACGATCCGCGCGAGCGCGATCGACATCGGCTCGGGGCCGCTCAGCAGGTTGGGCGCCAGGATCTGCATGAATTCGCGCGACATGCAGTAATCGTGCGCCATCGCCACCACCGCAAAGGCCAGGCGATGCACATCGTCGTCGGTGTCGGCGACGCCGATGTGACGGGCCAGCAGGTGCACCAGCGCCGCATGGTGCGGCACGACATGCTCGGCCACGGTGGCGGCGTACAGGGGGTTGGGCTCGACCATGCCGCGCAGGTGCAGGCGCATCTGCTGCGCGGTGGACCCATCGGCGCTGCCGATGAAGCCGCGCAGTACGCGCGTGAGCGCCTCGCGCAGTGGCAGCCCGGCCTCTTCGATGCCTGCAAAGCCCTCGGTGAGCTGGCGCATCGGCGCCAGCAAGGTCTCGCGGTAGAGCCCTTGCTTGTCGCCGAAGTGGTAATGGATGGCCGCCGCGTTCAGGCCGGCGGCGGCGCAGATCTCGCGCGTCGAGGCCTTGGCGTAGCCCTTCTCGGCGAAGATCCGCTCGGCTTCGGCCAGCAGGCGCGCGCGTGCGGGGTCGCGCCTCTCGGAGCTCGCCGCGACCGCCGCAGGCGCAGCGGCGGCCTCGGTAGGGGGATCGAACGTCGACAACGGCGCAGCCATGGTGCCGCCATCCTATTCGCCCAATCAAGCGCTTGCTTGGTTGAGGTTTTTGCTGGGCGCCGAGCGCGCCCTCTCAGGCCGACGCGTGCGACGCGGTGTAGCGCGCCACCAGGGCCAGCAAGTCCTCTTCCGAGTAGGGCTTGCCGAGGTAGTGGTCGACCCCGAGCTCGGCTGCATGGTCGCGGTGCTTCTGCGCAATGCGCGAGGTGATCATGATCACCGGCAGCGCGCGCAGCCGGGCGTCCGCCCGCAGGTTTCGCACCAGGTCGAAGCCGTCCATGCGTGGCATCTCGATGTCCGACAGGACGACAGCCGGCAATTCCTCGGCCAGCTTGTCGATGGCGTCCAGGCCGTCCTTGGCCAGCACCACGCGGTAACCCTCGCGCTGCAGCAAGCGCTGCGTGACGCGACGCACGGTCAGCGAGTCGTCGACCACCAGCACCAGCGGCGCTTCGGGTGGCGTGGCCGGCGCGGCATCCGAGTTCGGCGCCGAACGCTGGCTGGCGCGCATCGCCAGGAAGGCTTGGTCGCCGTACAGCGTGGCCAGCGCCACCGGGTTGTAGATCAGCGCCGGCGCGCCGGAGGCCAGCAGCGTGATGCCGACCAGCCCCGGCACGCGTGCCAGTTGCGCACCCAGGTTCTTGACCACCACTTCCTGGTTGCCCTGCACTTCGTCCACATGCAGTGCGATGCGCTGCTGCGCACTCTTGACCACCACGACGTACAGCGAGCGCGCGGCCGTCTCCTGGCTCTGCGCACTGCCTTGCAACAGGGCGCCCAACCAGAAGAACGGCAGCGTCTCGGCATTGAGCTCGTACCGGCCACTCTGGTGGGCGGCGGCCACTTCGTCCGCCTTGGCCCGGCGCACGGTTTCAATCAACGTCGCCGGCACGGCCACCGTCACATCGCCGGCGCGCAGCATCACCACCTGCGTGATGGCCGTGGTCAACGGCATCAGCAGGCGAAAACTGGTGCCCTGGCCGAGGGCACTGGCGGTTTCGATGCGGCCGCCCAAGGCGTTCACCTCGGCGCGCACCACGTCCATGCCGATGCCGCGGCCGGCCAGCTCGGTCACCGACTCGGCGGTCGAGAAACCGGGCGTGAAGATCAGTTGCGCGAGCTCGGCGTCGCCCACCTCGGCGTCGGGTTGCAGCAGCCCGAGCGCCAGGCCCCTGCGGCGAATGCGGGCCAGATCCAGCCCACCGCCGTCGTCGCGGAACTCGACCGCCACCTCGTTACCCTCGTGGGCCACCGAAACGGTGATCTGCCCGGCGGGCTCCTTGCCCGCGGCCTGGCGCACGGCCGGCAGCTCGATGCCGTGCGTGACGCAATTGCGCAGCAGATGCTCGAAAGCCCCGCCCATGCGTTCGAGCACACCGCGGTCGACTTCGATCGAGCCACCGACCAGGTCGAGCCGGACCTGCTTCTGCGTTTCCTTGGCGGCCTGCCGCACCACGCGGTAGAGACGGTCCGACAGGCTTTCGAACTCGACCATGCGGGTGCGCAGCAGGTCGTCCTGCAGATCGCGCGTGAGCCGCGCCTGCGCCGCCAGGTCGTCTTCGGCCGACTGCAACGCGCGCTGCAGGCTGCGCTGCACGGTGGCGACGTCGTTGACCGACTCGGCCATCATCCGCGTCAGCTCCTGAAAGCGCGTGAAGCGGTCCATCTCGAGCGGATCGAAGGTCTCGCCGACCGCCTTGGCTGCTTCCATGCGCGAGCCGATCTGGGTTTCCGCCTGCAGTTCGATCTCGCGCAGCTGGCTGCGCAGGCGCTCCAGGTTCTCGGTCAGGTCGCCGAGCGAGCCCTTCAGCTGGCCCACTTCGGCATCGATACGCGAGCGCGCGATGCTGACCTCGCCGGCGTGGTTGACCAGGCGGTCGAGCAGCTGCGCGCGCACCCGCACCGTGCCGCTGCCGGCACCCTGTGCGGCCTGGCTCGCCTGGGCGAACTCGGCCACCGCGGTAGCGGAAGGTCCGGCCGCGGCAAAGCGCTGCCAGTCGATGGGTGCGAGATCGGCGTGCGCCGCGGCCGCGAAGGCGGCATTGCCTTCCCCAAGGGCGACGGGCTGCGAAGGACTCGAGACAGCCGACTCAGAGGCGGGTCCCGCAGCAGGCTCTGGCGCGGGTTCCAGTCCGGATGCCGGCGCGACCGCAAGCGCCTGCGGCTCCTCAGGCGCATCGGCCGGCACCGCGGTTGCGCCGCCCGCCACGGCCGCGAAGGCGGCGTCGATCGCGTCGACCTTGGCGAACAGGGCCTCGACCTCGGCGCTCGTGGCTGCATCCGTGGCGGCCAGGCGTTCGATCGAGGTTTCGAGCCGGTGCGCCAGCTCACCCAACCGCATCGCGCCCGCCAGCCGTGCGCCCCCTTTGATGGTGTGAAGCGTGCGCATGCAGGCGGCGGGCCGTGCGGCGTCCGCGGGCGCCTCGGCCCAGTCGCGCAAGCGCGCGGCCAACTGGGGCAGCAGCTCGGTGGCCTCCTCCTGGAAGAACGGAAAGAGTTCAGCGTCGACCGCGTCGACCGCATCGAGGTCGTCGTCGTCCTCGCGGCCAGCGAGCAACGGCAACTCGATGCGACGCGTCTGGCCGAGCGGCGCGAGCGGGGTCAACGATGACAGGGCGTGGAACGGCACCCGACCGAGGCCGAGCGGCGCATGCCCACTGTCGGGCGACACGGCAGCAGGCGCGTGGGGCGCGGCTCCCGACAGCGGCAGCGCATCGGACGGCAGCTCGGGCGCCAGCGTCGAGGGGTGCACCGCCGCCGAGCTGTCCAGTGCTTCGGGCAACAGCGCCTGCGTCTGCAGCCGCTCGGCGCTGTGGCGCTCGTGGTCGACCAGCCGCTCGACCAGGGCCGCCGCGGGCGGCTTCAGGAAGCCCGCCGCGAACTGGTGCAACAAGCTGCGGATCTCGTCGGCGCTGTCGTTGAAGAGGGCGGCTTCGGTCCTGTCGCCCGCGCCCAGCGCTTGCGACCGGGCCAGCGCATGCTCGAGCAGACGCGCCAGGTGCGATAGGTCGCCGAAGCCAACCGTGGCCGAGTTGCCCGCCAGCGAATGAGCCAGCGCGATCGCGCTGTCGGCCACCGGACGGTGCAGCTCATGCGCCCACTCGGCCAGCTCGACACCCAACCGGCGCGACTGCTCGTCGGCCTCGTTCAGGAAGATGTTGAACAGCGGAATGCCCACACGCAGCGGGCCGATCTGCTTGTACGGTTCGGGCTCGTGCTCCGGCTCAGGATGTCGTTCCAGCTCGGCCTGCGGCTGCGGCGGCACGGCCAGTTGCATCGGACCGCGCACGGTCTCGGGTGCCGGCGGCGGCGCGGGCGCCGGCTCGTCGATGTCGAGCGACATCATCGAAGAGATCGGGTCGGGGCTCGGTGCGTCCTCGTCGCGCTCGGGCGACGCAATGGCCTGCAGCGCGCCGGTGCCGGCGACAGGCAGGCCCGCGGCTTCCCCGAGGTCGAGGTCGAAGTCCACCGCATCGTGCTCGGCGAGCATGCGGTCGAGCGGCTGGATCGCCGAGGCCGCCGGGCGCAATTCCAGGTCCGCGCGGCTGGGAATCTCGGGCACCAGGTCGAACAGGGGCATCGGCGCCGAGACCTGCGGCGCTGTCATCGCGGTCTGCAGGTGCACCGGTGCGCCCGGCAGCGCCAGGCTGGCATGTTGACCGCCGACCCCGAAGGCCTCGACGGCGCCCTGCACGTCGAGTGCGCGGTGGCCCCCGTCGCGCTGCGCCCCGATCGACTCGATCCAGTCGCCGAGGTAGGCCAGCACGTCGGTCGTCAGCGCCAGCAGTTCGCCATCGGCGGGCTGGCTGTCGGCCAGGCGCCGGTTGTAGAGCTGTTCGCAGGACCAGGCCGCTTCGCCGAATTCGGCCAGGCCGACCATGCGGGCGCTGCCCTTGAGGGTGTGGAACGCGCGACGCACCGTGGTCATCTCGCCCAGGTCGTCGGCAGCCGAGACCAGCGCGGCGAGCGCCTGCTCGGCGTTGGCGATCACCTCACGCGCCTCTTCGAGGAAGATCTCGCGCATCTCGGCGTCGTCTTCCAGCCCGGTCTTGCCGGCCGGCGTGGGCGACGCATTCATCGCCGTCGCGGGCCGCGCGGCAGGCAGCGCATCGAGCGCCGCCGCTTCGGACGAGGTGTGCACGAAATCGGCCATCGCCTGGGCCAGCTCTTCGCGCACGGCCTGGCGCTGCTCGTCGTCGCGAGCGTCGGCAAAGGCCGTCTTGACCGCTTGCATGGTCTCGGCCAGCACCGGCTGGTCGGCCACCATCGCCTCCTGGGACAAGCGTTCGAGCTCGCGCGAGACCTGCGCCAGCGGCACCTCCGGATGCGCTGCGGCCAGGGCCAGCGACTGGGCCTGCTCGATCAGGCGCGGCTCCACCGGCACCGCCGCAGCGCCGGCATCCAGCGCACCGAGTTCGGAAGCACGGTGGCTGCCGCCGGCGGCCACCGAGCGCAACAGGCCGCTCTCCACATCGAAGGCGAACAGCGACTTGGCCATCGCCGGCTGCACGCTCAGCATGTCGATCAGGAAACCGAGCGCGCCCAGATTGCTGGCCAGGCGCTCGACCGCGCTGGCGCTGCCGGCCGACGGGCTGTCGGGCGGGGAGGCCACCAGGGCGTCGACGTCGTCGCGCATGCGCACCGCCGTCTGCGACGCGTGGTCCAGGCCGAGCACCGAGAACACGCCGCGCATCGAATTCAGCAGCGCCGGCACCGCGTGCAACGGCTCGCGCGCCGTGGGCTGGCGGAAGTAGGCGTCGATTGCCTTCTCGGCTTCGGTCAGCGAGCCGCGCAGCTCCTGCACCACGCTGCCCATGGTCTGGCGATCGGAGACGCGGCGGTAGAGCTCCTCCATCCAGGCCTCCAGCGCATCGGGCGCCTGGCCGGCCTGCACACGAACGATGCGCTCGGCCAGCCGGCGCACGCGCTCGGCCTGCGCCGGATGGTCGAACTCGCCGGCTTCGAGCGACGCTTCGAGGTAAAGCACCGCGGTGGCGACCTCCATTGCCAGTTCTGGCGGCGGCGCCGCTCCGCTGGCGGCCGTCTGGGATGCGGCGCCGGCGAGTGCCTGGCCGAGCCTTTCGCCGCCGGGGTAGAGGCGCTTCAGCGATTCGCCCACCAGGTGGAACTGTTCGTTCAGCGTCGCCAGGCGGTGGAGTTCGTCGCCGGCCACGGCCGACCAGCTTTCCTTGGCCGCCGCCACGCGCTTGCGCGCTTGTGCAATGAGCACCGGATCGAAGCGGCCGAGTTGCGTGGCCAGGTAATCGACCGGCGCCCGGCGGGCCAGGTTCCAGGCGGCGCGCACAGCGGCCAGCCGCGGCGCACGCCGACCGTCACCCGGCGATTCGGCCTGGGCGCAAAAGAAGAGCAGGTCTTGCGCCAGGCGCTGCGAGACCTCGCCGGCCTGGGCCAGATCGCCACGCTCGCCCATGCGCAGCTGCGCCAGCAGCCGCGAAGCCACGCGCTTGCTGTAGACGTCCAGGCGCAACAGGCCCTGCGCCTGCGCCTCGAAGAAGGCACTCGCCAGCTGCCACGACGTGGCCAGCCAGGGCACGCCCACCGGGCTGCCGCCGCGCTGCATGCCGGCCGCCAGGCCGGCAAAGAGGTCACTCAGTCGCGCCGCGGCGGGGCCGTCGGGCTGGCGCATCAGCGCCAGGGTCTGGGTTTCGACCTCGCCGCGCGTCTGGGTACCCGCTGCCTGCGGCTCGGTGGTCGGGTCGGGCGCAATCGCGTGCCACTGCCAGTCGTGCAGCCACAGGTCGGCCGGATGGATGCGGTCGGCACCGGCCAGTTCCTGCACCGCGCGGTACTGCGGAAAGAGCGCCAGTGGCGAGATCGGCTTGTCCGCCAGCAGGCGGCCCAGGTAGTCGATCAGCGCGAACGAGGCCTGCTCGATCGTCTCGGCCGAAGCAGCGTTCAGCTTGACGGGCCGCGCGCTAAGCGTGGTGAGCGCGGCTTCGCTGGCGCGCAGCAGTTGGGCAGCGGCCGGCAGGCCGACCAACTCGAGCGCGCCGACGCCTTGGTGCAATTGCGCGCGCGCGCTGCGCAGCACGCCTGGATCGACGGCGTCGATGTCCGATCCGGCCAGTGCGTCGGCTTCGCGCAGGTAGCGGCGCATCGACTTGTGCGCGGCTTCGAGCGAGCGCCGCAGCTCGTCCTGTACCCAGGCCAGTGCGCTCAGGTCGTCGATCGTTTCGGTGTCGTGGGGCAGATCCATGGGAGCCTCTTGGGCAAGCTTTACCAAGCGGACGTCGTCATGCGATCTTGAATCGCGATACCGACTGCTTGAGTTCTTCGGCGGTGCGGCTCAACTCGCGCACCATCTGCGCGGTCGAGCGAGTGCCTTCGCCGGTCTGCTCGGTCACGGCGAAGATGTGCTGGATGTTGGCGGCCACGACGTTGGCCGACCTGGCTTCCTCGAGCGCATTGCCCGAGATCTGCTCGATCAACTCGGCCAGCTGCCGCGTTACGCGGTCGATGTCGCCCAGCGCCGAGCCGGCCGCATCGGACAGGCGCGTGCTCTCGACCACGCCCTGGGTCGAGCGCTCCATCGCGCCGACCGCGTCCGCGGTGTCGGTCTGGATCGCCTTCACCAGCGCTGCGATCTGGCGCGTGGCGTCGCCCGAGCGCTCGGCCAGCCGCTGCACTTCCTCGGCAACGACCGAGAAGCCGCGCCCCGCTTCACCCGCCGAGGCGGCCTGGATGGCGGCGTTCAAGGCCAGCACGTTGGTCTGCTCGGTGATGTCCGAGATCAGCTCGGTGATCTCACCGATCTCCTGCGACGACTCGCCCAGCCGCTTGATGCGCTTGGACGTTTCCTGGATCTGGTCGCGCATGGTGTTCATGCCGCCGATGGTGTTCTGCACCGCGTTGCGGCCGGTCTCGGCCGCTGCCAGCGAACGCCGTGCCACCTCGGCGGTCTGCTGCGCCTGGGTCGACACCTGATTGATGCGGCCGGCCATCTGCAGCACCGACTCACCGGTTTCGCGGATCTCACGCAACTGTTCCGTCGACGCGGCCAGCAGCTCGGTCGAGGTGTTCTCGACCTGCTGCGTCGTGTCGGTCACGCGGCCCACCGTACCCTGCACCTGCGACACCAGGGTGCGCAGCTCCTCAACCGTGTAGTTGACGGAGTCGGCAATGGCGCCGGTGATGTCTTCTGTCACCGTGGCTTGCTGGGTCAGGTCGCCCTCGGCCACCGTCTGCAGCTCGTTCATCAGCCGCAAGATGGCCGCCTGGTTGGCATCGTTGACGCGTTTGGCTTCCTGCTCCTGGCGCTGCGCCTGCAGCCGCTGGCTCTCGGCCTGGCGCGCCTGCACGGCCTGGTCGGCAACGAAGAGGCGCAAGAAGCCGTAGCCGCCGGCGGTCAGCGCCAGCAGGCCCAGCACCACCAGCGCCAGCCGGCCGGCACCGACGCCACCGCTCTCCAGACGCTCCTGCAAAACGTCCAGGCCCTGGCGCAACGGCTCGCTGTCCGCCAGCACCGACGTCTGCGCCTCGCGCGCGGCCACCAGGCCCTGCAGGTTGCCCATGATGGCGCCGGCTTCGGTGCGGGTCTTCTCGTACTGGGCCAGCAACTGGGTCAGACGCTCGCGCGTCTGCGCGTCGCGAGTGCCGGGCAACTTCAATTCGGCACTGCCGTTGAGCAGGCCGTTGGTCATGTCGCGAAACAGCGTCAGGTCCTTGCCGAGCAGGAACACCGCTTCGGGGTTCACGCCCTCGGTGGTCAGGAACTCGTTGGCGCTCTTGCCGATGCGCTGCGTCAGCATCACGAGCTGGCCCGCGGCGCCGAGTTCGGCGGCGCTCGCATCCTGCTGCAGCTTCAGCGCCGACACGGTCTCGGCAGTCTCGAGCAGTTCGGCCGATTGGCGGTTGATCGCGCGCAGCGACTGGCCCACCTGGATCAGCGTCTTCTGCTGGCCCACCACCACGCTGGCGTTCTTCTCGGCGCGGTCGATCAGCGGCATCAGCGGTTCGATCGCACCCTGCGCCAGCAGCGGCGCCGCTGTCATGTCGGCGCTGCCATCGCGCAGGCCACGCAGGTTGTGGGCCAGGGCTTCGGCGCTCTCGCGCACCTCGGTGAAGGCCGGCACGCTGCCCACCAGAGCCTGCGTGACCGATTTGGCCAGCCGTTGCGCCTGCATCTGTGCCTGACCCCCGGCACCGACTTGGGCCGCGCTGCGGTTGGCCGCACTGATGGCCAGGTAGGCGCCGAGCAGCAGCGCCACCACGCCACCGACGACGGTGAAGGTCAGCACGCGCTGCTGCTGCGCCAGCGGCAGACCGCCTATCAGCGGCAGACCGGTCATTGCGCTGGCGGCCCCGTCGCTGCCGGGCAGGCGGGTCTCGGAGAAGTCACCGGCCGTCTCGGACGGCAGCGCCTCCGACAAGATCGACGAGTCGCGTCCGAGCGTGGGTTGCTGGGTCGGCGCGTTCATGTCCAGCGTCATCGGCGAGGGCGCCATCAGCGCGGCTTCACTCGCGTTCATCGGTGAGATCTCGTCGAAGAACGAGCCCATGTCGTCGTTGGACTTGGGGTTGCGCTGGCTCTTGCTGCTGAACTTGTCGAGGAAACTCATGCTGACCCCTGATGTGTCTGGGTGTGGCCTGATTCAGGCCACGATGGACAGAAAACGCACGTCGCGCGCCAGTGCGGCCAGATCGAGCGCCTGCCAGCGCCGCCCTTGCGCGTCACGCCACAGCGCGGGCGCGAACGCAGGGCGGTCGGCCGCAGCCGCGGCGTCCGGCGCGCCGGCGTCAGGCTGCAGTTGCTCGATCGCACGCAGGCCGGCCAGGCGGTCGACCAGCAGCGCGACGTTCAAGCCGAGCGGCGCGCCGAGCGCGACCAACCGCGCCTGGTCGCGCTCGCCGACTTCGAGGGGCTGATCGCCCAGGCCCACGAAGCGAGCCAGGTCGACCACGCCGTGCAGACCACCGCGCAGGTTCGCCACACCGACAAACCAAGGCTGGGTGTGCGGCACGCGCAGAAGCGCAGACATCGCGAAGATCTCGCCGGCCTGCTCGAGGGGCAGCAACAGCCCGTGGCCGCGGCATTCGACCGCCAGCCACGACTGTCCGCGCGGCTGCGTGCGCGCGGCTTGCATGCGCTCGGCCAGCCGGGTCTGCAGCTCGCGCAGGGCTTGCTTGTTGGCCATCTCGGATCAGGATCTCAGGCCAGCGCCGGGCCGCTCCCAAGCGGCCTGAGCTCCCCACGGGGGGCGCGAGCAATGCGAGCTTGGGGCTGTCATTTCGGTTCAATCGAACGCGTGGATCTTGGCCAGCAACTCGTCGGCATTGACGGGCTTGACCACGTAATCGCGCGCGCCCTGGCGCATGCCCCAGACCTTGTCGGTCTCCAGGCCCTTGCTGGTGCACATGATCACCGGCACGTCGACGAAGCGCGGGTCGCGCGTGATGGCCCGTGTGAGCTGGAAGCCGTTCTGGCCTGGCATCACCACGTCCATCAGGATGAGGTCAGGCTTGTCGTCGGCCAGGCGGCGCATGGCCTCGTCGCCGTTCTCGGCGGTGCGAACGGAATAGCCTTTGCGCGACAGCAGGTCGCTCAAGTGGTGAAGTTCGGTCTTGGAATCGTCGACCAGCAGGATTTTCTGAATGGGCATGTGGTTGCTCAGGTGAAGCAGACAGCGCGTGAGGAGAGCGGGCGGGGCGGGCCAATCGCAGGGCTGGCGGGCGGGGCCGCGGCCTAGGCGCCCGGCCGGTACTGCGCCACGGCGCGCAGCAGTTGTTCCTTGGTGAACGGCTTGGTCAGGTAGTCTTCCGAGCCGACCATGCGCCCGCGGGCCTTGTCGAACAGGCCGTCCTTGGACGACAGCATGATCACCGGCACCTTCGCGAAGCGCGGGTTGCGCTTGATGATCGCGCAGGTCTGGTAGCCGTCCAGGCGCGGCATCAGGATGTCGCAGAAGATCAACGCCGGCGCGTGGTCGCTGACCTTGGCCAAGGCATCGAAGCCGTCTTCGGCCAGCACCACTTCATGGCCGCCCTGGGCCAGGAAGATCTCGGCGCTGCGGCGGATCGTGTTGCTGTCGTCGATCACGAGCACTTTGACGCCAGGGGACTCGCTGTCGGTAACCGGTGCGTTGCTCAAACAGCTGCTCCTTCAAGCCAGTCGGACCACAAGGCGGTATGCGGTGACATCGCGGCGACGGCCGGATGCCGCCTAGATCTCCACCATCTCGAAATCTTCCTTGCGCGCACCGCATTCGGGACATGTCCAGTTCATCGGAATGCTGGCCCATACGGTGCCGGGGGCGAGCCCATGTTCCGGATCGCCTTCGGCTTCGTTGTAGATCCAGCCGCAGATCAGGCACATCCAGGTACGCGCTTGTTCACTCACGTGTGGCAAAGTCAATCACTACAATGGGAGGCGATTGTAGACAGCGCATACTTGAAGAACCCGAGACAGCGTAGGCACATACGCAACTTTCTTCACACTCTTCTGGAGGTTTTGTTCGACCTCCGCAACCGCGCCGGACGACGCCCTCATGAACGCCCCGACCCCTCCGTCCGACACCTCCTCCAGCACGCCCGAAGAAGCCGCGCCAGCCTGCGTGATGAGCTTCAACGCCAGCGATGCCAGCGGTGCTGGCGGCAGTGCCGGAGATGTCGCCACGATCGCCGCGATGGGTGCGCACGCGCTGCCGGTGATCACCTCGATCGTGGTGCGCGACAGCGCCGAGATTTTCGACCAGCATCCGATCGATGCGGAGGCGATCGCCGAACAGGCACGCACGATCCTCGAAGATGTCACGATCTCGGGCTGGAAGGTGGGCTTTCTCGGCAGTGCCGATGCGGTGAGCGCGGTGGCCGAGATCCTGTCGGACTACCCGGATGTCCCGCTGGTGAGCTACCTGCCCAGCCTGGGCTGGCTCGACGAGGACGAACTGCAGCCCTACCTCGACGCCTTCCGCGAGCTGATCCTGCCGGCCACCGAGGTGCTGGTGGGCAACCACAAGACGCTCACCGATTTCCTGCTGCCCGAGTGGGACAGCGAGCGCCCACCGTCGGCCCGTGAATTGGCCGTCGCGGCCGGCGAACACGGCGCGCGCTACGTGCTGGTGACCGGCGTGATGCTGCCCGGCAAGACCACCGAGCAGTGGATCGACAACGTGCTGGCCTCGCCGCAGGGCGCCATCACCGGTGAAAAGTTCGAACGTTTCGAAGCCAGCTTCGTCGGCGCCGGCGACACCCTTTCCGCGGCCCTGGCCGCGTTGCTGGCGGCCGGCAGCGAACTGTCGGCGGCCATCGGCGAAGCCCTGGCCTTCCTCGACCAGAGCCTGGATGCCGGTTTTCGCCCCGGCATGGGCAACGTGATCCCCGACCGCTTCTTCTGGGCCCTGCCGGCCGGCGACGAGGGCGAGGACGGTGAAGCCGACTCGGCGAGCGTCGGTGACGACGCCTTGCCCGGCACCGAGGCCGACACGCTGGCCGACACGCCGAGCGGCCCGCGCCGCATGCACTGAACCCACGGCTCGACGGACCACTTCGATGGCCACCAACGCATCGCTCTTCGAACGCGCCCAGCGCGTCATTCCCGGGGGCGTCAACTCTCCCGTGCGCGCCTTCCGTGCGGTCGGCGGTACGCCGCGCTTCATCGCGCGTGCCCAGGGGCCGTTCATGTGGGACGCCGAAGGCCGGCGCTACATCGATTACATCGGCTCCTGGGGCCCGATGATCCTGGGCCACGGGCACCCTGCCGTGCTCGAGGCGGTCCAGCGTGCCGCGCGCGACGGCCTGTCGTTCGGCGCGCCGACCGAGCGCGAGATCGAACTCGCGCAAACGATCATCGCCCATGTGCCCAGCGTCGAGCAGGTGCGCCTGGTGTCCAGCGGCACCGAAGCCGGCATGAGCGCATTGCGCCTGGCCCGCGGCGCTACCGGACGCAGCAAGTTCATCAAGTTCGAGGGCTGCTACCACGGCCATGCTGACGCGCTGCTGGTCAAGGCCGGCTCGGGCCTGGCGACCTTCGGCCATCCGACCAGCGCCGGTGTGCCGCCCGAAGTGGTTCAGCACACGCTGGTGCTCGAATTCAACAACGTCGAGCAGCTCGAGGCGACCTTCGCCGCGCAGGGGGACGAACTCGCCTGCGTGATGATCGAGCCGATCGCCGGCAACATGAGTTTCGTGCGCGCCAGCCTGCCGTTCATGAAGCGGCTGCGTGAACTGTGCACGCGGCATGGCACACTGCTGGTCTTCGACGAGGTGATGACCGGCTTTCGCGTGGCCCTCGGCTCGGCGCAGAGCCTGTACGCGCAGGCGATCCCCGGTTTCGTGCCCGACCTCAGTGTGTTCGGCAAGGTCATCGGCGGCGGCATGCCGCTGGCCGCATTCGGCGGCCCGCGCGAGCTGATGAAGCACCTCGCGCCGCTCGGGCCCGTCTACCAGGCCGGCACGCTGTCGGGCAACCCGGTGGCCACCGCCTGCGGTCTGGCCACGCTGGCCGAGATCGCCAAGCCCGGTTTCTTCGAGGCCCTGGCCTCTCGCACGCAGGCGCTGGTGGCCGGCCTGATGGGTGCAGCCCAAGACGCCGGCGTGCCCTTCGTCGGCGACAGCCAAGGCGGGATGTTCGGTTTCTTCTTTGCGAACGAGCTGCCGCAGAACTACGGCGTCGTGATGGCCACCGACAAGGAGCGCTTCAACCGCTTCTTCCACGCGATGCTCAAGCGTGGCGTCTACTTCGCGCCAGCGCTCTACGAGGCCGACTTCGTCAGCGCGGCACACGGAGCCGACGAGATAGCGGCCACCGTCAGTGCGGCGCGCGAGGCGTTCGCGGCCCTGGGCTGAGGCGACGGCGAAGGTTCAGGCCGGCGACGACCGCATCGCGTACGTCTTGCCACCGAGCCACAGGTACTCGACGCGCAGGATTGCCTCGCCTTTCTCGCCGGTGAAGGTGTAGCCCAGCAATGCGAGCTCGGTGCCCGGCTGCAGCGCGGGCACGCCCCAGGCTTGCGTTCTCGTCAAAGGCGCCAGCTCGATGTGCCAGACGCGGTCCTTGCGTGTGGGCAACTGGGCCTGGGCCAACAGCTTCGCGCCCTCGACTGGCGCCGTCTGGGCCGGCAGAGCCCGGCCCTTCAGGTCGGCCGGCAACTCGAGGTCGGGCAAGACCTCGAGGTCGAACTCGACATGCGGATTGCGCCAAGCGACCTTCGTCGCGCGGCCCTCGAGATAGATCGGGCGCTCCTGGTCGAAGCTGCTCCAACCATGGTGAGCACGCGCTGCCAGCGGCAAGGCAGCAGCACTGAGAAGCAAGGCACGTCGGTGCATAGCGTCGACTCCTAAACATAGGCGATCCAGCGGCCGCAGATGATGACCGCGATCCACAACCCCAGTGAGAGTGCGGTCTGAGCCCGTGCCACGCGGTCGAGCCGGCCAACACCGCCGCGGGCGTGGAACAGCGCCGCGTTGCTCCCTGCGGTGGCGACCAGCCCCATCTTGACCAGGAACGCGCGGTTGGTGATCAGCTCGGCCGGCTGACTGGCGAACATCAAGAGACCAGACGCAGCGACCAGGCCGAACCCGGCCAGCGCAACGCCGAGTGAGAGTTGCGCCAGCGGCGCCAGCGGAAGTCGTGCGCCCCATCCCCAGACCCGCAGCTCGAACAGCAGCAGGTTGCCGACCAGCGCCGAGATGCCCACGATGTGCACGACCTCGAGCAACGGATAGGCAAACGGATGACCGGCGATCCATGCGAACGGGCCCATGCCGGCGATTGTCGGCGCGGGCTCGGCTGCCGACGGGGACCGGCCAGAACATGGCACAAACCTAGAATCCCCGCCCATGCACATCCACATCCTCGGCGTCTGCGGCACTTTCATGGGCGGCATCGCGGCGATCGCGCGCGAAGCCGGCCACAAGGTCACCGGCTGCGACGCCAATGTCTACCCGCCGATGAGCGATCAGCTGCGCGGCCTGGGCATCGAACTGATCGAGGGCTACAGCGCGACGCAGATGGACCTGAAGCCGGATGTCTTCCTGGTCGGCAACGTCGTCACGCGGGCGCGCTCGAACGACTTCGCGCTGATGGAGGCGATCCTCGACGCCGGCGCCGACTACACCAGCGGCCCGCAGTGGCTGGCCGAGAACGTGCTGCGCCACCAGCATGTGCTGGCGGTCGCTGGCACGCACGGCAAGACCGGCACCACCGCGATGCTGGCCTGGATCCTGGAAGCCGCGGGCCTCGACCCGGGCTTTCTGGTCGGCGGCGTGCCGCTGAACTTCGACGTGTCGGCGCGGCTGGGCGGCGGCCGGCATTTCGTCATCGAGGCCGACGAATACGACACGGCGCTGTTCGACAAGCGCAGCAAGTTCGTCCACTACCGGCCCCGCACCGCGATCCTGAACAACCTCGAGCACGACCACGCCGACATCTTCCCGGACCTGGCCGCGATCGAGACCCAGTTCCACCACCTGGTCCGCACGGTGCCGTCGACCGGGCGGCTGGTGGTCAACGCCCGCGACGAAGCGCTGCAGCGTGTGCTCACGCGCGGCTGCTGGAGCGAAGTGGTGCGCTTCGGCGCGCTGCGCGAGGAGCCCGGCGCGCTGCGCGCGCGCGGCGAAGCGCATGCCTTCGATGTGCTGCGCGGCAGCCTGAAGATCGGCCGCGTCGAGTGGACGTTGCAGGGCGAGCACAACCAGTTGAACGCGCTGGCCGCGATCGGCGCGGCCGAACACGTCGGCGTCGCCCCCGAGGCCGCGGCGGCGTCGCTGGCCGAATTCAAGAACGTCAAGCGGCGGATGGAGAAGGTCGGTGAGGCTGGCGGCGTTGCGGTCTACGACGACTTCGCGCACCACCCGACCGCCATCCGCACCACCGTGGCCGGGCTGCGTCAGCGCGTCGGTCTGGCGCGGGTGCTGGCGGTCTTCGAGCCGCGCTCGAACACCATGAAGCTCGGTGCGATGAAGGCGCAACTGCCCTGGGCCCTCGAGGAGGCCGACCTCAGCTTCTGCCTGCAAGGCAATTACGGTTGGGACGCGCGCGACGCGCTCGCGCCGATGGGCGCGATGGCCAGCGTGGCGGACTCGATCGATGGGCTGGTCGCGGCGATCGTGGCGGCGGCGCAGCCGGGCGACCACATCCTGTGCATGAGCAACGGTGGCTTCGGCGGGATCCACGCCAAGCTGCTGGCCGTCCTGCGCGCACGGTTCGGATGATCTCGCTGGGTGCCGCCATCACACCGACACACTTGCTGTACCTGCACGGCTTTCGCTCTTCGCCGATGTCGGCCAAGGCGCGCACGATGGCCGCCTGGATGCACGCGCACCGGCCCGATGTTCACTGGTGGTGTCCCCAACTTCCGCCCTCGCCGAAGGAAGCGATGGCGATGGTGTTCGAGCAGCTGGCGAGCTGGCCGGTCGAGCGCATGGCGGTCATCGGCAGCTCGCTCGGCGGCTTCTACGCGACCGTGGTCGCCGAGCGCACCGGCTGCCCGGCGGCACTGCTCAACCCGGCCGTGAACCCCGCGCGCGACCTGGCCGGCCACATCGGCGAGCTGACCTCCTTCCACGACCCCGACGACCACTTCTACTTCCGCGCCGAGTACGTGACACAGCTGCGCGTACTGACGCCGCGCGCCCTCACCCGGCCCGAACGCTATTTCGCGCTGATCGCCCAGGGCGACGAGGTGCTCGACTGGCGCGAGATGGCCGCGCGCTACCCCGGCGCCGCAGTGCACCTGCTCGAAGGTGGCGACCATGCGTTGTCGGACTTCGAAACGCACCTGCCCGAGTTGCTCGGATTCCTCGGTTTGAGCGGCTAGAAGGCTGTCGGGCGACAATCCCGCGCCTATGCATGCCTTGTTCGAAGACGGCGGAAAGTTCCTCGCCGGGCGCCTGATGAGCGAAGAGCCCGCTTCGGCGCAGGTCGAGCTGGAGTCCGGCAAACGGGTCAAGGTCAAGTCGGCCAACCTGTTGTTGAAGTTCGACCAGCCGGCCCCGGCCGAGCTGCTGGCCCGCGCGCAGGCGTTGGCCGAAGACATCGACCTCGACCTGGCCTGGACCTTCGCGCCCGAGGCCGAGTTCGGCTTTGCCGACCTGGCGCGCGAGTACTTCGATGCCAAGGCCGGGGCCGTGCAACAAGCCGCTGCGCTGCTGTGCCTGTTCGACGCGCCGCACTACTTCCGGCGCCTGGGCAAAGGCCAGTTCAGGAAGGCGCCCGAGGGGACCGTGAAGGCCGCCCTGCTCGGCATCGAGCGCAAGAAGCAGGTGGCCGCACAGATCGAAGCCTGGTCCGCACAGTTGCAGGCGGGCGAGTGCCCGGCGCCGGTGCGAGAGCAGCTTTACAAGATCCTGTTCAAGCCGGACAAGAATGCAGCCGAGTACAAGGCCGTGGTCGAAGCCGCCAAGCGGTCGCAGCGCGCGCCGCTCGATCTGCTGAAGGCGGCCGGTGCGATCAGCAGCCCCTACCAGTTCCACTGGAAGCGCTTCCTGTTCGAGCAGTTCCCTGATCACAAGTCAGGCACCGGCTTTCCGGCCGGTCTGCAAGCGCCGCAGATCGACGAAGCGCTGGCCCCGGCACCCTGCCCTGCGTTCTCGATCGACGACTCGGCCACGACCGAGATCGACGATGCCTTTTCGGTGCATGGCCTGGGCACCGGCAGTGTCACGCTGGGCATCCACATCGCCGCGCCGGCCCTCGCATTCGCTCCCGGCAGCGCGGTCGACCGGATGGCGGCCGAGCGCCTGTCCACGGTCTACATGCCGGGATGGAAGATGACGATGCTGCCGGATGCGGTGGTGCAGGCCTACACGCTGATCGAAGGGCGCGAGTGCCCCGCGGTGAGCCTGTACCTGACGATCGACGAAGCCAGCCTCGAAGTGCGCAGCAGCCAGACACGCCTGGACCGCGTGGCCATCGCGGCCAACCTGCGCCACGACCAGCTCGATGCGAGTGTCACCGAAGACGCCCTCGAGGGGCGCGCGCCGAGCGACTATCCGTTCGCGCCCGAACTGGCCTTCCTGTTCCGCCTGGCGCGCTCGCTGAAGGCGCAACGCGAGCAGGTGCGCGGCAAACCCGAGAACTTCAACCGCCCCGACTACAACTTCCGCCTGGAAATGCCCGAAGGTCGCGAGCCGGGCGGCGAGCCGCGCGGTGATGAAGCGGTGCAGATCACGACGCGACGCCGCGGCGCGCCGCTCGACCTGATCGTCGCCGAGTCGATGATCCTGGCCAACAGCACCTGGGGCGCCTGGCTCGCCGCCTGTGGCGTCCCAGGCATCTACCGCAGCCAGGCCAGCATGGCGCCGGGCGTGAAGGTGCGCATGGGCATCAAGCCCGCGCCGCATGCCGGCATGGGCGTGGCGCAGTACACCTGGGCCACCTCCCCCTTGCGCCGCTATGTCGATCTGGTCAACCAGTGGCAGATCGTCGCCTGTGTGCGGCACGGGCGCACCGCCGCGCTGGCAGCACCTTTCAAGCCGCGTGACGCGCAGCTGTTTTCGATCATCTCGGCCTTCGACGCCGCCTATGCCGCCTATGCCGACTTCCAGCACGGCATCGAGCGCTACTGGACCCTGCAGTGGTTACAGCAGCAGGGCATCGCCGAGCTCGACGCCAGCGTGATGAAGGAGGGGCTGGTGCGCGCCGAGACGCTGCCGCTGGTCTTCAAGGCGCTCGGTTGTGAGGCCCTGCCGCGCGGCAGCCGCGTGCGCGTGCGCATCACCGGCGCCGACCTGTTGACGCTCGACGTGCACGCCAGGCTGGCGGCGCGCCTGGACGATGCACCGCGCGACGGCGGCGCCGTCGAGGCGAGCAGCGAAGCCGACGACGAGATCGAGGCCGCCGAGGCTGCGGCACCGCTGTCGCTGGCGATCGACCTGGCCGGGTTCGAGGGCGCCGAAGGTGCCGCCAG
>Ga0163144_10002720_pt1 | contig 40462 bp, 28 predicted proteins | sample OliLak19BULKMAT1_FD_123175 | JGI IMG/M metagenome (GOLD analysis project Ga0163144, IMG submission 123175) | Freshwater microbial mat bacterial communities from Lake Vanda, McMurdo Dry Valleys, Antarctica - Oligotrophic Lake LV.19.BULKMAT1 | ecosystem: Environmental > Aquatic > Freshwater >...
CCCCGCGGCCCTGCGGGCCTGCCCCCACGGGCTTTGTCGTGGCTCGGGATCGTCGGCTTCGCCTCCTCCCCCGTGGGCGGATGGCTTCGCCATTGTATCCGCCCACCGCCACTCGGCGCCCGCCCATCGCGAAGCGATGGGGCCCCAGGCCTGAGTCGTTACGTCTGACCACGGTTGCGGGCGGAGGCTCGGCCCGGACCCCGTCGATGTCGGCAAGCTGCTGGCTTGGAACGGCTTGGAACGGCTGGCAGCGAATCCCACCGCTGCTGGCGGCTCAATGCGTACTGACCACCTCATTGCGTTCATCGAGGACCAGGACGGTGGGCTGGTGGCCATGCAGCTCGGCGGGGTCATAGAGCGCGAAACCGGCGACGATGATGCGATCGCCGGTGCGGTTGAGGTGGGCGGCGGCGCCGTTGACGATCAGTTCGCGGCTGCCGCGCGTCCCGCGGATCAGGTAGGTCTCCAGGCGGTTGCCGTTGGTCAGGTTCAGCAGCTGGATCTTCTGGAATTCGCGCAAGCCGCTGCGCTCGATCAGGTCGAGGTCGACGGTCAGGCTGCCGGGGTAGTCCATGCGCGTGCCGGTGACGACACCGCGGTGCAGCTTGCCTTGGAGCATCTCGATCAGCATGGGAACCTCGGCGCGGGACGGGCTGCGCGCACGCAGGCTGCGCGCCTGCGTTCGGGTGTCTAGCAGGCGGGTGACGTGCAGCGGCCTGCTCGGCGCACTGCATGCTCGCGCGGCGCTGGCGCGCCCATCTCGTTCTACCCCGGCGGCAGCTCCGGGCGCACTCGTTCGACGACTTCGAGATCGTGGCCGGAGAGCGCCGACAGCGGCCGGTCGCTGGTGGTGATCAGCCGCATGCGGCGCACGCCGAGGTGGTGGAGGATCTGGGCGCCGATGCCGTAGTCGCGCGGATCCATGGCCAGTTCGCGCGGCGGCTCGCGGCGGTGTTCCGCCCCGCCCAGGGCGAGCAGCGCGCCGGGGATGCCGCGCCCGCCGGCGTCGCCGATGTAGAGCACTACGCCTTCGCCCGCTGCCGCCACCTGGCGCAGGGCGGCGTGCACGTCGATGGCGCCGGGCACGGCGGCGAAGAGATCGTGGACCGTCGATTCCTTCTGCACGCGCACCAGCACCGGATCCGGGCAGGTCGCCCCCGGCGCCAGGCGCTGGCCGCGCACCAGCGCGAGGTGGTGCTCGCCGGAGAGCGTGTTGCGGTAGCAGTAGGCGCGGAAGGGGCCGCTGGCGGTGGCGAGAGTGGCCTCGGCAGCGAGTTCGATCAGGCTCTCTCGCGCCTCGCGCCAGGCGATGAGGTCGGCGATCGACGCCAGCAGCAGGCCGTGCTCGCGTCCGAAAGTGGTGAGGTCGGCGAGCCGGGCCATGGTGCCGTCCGGCTTCATGATCTCGCAGATCACCGCCGCCGGTCGCAACCCGGCGAAGCGGGCGAGATCGACCGACCCTTCGGTCTGCCCGGCCCGGACCAGCACGCCACCGTCGCGGGCGCGCAGCGGGAAGATGTGGCCGGGGGTGATCACGTCCTCGGGGCGCGCGGTCTCGGCGATGGCGGTCTGGATGGTGTGGGCGCGATCCGCGGCGCTGATGCCGGTGGTGACGCCCTCGCGCGCCTCGATCGACAAGGTGAACGCGGTGCCGAAGCGCGAGGTGTTGGCGCTCGCCATCAGCGGCATGCCGAGACGGTCGAGTAACGCGCCGGCCATCGCCAGGCAGATCAGGCCGCAACCCTTGGTAGCCATGAAGGCGATCGACCGGGCATCGGCGAACTGCGCGGCCATGACCAGATCGCCCTCGTTCTCGCGGTCCTCGTCGTCGACCAGGATCACCATCTCGCCGCGACGGATGGCGGCGATGACCTCGGGCATGGGGGTGAAGGGCATCGCGGGCGCAGGGTAGTGGGGGCGGCGACGGGGGAAGCCCGCGAAACGGATGGCAGACCGCAGCCCAGGGCGTCGGCGCTGGGTGGTGTCCGGCTGACGACGCGCTGCGCGGACGGGTGACGCCGATCGGAGGTCTCGTCAGCGAACTGCGTCGTTTGGGTGCCGGATGCCGATCAGCGCTGTCCCGCTTGCACGATCGCGACCTCGGCCATCGTCCGACCGCTCGGAGCGGACATGGCTACCAAGCGCGTCGGCATCATCCTCAACGGCGTCAGTGGACGCATGGGCACCAACCAGCACCTGGTGCGCTCGATCCTGGCGATCATCAAGCAGGGCGGGATCACGGTCTCGGATGATCTCACCATCATGCCCGATCCGGTGCTCACCGGACGCAATGCCAACAAGCTCAAGGCGCTGGCCGAGCAGCACGCCCTGCCCGGACAGGCGCTGAAATGGACCACCGACCTGGCGGCGGTGCTCAAGGACCCGCACTACGAAGTGTTCTTCGATTCGTCGGGCACGCTCCAGCGCGGTGGCTTCATCGCCCAGGCGGTGCAGGCGGGCAAGGCGATCTACTGCGAGAAACCCACCGCGGTGACCACCGTCGAAGCGCTGCGCCTGGCCAAGCTGTGCGAGGACGCCGGAGTGAAGAACGGCGTCGTTCAGGACAAGCTGTGGCTGCCCGGCCTGCGCAAGCTGCAGATGCTCAAGGAGCAGGGCTTCTTCGGGCAGATCCTTTCGGTGCGCGGCGAGTTCGGCTACTGGGTGTTCACCGGCGAAGTCGCCGACCAGCCGGCGCAGCGGCCGTCGTGGAACTACCGCGCCGCCGACGGCGGCGGCATCATCATCGACATGCTCTGCCACTGGCGCTACGTCATCGACAACCTCTTCGGCGAGGTGGCGGCGGTCTCCTGCCTGGGCGCCACCCACATCGGGAGCCGCATCGACGAGGCGGGCAAGCGCTACGCCTGCGACACCGATGACAGCGCCTACGCCACCTTCCAGCTCAGGAACGGCGTGGTCTGCCACTTCAATTCGTCGTGGACGGTGCGCGTGCGCCGCGACGACCTGCTCACCGTCCAGGTCGACGGCACTCATGGCTCGGCGGTGGCCGGCCTGCGCAAGTGCTGGGCGCAGCACATGAGCGCCACTCCCAAGCCGACCTGGAATCCCGACATCGACAGCCCGATCGACCACGGCGCGCACTGGCAGGAGGTGCCCTCGCCGGGCGAGTACGACAACGCCTTCAAGATCCAGTGGGAGCTGTTCCTGCGCCACGTCGTCCTCGGCACGCCCTTCCGCTGGTCGCTGCGCGAAGGCGCCAAGGGCGTGCAGCTCGCCGAACTCGGCTTGCAGAGCTGGAAGGAACGGCGCTGGGTCGACGTTCCGGCGCTGTAGCAGACAGCCGACCAGCCGACCAGCCGACCGCGTCCGCCTACGGCCGGGAGACCACCAGCGAGAACTCGGGGATGCCGAGGCTCTGCGCCACCTCGACCGCCAGCGCCACCTGGGCATAGGGGCTGGCGCGGTCGCCCTTGATCACCAGCGCGGTGCGCTTGTTGGTGGCGCTGCTGAAGCGCGCGGCGAGGGCGGCGTGCAGGCCGGAGTCGGACACCACCTCGCGATCGATGGCGAACTGGCCGCTGCGCGAGATCTCGAGCAGCACCGCCTGGTCGTTGCCGCGCACCGCCGCCTTCGACGACTTGGGCAGTTCAACCTTGAACAGGCCGCTGTCCTCGAAGGTGGTGGCGATGATCAGGAAGAGCAGCAGCACGAACACCACGTCGAGCATCGGGGTCAGATCGATGCGGTCGTCGTTCTCGACGATCTCGTCGGACATGCTGGCCATGGCGACCTCAGACCGCCGCGCGCGCGGCGCCGCTGGCGACGGCGTGGGCGTGGCGGAGGTGGATGCGGTGGATGGCTGCCTCGGCGCGATCGGCGAAGCCGGTCACGCGCAGGGAGAAGAAGCGGCCGACGATGATCGAGGGGATGGCGAGGAGGATGCCGCCGGCGGTGGCGAACAGCGCCAGGCCGATGGCACCTGCGAGTGCGGTCTTGTCGGCACCGCCGGTCGCCGACATCTGGTTGAACGAGATGATGATGCCGATGACGGTGCCGAACAGGCCGAACAGCGGCGAGACCACGCCGATGGTGGTGATCGCCATCAGATTGCGGCGCAGTGGCTTCAGTGCGATCAGGCTCTGCGTGCGCAGCGCCTCGACCATGCCGACGCCGCCGAGCACGAACTCCTGCAGTCCGAGCGCCCAGGCCCGCCCGATCACCGTCGGCGATCCCTGGCACAGGGCGAGGGCGCCAGCGACGTCGCCGGAGCCCATCGCCTCGGCGACGTTGTCGGTGAGGTCGTCGTCGAGGATCAGCCGGGTGCGCAGGGCGAGCGCGCGTTCGATCGACATGGTCACCAGCAGCAGAGAGCCGATCCACAGCGGCACGGTGAACGGCGTGAACAGCTCGGCGAACCAGTCGACCTTGGCGATCGGCGAGGACAGCGCATCGGCGTCGCCGGCCGCTATGGCGGCGACGGTGGCGAGCACCAGCAGGACGGGACGGACGTAGGTGGGGATGGTCATGACGGGATTCCTCAAGGGGTCAGATGGGGGGTGCGCAGCAGGGGGACGGCGACCGGGATCTGGTCGCCGACCGAACGCGCCTGGCCGCCGTAGGCGGGGCGGGCATCGATGTAGACCAGTTCGACGGTGTCTCCGCCACGCACCCCCAGGGTGTTGGCGCGCGCGGGCAGATGGGCGGGCTGGGTGGCGAACGAGCCGCGGAAGACGCCGGTGTGTGGACCGGTCTCGCGCAGCGCCAGCAGCAGCGGGGCGCCGCCGGCGACGCGCACCAGGGCGCCGGTGATGTCGGGTTGACCGCTGAGATCGAGGTCGTGGTCCTCGACCTCGACCGCCAGCGGCTGGCCGGACACCACGTGCTCAGCGGCCTGGGTCGGATCGTCGTAGGCGATCAGCCGGGCGGAGGCATCGGCGCCGAGCAGGACGACGTCGCCCCAGGTGTCGGGCTTGTCCCAGCTCTTGACGATCTTCGAGGCCGACCACTGGGTCTGCTGTGAGTAGTCGTGGCCGCGATTGATCGAGAAGTTCATCGCCAGCCATTCGCCGGGCAGCAGGCGTGGCTTCGCCAGCGCCTCGCGCGGCAGGAAGGCCTCGACGGTATAGCCGTCGGCGAGCTTCTTCGCGGCCGAGCGCGCCTGCGGACGCGCGTAGTTGGTGTTCACCGACAAGCCGCGGAAATTGCGCCCGATCTCGTAGACGGTGATCGCGCGGTCGGGCAATCCGGTGCAGCCCCAGGGCGTGAAGACGAACTGGTGCGCGCCCAGGCTGGCGACCATGTCGGCCTTGCGCGCGTTGTCGGTGTCGAGGAACAGCTCCATGCAGTCCCCTTCGTAGGGGCGGTTGGCGCTGGGCTGGATGGTTGCCGGGTCCTTCTCGACCTTCCAGGCGAAGTACAGTCCCTCCTGCGCCCAGCGCAGCCACAGCACCGGTCCGTTGGCGATCGGTTCGACGGTGAGCGGCCCGAAGCGCATGCGCATGGGATGTTCCAGCCGGCCCCAGTCCGCGAGATCGCCGTCGATCACCACCGGCCGGGTCATCATCGCGGCGGCGCCGGCGGCCGGCGTCGGGAAGCCGGGCGGCGGCACTTCGCGCGGACGGCTGGCGGCCAGGCGTTCAGCCAGCGCGCGCTGGCGGCGGACAGCGACCTGGGCCTGGTCGACATAGACCGAGGCCGGCAGGGCCAGACCGGTCGGCCGGGCGAGCGAGTGCGGCCCATCGACCGCGATCGCCGCCGCCGTGGTCGCGACCCCGGCATCGCCGTAGACGTTGCTGGGCGAGGTGCGCATGCGCAGTTCGCGGGTCAGCGCTTCATAGAGGGTGCGGTTGTAGCCGAGGTGCTCGTAGCGTTCGTTCGACAGCGACGCGCCCATGCTGCCCGACCCCGGTGCTCCGCGACCACCCGCGCTGCCGCCGGGACTGCCGAAGCCGGCGCCACCGGCGCCGCCGGAACCTCCGGCTCCGATGCCGGGCGTACCGGCACCGCCTGAACCGGTGCCCGAGCCACCGGTGCCTCCGGCCGCCACGCCTGCGCCACCCGCGCCACCCGAACCGCCGGTGCCGACACCAGCCGTACCCGCACCGCCCGAACCTGCACCAGTGCCGCCGGTTCCACCGGCCGCCACTCCCGCGAGACCCGCGCCGCCAACGCCGCCCGCGCCGGCACCGGCAACGCCAGCGCTACCAGCGCCGCCAGCACCACCCGCGCCGGCACCAGGCTGACCAGCACCGCCGGCACCGGCTCCACCGGCACCAGCACCGCCGGCACCAGCTCCACCGGCACCAGCACCGCCGGCACCCGCGCCACCCGCGCCGGCCTGTCCGGCCGCGCCGGCTCCGCCCGCACCGGCGCCACCAGCGCCGGCTCCAGCAGCCCCCGCACCGCCGGCTCCGGCCTGTCCGGCCGCGCCTGCACCACCGGCTCCGGGCGCCGCGGCGCCGGCACCTGCCGCACCCGCGCCGCCTGCCGCCGCGCCAGCACCCGCCGGTCCGGCGGCGCCGGCAGTGCCGGTCCCCGCGCCAGCCGCACCCGCGCCACCAGCGGCACCCGCCGCTCCGGCAGTACCCGCGGCCGCAGCGGCACCAGCGCCAGCACCGGCGCTCGCAGTTCCCGTTCCTACCGCGCCAGCCCCGCCCGCGGCCGCGCCGCCTGCGGTGCCGCTGGCCTGGGCGCCGCCGGCAGCGCCGGCCGCCGCCGCGTCGCCGCCAGCGGCCCCCGCCGCCGCCGCGTCGCCGGCAGCGCCGGCCGCAGTGGCGCCACCGAGCAGTTCACCGGCCAGCCCGCTGGCCAGACCGGCGGATCCGCCCGCGCGTTCTTCGTTGGCACCGGGCTTGAGGCTGTTGCCCAGCTCGCTGAGCTGGCCGAGGTTGCCGCGGCTGGCCGAACGCCCGAGCGCCTGCGCCAGGCCACGGGTGTCGACCGCTCCGCCGGCAGCGCGTAGCGCCGGACCGGCGGCCGCGGCCACTTCGGTCTGGGCGGCGCCAGCGGCGGCGGAAGCCGCGGCGGCCGCGGCGGCGGCGCCGATCGCGGCGGCGGCATCGCCCGGTTTGGCCGCCTGCGCCTGCTGGGCGGCGAGCCGGGTGAGTTCGGCGGCGACCTGGCGCAGCGCGGTGGCCGCGCGATCGAGATTGCCGGCAGCGCGCTTGATGTCCCCTTCGACGCCTTCCGATTGGCCGGCGTGCAGGCGTTCGCCGGCGTCACGCAGCCCGGTCTCGGCGGCATTGGCGAGCTGGCGACGGGCCTCGGCCACGGTCTCGCCGCGAGCGGCATGGCGGGCAGCGAGGTCGAGGGCGGCACTGGCGGCAGCCAGCGCGGTATCGGCCTGCGCGCTGGCGGCGACGTTGGCGGACTCGGCCTTCGCCAACGCCTCGCCACGGCCGGTGGCGGCCGGTATCGCGGCGACCTGGACGCCGACGGCGGCGACGGTGCGGGCGGCGGCGGTCAGCGCGTCGGCGGCATCGGCCACCGCCTTGCGCGCCGCCTCCAGGGCGGGCACTCCGGCGAGGCCGTTGACCGCGCGCGTCTGATTCAGCGCGATCGGTGCGTCGACGCGTTCACCCAGGCCGGCAGCGAGGCTGTCGCGGATGGTCTGCTCGATGCCGGCGCGGGTGGCCTCGTCGATGCCGGCGCGTTCGAGCGCCGGACGCACTGCGGCCGCCAGGGCGGCGGCGGCGGCCGGAGCGGTCTGGTCCTTGATCGCGGTCTTGATCGCGGCGGTGGTCGCCGGGGTCGCCTGATCGAGGGCGCGACCGGCGAGATCGGCCTTCAGCGCGCCCTGCGCTGCACGCGGTTGGCGTGCGATCGCCTCGTCCAGTCGCGGCTGCATGGCCTTGAGCACGCCGCCGGCGAGGCGTTCGCCAAGCACCTCTTCGGTGCGTCGTTCGAGTTCGGGCAGGGTGCGTTCGGCGAGGTGGCGGTCGATCAGCCGGCGCGCCTCGGCCTGACGCGCCGCCTCGACCTCGCGGCGCAGAGCGTCGAACGCCTGCCCGCGCAGTTCGAGTTCGAGCTTGGCGAGATCGGCGGCGTCGCGTTCGCCCAGCGGCTTCACGGCATCGGCGGCGTCGACCAGGCGCTGCGCCTCGCGGCGCGCCGCCTCGGCCAGCGCTTCGGCGAGACGGGCGTCGTCGATCTGGCGCTCGACGCGGCCGGCCATCTCCTGGGTCAGGCGTTCGCGCATGAGATCGCGGGCGGCTTCCTGGGCTTTCTTGCGGTCCTCCTCGAAGGCGCGCCGGGTGGCCTCCTGGACGCTGACCCGCACGCCTTCCTCCTGGCGCAGGACGGCGTGCTCGCCGCGGGCGGCGAGCAGCCAGAACAGCGCGGCCAGGGCGATGTGGAACACCACCGAACCGGCGGCGGAGGACAGCATCGGACGGGCGGAGGTGGACATGATGGCTCCGGAAATGGGGCGGTTCAGACCGGCTCAGCGCGACGACGCCGGAGGGCGCGGAGCCGGGCCAGAACAACGGCGGCGGACGGGACGGTGACGGTCATGCTGGCAACGGTACCACAGGCACCGAGTCAATGGGCGACGCAGTCCGCCGTGACCGGCTGTTCCCTGGATGCCGGACGGCTGCCAGCCCGGAGTTGCGTCTAGCGTCGGCCACCAGCGCGATGGCCGGATCACGGCCTGACCGACGGCCAGCGACCGGCCCGTGCGATTGACCCTTCCCAGGCCGCAGCTAGCGTCCGCCGCGATGTCCGAGGTCACGACCGGTCGAACTCCGCGGTGAACGCCGCCGCCGGCGCCAACGGTGGTGCCGTGCCTGTCGACCACCTGCTGACCGCCCCCCGGAAGACCCCATGCCCACGTTGACGCTCCCCGACGGCAAGCCGCTGTCGTTTCCCGCCCCGGTGTCCGGCCGCGCCGTGGCCGAGGCCATCGGGCCCGGCCTGGCCAAGCGCGCCATCGCGATCAAGGTCGGCGATGAGGTCCGCGACCTCGATCGGTTGATCGACCGCGACGCGGCCATCACCATCCTCACCAATCGCAATGACGACCCTGCCGCGCTGGCCCTGCTGCGCCACTCGTGCGCGCACGTGCTCGCCGAGGCGGTGTGCGGCCTGTGGCCGAAGACGCGCCTGGCCTACGGCCCCGCTATCGACGACGGCTTCTTCTACGACATGGCCATCCGCGACGCCGCCAACGAGACGGTGACGCTCACCCCCGAGAACTTCGCCGCCATCGAGGCGAAGATGGCCGAGATCGTCAAGGCCGACCGGCCGTTCACCCGCCGCGACTATTCCTGCGCCGACGGCCTCGCGCGCACCGCCGGCGACAAGTACAAGTCTGACAACGCCGAGCGCGCCATCGCCAAGGGCGCGACCACGATCAGCTTCTATTCCACCGGCGAACCGGGCACGCACTGGGAGGACCTCTGCGCCGGCCCGCACGTGCCGCGCACCGGCGTGCTGGCGGCGTTCAAGGTGATGTCGGTGGCCGGCGCCTACTGGCACGGCGATCAGAAGCTGGACCAGCTCACGCGCATCTACGGCACCTGCTTCGCCGACGCCAAGGGGCTCAAGGAGCACCTGGCGCGCATCGAAGAGGCCAAGAAGCGCGACCATCGCCGCATCGGCAAGGAGATGGACCTGTTCCATCTCCAGGACGACAACCCCGGCCAGGTGTTCTGGCATCCCAAGGGCTGGACCATCTACCGCGTCCTCGAGGACTACGTGCGCGGCAAGATCTCCCGCCACGGCTACGTCGAGGTCAAGACGCCGACGGTGATGAGCAAGGCCCTGTGGGAGAAGTCCGGCCACTGGGCCAAGTACCGCGAGAACATGTTCACCACCGAGGCCGAGGAGCGCGAGTTCGCGCTCAAGCCGATGAACTGCCCGGGGCATATCGAGATCTTCAAGCAGGGCCTGAAGTCGTATCGCGACCTGCCGCTGCGCATGGCCGAGTTCGGATCGTGCTGCCGCAACGAGCCGTCGGGCGCGCTGCACGGCATCATGCGCGTGCGCGGTTTCGTCCAGGACGATGCCCACATCTTCGTCACCGAGGCGCAGATCGGCCCTGAGGTGGCGGCGTTCTGCCGGCTGCTCAAGGAGGTCTACGCCGACTTCGGCTTCGGCGATGGTTCGCTCAAGGTGAAGTTCTCGACCCGCCCGGCGGTGCGCGTCGGCGACGATGCCACCTGGGATCGCGCCGAGGCGGCGCTGGCGCAGGCCTGCACGCTGGCCGGGCTGAGTTACCTGATGCACCCCGGCGAAGGCGCCTTCTACGGCCCGAAGCTGGAATTCGTCCTGGTCGACAGTCTCGGACGCGACTGGCAGTGCGGGACCATCCAGGTCGATTACCAGCTCGCCTCGGCCGAGCGTCTCGACGCCACCTTCATCGGCGAGGACGGCGCCAAGCACCACCCGATCCTGCTCCACCGCGCCATCCTCGGCTCGCTCGAACGCTTCATCGGCATCCTCATCGAGCACTTCGCCGGAAAATTCCCGCTCTGGCTGGCGCCCGAGCAGGTGCGCGTGCTGCCGATCACCGATGACCAGATCCCCTTCGCACGCGAGGTCGCCGGCAAGCTGATCGCCGCCGGCCTGCGCGCGAGCGTCGACGAGAAGCCGGACAAGCTCGGTGCCAAGGTGCGCCTGGCGCGCATCGATCGCGTCACCTACTTCGCGGTGATCGGCGGTCAGGAAGTCACCGCGAACACCGTCGCGCTGCAGAACCAGGCCGGCGAGAAGGTCGGCACCTTCGCGGTCGACGAGGTGATCCGTCGGCTCACCGACGAAGTCGCGCAGAAGAAGCTGCCGGCGGTGGAGGCGGCGGCGGGCTGAGCGCCGCACGGCCGACGGTCAGCGTCGGGCCTCAGCAGGCGGATACGAATCGTCGACGGACGTGATCCACCGCACGGACGCCCAGCCGTGCTCAGTTGACGCTCGGCCGTGGCAGTCCCGGCATGCCGTCGAGCAGCGATTGCCAGAGTGTCTCCGCCGGGCGCAGGCCGAGCACCAGGTCGATGCGGCCGGGACGCACCAGCCAGGCGCCGGCGGCGATCTCTCCGGCGAGCTGGCCGGGGGCCCAGCCGCTGTGGCCGAGGAAGAGCCGCGGACCACGCGCGTCCGGGCCTTGCGGCCAGCGCACCGCGAGGGCGTCGGGGTCGCCATGCACGGCCAGGCCGCCGCCCATCTCCTGGGCGCCGGGCAGGTCGGGGCAGGCGTGCAGCAGCAGGCCCTTGTTGCGATCGACCGGGCCGCCTTCGGCGGCGACGCGCGCCGCGGTCAGACCGGCCGGGCACTCGGTCCACAGGTCGCTGAGCGGGATGTCGAGCGGCCGGTTGACGATGAAGCCGAGGCTGCCGCCGTCATCGTGTTCGAGCAGGTAGACGACGCTGCGCAAGAACGAGGGATCGGCCAAGCCGAGGGTGGCGACCAGCACGGATCCGGCGACCGGCTGCATGGCCGGCACGCTAACCCTCGCCGGCGGCCGGTCGACCGGCAACGTCCCGGCGTCCTACTTCAACGTGTTCCCGCCGTCATCCTTGACCGCTGGCGTGTCGCGCAGGGTGTCGCCGCCGGCGCCAGGCGGGTCGGGCTTGGCCGGCGCGGGGGCGACCAGTTCCTCCGCGGCGGCGAGCAGGAAGTGCTTGGGATGGGCGGCGCGCATGACGTTCAGGCTGGCGACGGCGGGATCGCGCTGGCCGAGCTTGGCGTAGGCCAGCACCTGGTAGTAGCACTGGCGCGGCGAGCGCTCTTTGACGCCGGCGAGCAGGCCGAGCAGTTCGGTCCACTGACTGCGTTCGGCGAACACCGCCAGGCGCGCGTCGTCGATCTCGCCTGCGACCGCCGCGCCACCGCCACCACCGGGAAGCCGTCCGCCGAGCAGACGCAGGACGCCGCTGAGCACGCCGGGCAGGGCGTCGACCGGCTTGCCGTTGATGGCGCCAGCGATGGCGACGTGCTGATCGGCGCGGCCATCGATCCACAGCCGGCATTCGACGACGATGTCGCCCGACACCTCGCGACGATCGAGCGTCAGCACGGCGAGGTTCTTCTCTGACGCCGTGAGGTGGCCGCCGAGATTCCCGGCGGCGCGCAGGTCGGCTGGTTTCAGCCCCTTGGCGTCGAGCTGCTTGGCCGCCTCGGCGCCGACCACCACCTGCACTCGTTCGCCGCCGATGCGCAGCAGTTCGTCGGCCAGGCCCTTGCCCAGCGCCTCGCCCTTGGGATCGCCGACCAGGATGAGGATGAGCAGGAGGGGCATGGGGGATCCGGGGGCGCTAGGGGACGCAGGCGTGAAGGGCGGGCGGAAGGGCGTGAAGGGCGGGCGGAAGGGCGTGAAGGGCGCGAAGGGCGCGAAGGGCGCGAAGGGGACGGAGAGCGCGAAGCGTCTGAGAGAACGCCCGCGAGCCTGTCGGTGTCGGGGGCGAGGCAAGATACCGAACGAATGCGCGGCGCGCCACCTGCCCACGCTGCATTCGGTCCCCTTCTGGCCCTTCGCGCCCTTCGCGCCCTTCCGCCCTTCGCGCCCTTCACGCCCTTCACGCCCTTCGCACCCATCGCGCCACCCTTGCCCGGCCGCAGCCCGGGCATCCCATGCCGGCGTGCGTATCCTGCGTTTCGGCTGGCTGCTCCTGGTGATCACGCTCAAGCGTCGGCTGGCGTACCGTGGCGATCTGCTGGTGCAGGCACTCGATGAGCTGTGTCGCGGCGCCATCAATTGGGCGATGCTTGAGGTCTACCTCAGCAAGACGCGGATGGTGGCCGGCTACAGCCACTCGGAACTGCTCTTCGTGCTTGGCTTCAGCATGGTGCCGATCAGCCTGTTCCACACCTTCTGCGGCAATCTCTACAACCTCTCGGGCAGCTACATCATCCAGGGCAACCTCGACCGCGTCCTGCTGCGGCCGTATCCCACCTTCCTGCAGATCTGCTTCGATCGCATCAGCCTGGAGGATCTCTCCGGCGCCGTGCTCGGCGGCGCGGTGATGGCGTATGCGGCGGCAGGCATGGAGCGCTTCGCGTTCACCCCCGGCCACCTGCTGTTGCTGGCGCTGCTGCTGCTGTCGGCGTTCGGCGTGGTCGTCGCCGTGTTCATGGCCTTCGCCGCCACCGGCTTCTGGTTCGAGGACCGCGTCGGCATGGTTCCGCCGGTCTACAACCTCATGGAGTTCGGCCGCTGGCCGACGCGCATCTATCACCCCGCCTTGCGCTGGCTGGTGTCGGCGGTCATCCCCTTCGCCTTCGTCGCCTTCTACCCCGCCAGCATCTTCATCGGTGCCGGTGGTCCCGGTGACTGGTGGCCCGCGCTCGCCACCCCGGTGGTCGCCGTGGTCGCACTGCTGATCGCCAACTGGCTGTGGGGACGTGGCCTGCGCCGCTACAACTCGGCCGGTTCGTAACCTGGGCGTGACGACTCAGGCGGGCGCAGTCACACCTGGGCGTGCCGGCACGCCTGCTGAGCGACCCGATGACGATGGCGATCGTTGCTGCTTGTCGCTCACCCGGGGCAGGTCTACCATCCCCCGCCTACCAGGAACGTCCATGGCCGCCACGCCCCGCGAGAACCGTCGTCTCCCTGAACGCAAAGCCGCCACCGGTGGAGGTGGCGGCTGGCTGCTGCTGCTGGTGCTGCTCGGCGGCGCTGCGGCCACCGTGGTCTTCTACCCCCAGGTCTTCCGCGGTCTGTTCGGCCCTGGCAGCCGGCCGCCCGAAGGGGCGCCGCCGCAGGTGGCGCAGCAGTCGCAGACCGATCTCAAGGGCCGCGAACTCAGCCCCAAGGCCGACCTCGGCAAAGTCACCACCGTCGACCGCAGCGCCGCCCCCAAGCCGGTGGTCGCCGCCCCCGTACCGGTGAAGGCGCCAGCGGCGCCGATCCGCACCTACAAGGACGAGTCGTCGGCCCAGACCGCGCTCGGCGAGGCGCGCGCCGCCTACAAGGCCTTCCGCTGGGACTCCGCCGTCAGCGCCGCGCGCAAGGTCGCGGTCTACGATGCCAAGCCCGAGACCAAGGTGCGTGCCAAGGACGTCATCCGTGGCGCCCAGACCCTGGAATCGCTGTTCAAGGAACTCGACGCCCCCGATGAACTGGTGCGCAACTTCGACACCAGTCCGGGCCTGGTCGAGATCGTCAACTCGACCGGCAGCACCAGCTTCGCCGTCCCCATCCGCAGCATCGACGACAAGACCCCGATCGAGCAGGACGCGCTCGGCTACCTCAACGCGCAGCGCGCCAGCGGCACCATCTACGTGATGCTCAAGGGCATGAAGAACTTCATGCCCGCCCAGCTCAAATCCGATCAGCTCGGCGAGATCCGCGCCGTCGACATCGCGGTGGTGATGCAGGAACTGCGTGAAGAGTTCACCACCCGCCTCAGCCGGTTGAAGAACGGCGAGAACGTCAACGACGCGCTGGCCTGGTACGACGCCGCCAAGTTCGCCTACCGCAACCGCCTCGACGAACAGGTCACCGAGATGATGGATCAAGCCGTGCTGCTCGACCCCTTCCTGGTCAAGAGCGTGCGCGAAGACCGCGCCGAGACCCTGGCGGCGCACATGCTGGTCCACCTCAAGAACGACAACAAGAAGCAGGCCGACGCCTTCATGGCGATCATCAACCGCAAGTTCGCCGACACCGACAACGGCAAGCAGGCCAAGCTGCTCTACGACGGCAAGGGTGCCGAGGCGCTGGTCGCGCAGCGCGATGCCGAAGCCAAGCGCCGGGCCGACGAGGCCGCCCGTCGCGACGCCCGCAAGGCGCGCGCTACCGAACTCGGCGATGCCACCGAGGTGGCGCGCATCGAACGCGAGCCGGTGGCTCCGGCGGCGCCGAGCCGGCCGGGGACGGCCACGGCGGGCGACGAGGGCAAGGCCGACGAGTTCTTCATCAAGGGTCGCACCCTGTATTCGCAGGCGATCGACGCCGGCAACAGCAGCAAGCGCGACCAGCTCTATTCCCAGGCCGCGGCCGAACTGGGCCGGGCGATGGACATCTACAACGTCCTGCTCGAAAAGCGCGGCACCGATTCATCGCTCGCCTCCAAGGCGCTGGAATGCAACAAGCTGCGCTACGGCGCGAAGAAGCAGCAGCGCTATTGAGCGTCCGTGCCGGGTCATTCCGGTCGGTAGGTCCCCGACGATGACGACCCCTGAAGACGACCTCCGCGCCCGGCTGCGCGCCCAGGAAGCCGAGATCCAGACGCTGCGTGCCCGCCTAGATGCGGCAGCGGTGCTGGCGGATTCGAGTGAGCGGCTGCGATCGTTGCTCGACACCGCGCCCAACTTCATCCTCACCCTGGAGACCGACGGGCGGATCACCTTCATCAATCGCACCGATCCGCATATGACCCCCGCCCAGGTGGTCGGCACCAGCATGCTCGACTGGGTGCCTGCGGCTGACCGCCCGCGACTGGCCTCCGCTCTGGCGCTCATCGCTGCTGGTGGTCCGGTGATGACCCTCGAACTCGGCGGCCGTGGCGCCCACGGCGAACCCACCTATTTCATCACCCGCATCGGGCCGCTGGCGCGGGATGGCCGGGTCGTCGGCCTGGTCGCGGTGGCCACCGACATCAGCGAACGGGTGCTCGCCGAACAGGCGCTGCACGAGAGCGAGGCGCGCCTGCGATCGGCCGCCGAAAGCCTGCCCTTCGCCTTCTGGGTGCGCGACAGCGATGGCCGCATGGTGCTGCAGAACCGCATCTCGCTGGCGGCCTGGGGCGACCAGCGCGGCCGCGGCGTCGGCGATCTCGGCCTCCCCGACGACCTGCTGGCCATCGCCCGGGACAACCTGGCGCGGGTCATGGCCGGAGAGGTGGTCGATTGCGAGGTCGCGCTCGGCGACGGCGCCGCCCGCCGCCACGTGCGCGCGATCATGGCGCCGGTGCGCGACGCTGGCGCCATCCGCGGGGTGCTCGGCGTCGACATCGACCTGACCGAACAGCGCCGGTTGGAGGAGCAGCTCTTCCAGGCCGCCAAGGAGGAGTCGATCGGCCGACTCGCCGGCGGTGTCGCCCACGACTTCAACAACCTGCTCACCTCGGTGCTCGGACACACCGAGCTGGCCAGCCGCGCCCTGCCCACCGCCGCGCCGGTCCAGGACCACCTGCGCCGGGTGATCGAATCGGCGCGGCGCGGCGCCGCGCTCACCCAGCAACTGCTCGCCTTCGCGCGCAAGCAGGTCATCCATCCCCGTGCCATCGACCTGAACCTGCTGCTGCGCCAGACCGGCGAACTGCTGCCGGTGCTGCTCGGCGAGGATATCGCCCTGGCCCTGCAACTCGATCCTGGCCTGCATCCCGTGGTGATCGATCCGGTGCAGGCGGAGCAGATCGTGATGAACTTGGCCGCCAATGCCCGCGACGCCATGCCCGGCGGCGGCCGCCTGCACATCACCACCGCCAATGTCGTCATCGGCGCCGACGACGCGCGCGCGCGTCCTGGCCTGGCCGCCGGCGCGCACGTGCGCGTGACCATCGCCGACAGCGGCAGCGGCATGCCGCCCGAGGTGCTGGCGCGGGTGTTCGAACCCTTCTTCACCACCAAGCCGGTCGGTCGCGGCACCGGCCTCGGCCTGGCCACCTGCTACGGCATCATCCGCCAGAACCGCGGCCACATCGCCGCCGCCAGCGGCGCCAGCGGCGGCAGCGTGTTCACCATCCACCTGCCGGCCGCCCCCGGCACACCCACCGCTCCGCCGACCACCACCGTCACCGCGCGTCCCGGCCGTGGCCACGAGACCATCCTGCTGGTCGAGGACGATGCCGCGATCCGCGATCTGCTCGGCGACGCGCTGGTCGGACAGGGCTACACCGTGCTCATCGCCGCCGACGGCGAGGAGGCGCTCGAACGCATCCACACCTGGGGGCGCAGCATCGACCTGCTGGTCACCGACGTGGTCATGCCCCGTCTGGGCGGCCATGAACTCGCCCGCCGCCTGCGCGCCGAGCGTCCTGGCCTGAAGATCCTGTTCGCCTCGGGCTATCCCGGCGAGCCCACCGCCCCCGCACCCGGCACCGCCTCGATCGCCAAGCCGTTCACGCCCACCGAACTGGCGGCGCGGGTGCGGCAGATGTTGGGGGGGTGAGGGCACGAAGGGATTGAAGGGAGCGAAGGGCACGAAGGGGATCGAGCCTGCCGGTTGCGCAGGCCGGCCTCGCGTGATTGGTCCCCTTCGCTCCCTTCGCTCCCTTCGCGCCCTTCAATCCCTTCATGCCCTCCCCCAAGTTGGCACGGCCCGTGCCCCTGACCCCAGCGGAAAGCCGCTTGCGGGCGCGACCTGTGGCATGCCGCCACAGCGCTGTCGGCAAGCGCGACGAGGGGCCGGGTGGCCGACGCACCGCACCTGTTGACCGCGGCCGACCGCATGGGCAAGCGCAGCGAACTGCTGTTCGCCATCGCCCTGCTCGGCGTCCTGGGGGTGCTGATCATCCCGTTGCCGGCCCCGCTGCTGTCGTTGCTGCTGGCGCTCAACCTGTCGATCTCGCTGCTGGTGCTGCTGGTGGCGATCTACGCCAAGGAGCCGCTCGAATTCAGCGCCTTCCCCAGCCTGCTGCTGGTCACCACGCTGATGCGGCTCGGGCTCAACGTCGCCTCGACCCGGCTGATCCTGCTCACCGGCACCGGCGGCTCGGTGATCGAGACCTTCGGCAACTTCGTGGTCGGCGGCAACTTCGTGGTCGGCGCGGTGGTCTTCCTGATCCTCATCGTCATCCAGCTCGTCGTCGTCACCAAGGGTGCCGGCCGCATCAGCGAGGTCGCCGCGCGCTTCGTGCTCGACGCCATGCCCGGCAAGCAGATGGCCATCGATGCCGACCTCAATGCCGGACTGATCAGCGAGAAGGACGCGCGCGAGCGCCGCGCCAAGATCGCTTCCGAGGCCGAGTTCTACGGCGCCATGGACGGTGCCAGCAAGTTCGTCAAAGGTGACGCCATCGCCGGGCTGATCATCACCGTGATCAACCTGGTCGCCGGATTCATCATCGGCGTGACCATGCTCGGCATGCCGGCGCAGCAGGCGCTCAGCACCTTCGCGCTGCTGACCATCGGCGACGGCCTGGTCAGCCAGATCCCCAGCCTGCTGATCACCATCGGCTCGGGCTTGCTGGTGACCAAGGCGCGCAGCAGCGAGACCATCGGCGAGGAACTGTCCAAGCAGTTCTTCATCAAGCCCAAGGCGCTGGCGGTGGCAGCGGTGATGATTGCCGCGGTGGGCATCATCCCCGGGATGCCGTTCATCCCGTTCGCGGTCATCGCCGGCCTGGTCTTCCTGCTCTACACCCGGGTGCGCGAGGTAGCCGGCGGACCGGCCGCCAGCGACCCGGCGGGCAAGAGCAAGGACGAGGCCAGCAAGCCCGAGGAGAAACCCGAGGATCTGGTCGCCGCCGACCGCATCGGCATCGAGATCGGCTACCGCCTGATCCAGCTCGTCGACAAGGAGCGTGGCGGCACCTTGCTCGACCGCGTCACCGCCCTGCGCAAGCAGTTGGCGCGCAGCCACGGCCTGCTCATCCCGCCGATCCGCATCAAGGACAACATCCAACTCACCCCCACCGCCTACCGCGTCATGCTGCACGGCCAGACGGTGGCGAGCGGCGAACTGCATCCCGACCGTCTGCTGGCGATCAACGGCGGCGGCGTCGCGGTGCCGGTGCCGGGGCTGGCCACCAAGGAGCCGGCCTTCGGTCTCGACGCGGTATGGATCGAACCCGGCCGCCGCGCCGAGGCCGAGACCGCGGGCTACACCGTCACCGATCCTCCGGCGGTGTTCATCACCCACCTCACCACGGTGCTCAAGGCCAATGCCCGCGACATCCTCAGTCGCGAGGACGTGCAGGCGCTGCTCGACGCCCTCAAGAAGGAGGCGCCGGTGCTGGTCAAGGACATCGAGACCAACGCCAAGCTTGGCGTCGTCCAGAAGGTGCTCGCCCATCTCTTGGACGAGAAGGTGCCGCTGACCAACCTCGAGAAGATCCTCGAAGCCATCGCCGACAACCCGGCGGCAGCGCCGGAAGCCCTGGCCGAGCAGGCGCGGGTGCGCATCGGCCGCGCCGTCGTCTCCACCCACCTCGACGCCGCCGGCAAGCTCAACGCCATCATCCTCGACCCCGCCACCGAGAGCCGACTGAGCGGCGCCCTGGTCTCAGCGCAGCACGGCGGCGGCCTCGGCATCGCACCCGCTGAGGCCACCACCCTGATCGACCAGCTCGGCCGCGCCATCCAGGAGGCCAACGCCCAGGGCCACGATCCGGTGCTGCTGACCACCGCGCAGTTGCGCCGCCGCCTGCGCCAGATCACGGCGCGTTTCTATTCCGACCTGGCGGTGATCAGCTATTCCGAACTCGGTTCGGGCATCACCGTCGAGGTCGTCGGCACCGTCGCCCTGGGAGCGGGGAAATGATTGCCACTGCTGATAGCTGCTGGCTGCTGGCTGATGGCGCGCTGCCCGCGGTGGCGGGAGCGCTTCCGCTGCGAGACAGGGCATGTGAGCCGACCGCGCGCGCAGCCAGCCGGCAGCAGCCGGCAGCCTTCCCGATCGCTGAACTGGTGCTCGGCCTGGCCCGCCACCGCCGCGCCTTCGGCAGGCCGCCGTCGACGCCGTTGGCGCGCGCGCTCCCGCTCCCGACCGGCCCGTCATCCGCATCCGGACCCCAGCCATGATCGTCAAGAGCTACACCGGCCGCACCGTGCAGGAGGCCCTGGCCAAGGTGCGCAACGACCTCGGCGAGGCCGCCCTGATCGTCGAGACGCGCAGCCTGAAGAGCCCCGGCCTGTTCGGCGGCCGGATCGGATTCGAGGTGGTCGCCGCCGCCGACCAGGCGGTTCCGGCCAGCACCCGCCGCGCTGCCGCCAGTGACACCACCAGCCTGCGCCGCACCCAGGCCGAGGTGCTGGCGCGACGGGCCGCGGTCGCCGCCGAGAGCGTTGCTTCCAGCGGGCACAGCGGGCACAGCGGGCACAGCGGCGCGCCCGATCTCGAAGGCGAGCTCGCCGCCATCCGCGCCCAGCTCGTGCGCCTGGGCACCGGCGCCCCGTGTCCCACCGGCCATCTCGGCGATCTCGCCAGCACCTTCGCCCACGCCGAGCTGCCTGATGAAGTCGTGGCGGAATGCGATGCTCTGCTCGGTCGCCTCGGCGACCGCCTGCCGCGCGCGCGCCACGCCGAACTGCTCAGCCGCGCCCTGGCGCGCAACCTGCCCTGCGCCGGCGATCTCGACTGGTCACAGCCGCGCCGCCTGCTGGTGGTCGGACCGACCGGCGTCGGCAAGACCACCACCATCGCCAAGCTCGCCGGCGATCTGGTGCTGAAGCGCGGTGCGCGCGTCGCCCTCGCCACCATCGACACCTATCGCATCGGCGCCGCCGAGCACCTGCGCGCCTACGCCGATCTGCTCGACGCGCCGCTCGGCGTGGCGCAGACCCCGGCGCAACTCGCCGAGCTGGTGCACGGCTTCGCCGGCTACGACCACATCCTCATCGACACCGCCGGTCGCAGCCCGGCCGACGCCGCGCGGGTGCACGAGCTCAGCGCCTTCTGCCACGCCGTGCCTGGCCTGGAGGTCATGCTGGCGATCGCCGCCACCAGCGGCCGCGCCGAGTTCGCGGCGGTGGTCGAACGCTTCGGGGTGCTTCCGGTCGAGCACGCCGTGATCACCAAGATCGACGAATGCGCCGCCTTCGGCCGGCTCTACGGCTGCCTGCGCCGCCACCGCCTGGCGGTCAATTACCTGACCACCGGCCAGGAGGTGCCCGACGACATCGTCATCGCCGACGGCAGCGTGCTTGCCGACGGCATCTTCGCCGTCAGCGCCGGAGCGGCGGCATGAGCGTGCCCGGCACCGCCTCGATCAGCCGCCGCACCGGCGACCAGGCCGAGCGCCTGCGCACCCTCGCCGCCCAGCAGGCCACCGCCGCCGTCGCCGCCGTCACCGCGCTGCCGGCGCTGGCGATCACTGGCGGCAAGGGTGGCGTCGGCAAGACCTGCGTCGCGGTCAACCTCGGTCTGCTCCTGGTCGAACTCGGCGCCCGGCCGCTGCTGGTCGACTGCGACCTCGGTCTGGCCAACGCCGACGTCATGCTCGGGGTCAGTCCGACTGCCACGCTCTACGACGTCGTGCTCGGCGGCGCCGCCATCGATCAGGCCATCGTCACCTCGCCCGCCGGGCTGGCCTTCCTGCCTGCCGCCTCCGGCCGCGACGAACTGACCCGTTTGCAGCCCAGGCAGTTCCAGCGTCTGCTCAAGGATCTCGGCCACGCCGCCGCCGGCTACGATCTCATCCTCTTCGACACCGCTGCCGGCATCGGCCGCGATGTCGCCAGCTTCCTGATCGCCAGCCGCACCGTGCTGGTGGTGGTCACCCCCGAGCCGACCTCGCTGACCGACGCCTACGCGCTGATCAAGCTGGTCGAGGCCAAGCAGCCGGGCAAGGACATCCGCGTCCTGGTCAACCAGGCCGCCAACCAGGACGAGGCCGCCGAGACTTTCGCCCGCCTGCGCAAAGTCGCTGCCACCTACCTCAAGCGCGACCTCGTGCTCGCCGGCCACCTGCCGGCCGACCGCGCCGTCGCCGAAGGCGTGCGCCGACGCAAGCCGTTCGCGTTGAATCCTGACGCCCCGGCCACCCGCGCCCTGCGCGCCCTGGCGACGCGGATCAAGGCTGAACGCTGGCGGTGAGCCCGCCGAACCACGACGCTTCAGCTTTCCAGCTGCGGCTCACGGTGTCCTGGTGCCGCCCTGCGGAAGGGCGCCGAGTTCGGCGCGGGCGGCTTCGAGTTCGCCACGCGCGCGGTGCAGCGCCTGAAGCCGCAGCGCCGCCTCGGCGTTGAGCTGCGCATCCAGGTTCGGCCGGAAATTGGGCGCGAGACGATCGGCGAGACGGCGATGCACGACCAGCGCCGCCTCGGCTTCGGCGCGCGCGCCGCCCTCGGGAAAGCGGGCGAGGAGGTCCTGCCAGAGACGCGGATCGCGTCCGGCACGGGCGTCAGTCACGGCGGCGGCCTCCGCCGCCGGTAGTCCGGAGCCGCCCAGCAGCGCTGCGCCCAACCACAGTCCGGCGGCGCCAGCGACCACGGCTGCCGCGGCGACCAGCCACCAGGACGGTCGCCGGCGGCCGGACGGCATGGCGATCGCGCCACTGGCCGTCCCCGTGCCCGTGCCCGTGCCCGTAGCCGGCGATGGCAGGCTGCCCGCATCGAAACGCGTGCCGGCGCCCGACATCGTTTCGGTGCCGGACAAGGTTCCGGTGGCGGACAACGCCGATGCCGGGTCGGACCCGGGATCGGTCTCGACGATGAGCCGCCCGGTCTGCGGAGGGGAGGCGGGGTCGGCCGTGGCCGTGGATTCCGGTGCCGCGGACGGAACCGGCGCCGCAGGCGGTCTGGCCGGTATCTGACGCGCGGCCGACACGGCCGGCGCTGCGCTGTCGCCAGGAGCAGCGGCAACGGGCTCGGGCAACCACGCTCGCGCGACGGTCGGCGGCGCCATCGTTGTGGGCACCATGGCCGCGGGCGCGATCTCCGTGGGCGCGATCGCCGTGGGAGCCGGAGATGACAGCTCCGGCGTGGTGGTCGGCGTCGGTGGGGTGCCGGTGCCGAACATGGTCGCCATGCCCGACAAGGTGCGGGAGCCGGACAGCGTCGCGAGGTTGAAGCGGTCCGACTCCGAACTGGATCCCGCAGTGGTCTCGACGATGAGCAGTCCGGTCTGCTGACCACGGTCGTCGGCGGTCGTGGTGGTCGTGGTGGAAGCCAACGTCGGCGTCGTCGGATCGGCGCTGGCCGCCGGTGGCGGCTCGACCGTAGCGGCGACGTCCGCATCGCCGGGGACGCGCGCGGCCACTACCGGCGGTTCGCTGCAGGCGGCGGCGGGCGGCGGGGCCACGGGCGACTCGACGGCAGCGGGGATCGCGGTCGCGAGCGCAGGCGTCCCGAGCGGAGTGACCAGCTCGGCCGCCAGGCTCGGCGTCGACGCACCGAGCCCAGGCGATCCGGTGACGAACGGCACTGGGGGATCGGCGATGGCCGCCGGTGGGGGCTCGACCGCAGCAGCGACATCCACGTCGCCGGGGACGGGCGCGGCCTCCACGGGTGGTTCGAGGACGGTGGCTGCGGGCGGCGGTGAGGCCACGGGCGACTCGACCGCAGCCGCGATCGCCGCAACGGGCGCGGGCGTCCCGAGCGGAGTGTCCAGCTCGGCCGCCAGGTTCGGCGTCGACGCTCCCAGCCCAGGCGATCCGGTGACGAACGGCACTGGGGGATCGGCGATGGCCGCCGGTGGGGGCAGATCGACCGCAGCGGCGACGTCCGCGTCGCCGGGGACGCGCGCGGCCTCCACGGGTGGTTCGACGACGGTGGCTGCGGGCGGAGGTGAGGCCACGGGCGACTCGATCGCAGCCGCGATCGCCGCAACGGGCGCGGGCGCCGGCGTGACCGGCGTGACCGGCGTGACCAGCTGCGCAGCCGGGCTCGACGTCATCGCTTCCGGCGCGGCCGGTGCCGTGAGGGCGACCGCCGGATCCTTGGGCATGACCTCGGCGATCGACGACAGGATGGCGGAGAGCGCGGATTGCGACTCGCCGACTGCGGACCACGGCACGGCAGGAGGCGGCAGCGGCGGAATCGCCGGGGCCGCCGGCGGCGGTGTGACCTGAAGCGCCGCCGGCACGACGGCCTCCGGCGACGTCAGCAGCGGAGCCGGCGGGATGCCGGGCATGCGCGCGACTGGCGGCGCGGTCGGTGGCAGCGGTACCCGCGGTTGCAAGGCGCTGTCCGCCGGCAGGTCGGGCCGCTCCCTGGTCGCCGGGGGTGGGGCGGGCGACGTCGCCGCGGTGACGATGGCCGCGGTGATGCGCTCGATCGGCATGGCGCGCACGGCACGGGTGGTGGGCGGTTCGGCCGGGACGGCGACCGGCGGCGCCTGGTCGCGCAGACGCAGGGCGTGCGTCGGCGGGCGCGCCTCCTTGAGCACGGCGATGCAGTCCTCGCGCAGCTCGGCGGCGATCTGATAGCGGCTGGTGCGGTCGGCGCTCAGCGCGGTGCGCACGATCAGGCGGATGCGTTCGTCCAGCGCGCCAAGCAGCAGACGCGGATCGCTGGCCTCGCCGCGGGCGACCCGCGCACGCACCACGTGAGCGTCGGCACCGGTGATCGGCGCCTGGTTGGTCAGCAACCAGTGGAACAGTGCGCCGAGCGCCCACAGATCGCTGCGCGTGTCGAGGTAGTTGTCGCCGCGCGCCTGTTCGGGCGAAAGGAAGCCCGGGTGCTGCACGGTCAGCGGACGCACCATGGCGAGATCGGTGATCTTGGCGACGCCCTCGCCGGTGATCAGCAGGTTGCTGGGCTTGAGATTGCGGTGCACCAGGCCGGCGGCGGCGATGGCACGCACGCCGGCGGCGGCATCGCGGACGATCTTCACCGCCGAGCGTTCGCGCAGGCGGCCGCCCTTGGACGCCGCGAAGCGCTCGCAGTCGGTGCCGGCAACCAGTTCGCAGGCGGTGAACAGCAGGTCGCCGACCTTGCCGGAGTCGAAGCAGGCGGCGACGTTGTCGTGCTGGATGGTGGTGGCGATGCGCGCCTCGCGCTGGAAGCGGCGCTGGTCTTCGCTGCTGCCCAACGGCTGGAGCTTCAACGCGACCGTGCGGTCCATCGATTCCTGGACCGCCTTCCACACCAGGCCGCCGATGCGGCCGACCACGCGGTAGCCGGGAATGACCGGGCTGGTGGTGGCGAGCGCGGCGGCGCGCTCCAGCCAGTCGAGCTGGCCGGCATCGAGCTGGCCGGCGCGACCGAGATCGGCCAGCGCCGCCACCGGTCCCGAGCTGCCGGTCAGCGACGCCGACGCCGTCTCGGGGGCGAGCAGGCCGTGCTGCACGGCGAGGTCGATCATGATCGCGGACGGGGACATGGGGCGGTGGTGCAGGGTTCGCGGGCTAGGGCGACGCTGGGGGACCTGGCGGCGGCGGCGTGTTGGGCGCGAGCGGCGGGACGGGCTGAACGCGCCGGGCCGCGGCCTGGGCCCTGACCGCGGCGGTCTCCTCCTCGACCTTCCTGCGCTCGCGCTCGCTGTCGTCGAGGCGGCGGTGGTGGGTGATGCCGGCCTCGGTCGCGGCGAAGCGCGCGTCGGCCCAGGCGTGCAGGGCCAGCATCGCCCGCGCCTCGTCGCCAGCGGCATCCTGGGGATGCGCTTCCAGGCAGTGCTGCCAGGCGGCGGCGGTGTTGACCTTGCGCGCCTCGGTGAGGGCGGTGGGGACGATCGTCGCCGGGCGCAGCCACGGCGCGCCGGCAACCAGGCCGCCGAGGAGCGCCAGCGCGACGATTGCGAAGCGCCACCACGCCCACGGCGGCGCCGGCGATACGGTCAGCCCGTCGCTGGCCACGGTGACGCCGAGGGTGGTGCGCACCGAGCCGTAATGCACGGTGCCGGAACCGGCGCGGGCCGCTGAGGGCTGCTGGCGGATCAGCCCGGCGTTGTGCGCGCGTCCGCCGGCGAGCACCGACTCGCAGTCCTCGCGCATCTGCGCCGGCGCCTGGTAGCGCGCATCGGGTGAACGCGCCATGGCGCAGCGGATGATCGTGCGCACCTCGGCGGAGAGCTTGGGCGCCAGCAGCCGGGGATCGGGCGCCGGCTCGCTGAGCACCTTGGCCAGCACCACCCATGGGTTGGGTCCGTCGAAGGGCAGCCGGCCGACCACCAGGGCGAACAGCGTGGCGCCGAGGGAATAGAGGTCGCTGCGTAGGTCGACTTCGCGGTCGCCGCGCGCCTGCTCCGGGGACATGAAGGCCGGAGTTCCGAACACCGCCCCCTGCTTGGTCACGGTCTCGTCAGCGGCCTGCGAGCGGTTGAGCCCGAGGTTGGCGATCTTGGCGGTACCGTCGGCGCTGATCAGGATGTTGGCCGGCTTCAGATCGCGGTGGACCAGGCTCTCGGCGGCGAGCGCTTCCAGACCGCTGGCGGCGTCGCGGATGATCGCCAGGGCGGTGTCCTCATCGAGCTTGCCGCCCTTGCGTTCGGCGAGGGCGGCGGCGTCGCCACCGGAGACCAGATCCATGGCCACCCACAGGTGGCGGCCGGACTGACCGGCGTCCTGGCAGGTGGCGACGTGGGGATGCTGAATGCGCTTGGCGCTGGTCGCCTCGCGCAGGAAGCGTTCGGCGTCCTTGTCGTTGACGCGGGTGAACAGCTTGAGCGCCACCTCGCGGCCGCTCGCCTCGCGCACCGCCTTCCACACCGACGCTGAACTGCTGCCGCCTAGACGTTCGAGCACGCGGTAGCCCGCCACCCGTGGGTGGGGGCTGTCGATCGAGCTGGCGTCGGGGTTCGGAGAGGTGGCCACGGTCGCGGGGTTTGGGGCTCTACCATGCCGCGCGACTGCGCTGACGCCAGTCGCGCTGACTCGCCATCGAGCACGGTGAACCATGGGGAGATAGGAACGGGATGACGGGATGATGGGTTGACAGGACCAGCGCGCGGGCTGACGGGCGCACGATGCGGTCCGGGCGAGCGGCCAAGCCGTCCCACTGCCCACTTGTCCCTCGCGCCGTCGATGTCGCCGCGTACCACCCGGCACGTGATGCCCCCGACCGCCGACCGTCGTCAGTTCGCCAGCGACACCGAGGCGCCGTGCTGCCCATCGGCGTGGCAGGCGCTCACCGAGGCCAACCACGGTCACGCCGCCGCCTATGGCGACGACGCCTGGACGGCGCAGGCGGTGGCGGCGATCCGCGACCTGGTCGAGCATGACTGCGCGGTGTTCTTCACCGCCACCGGCACAGCCGCCAACGCACTCGCCCTGGCTGCGCTGTGCCGCGGTCATCAGGCGGTGGCGGTCAGCGAGCACGCCCACCTCATCCATCACGAATGCGGCGCCGCGCAGGTGCTCACCCCCGGCCTCGCTCTGCGTCCGCTGTCCAGCCCGGACGGCCGTCTCACGCCCGAGCAGGTGACCGCCCTCGCCGACGGCCTCGGCGTCCATGGACACCGCCTGGGCGCGCTGAGCATCGCCAACGCCAGCGAGCTGGGCACGGTCTACGATGTCGACCGTCTCACCGCCGTGGCCGCCGCCGCGCATGCCCGCGGCTGGCGTGTGCACTGCGACGGCGCCCGTTTCGCCAACGCCGTCGCCGCCACCGGCGCCACTCCGGCGGCGCTGTCCTGGCGCGCTGGCGTCGACGTGCTGGTGTTCGGCGGCGCCAAGAACGGCCTGACCACCAGCGAGGCGGTGGTGGTGTTCGACCGCGATCTGGCCGACGACCTCGCCTGGCGGCATAAGCAGGCCGGCCAGCTCGCCGCCAAGGGCCGCTTCTGGTCGGCGCCGTGGCTGGGCCTCATCCGTTCCGGCGCCTGGCTGGCCAATGCCCGCCACGCCAACGCGGCGGCGGCGCGCCTGGCCGCCGGACTCGCCACCATCCCGGGCACGGTGTTGCGCCAGCGCGTGGAGTCGAACGCGGTGTTCATCAGCCTGCCAGTGGCGGTGGCTGACGGCCTGCGCGCGCGCGGCTGGCGCTTCCATGCTCTGGCTGGTGCTCAGCGCCTGGTGTGTTCGTGGGACACCAGCGCTGCCGATGTCGACGCCTTCGTCGCCGACGCGCGGGCGCTCGCCGGCGACTGACCGCCGCGCGCGCAGTGGCGCGCGCCCCGTGCAGCCGAACGACGGTGCCGGCGCCATAGGCAGCGAATTTCTCGGACAGGACACTAGCGTGCGCGCATGCCCGTCCCGGCCGCTGCACCTCCTGTTCCCGTCGCCGGCACGCCTGCGCCCGCCGAACTGCCGCTGGTGCTCCATCTCGGCTGCGGCCGCCAGAAGCCGGCGGGGCACTACGGCGTCGACTGCAACCCACGCAGCCTGGCCGACGCGCGGTTCGATCTCGACGTGGTGCCGTGGCCGCTGCCCAGCGACCACTTCCAGACCGTGATCTGCCCAGCGATCATCGAGCACCTGCGCAACTTCTACGGCGTCTTCGAGGAGATCTGGCGGGTCAGCCGTCCCGGCGCGCGGGTCACCATCGATGTGCCGCACTACAGCGATCTCGCCGCCTTCACCGATCCCACCCACGTCCACTTCTTCACCACCCGCTCGTTCGACGTCCTCGCCGGCGGTGACAAGTGGGCCTACTACACCGCCGCGCGCTTCCGCCCGGTGCGCCTGCACGTCACCTTCCTGTCGTTGTGGCGCGTGCTCGGCTGGCAATGGCTGGTCAACCTCGCCATCCGTCGCCGCCCTCTGCGTTTCATCCGCAACTTCTGGGAGCAGTACCTGTGCTTCGTGGTGCGCGCGAAGTCGATGACCATCGAGCTGGAGGTGGTGAAGGACGGCCCCCCGGCGCCCGGTTGACGACCGGCTGACGGTCAGTCGGTCAGTCGGTCAGTCGCCGAGAGCGGCGGCGCAGGCGCGGCGCTGGTCGTCGTTGCGCAGCAGGCTGCGCAGCACGTGGCGGACATAGGGCTGCTCTGCCGCCTCGGCCTGGTTGATCAGCAGCGCCAGGTGTGCGCGGGCGCCGTCCTCGGCGGCGGCACGTGCCGCGCGATCGCCGGCGTCGAGCGAGTGGAAGCGGGTGCCGAGCGTGCCATCGGCAGCGTCGATCACCGCCGGCGCGGGATCGCCAAGCGCGGCGATCAGCAGGGGGGCCACGCGCGCATCGGCAGTGCACGAACCCAGCGCCTGGACCACTTCGACGCGCACGGTCACGGCGGCATCGGACAGGCCCGGCCGCAGCAGGTCGGTCAGTTCGCTGGCCATGAGGACACCGTGCTGACGCAGGCCGAGCAGCGCACGTACGCTGGCGATGCGTTCGGCCACCACCGGCGAGCGCACGAGATCGAGCGCGTGCAGCCGACCGACCGTCTCCCAGGTCGCCCGCCCGAGCGCTACCGGATCCGCGTGCTGGGCGATCAATCCCGACAGTCGGCGCAGCGCCTCCTGGCTGGCCGGATCGTGTGCGCATGCCGCCACGCCGGCAACCAGTCGATCCGCGTGTGCGGGCGGCAGCGCGTACACGACGTCCACCGCACCGGTGCTGCCGATACCGGTCAGCCACCCGGCGGCGAACGCGCGCACGTCATCACGGGGATGCCAGAGCAGTCGGCCGACGCTCGCCGTCGTTGCCGGACCCATCCCGTCGAGGCGCCGGGCCATGGCGGCTCGGCGTCGCCACCTCGCCGCCGGATCGGCGACCACCGCCCTCGCCATCGACTCGATCCACGGGGAATGCGCGATGACCCAGTCCGGGGCCACCCGGGGCAGCAGCCGATCCAGGCCGACCAGGACGCCGGACAGTGCGGCCAGTACGGCAACGACTACGCCGCTGACGAGGACAGCGCGACGGATCTGGCGCTTCCGGCGACGACGAGCGGGCGGGTTCGCGGTCATTGCCGCGATGAACGGCAGAGCCGCACGCTGGTTCGCGAATACATGACCGACCTCGGGGGTGCCGGCGGAGGGCCTCACTCCAACGGCGCCTTCCGATACCGCCACACCGTGCTGATGATCGCCCATCCCGCCTTGAACACCGGCAGCAGCCGCCCGCTGATCTTGCTGACGCCGGCGCGGCGGGCGCGGGCATCGACCGCGATCTCGCGGACGCGAAGACCGAGGCGGTAGGCCTTGACCTGCATCTCGGCGGTCCAGCCGAAGGCGGGGTCGGCCATGCGCAGGCGCGCCAGGGCCGGCGCGGCGATGCAGCGGAAGGGGCCGAGGTCGCTGACGTGCACACCGTAGAGCACGCGCATCAGCGCCGCCGCCACCAGATTGCCGGCGCGCTGCGGCCAGGTCAGCGCACCCGCTTCGCTGTGACCGAGCGCGCGGCTGCCGATCATCAGGTCGGCCTCGCCGGCGAGTATGGGCCCGACCAGATCGCCGAGACGGGCGAGGTCGTCGGCGCCATCGGCATCGCAGAACAGCACGGCCCGGCAATCGGCGGGCAGCGTGGCGAGCGCCGCCAGGCAGGCCGAGCCGTAGCCACGCCGGGGCGCCGGCACCACGCGGGCGCCAGCCGCGACCGCGACCGCGGCGGTGGCGTCGGTCGAACCATTGTCGCCAACGATGATCGTGGCCACGCCGGCGGCGCGCAGGCCGGCGATGACGCCGGCGATCGAGCCTTCCTCGTCCAGCGCAGGGATGATCGCGACCACGCCGGTGAAATCGGGCGTAAGTTGTCCGCGATCCGCCTCCGCAGCGGCGCGGTCAGGCGTCACGCCGTGCCCAGCCCGGCGTCGAGCGGCGCGCGCCGGATTCCGTACACACCGTGACTGCGTGAGTGGACGTCGGCGGCATCAAGGGCAGAGATTGGAGACGACCTCCCAGGACGTTCATCCACACGTCCCGCCCGGTCCGCAGCAGTCCTGGTCGGCGCGGTAGTCGGGCGGACGCGGACCATTGCGGGTCTCGGCGGGGGTGCGCTGGCGAGTGCCGGTGCAGGAGAACGGGCCCTGCTCATGTTCGGCAATCGCCCGGTAGGGCGGCAGGCCGACGACCTGGGCGCGGTAGGGTTCGCTGGTGAGCAGGCGATAGGTCTTGGCGCACACGGCGGTGCGCTGTCCGCGCGTGAAGACGTGGCCGTCGTCGTCGCGAACCTCGCTCCACGGCCCGGGATAGAGGATGGCGTGGTTGCCCTCGCGGCAGGGGCCGGCCTTGCCTTTCCAGGCCATGACGGTGACGGCGTGGAACTCGATGCCGGCGACCACCCGCCAGGGCGCCTCGGCACGGCGCACCAGCTGTACGCCATGGAAGCCGGCGGTGACGAAAGCCTCAAGTAGACGATCCTCGCGGAAGGCGCCGCTGATGCAGCCCGACCACAGCGTGGGATCGGCCTGCAGCTCCGCCGGCACCTCGGCGTCGGCGACGATGTCGGAGATGGCGACGCGACCGCCGTCGCGCAAAACGCGGTGGAGTCCGGTGAACAGGCGCGGGCGGTCGCCAGGCACGACCAGATTAAGCACGCAGTTGGAGACCACCACGTCGATGGATCCGTCGGCGATCAGCGGCTGCTCGCGGCGCAGGCGCTCTTCCTCGGCGCGCAAGGCGAGAAAGCCATCGGTGTCGTGCACGGGATGCGCCGCCAGCCAACGCCCGACGGCATCGAGGTCGAGGGCGAGGTCGGCGATCTCGCCGCGACGGAAGCCGGCATTGGCATAACCGATGGCGCCCGCCACCACCGGCGCGGCGCCGCGTGCCAGAGCGAGCATGGCGCGGTTGCGGTCGATGCCGATGACCTGCCCGCTGGCGCCGACCAGCTGGCTGGCGATGAAGCACAGCTTCCCGCCACCGCAACCGAGATCGAGCACGCGGTCGCCTGGCCGCAGCCAGGGGCTGGGGTCGCCGCAGCCGTAGTCGCGTTCGAGCACCTCGACCGGGATGGCGGCAAGCAGGCGCTGGTCGTAGGCGACCGGGCAGCACAGCGCCGGCTGGAGCGCCAGGGCGGCGGCGGAGTAGCGATCGTCGACGGCGGCGGTGACATCCATGGCGGCGGCTCGCTGAGCGAGGCTGGGCAAACGCCAGCGCGGACAAGGCGTACCAGCCCACAGCAGCCATGGCGAACCCGACACCTGCATCGACCGCCGCCGACGTCTTGTTGGCCGGCATCGTCCTGGCGCTGGCGCTGCTGGCGCTGCTGGCCAGCACGGCGCGCGCGGGCGAGTTGCCGACGCCGGCGCTCAGCGTGCCGCCGCTCGATGCCGCCCACGCGGAGTGGGGCAGCGTGCTCGCCACGGTGGTACGTACGACCGGCATCGACTACGCGCGCCTGCGCGCCGACCACGCCGCGCTCGACCGCTACCGCGCCCAGCTCGCCGTCGCGCCCCTGCCCGCGGCCCGCCCGGCCCGCCTCGCCCACCTGATCAACGCCTACAACGCCTTGACCATGGCCCTGGTGGTCGAACTGCTGCCGGTGGATCCGGCGGCGTGGCCGCGCTTCTCGGTGAAGGACCAGCCCGGCTTCTGGACGGCGTGGCGTTTCCAGATCGCTGGCGACTGGCGCACGCTCGACGACATCGAGCACCGCGAACTGCGTCCGCTCGGCGATCCGCGCATCCACGTCGCCATCAACTGCGGAGCGCGTTCGTGCCCGGCGCTGCCACCGGTGCCGGTGACCGCTGCCACCATCGAGGCGCAGTTGGAAGCGGCGACGCGCGCCTTCGTGCGCGATCCCAGCCAGGTGCGCTTCGATCCCGCCACCGGCCGGCTGACCGCCAATCCCATCCTCGACTGGTATGGCCAGGACTTCGCGGCGGGTGGCGGCGTCGGCGCCCTGCTGCGCGCGCGACTGGATGACTCCCCGGCGCGGCGCCATCTCGAGGGCGGTGGTCCGGTCGGCTTCTGGGACTACGACTGGGCGCTGAACCTGGCGCCACCGGCGCCGGCAGCCACCCCGGTGGCGCCGGTCGTGCCGCAGCCGTAGGCGACCTCAACGCCGGAGCCCGCACCATGACCGTCGCCGCTCCGCCTGCCGCCCTGCCCTGGACCACGCCGGTGCGCCGGGGCGCGCTGCAGACGCTCCAACTGAATCTCGGCCGCTACTGCAACCTCGCCTGCGTGCACTGCCACGTCGAGTCCAGCCCCAAGCGCACCGAAGTGATGACGCCGGCGGTGGTCGAGCGGGTGGCGACGTGGATCCAGCGTCATCGCCCGCCGACCGTCGACCTCACCGGCGGCGCGCCCGAACTGATCCCGGGTTTCCGTCGCCTGGTCGCCACTGCGCGCAATGCCGGCTGCGCGGTGATCGACCGCTGCAATCTCGCCGTGCTCGACGAGCCCGGTCAGGAGGATCTCGCCGATTTCCTCGCCGCCCATCAGGTGACGGTGGTGGCGAGCATGCCCTGCTACCTCGCCGAGAACGTCGACGCCCAGCGTGGCAAGGGCACCTACGACCGTTCGATCGCCGGACTGCGCACGCTCAACCGCCTCGGCTACGGCCGCGAATTGCCGCTGTATCTCGTCTACAATCCCGGTGGCGCATCCCTGCCGCCGGCGCAAGCCGCGCTGGAGGCCGACTACCGCACGCGTCTGCGCATCGACTGGGGCATCGAGTTCACTGGCCTGTGGTGCCTGGCCAACGTCCCGATCACGCGCTTCGCCGCCTTCCTGCAGCGGCAGGGGAAGCTCGACTCCTACTGGGACATCCTGCTCAACGCCTACAACCCGGCGACGCTCGACGGGCTGATGTGCCGCACCACGCTGAGCGTGGATTGGACCGGCCGGCTGCACGACTGCGATTTCAACCTCGCGCTCGGCCTCGACCTCGGCGGCGCGGCGCGGCATCTCTGGGAGATCACTCCCGACGACCTGCCCGACCAGCCGGTGGCCATGGCCCGGCACTGCCTGGCGTGCACGGCGGGATGCGGATCAAGCTGCACCGGGGCGGTGGTGTAGCGGGGCGTTGAACAGCAGACTGCGGGGGGCGACCCAGGGCTCACGCCCTGGGTCAGGCGATCACGGCGCGTCGTGCCAGCAGCCGCCAGCGCGCGGCACCATCACCCGCGGCGCGTCGGCGAGATCGATCGCGGCAGCGACGACGATGCCGAGATCATCCGCTGGCGGAAGCGCGCCACCCACCAGCACGGCGCCGGCGCAACCGGCCTGCGCGGCGGCGCGCGCGTGGTCGGCGTCGGTGCCGATCACCCAACTGCGCGCCAGATCGAGCGCGAGCGTGCGCGCCGCGCGCAGGATCAGCGCCGGTCGCGGCGGACCGAGCCGGAGGTCGGCGGCGGCGTAGTCCTGGTGGAGGTCAACCTGCGCACCAGCGGCGGCGAGCAACGCGTTGATCCGCGCGCTGATCGCGCCCGCCGTCGCAGCATCGAGGCCGGTGGCCGTCGGTGCGCAGACGACCACGGCGACGCCGCGCGCGGCCAGCCGCGCCAGCGTCGCTGCCGCGCCGGCGCACAGCTCGACTTCGGCGGCGCTGCGCGGATCTCCGCCGGTCAGCACGCCGGCGCGCCAGAGGAACAGTCCGGAGCGCGCGCTCATGGTGCCGCCGCCTTGCCGCGTTCGGCGAGCAGACGGTACTTGAGGCCGGCACCCTGCGCCGCGCGCCACGCCATGCGCAGGCCGAGACCGCCGCCCAGCCACATGCCGCGCACGAGATAATGGCGCAGGAACGTGGACGTCGGGCGCAGCAGGCGATCGCACGCGCCCGCCCGGCGGCCGTCAGCGGCAGCCTGGCCGGCCCACAGTTCGGCGTAGCGCAATTGACGGCGGTCGTAATCGGCCCAGTCACGGTAGCTGAAGTGATCGAGTACGCCGGACAGGCGGCCGATGGGGCCATCGACCAGCAGCGACTCGTGCACCGCGGCGGCGCGGAAACGCGCGCGCCGGCGGTCGTAGAGACGCGCCTGCCAGTCCCACGACCACGGCCAGTGGCCGATGACGCGGCCGGCGAGGCGGTTCTCGCGGGCGACGCGGTAGGCGACGCACGGCGGCGCATCAGGCCGGGCGCGGATGGCGGCGGCCAGGGCCGGCAGCACGCGTTCATCGCTGTCGAGATTGAACACCCAGTCGTGGGCGGCCTGCTCGGCGGCGAAGTTCTTCTGGGCGCCATAGCCGCGCCAGTGGGTGACCATCACCCGCGCCCCGGCCGCGCGCGCGAGATCGGGTGTGCCGTCGGTCGATCCCGAGTCGATCACCACCACCTCGTCAGCCCAGCCCACGCTGGCGAGCGCTGCCGGCAGGCGCTCCGCCTCGTCCTGGGCGATGATGGTGACGGAGATGCGCGGCACGGGCGGAGACTCGGAGCAGACCGCGAACGGACAAGCGGGCAGCATGCCGTGCCGCGGACCCGGCCTCCGGGCAACACCCTGGCGGCTGCCGTGGTGAAATCACATTCTGCTGGAATCGCCAACGCGCCCACCGTCCGTGCCGCTGGCCATCCGCCATCCGCCATCCGCCATCCGCCATCAGCGAGCTGCCAGCAGCGTTCTCACCTTCCCCGGCTGACGTCCACCAAGCGCTGACTGCTGGCGGTCGACTGACCGTCGGCTTCGGTGGGCAGCGCCGCGGGCAGGCTGAAGTGGAAGGTGGTGCCGACGTCCACGGCCGATTCCACCCAGATGCGGCCGCCGCACAGCTCGACGATGCGCTTGCAGCTCGCCAGGCCGATGCCGGTTCCGGGGTAGCGATCGCCGGAATGCAGGCGGCGGAACAGCTCGAAGATCTGCTGATGGTGGTGCGGATCGATGCCGATGCCGTTGTCGGCCACGCTGAACACCCAGTCATCTCCCGCGCGGCGAGCGCTGATGCGCACCGTCGGTGGGCGCGGCGACGTGAACTTGAGCGCGTTGCCGATCAGGTTCTGGAACAGTTGGACGAGCTGGACGCGATCCATCCACAGCCGTGGCAGCTCACCGTGACTCACCGTCGCGCCGCTCTCGGCGATGGTCGCTGACAGGTTCGCCAGCACCTCGGTGAGCACCGCTTCGGCATCGACCTGGCTGCGCGGGGCATCCCGGCTGCCGATCTGCGAGTAGGTGAGCAGGTCATTGATCAGCCGGCGCATGCGCATGGCGCCATCGAGGACGTAGCCGAGGTATTCGAGACCCTTGTCGTCGAGGCGATCGGCGCAGCGCAGGCGCAGCAGATCGAGGTAGGCGCTGACCATGCGCAACGGCTCCTGGAGATCATGCGAGGCCACCGAGGCGAACTGTGCCAGCTCGTGGTTCGATCGCGCCAGCTCGGTGGCCTTGGCAGCCAGCGCCGTCTCGGCCTCCTTGCGGGCGGTGATGTCCTCGATCATCCCGGAGATTCCCTGAGTACCGTGAGTACCGAGAGTACCGTCAGCAGCGTCCACCAGGGTCTTGGACAGCGACACCCAGATCACCGAGCCATCGGCGCGACGCAGTGAGACGTCGCCGTCGATCGGCGGTGGCACGCCATCGCGCAGCGCGGGATAGGTGTCGGTGGTGGTCTGATGCAGTTGCAGCCGGCGCAGGTCGACGCTGTCGATGGCGGCCAGCGAGGAGATGCCGAGCAGGCGCAGGAAGGCGGGATTGGCCTCGACCACGCGGCCGTCGTGGTCGCTGCGGAAGACGCCGACGTTGAGCCGGTTGAGCAGATCCTGGAAACGCGTCTCGACCGTGCTGGCATGGCGCTCGGCGGCGACGCGCAGTTGTTCGGCCTGGCGTTCGATCTGCTGGGACTTGAGGAAGAGATCGATGAACACCGCGACCTTGGCGCGCAGGATGTCGGGCACCAGCGGAGCGAAGATGTAGTCGACCGCGCCCAGGGCGTAGCCGCGCTGGACGTGCGCCTCGGCGGCGTCGATGGCGCTGACGAAGATGATCGGCACATGAGCGCTGCGCGCGCGGTTGCGGATCAGTGTCGCGGTCTCGAAGCCGTCCATCACCGGCATGCGCACATCGAGCAGGATCACCGCGTAGTCGTCGCGCAGCAGCAGACGCAGCGCCTCGGCGCCGGACCCCGCCTTGACGATGTTCTGACCGAGCTCGGCGAGGACGGATTCCATCGCCATCAGCTTGTCGGGCCGGTCGTCGACCAGCATGACGTTGCAGCGGAGAGGGGCGTCAGTCATCGTAGTTCCGGAATCAGGCAGGCAGGGGACGGCAGCAGCAGGTGTTCAGCGCCGCAGCGCCTCAGCGCTCAGCCGCGGAAAGACTGACCAGGGAGCGATCACGGTACAACCATCCGCAGAGCAGGGCGATCAGGCGATCGCTGTCCACCGGCTTGGCGATGTAGTCGGACGCACCGGCCTCGATGCACTTCTCGCGGTCGCCGACCATGGCCTTGGCGGTGAGCGCGATGATCGGCAGGTTCTTCAGGCGCGGATGGCGGCGGATGGCGCGCATGGTGTCGTAGCCGTCCATCTCCGGCATCATGATGTCCATCAGCACGACATCGATGCCGTCGCGCTCGCCGAGGATGCCGATGGCGTCCTTGCCGTTCTCCGCCGAGAGCGTGACCATGGCATAGCGTTCGAGCAAGCTGGTCATGGCGAAGATGTTGCGGATGTCGTCGTCGACGATCAGCACGCGCTTGCCCGAGAGCACCGCCTCGGGGCGGTGCAGGCGTTCGATCAGCGAGCGCTGTTCGGTGGGCAGTTGGGCGTGCTGGCGGTGCAGGTAGAGCGCCACCGCGTCGAGCAGGCGTTCGGGGGCGGCGAAGTCCTTGGTCACCACCACCCGCGCCGCCTTGCGCACCTGCGCCTCCTGCGCCTTGGTCAGGTCGCGGGCGGTGTGGACGATGATCGGCAGGCCGCGCAGGGTGTCCTGCTTGCGCACCCGATCCAGGACCTGGGCGCCGCTGAGATCGGGCAGCCCGAAGTCGAGGACCATGGCGTCGAAGCGCTGCTGGCCGAGAGCGGCCAGCGCCGCCGCCCCGCTGCCGACAGCCGAGATGTGGACGTCCGGCCCGGCGAGCAGCGCGCTGATGCGCGCGCTCTGCACCGGATCGTCCTCGACCACCAGCAGTTCGCGACGCTCGGCGCCGGCGAAGGCGCTGATGCGGGCGAACATCGCGGTGAGCTGCTCCTGGCTGACCGGCTTGGTCAGTGCACCCAGCGCGCCTTCGCGCAGGGCGCGGTCCGAGGTGTCGTCATTGGAGACCACATGCACCGGGATGTGCCGGGTGCGCAAGTCGCTCTTGAGATTCTCAAGCACCCGCCAGCCCTCGCCGTCGGGCAGGCGGATGTCGAGCGTGATCGCGGTCGGCAGGTGCTCGCGGGCGAGCCCGATGGCGGTGCCGGCGCGGGTGGCGATCACCCCGAGGAAGCCGTTGGCGCGCGCCAAGTCGAGCAGGAAGCGGGCGAAGCCGAGATCGTTGTCGACGATGAGCACGCTGCGGTGCCCGGGCTGAAGATTGTTGCGGTCATCGCTCACCACTTCGATCGCCGCCGGCGTCGCGACCACCACGCCGGTCTCGACCACCGCCGCCGCCACTGCTTCCACCACCGGCTTGCGGGCGCCCTTGCCCTGGGCGTACAGCCGGGGCAGGAAGAGGGTGAAGCTGCTGCCCACGCCCGGGGTGCTGTCGAGGCGGATCTCGCCGCCGAGCATGCGCGAGATCTCGCGGCTGATCGCCAAGCCGAGGCCGGTGCCGCCGTACTTGCGGCTGGTCGAACCGTCAGCCTGCTGGAAGGCCTCGAAGATGATCTGCTGCTTGTCGGCGGGGATGCCGATGCCGGTATCGCTGACGGTGAAGGCGATGACGTCATCGCGCACGCGGTTGAGCGTCTCGTTGTCCGGGCTCCAGCCCGAGGTGGCGGCGCGCACGGTGACCTCGACGCGGCCCTCCTCGGTGAACTTGAAGGCATTGGAGAGCAGGTTCTTGAGCACCTGCTGTAAGCGCTTGGTGTCGGTGCTCATCGCCTTGGGCAGGTCGCCGGTGAGGCGGATGGTGAAGTCGAGCCCCTTGGATTCGGCGACGTGGCGGAAGGTGCGTTCGACGTAGTCGTGGAGATCGCCGAGCAGCAGTTCGCCGGCCTCGACGCTGACCGTGCCCGACTCGATCTTGGAGAGGTCGAGGATGTCGTTGATCAGCGACAGCAGGTCCTTGCCCGAATCGTTGATGGTCTTGGCGTACTCGACCTGTTTGACGTGCAGGTTGCCGTCCTGGTTGCGCGAGAGCTGGTCGGAGAGGATGAGCAGCGAGTTGAGCGGCGTGCGCAATTCGTGCGACATGTTGGCGAGGAATTCCGATTTGTACTTCGAGGTCAGCGCCAACTGCTTGGCCTTCTCCTCAAGTGCCGAGCGTGCCTGTTCGACCTCCTGGTTCTTGCGTTCGACCTCGACGTTCTGATCGGCGAGCAGCTTGGCTTTGATCTGCAGTTCCTGGTTGGTGTTCTGCAACTCCTGCTGCTGGCTTTGCAGTTCCTTGGCCAGCGACTGCGACTGCTTGAGCAGATCCTCGGTGCGGGTGTTGGCCTCGATGGTGTTGATCACGATGCCGATCGACTCGGCCAACTGGTCGAGGAACACCTCGTGGGTGGGACTGAAGCGGTCGAACGAGGCCAGTTCCATGACCCCTTTGACCTGGCCTTCGAAGAGCACCGGCAGCACCAGGATGTTGTGCGGCACCGCCTCGCCGAGGCCGGAGGCGATCTTGATGTAGTCCTGCGGCACGTTGCTGAGCAGGATCTTGCGGCGTTCGACCGCGCACTGGCCGATCAGTCCTTCGCCCGGCTTCAGCTCGATGCCGTGTTCGCCGCTGAAGGCGTAGCTGGCCAGCAGCTTCAAGCGAGCGTCCTCGACCGCGCCCTCGTCCTTGGGCGGCAGCATGGTGTAGAACACGCCCTGCTGCGCCGCCACCACCGGTGCCAGCTCGGACAGGATCAGCTTGCCCACGGTGAGCAGGTCCTTCTGGCCTTGGAGCATGCGCGAGAACTTGGCCAGGTTGGTCTTCAGCCAGTCCTGCTCGTTGTTCTTGATCGTGGTGTCCTTGAGGTTGCCGATCATCTCGTTGATGTTGTCCTTCAGTGCCGCCACCTCGCCCTGCGCCTCGACCTTGATCGAGCGGGTGAGGTCGCCCTTGGTCACCGCCGTCGCCACCTCGGCGATGGCGCGCACCTGGGTGGTGAGGTTGGCGGCCAGGCGGTTGACGTTGTCGGTGAGATCCTTCCAGGTGCCCGAGGCGCCAGGCACCGAGGCCTGGCCGCCGAGCTTGCCTTCGACGCCCACCTCGCGCGCCACCGTGGTCACCTGGTCGGCGAAGGTGGCCAGGGTGTCGGTCATGTTGTTGATGGTGTCGGCCAGTTCGGCGATCTCGCCCTTGGCCTCCACGGTCAGCTTGCGCTTCAAGTCGCCGTTGGCGACCGCGGTCACCACCTTGGCGATGCCGCGCACCTGGCTGGTCAGGTTGCCGGCCATGAAGTTCACGTTGTCGGTGAGATCCTTCCAGGTGCCCGACACGCCCTGCACCTCGGCCTGGCCGCCGAGCTTGCCTTCGGTGCCCACCTCGCGCGCCACCCGGGTCACCTCGGCGGCGAACGACGAGAGCTGGTCGACCATGGTGTTGACGGTGTTCTTGAGTTCGAGGATCTCACCCTTCACGTCGACGGTGATCTTCTTGGAGAGGTCGCCGTTGGCGACCGCCTTGGTGACGTCGGCGATGTTGCGCACCTGGCCGGTGAGGTTCTGGGCCATCGAGTTGACGTTGTCGGTGAGATCCTTCCAGGTGCCGGCCACGCCCTGCACCTCGGCCTGGCCTCCGAGCTTGCCCTCGGTGCCCACCTCGCGCGCCACCCGGGTCACCTCGGCGGCGAACGAGTTGAGCTGGTCGACCATGGTGTTGACGGTGTTCTTCAGTTCGAGGATCTCGCCCTGCACGTCGACGGTGATCTTTTTGGAGAGGTCGCCGTTGGCGACCGCCTTGGTGACGTCGGCGATGTTGCGCACCTGACCGGTGAGATTCGACGCCATCGAGTTGACGTTGTCGGTGAGGTCCTTCCAGGTGCCGGCGACGCCGGGCACCGAGGCCTGGCCGCCGAGCTTGCCCTCGGTACCCACCTCGCGAGCGACGCGGGTCACCTCGGAGGCGAACGAATTGAGCTGGTCGACCATGGTGTTGACGGTGTTCTTGAGTTCGAGGATCTCGCCCCGGACGTCGAC